>Ga0136611_10003786_pt1 | contig 10594 bp, 8 predicted proteins | sample AntDrymUQ2232306_2_FD_106645 | JGI IMG/M metagenome (GOLD analysis project Ga0136611, IMG submission 106645) | Polar desert sand microbial communities from Dry Valleys, Antarctica - metaG UQ223 (23.06) | ecosystem: Environmental > Terrestrial > Soil > Desert | place: Antarctica: Dry Valley... | reverse complement strand
TCTTTGCAGTCTGTATGGCAGCGGCGAAACGTTCGACCTCAATGCCGTTGTACAGCACCGAATAACGGCCACCGACGTTGTGCTCGGCCGTAATCCTGGCTTCTTCGGACACCGCCACGCGGACGCGCAACTTCTTCGCCAACTTTCGGCTCACTCTCGGCAAGTACGTGTACGCCGTACGGTGGCGCACCCCAGATGCGTGAAACGTTCCGAGCATGGGACGATCCGAGACCAACAGTGATGTGAGCGTCGGCCCCGGAACAACGGGCTCGTGCAGGTGAAGGAGATCGAATCCTTCATTGCGGAGACTGTGAATTGTCCGCAGGGCACAGGCCGGGTCAGGGGCAATTGGAGCCATCGATCCGTTCACCGCGGTCGGCACCGACTTTCCCAGGGGCGTGACCATGGGGTCGGGAGGAGGCCCGTCGCACGGGGCCAGCACTCGAGCCTCATGACCCATCTCCCTGAGAGCGCGCGCCAGTCCCAGTACCTGGCCCTGAACACCGCCGGGCACCGTAAGGCTGTAAGGACAAATTTGCGCTATCCGCATGGGCGGCCTATTCCGGCCAGTTGGGTTGGAATACGTGCCACTGTTCGGGTGCTCGTCTGATCAGCGACTCGAGACGAGAGGTCAGATCCTGAGTCACGCGATCGACATCGACGGCGAGACGGCCCACGCGCTCGACATCCATCGGCGGCAGAATCACTGCGACCTGGCCCCGACCCGCTTCGAACACGGCAGCAGGCAGCAGCGGTGCACCGCTGCGCAGAGCCAGAGTGGCCGGGCCTTTCGGCAGTTTCGTTGCCTCTCCAAAGAACTTGAAGTTCCCCCCACTGCCGTCGACATCGCGATCACAAATCAGCCCTAAGACCTCGTTGCGTCGGAGAGCGGCAAGAAGTTGCGAGCCGACGTTGGGGTTGTTCACAATCACATTGAGACCGAGCGACTGACGAAATTCACGAAACCACTTGGAGAGCTCGGGTGGTTCGAGGTCCTCCACTACTACGGTCACGGTTAGGTCGCGGGCAGCCAGCCAGGCACCGGCCATATCCCAATTGCCGGTGTGGGGTAGGGCAAGAATCGCCCCCTTGCCACCGGACAGAGCTTGGTGCAGATGTTCAAGACCTTCGGCCGTCACAAGGTTGTTCAACTGGTCCCGAGGTACGACCGGCAACCGCAGAGCCTCGAGCCAGTAACGGCAATAGGACGCAAAGCTGGCCTGCACCAGTGACGGCGCCGGTTTCGTGCCCAACACGTAACTGAGATTGCGCTCGACAACATGGCGCGTTTCCGGCAACAGTCGAACTGCAACGAATGCCGACGCTCGCGAAACGGGAGCGACAGCCGCCATCGGGAGAATTTCGGCGAAACGAGCGAGTAAGCGGTACGCGTAAAAAGCGGCGCGCGGTTTCATGCGTCACTCAAGCTTGAGTTCAAGATTTTCGATCGTTGCGTGCTGCGCGTCTGATTTTGCGCTGCTCGTCGGCCCACTCGCGCCAGCGACGTCGTGTTCGCTCGTCAGTCTCATTCCAGGCATCGAAGAGGTTCCGCATCAGCGGTGGCGTTTCGCGACGGCGGGCGGCAAGGACCGGGTTTTCATCCGTTGCCTGGCGCCACACCTTGATGAAGCGCTGGATGCCGGTAACAACCGTCAAGGCAAGCATGATCCAAAGGATGACAACGAGAAGCGAAGGGAACGTCAGCGCCACGCCCAGTGCAACGATCCGCTCGGCTCTCTCCATGAGCCCACCCTTGGCGTCAAAGGTGTAGATCTCGGCTTTGGCCCGCTGATAGGAGATCAATTGTGACGCGCCCAGCAGCGCCATCGGCAAGAGCACCATGTGGGGGCTGTCGTTTCCGGCGAGATACCAGCCAACCCCACCGAAGACGAGACTGTCGGTGATGCGGTCGGCCACAGAGTCGAAGAAAGCACCTCGTATGGACTGCATACCCGCCGCCTTGGCCACCGGCCCGTCGAGAAGGTCCGGCAGGGCACTGCCGATCAGGAGGACGACGCCCCATCCAAAGTGACCAGTGGCGATGGCGAATGCGCATGCCACCGATAGCAAGACGCCGGTGACGGTTAATACGTCGGCCGTAACACCGAGCCTGACAATCCTGGCGCCAATTGGCCCAGTGACCTTGTCTACGCCGTTTCGAAAACTGCCGTCTAACAAATGCCCTGTCCTCGCTTGACCGGAGCGCCCCTTCTCGATGTGCGCCGATTCCGGCTCACTTATCGCCCTCTGCGTTTATCCGGGCTCACTTTGTAAAAACCGTCGCCCAACTCCAGCGAACGGATCCAAGGGTACATCCCGCTTGTCCCCTGGGCAGGGTTATGTGCTCTCCGTCCACGCCCTCACCGCGGCTTCAAAAGCCGGAAGCTGAAACGGCAACGTCAGATCCCGCAGCGCCCCTGGCTCCCAGGTTCGGCCCAGCGTGGCGACGATGGCCTCGGCCCAGACCGCGACGTCGTCGCCTTCCACGAGGGTGCCTGTAACGCCGTTGCGCATTGTTTCCAACGCTCCACCGGCGCCCCGAGCCACGACTGGTCTTCCGGCATAGTTCGCCTCCACGGGGGCCAAACCGAAATCCTCGATGCCGGGAGCAAGAACTACCGAATGGCTCTCGAAAAGTCCGGCTAATTGCTCGTCGGGCACGCGCCCCAGAAAGGTCACCTCCCCGGTGGCCATGGCTCTCAGGCGGTGCTCGTCGATTCCCGCCCCGGCAACGGTCAGCGCCACGCCGGCCCGAGCGCAAGCCTCGATGGCGAGGTCAATGCGCTTGTAGGGCTGAAGGCGAGCGACTACGAGAGCCCGCGCTTCGGCCGGCCGTGGCGTTGGGTCCCTGGGGAGATGCTCGGTTCGCAGCGGAGGATGAATTACCGGGACCTCCTTGCCATAGATCTCGGCAATGTGGCGGGCAGTTACGGCCGAGTTGGCCACGTAGTTGTTGTGGCGGCCCGCTGCTCGCTGATCGGCTTGTCGCAACGCACCCAGGAACGGCCTGGTCACGTCGGCCAGCAGCCGGTGACCGGAGAAGTACTGATCGATGTCGTAAATGAATCGAGGCGTGGCGTGGCAGTAGATGTAGGCATTGGAATGGCGCACGTGATGGGCGAACGCAGAGCTGGAAACAATGATTCGTTCATAGCTCGATAGATCAAGGTTCTGAAAAGCCCGCCCCAGGAAGGGCGCCGCCCACCTGAAGCGGCCCTGTGGTACCAGGCGCTGGAGCGAGGTGGTGCGGATGTCGCGTGACGCAAACTCGGCGAACGTGCGTTCGGGCTGGTAGATCGAGGTGTACAACGGAGCGTCCGGGTACATGTCGGCCAGCCCCAACGCGACCCGTTCAGCGCCTCCGTACTGCGATAGATAATCATGGACAATTGCGACATCGGGCATTGGGTTAGTGCTTAGCAGGCCGCTTCCACCCTGCTCGGGCACCCGACGGATTTCGTGGCCTCGAACTACATCTTGTGCCACTTGACGGAACCAACTACTGAGGCCAGGCGTCGCGTAGCTTGCGCCACGTGACTACCAGGGCCTCGGGCAGCACGCGCGCATTGGCAACAGCGCTCATGAAATTGGTGTCGGCGTTCCACCGGGGAAGCGCATGCATGTGCAGATGACCCGGAATCCCGGCCCCGGCGGCGGTCCCCAAATTCATTCCCACGTTCACTCCATTGGGGGCGTAGGCGCGTCGAATCGCGACAACAGCAGCTTGCGTTGCCTGCCAGAGAGCGGCGGAGTGGTCCGAACTCAGTTCGTCCAACTCACCGACGTGGTCCACCGGCATTACGAGGATATGGCCGGTTCCGTAAGGGAACGCGTTGAGGATGGCAGCAACGCTGTTCGAGCGCCAGACGATGCTCGTCTCTTCATCGGGAAGGCCCGAGGCCAAGAGCTCGCAGAAGACACAACCATCGGGAGCTTCTCGCTGACCGGCACCGACGTAGTCCGAGCGCCACCCCGCCCACAGTCGGTCGATCGCGCCCGTCACATGTCCTCCGAACAACAGGCCCCTGCCAAACGACTGTTCCCTGTCAAACGAGTGGCCCCCGTCGGGCGATAGGCCCCGGTCAAACGGAGGCCTCGCTGCGCAGCCGCTCGATGAAGGAGTCCACGGCGACACCTCGCTCGACCTCACCACCTCTCGGGTTGACGCCCAGGGTGCGATTGGCCACGTCGTCGTCCCCGACAACGAGTACGTACGGAAGTTTTTCGAGTTTGGCCTTCCGGATGCGGTTCCCAAGAGGCTCATTGGCTGCGTCGGTCTCGATTCGAAAGCCCGAGGATCTGAGTTTTTCGATCACTTCTCGGGCGTAGGGCTCATGGTCATCGCGCACCGGCAGGACGCTTGCTTGCACAGGGGCCAGCCAAAGCGGAAAAGCGCCGGCGTAGTGTTCGATCAGCACGCCCATGAAGCGTTCGACGGATCCGAACAGGGCACGGTGGATCATGACCGGCATGTGTCGCTGATTGTCGGCGCCGGTGTATTCCAGGCCGAAGCGCTGGGGCAGCTGGAAGTCGAGCTGAACGGTTGACATCTGCCAGGTCCTACCAATGGCATCACGGGCTTGCACCGAGATCTTCGGACCGTAAAAGGCGCCGCCGCCCTCGTCCAGCACCAGTTCGAGACCGGAGTCCTGCGCTGCCGTGCGAAGAGCCTCGATGGCGACGTCCCACTCCTCGTCGGTGCCCGCCGCCTTACCTTCGGGCTTGGTGGACAGCTCCAGATAAAAGTCCGAGAGACCGAAGTCACCCAGCAACTCCAGAACAAACTTGAGGAGGCTCTTCAGCTCATCTTGCATCTGCTCGTGAGTCACGAAGATGTGCGAGTCGTCCATGGTGAGACCTCGCACCCGGGTAAGACCGTGCACAACACCTGACTTCTCGTATCGGTACACGGCGCCGAACTCGAAAAGGCGCAACGGCAGTTCACGGTACGACCGGCCCCGCGACCTATAGATCAGTATGTGCATCGGGCAGTTCATGGGTTTGACGTAGTACTCGGTGCCCTCCATCTCCATAGGCGGATACATGTTCTCCTTGAACCAGCCCAGGTGACCCGACGTCTCGAACAAGTCAGACTTCGTGATGTGTGGAGTGTTCACGAACGAGTAGCCGCCTGCCTCGTGACGCTGGCGCGAGTAATCCTCCATGAGCTTGCGCACCAGGCCTCCCTTGGGGTGGAAGACGGGCAGTCCACTGCCAATTTCCTCGGGGAAGGAGAAGAGGTCGAGTTCCGCTCCCAACCGGCGATGGTCCCGACGCTCGGCTTCCTCCAGCATTTCCAAGTGAGCATCGAGTGCCTTTTGTGACTCCCACGCCGTGCCGTAGATGCGTTGCAGCATCGGCTTCTTCTCGTCGCCGCGCCAGTAGGCCCCGGCGACTTTCTGCAGCTTGAACGCGCCGAGTTTCTTGGTGTGCAAAACGTGGGGTCCGCGGCACAGTTCCACGAAGGTGTCGGTGTTCCGGTACAACGAGACGTTGCCCTCCTCGACTCCTTGGGCCGTCTCGGCGTTCTCGATGATCTCGGTCTTGAACGGCTGATCGGTGAACAATGCCAGCGCGTCATCGACGGAAACGACCTCACGAAGGAACGGTTGATCTTCGGCGATGATCTCGCGCATCTTTTTCTCAATACGTCCGAGGTCGTCGTCAGTGAAGGTGGCTCCGTCCGGCAGCTGGAAGTCGTAGTAGAACCCGTTCTCAATCGGGGGTCCGATGGCGAAGTGGGCGCCGCGCCACAACGTCAACACAGCCTGGGCAAGAACGTGGGCTGTCGAGTGGCGCACCACGTAGCGACCCTCGTCGCTGTCAGCCGTAATGATGCGGACCGTTGCACCGTCGGGGAGCGGCCGGTTGAGATCCCACTGTTGGCCTTGAACCTCGGCCACCACGGCTGCCTCAGCCAGCCGCTTGCCAATGGACGCCGCCAAATCGGCCGTAGTCGCGCCGGTGGGGAGATCCTTTTCGGACCCGTCGGGCAGTCTTACGGTTATCGAGCTTGAATCCGCCATGAGCGCCACGTTACTTCCGGTCTGGTAGTGGCGAGGCGAACAATCAAGGTGTCCGGACCCGGTCGACGCACTAGCGACGGAGCCAGCCTGCTTCCAGATCGGCAATTGACTGTCCAGTCGAATCACGCACGGCGGCGTCGACGTTGTAAGCAGGCGAGCCGGCGACGACTCGTCGCGATCCGATCGCCGTGAACAGTTCCGTAGGCCCGGCCGGCCCTCGCAACCGGGCGACATACGACATGACTGATGTCGCCCCGGCATAGATCAGTCGAAGTGAATCAGCATCACCGGCAGTGAATTCACTATTCAAGGGCAACCGATCAGGGTGACCCCTGGGCGGTGTTGTCACCGTGGCGCCGAGTCGCACGTATTCGGCCAATCCTTCGTGGACCCAGGTAGGCGTAAAAGGTCCGGACAGATGCGACGTCGCCGCATGCGTCAATTCATGAATCATGTTGCTTACCTGTTGAGCGCGAGAAAGGGTCAACGAGTTGGCCTCTTGTGCGTAGACGCGCGGCGCCGTTGTACTCCAACCGTTGTCGCGTATGGGCGTGTACGTAACGAACGCCGCGAAATTGGCGACGTCTCTGGCCTGGCCCAGCAATCTCGCCTCTTCCTGAGGTGTTCCCGGCACGATCATGGGGACCTTCTCCGACCACGGCAGCTTCCAGCGCGATCGGAAACTGGCCATGGCTTCTTCGCCAATGGCGGCCAGGGCGCGTCCACGCTCGGCCTTCTCGGGCTTGGTAAGAACCATGAAGTGCGGTGTCGTGGCGACGGCAACGGGGCCAAAATCCCACAAGTCCCGCGTGCTCGTCACACCGAGGTCGGCCAGGTCGTCCTCGGCGGCGACATACCAGCGACCGTCGCGCTCGACGTAGGTAAGCCACAGCGATCCAATGGCCGCGCGGTCGTCGTAACCGGCCAGCCGATACGTTTGGCGCGTCTCGGGCAGGAACGCTCGCGCCGCGCCGTGGCGGTCCGCCAAACCGCTTCCGGCGCCAAGATCACCCGCGTCGTCCAAACGAACACGAAGGGCATAGTCAACGAGCGGCACGGTGCGGATGCCCTCGAACGCCAGGGACTGCGTCTCGCGAAACTGAGGGTCGGCTTGTGGATCGAGAGTCGCCATGAACGCGTCTTTATCCCCCGAGGCAACAGCCCGGACGCGAACGTCCAAGAGGGCTTGAACTCTTGACGTGGCGTCGTCGTTGCCGATCGCCTCGACCGCCAAGCTGCTCTGGCCCAGCCCACAAAGACCGACAATGAGTGCGGCGGCGACAAGCAAGCGCGCGCCTTTCATAGTGCTCAGGGCCCCGACAGGTTGATGCCCAATAGGGCGGCGGCATCGCTTACGCCATGACCGCCGGCGGCCGCCTCGTCGACAATTTCCAATGCCGTAGGAGTGTCGAGGTCATCGTCGAGCGCGGCCCGCACCGCTTCAAGCCCGGCGTTGCCGGCACCGGCCCTGCGCCACTTGGCCAAGCGGGCCTCGGCGGCAGGAAGCATTCGCTCGTTCCACTCCCAGGGGGTGCGGTAGTGATGGGCGGCAACAAGCAAGCGGATAGCCGCAGCCTCGTGGTTCTTCAGCAAATCACTGACGAACACCATGTTCCCGAGCGACTTCGACATCTTCTCGCCATCCATGTGAACCATGGCCACGTGCATCCAGTGCCGGACGAAAGTCTCACCGGTGGCCGCTTCGGATTGCGCCGATTCACTCTCGTGGTGCGGGAAGATCAGGTCCGTTCCCCCGCCGTGTAGATCAATCGTCGTGCCCAACTCCCGCAGCGCCAGGGCCGAGCATTCAATGTGCCACCCGGGCATACCCTCGCCCCACATGGAGGGCCAAGCCGGTTCACCGGGTTGGGTTGCCTGCCACAACACGAAGTCAAGCGGTTCGCGCTTGTTCGGATCGTCAACCTTGCCACCGCGCTCGGCGGCGACCTCCAACATTTCGTCACGTGACAATTGACTGATTTCACCGAAGGGGTCCCACGAACCGACGGAGAAATAGACCGATCCGCCTGCCTCATAGGCGTGGCCGTTCGCCAGGACCATACCGATGAACCCGAGAATGTCGGGTATGGCGCTGGTGGCCCGAGGATCAGAGTGCGATGGCAACAAACCGAGCGCTCGCATATTCTCGTCGAAGTAGTCGGTCTCGCGGTCGCCCAGCTCCTTCCAGTCGACGCCGAGTTCCTTAGCCTTGCGGAGAATGTCGTCATCGATGTCGGTCACGTTCCGCACGCAAAGTGTCCTGTGCCCTCTGTCGCGCAGACGCCGTTGCAACACGTCATAGGTCAGATAGGTCGCGGCATGACCCAAATGAGCAGAGTCGTACGGCGTGATGCCGCACGTGTACATGGTCACGGTAGGGCCAGGTTCGAAGGAAACGACGGCTCGACGCCGGGTATCGTACAGGCGCATCACGGGTTCACTACTCAATGGTCAATGGTCAATGGTCAATGGGTGAGCACTTGTCACTCCCCCACCTTTACATGAGTCCGCCACTAACCCGATCAACTAGGTCGGGAACGCCGGCCGGCTGAGTTCAGGTCGCCTCGTCTAGAACAGCAGGCAATTTGTCCAGGAATGCCTCGACGTCACCCTTCTCGACGATCAACGGTGGGGCCAAACGGACCACGCCCGGTTGCACTGCGTTGACGAGAAGGCCGTGTCGTTGCGCTGCCTCCTGCACCGCTCCGGCGCGATCGCCGTCGAGCACCATTCCAATCAACAGTCCCCGGCCACGCACCTCGGTGACACTCCGATGCTCCAGCTCACGAATGCCATTTTGCAGGTAGTCCCCCATATCGCGAGCGTTCCGCAACAAGTCATCCGCAACGATGGTGTCGATAACAGCAAGCCCGGCGGCGCAGGCAACCGGATTCCCGCCGAACGTACTTGCGTGCTTGCCGGCGCTGAACATTCGCCCGGCATTACCAAAACCAATGCACGCGCCGAGCGGTAATCCGCCGCCGATGCCTTTGGCCAGCGTGATGACATCGGGTCGAATCCCCGACGCCTGATGGCCGAACCAATCCCCGGTGCGGCCGGTACCCGTCTGTACCTCGTCGACTATGAGCAGGGAGCCCATCGTCTCTGTGATCTGACGGGCCGAGCTAAGGAAGCCGTCAGGGGGCATAGCCACCCCGTACTCACCCTGAATCGGTTCGAGAATCACCGCTGCCGTGTCTCGGTCAACGGCATTCCGTAGGGCGTCGACGTCGCCATAGGGCACGAACGTGACACCGGAAGGAAGCGGTTCAAAGCCTGAGTGTTTAACAGTCTGGCCGGTCATGGCCAACGCGCCCATGGTGCGACCGTGGAACGAGCCGAGCATGCTCACGATTTTCGGACGTCCCGTCAAGCGAGCGATCTTGAATGCGGCTTCGTTGGCTTCGGCCCCGGAGTTGCAAAAGAAGACGCGGCCGTCACTTCCGCTCGAGGCGGCGAGATCCAACAACCGCTCGGCGAGCGCGATCGGCGGCTCAGCGGTGTAGAGGTTGGACACATGACCGAGTTGTTGAACTTGGCGCGTTACCGCTTCGATAACGGCCGGATGCCCGTGACCCAAAGCGTTGACAGCAACGCCCGAAACGAAATCGAGGTACTGCTTGCCGTCAGCGTCCCACAATTGCGTGCCCTTACCCTTGGCAAAAGCAATCGAAGGCGGGGCGTACGACGGCATTATCGAGTTTGCCCATCGCTCAGTGAACTTCGCGTTGGCACTCATGAAGGCAGCACCCTGGTTCCCATACCGTCACTCGCATTCAGAGATCGAAGGATCGAATGGTCGAGCCGACCATCGATCACATGGGCCAGGCCCACACCATTCTTCACGGCACTCACGCACGCCTCCATTTTGGGGATCATCCCGGCGCCGAGCGACGGGAGCATCTCCTCTAGTTCGTGGGCCGAGACCCGGTTCAATAGTTTTTCGTTCGCCGGCCAGTCGGCATAGAGCCCCGGTACGTCGGTCATCATCACCAGTCTCTCCGCCCCCAGAGCAGCGGCAGTCGCGCCGGCGACCGTGTCGGAGTTCAGGTTGTAGACAAGGCCGTCTGAGCCACGGGCAATGCTCGAAACAACGGGAACGAACCCATTGCCAAGGAGAGTGAACATCAGGTTTGTGTCGACCGATTCGACATCACCGACCAAGCCGATGTCAACCGGCTCGCCAGCAACATAGGCGGCCCGGCGGCGAGCTCGAAAGGAGCGACCGTCCTCGCCCGACACACCAACGCCGGCGACTCCGTGATCATTCAACGCGTTCACCACCTGGCGTTGCACCTGACCGACCAGCACCATACGGGCGACCTCGGCGACCTCGGGCGTGGTGACACGCAACCCACCCACGAACTCGCTGCGGATTGCCAACCGTTCGAGCATGGCCGTTATCTGAGGCCCGCCACCGTGAACCACCACCGGCCGGGCTCCGGCCCGCACCATCGCCGCAACGTCGTCGGCGAATGTCGGCGGGAGTCCTCCCGCAGTCATGGCGTTACCGCCGAGCTTAAGGACGACGACACGCCCCGTGACGGCTTCAAGGTTCGGAGATTTAC
>Ga0136611_10003785_pt1 | contig 10595 bp, 7 predicted proteins | sample AntDrymUQ2232306_2_FD_106645 | JGI IMG/M metagenome (GOLD analysis project Ga0136611, IMG submission 106645) | Polar desert sand microbial communities from Dry Valleys, Antarctica - metaG UQ223 (23.06) | ecosystem: Environmental > Terrestrial > Soil > Desert | place: Antarctica: Dry Valley... | reverse complement strand
TCCCCCTCGCATGGCGGAAGGGGCAGGGGATGGGGGTGGCTCCGGCCGTGTAGACTGCCGCAAGCACGCCAGGAGGTCCGTCATGGCCGTCCCGACGACCCAGATCGAGACGTACGGCAACCGCTTCCTCGAGCCCGGCTCGCGCTCGGTGCAGCTCTTCGAGCGCGCCCGCAAGGTACTGCCCGGCGGCAACACCCGGACGACCGTCTTCAGCCCGCCCCACCCTATCTACATGTCCGAGGGCGCCGGGTGCCGGGTCACCGATGCCGATGGGCAGACGCGGCTCGACTTCCTGAACAACTACACGTCGCTGCTGCACGGGCATGGCCACCCGGAGGTCATCGCGGCGGCCCAGGCGCAAGTGGCGCGCGGGACGGCGTTCGCCGGGCCGACCGAGCTCGAGATCGACCTGGCCGAGATCATCGTGGCGCGGGTGCCCGCCATCGAGCGCATCCGCTTCACCAACTCCGGCACCGAAGCGGTCATGATGGCGATCAAGGCCGCGCGCGGCTACACCGGCCGGCCGAAGGTCGCCAAGTTCGAGGGCTTCTACCACGGCACGTACGATCCGGCCGAGGTGAGCGTCACGCCCACCGCCGAGGCAGGCGGCTCGGCGCACGAGCCGACCGCCGTCTCCGAGACGGCCGGCCTCGCGCCCGGCACGCTCGAGAGCACCGTCGTGCTGCCGTACAACGACCGCGCCTCCGTCGAGCGCATCCTGGAGCGCGAGGCGAGCCAGCTTGCCGCCGTGATCGTCGATCCGCTCGCCAACGGCGCCGGCTTTCCGGAGCCGGACCACGAGTTCCTGCGCTTCCTGCGCGAGGTCACGCGGCGGCACGGCATCCTGCTCATCGCCGACGAGATCATCTCGTTCCGCATCGACTACGCCGGCGCGAGCGCCCGCTTCGGCTTCACGCCGGATCTCGTCACGCTCGGCAAGATCATCGGCGGCGGGTTTCCGGTCGGCGCGGTCGGGGGCAGCGCCGAGGTGATGGGCGTGTTCGACCCGACCGCCGGGCGCCCCCGCGTGCCGCACGGCGGCACATTCAACGCGAACCCCGTCACGATGGCGGCCGGCGCCGCCGCGATGCGCCTGTGGACCCGCGAGACGGTCGTTCGGCTGGAGCGGCTCGGTGACGATCTCCGCGAGCGGGCCAACCTCGTCCTCGACGAGGCCGGGCTGGCACTGAAGCTGACCGGCCAGGGATCGCTGTTCCGAATCATGCCGAAAGCGGCCCAGGCCGACTATCGGTCGGGGCTGCCGGACGCCCGGCTCGCGGGGCAGCGCCGCGAGCTGCACCTGCGGCTCCTGGGCGCCGGCATCCTGATGTCGCCGACCGGCCTCGGGTGCGTCTCGACGCCGATGGACGAGAGCCAGGTTGGCGAGCTGGTGGAGGCGGTGCGGACGAGCGCGACGGCGATGTCGGCGGCCCAGTAGGATCCGTCTCTCGCAGCGGAGCCCTCGCGCACGGCACCACACCGGACATATGGACAGGCAGGCTTCGGGCCCGCGTGGCATGTCGCCGCGCTCGGGGCGAGCCTGGACGTGGGCGGGGACGAGCTCCCGTCGATGTACCTCTCCGCCGCCGATTGGGGCAACCTCGGCCGCTACATGTGCCGACGGAGGAGCCAGGAGGCAGGAGAGCATAGGGACGACGCGGCTCCGATGCTGAGCCAGGCAGGCTTGTCATCCTGAACGAAGTGAAGGATCTACGGACGGCCCGCTGCTGGTCTGTCCGTAGATCCTTCGCAGGCTCAGGATGACAGGTCTGTAGACGGCGCTCCCGTCATTCTTCCAGGCTCCAGGCTCCAGGCTCCTGGCTCCAGGCTCCTGGCTCCAGGCTCCTGGCTACGCGCCGAACGAGATGACCGAGCGGAGCGTCTCGCCGCGCTCCATCGCCTCGAACGCGCCCTGGACACCTTCGAGGGCGATCTTCTCGCTGACCATCTCGTCGAGCTTCAGGTCGCCCTTGAGGTACATGTCCGCCACCAGCGGGAAGTCGCGCGTCGGCAGGCAGTCCCCGTACCAGCTCACGCGCAGCGAGCCGCCCATCCCGAAGTACTCCTGGGCGGGGAACTCGATGACCGCATCGGAGCTGGGCACGCCGATCAGGACGGCCACCCCGGCCAGGTCGCGCGAGCGGAGCGCCTGGGCCAGCACCTTCGGGTTGCCGACCGCCTCGAAGACGTAGTTGACGCCGTTGCCGTCCGTCAGCTCCTTGATCTTCGCGACCGGGTCGTCCTGGCTCGCGTTGACCGTGTGGGTGGCGCCGAACTGCTTCGCCCAGTCGAGCTTGCGCGGCTCCAGATCGACCGCGATGATCTTGGCGGCGTGGGCGAGGCGCGCACCCTGGATCACGCTGATGCCGACCGCCCCGGAGCCGAAGACGGCGACGGTGCTGCCGGGGCGGACGGCGGCGGTGTAGAAGACCGCCCCGATGCCGGTCATCACGCCGCAGCCGATCAGGCTCGCCTGCTCGGGCGGCACCTCGCGCGGGATCGGGACGGCCTGGAGCGCTGCGACGACGGTGTGAGTGGCGAACGTGCCGAGGCCCATGATGGTCGGGATGGTGTCGCCGGCGGGGGACTTCTGGCGCGGCTGCGCGTTCAGGCTCGCCGCGCAGAGGTGAAGCTGCCCGATGCGGCAGAAGCGGCACTGGCCGCACGGGGCGCGCCAGGCGAGCACCACGTAGTCGCCCACCTTGGGCGTCTCGACGCCCGCCCCGACGGCCTCGACGACGCCGGCGCCCTCGTGGCCCATCAAGATGGGCAGCGTGCCGATGCTGCCGAGCTGGAAATGGAGGTCGGTGTGGCAGACGCCGCTGGCGAGGATCCGCACGAGCACCTCGCCCGGTCCGGGATCGTCCAGGACGATCCGCTCGATCGGCGCCGCCTTGCCCACCTCGCGCGCGACGATGCCGCGTGCCTCGGTTGTCATGTTGCCCTCCCGCTGTCCTGTCGGCTACACCGCGCGGTCGGGTGCAGTGTTCTCTGGAGCGATGCCGTCCAGCGGACACTCGCAGCCTGCGTCAGCGCGAACGGTGCGACCGACTAGGGGCAACGGTAGCACGGGCGGCGCCGGGAGCCAACGTCGAGCGACATCCGGCCGGCGAGCGTCGGCCAGGTGGCGGCGGCGTTCTAGCGCCGGAGGCCGCCTGCCGCGCACCATACTGGTGCCGACCACGAACGTGAAAGAAGGAATGATGACCACTGTAGCGGTGCTCGGGGCCGGCGCGCTCGGGCTGGCCGGCGCGCGCCGGCTGGCGCAGGGCGGGGCGCGGGTGACGGTCTACGAGCGGGAGGCCGAGCCGGGCGGGCTGGCCGCCGGCGTGCGGATCGGCCCGAGCTGGCTCGAGAAATTCTACCACCACATCTTCGGGACGGACCGGCGGGTGATTGGCCTGATCGAGGAGCTCGGCCTCGGCCCTGACCTCATCTGGGGTCGCCCGCCGACGGCGATGCTGCGCGACGGCGGGGTCCACCGGCTGGACGGGCCGATCGAGGTCCTGAAGTTCGGGCCGCTGTCGCCGCTGGCGCGCGTGCGCCTGGGCCTGGGGGTGGCGCTGCTGAAGGCCATCCCGGACCCCGAGCGACTTGAAGGCACCACGGCGGCGCGCTGGCTGCCGCGCTGGATGGGCCGCGAGGCGTACGAGACGATCTGGAAGCCGCAGCTCGCGGGCAAGTTCGGGGCCGAGGCGGGCCAGATCGGGATGCCGTGGATGTGGGCGCGCATCCACGACCGGACGCCGAAGCTCGGCTACCTGCGCGGCGGCTTCCAGCGGCTGTACGCGGCGCTCGCGGACGACGTCGCCCGGCGCGGTGGCACGCTGCGCTTCGGCAGCGCGGTCGAGTCGATCGCGCGGACCATGGACGGTGTGCGGGTCGGGACGGCGGACGGCACCCAGACCTACGACGCGGTGCTGTGTACGTTGCCGACGCGGCTGTTCTTGCGGGCGGCCGAGGGACTGCCCGAGGAGTACGCCGCGTCGTATGCGCGGACCGGCGAGCACCTGTCGGCGCACTGCGTCGTGCTGGAGCTGGATCGCCAACTCCAGTCGGCGTACTGGGTGAGCGTGCTGGACCCCGGCTACCCGTTCCTGGCGCTCGTGGAGCACACGAATTGGCTGCCGCCGGCCGACTACGGCGGCCGGCACCTCGTCTACCTCGGCAACTACTTGCCGCCGAACGATCCGCTCTTCGCACTGGACGAGGCGGCCCTGCTGGACAAGATGACGCCGCACCTCGCGCGGCTCAACCCCCGGTTCGACCGAAGCTGGATCAAGGCGGTGCATGCGTTCGCGGCGCCGTACGCCCAGCCGATCGTGCGGATCGGGTACCGCGAGACGCTCGCGCCGCACCGCACGCCGCTGCCGGGCGTCTGGCTCGCCAACATGGGCCACGTCTACCCGCACGACCGCGGCCAGAACTATAGCGCCCTGCTCGGCGAGGAGATCGCCGAGCAGATCCTGGCCGAAGTCGGTACAGTGTCGGGCACGGCGGCGCGCCGGCTCGACCTCGCTCCGTCGGCGTAGCACGCCGCCATGGAAAAGCTGACGGGAATGCCGACAATCGATCTGTCATCCCGAAGCGCAGCGCGGGATCTCGCGCGGACCGGTCGTCGGCTCCGATGCGTGAGATCCCGCGCTGCGCTTCGGGATGACAACCGTGCATCTTAAACGTGGTGCTGTACTCGTGACCGTCTCTCGGACAGCCCACCGACGAGGAAAGTCGATACCATGAGCACCCTACCCGTCACGTTCGATGCGAGCGCCTTCGCGCTCGCGCCACTTGCCCGCCGGATCGAGAAGCCGTGGGGCTTCGAGATCCTCCTCTCGCCGGCCGACGCGCCATACACGTTCAAGCTGATCCACGTGCATGCGGGCAAGCGTCTTAGCCTCCAGGTCCACGACACCAAAGTCGAGACCCAGACGCTGATCGCCGGGCGCGGCTTCCTGGTGCTCGAAGGGTCTGACGGCGAGCTGCACGACGTCTGGCTGGAGCCGAACGTGGGCTGCCATATCGCGGTCGGGCAGCGGCACCGCCTGTGCGCGGCACCGGACGAGGACGCGACCGTGCTGGAAGCGTCGTCGCCGGAGGTCGGGATCACCTACCGCCTCGACGACGACTACGCCCGCCCGCACGAGACAGAGGAGCTGCGCGCCGCCGAACGCGGCGCCTGAGTCGCCCACCCGCCGACACTGGCGTGGAGCAGTGTGTGCCGCGTAGCGAGGAGTGCGGCGAGTTGACGATCTGGCGGCGGACGAAGCAGTCCGACCTCGCCGGCGCGTCGTATTCGGCGCGAGACGTACTCAGCATGGATGAGGCCGCTCTCGTTCGAACACGATGAGCCGGGGACGAGATCCTTCGACAGGCTCCGCCTGCCTCAGGATGACACGTCTGGTGATGGCGCTTCCGTCATCTTCCGAGTGGCGCTGTATCCAGAGTGACGCTGTATCGGTCCGTCCGGCTAGTCGCGGTGGGGCAGGTGGTCGAGGACCTGCGCGAGCGCGTTGCCGATGCGCTGCTGGAGGGCTTCCATCTCGCGGGTGAACGCCTCGCGTCGCGACCCGCCGGTGGCAGGCGGCTGGCCCATGTGGCGGAACTTGCGGTACCGATCGTCCACGAGCTTCTGGCCGCCCGTGCGCCGCAACTCTAGCAGGTCGTCGAGGATGACGTTCTTCAGCAGCAGCGCGGCGTAGTCGGGGTCGTCGTGGGCGCCGCCGGTCGGCTCCGGGACGAGCGTATCGACGACGCCGAGCAGCTTGCAGTCAGAGGCGGTGAGCTTGAGCGAGTCCGCGAGGTCGCGGGCGCGCTGAGCGTCGTGGTAGAGGATCGCCGCCGCGCCCTCCGGGGCGATCACCGAGTAGATGGCGTTCTCTTGCATGAGGATGCGGTCCGCGACGCCGAGCGCGAGCGCGCCGCCGCTGCCGCCCTCGCCGATGACGGCCGCGACAACCGGCACCGGCAGGATCGCCATCGTCCCGAGGCAGTTCGCGATCGACGGCGCGAGCCCGCGCGCCTCGGAATCGAAGTCCAGCGCCGCGCCGGGCGTGTCGATCAGGGTGACGACCGGCACCCCCCAGCGGCCGGCCAGCCGCATCGCGCGCTCGGCCTTGCGGTAGCCTTCGGCGGACATGCGCCCGCCGTGGCGCCGCTCGCGCTCCTCGACGCCGCGTCCGCGCTCCTGGGCAATGAGCATGACGGTGATCCCGCCGAGGTCGCCGACGCCGCAGATCACGGCCGGATCGTCGGCGCTGAGGCGGTCGCCGTGGATCTCGAAGAACTGCGGGACCATCGCGCGGATGTAGTCGCTGGCGGTCGGGCGGTCCGGGTGCCGGGCGAGCTCGACCGCTTCCCAGGCCGACCCGGGCGGGCGGACTTCCGGGCGGTACGGCTCGGTCTCGCCGCTGGCGGAGATGTTCCAGGGGTTCTCCAGGAGCTGGAGGAGCGTCACGAGCGAGTTGCGCAGGCGCGGGCGGGCGACGATGCCGTCGATCTGCCCATTCTGCTGCAAGTACTCGGCCGTCTGGGCGTCCTTCGGCTTGGCGTGGCCGGTGATCTGCTCGATGACGCGGGGGCCGGCAAAGCCGATCAGCGCTCCCGGCTCGGCCAAGATCACGTCGCCGTGCGAGGCGAAGCTGGCGTAGACGCCGCCGGTGGTGGGGTTGGTCAGCACCGAGATGAACGGGATGCCGGAGCGGTGGAGGCGCATCGCGGCGGCGCTGGTCTTCGCCATCTGGACGAGCGACAGCATCCCCTCCTGCATGCGGGCGCCGCCGCTGGCCGCGATGCTCACGAACGGGAGGCGACGATCGACGGCCATGTCCATCGCCAGGGCGATCTTCTCTCCGACGACGGTGCCCATGCTGCCGCCCATGAACTCGAAGTCGAAGACGGCCAGCACGCAGTCGCGGGCGTTGACGCGGCCGGTGCCGATGACGACGGCCTCGCCGAGGCCGGTCCGCTGCCGCGCTTCTTCGAGCCGCTCCCGGTACGGGATGCGATCGGAGAAGAGCAAGGGATCGACGGAGGTGAGCTCGGGGTACGCCTCGCGGAAGGAGCCGGTATCGACCAGCAGCTCGATCCGCGCGCGGGCCGAGATCGGGGCGTGGAAGCCGCACGCCTTGCAGACCTTGAACCGTTCCCAGGTCGAGGAGCCGACGAGGGCGGTGCCGCACCGCTTGCACGCGACCGCCACGACGCCATTGGTGGGCCGCTCGGCCGCGTGTTCGCCCTCGTCGGCGTTCGCCGGAAGGCCTTGCTCGACGCTCATCCGTATCGCTCCCGGCCTCGACACCGTCGTGGTGCCTCTCCCGAAGTATAGGCCCCCAGCCGAGCCCCCGAGCAGCAATCAGCCCGGCCGTGGCGATCGTTTCGGGAGACCGCGCGACGATCCGGGCGAGCGATTCACCTAGCGACGGAAATACTCCACGGTCGTCTCGCCCTTGCCGCCATCCGGAGCGACGGCCTTGAGGAGGACGCGTACGGTGCCCTTGTCTCGCCTGATGCTGAAGGAGCGGCGCGCCCTCCCTTCGGCGTCGGTCGGATCGAACTCGCGCTCTTGCGGCTCGTCATCGTCGCCGTCCTCGTTGACCGCCGTGACGAGCGCCCCCGGCACCGGCGCACCACCGCGCGTCACCCAGACGGTGATCTCTTGGTCGCGGCCGGACGTCTCCGGAAATTTGACCTTCGCCTCGACATCGACCGGTAGTCCGGGCGTCGCCGTGGCCTCTGCGCCGAGGGCTACTGGTAGCAGCACGGACGCAGCCCGCTCGTCTGACCCCGATTCGGGAGTGGGCGTGGCGCGCGGCGTCGGTGTGGCGGCGGGCGCGGGGGTGGCAACGACGGCGGCGTACTCTAGGGAGACCCAGCCGCGCTGACCGTCCGACGCGCGGACTTCGATCCAGCGTGCTCCGGCAATGCCGCGCGCGGTGCCGACCACCTCGATGATGGCGCCTTCGTCCAGCCGGGCGAGTACGGGCTCCGACGTGCCGGGGCCGGCGCGCAGGTTCAGGCGCTGGCCCTCGGTGTTCGCGACGCGCAATCGGCTGCCGACCGGAGGATCGGTCGTCTGGGCATTGGCCCCAATGGTTGCGAGCGGCACTACCAGGAGTAGCACCAGCACTGCAGCCCAGCAGACCGAATGCCAGCCTCGCATGCGCCACCCCGAGCGCGCCCCGCTCGCCCGACGCTCCCCTACACCGCGCAGCATCGTCGACCTCCCGCGAGAACGCCGGCCCAGACTGCTCGATTATAGGCACATGCGGCTACTCGCGGGGGGGGTGCGGCCGAGCGCTCGGAGGCGCGGCAGGGCGGGCCGTCAGCCGTGCGGCGAGGAGTCGGTGGCAGCGCGGCAGGCCGCCGCACCGACCCCTCGGACGACCCGAGCCGTGCGAGGCGGGCCCGTCGTCGCGGGCCCGCGCGGACGCTAGCGGCTCGCCGGCGAGGGCGACGGCGACGGGCTTGGCGAGGCGGCGGGGGACGCGGCCGGCGATGAGGCGGCCGGCGATGCCGCCGCCGGGGCAGTGGTCGGTTTCGCCGGAGCGGCGGTCGGGGCCGCGGCCGGGGCCGACTGGCACGCCGCGAGCAGCATGGTGGCACTGGCTAGCGCGACGATGGCACGCCGAGACACAAAGCGGTTCATCAACACTCCCTGCTTGGCTGGGCTACCTGATGTAACCGGCGCGGCAACGCGACCGGCGCGGGTTCTACTGGCCCACCCCCGCGATTCTAAAGCCTGGCGTGCGAATTGTAAAGACGCTTAACAATATGAAATGCAACACCGGTGCGTCGGGGGGCACAAATGGTACGCCACGTTGGCGTGCTTCCTCGGCCAACTCGCGCCTGCTATCCCGGACCGATCCACCGGGCGGCAAATCGCTCTCGTCGGCGGGGCGCCACACTGTGTAGGTCGTGCCCACCAATGAGCCGATACTTCTTGACGCGGGCGCCGCGCGGCGCTACGATGCGGCTACCGTATACGATATGCGGTCCTGGGGAGCGGGGCGATGGAGCCTGTCGTGTCGAAGCTCGGCGTGAAGAGCAAGGCCCAGGCCGTCTACGAGCTGGTCCGCGACCGCATCTTCAGCGGCCAGCTCGAGCCGGGCCAGCCACTCTCGATCGACGGCCTCGCCCGCGAGCTCGGCGTCTCGAAGATCCCGATCCGCGAGGCGATCAAGCAGCTCGAGGCCACCCGGCTCGTCGAGGTCACGCTCCACGTCGGGGCGCGCGTCGCGCCGATCTCGGTCGCGGAGGCCGAACAGATCTACCCGATCCGCCACGCGCTCTGCGACCTCGGCGTCGCGCAGGCCGTCCCGCTCCTCACCGACGACGAGTTCGACGAACTCGAACAGTTGCATCAAGAGATGGAGGCGGCGGCGCGGGCGCGCGACACCCGCCGCATCGACCCGCTCAACCGCGAGTTCCACCTCGCGATCGTGCGGGCGTCCGGGAACGTCCAGCTCTACGAGCTGTACCGCGACCTGATGATGCGGTGCAGCCGCTTCCGGGCCGGAGTGGTGCAGTCGCAGCAGCGGGCGGCCGAAGCGATGCGCGAGCACAGCGAGATCCTGGATGCGCTCCGGTCGCGGGACGTCGCGCGGTCGGTCCACGCATCGCGCGTCCATGACGAGCGCGCCGCCCGCGAGATCATCGAGCGGATGCGGCGGGTGCGGGCCGAGAAGCAGGCCGTATGAGGGAGCCCGTTCCATGAAAATCACTGCCGTCGAGGCGATCCCGCTCGCCGCGACTTTCGAGCAGATGTACGGCGGCATCGACAAGGTGCCGAGCCACATGCTCTACCCGAGCGCCAACTTCGCCAACGTCGGGGTGCCGCGCTCGGGCCAGTACACCTGCTTGATCCGCATCACGACCGACGACGGCCTCGAAGGGTACGGCGAGGCGTACGGCCTGCGCGACCCGCGCGTGAGCGCCGCGATCGTCGAGCACGTGCTGGCGCCGGTGCTGATCGGCAAGGATCCGCTGCGGACCGAGGCGCTCTGGCAGGCGATGTTCGCGCTGGGCGCCTTCCACACCGAGGGCTACCAGACCCAGGCCATGGCCGGCATCGACATCGCGCTGTGGGACTTGAAGGGCAAGGCGCTCGGCCAGCCGGTCTCGGTGCTGCTCGGCGGGCCGATTCGCGAGCGGCTCTGGGTCTACGCCAGCCCGATCACGCTCACCACCCCCGACGGGGCCGCCGAGCGTGCGCGCGAGTTCCTCGACGCGGGCTTCACGGCGATCAAGATCAAGGTCGGACGGGCCATCGCGGACGACGTCGATCAAGTGGCGGCGGTCCGCGAGGTGGTCGGAAAGGGGTTCCCGCTCCTGCTGGACGTCAACGCCGCGCACGACGCCGCGACCGCGATCCGGCTCTCTCGCGCGCTGGAGCCGTACGAGCCGTACTGGCTCGAAGAGCCGGTCCCGCCGGAAGATCTGGCCGGCATGGCGCACGTGCGGTGCTCGGTCAGCCTGCCGGTCGCGACCGGCGAGCAGTCGTCGAGCACGTACACGTTCCGGAACCTGATCGCGGCCGAGGCGGCCGACGTCTTCATGCCGAACGTCACCAAGGCCGGCGGCCTGAGCGAGTGCCTGCG
>Ga0136611_10003784_pt1 | contig 10596 bp, 6 predicted proteins | sample AntDrymUQ2232306_2_FD_106645 | JGI IMG/M metagenome (GOLD analysis project Ga0136611, IMG submission 106645) | Polar desert sand microbial communities from Dry Valleys, Antarctica - metaG UQ223 (23.06) | ecosystem: Environmental > Terrestrial > Soil > Desert | place: Antarctica: Dry Valley... | reverse complement strand
GAGCCGGCGCACCATCTGACCCCCGCCACCCCGCACGATGCGGTGGAGCAGGAGACGCTGGGGCGCCTCACGGTCGCCGACCTCCACCGCGCCGTCGGCGCCGGGCTGGCCGCCGGCTCGCTCACGCCGGACAGCTGGGCGCTGGTGGTGGCGTCACGGCTCCACGGTGTTCGGTCGGCCGATCTGGCCACACGTCGGGGCGGCACACCGGAGGCGGCGCGGGTGGCCGTGCACCGCACCACCTCCCGGCTGCGGGCCCTCGTCGACGTGGCGTAGGGCTCCGCGGGTTCATCGCTGGGCTACCGTCCCGCGATGATTCGAATCGGGCTGACCGGTGGCATCGGGTCGGGCAAGTCCACGGTGAGCGACCTCCTGGCCGCTCGAGGAGCCGTGCTGATCGACGCCGACCGCATCGTCCGCGAGATCCAGGCCCCCGGAGGCGTGGCCTACCAGCCGATCATCGACCGGTTCGGCTCAGGCGTCGTGGCCGCCGACGGCACCCTCGACCGGCCGGCCCTGGCCGCCATCGTCTTCGCCGAGGAGGCCGCCCGGAAGGACCTCATGGCCATCACCAATCCCCACGTCGGGCGGATCATGGCGGAACGGATGGCGGCCGAAGCGGGCACCGACAACGTGGTGGTCCTCGACATCCCGCTTCTGGCCGAGGGCGGAAAGGGCCGCTACGGCGTCGGTGGGGTGGTGGTGGTCGACTGCCCGGTGGAGACGGCCCTGCACCGCCTGGTGGACATCCGGGGGATGGACGCTGAGGACGCTCGTCGGCGAATGGCCAGTCAGGCGACCCGGGAGGAACGGGTGGCGTTGGCCGACTTCGTGATCGACAACTCCGCAGACCTGGCCCACCTCATCGGCGAGGTCGAGCGGGCGTGGACGTGGATCCGGTCCTTGGGGGCGGAGGCGACTCCGGCCGACTGAATGTCACACGTGGCATTTACACTCCGGAGGTGCAACCGTTCGAGGTCGTCTCCGACTTTCAGCCCGCCGGCGACCAGCCGGAGGCCATCGCCAAGCTGAGCGAAGGGGTGGAGCGGGGCGACCGGTTCCAGACCCTGCTCGGCATCACGGGTTCAGGCAAGAGCGCCACCATCGCGTGGACCATCCAGCAGACGCAGCGGCCCACGCTGATCATCGCCCCCAACAAGTCGCTCGCCGCCCAGCTGACCATCGAGATGCGGGAGTTCTTCCCGAAGAACCGGGTGGAGTACTTCGTCAGCTATTACGACTACTACCAGCCGGAGGCGTACATCGCCTCCAGCGACACCTACATCGAGAAGGACTCGTCCATCAACGACGAGATCGACCGGCTCCGCCACGCCTGCACCTCGGCGCTGCTCACCCGGCGCGACGTCATCGTGGTGGCCTCCGTCTCCTGCATCTACGGCCTGGGCTCACCCGAGGAGTACGCCAAGCAGATCCTCTTCCTGCGAGTGGGGGAGTCCCTCGATCAGCGCAAGGTCCTGCGACAGCTGGTCGACATGAACTACGAGCGCAACGACCAGAACCTCATCCGGGCCAAGTTCCGGGTTCGGGGCGACACCCTCGAGGTTCACCCCGCATACGAGGAGTTCGCGCTCCGGGTCGAGTTCTTCGGCGACGAGATCGAGCGGATCAGCCGGGTCGACTCGCTTACCGGCGAGCAGCTGGGCGACTTCGAAGAGGTCACCATCTTCCCGGCCACCCACTACGTCGCCGGCGAGGAGCGCCTGCACTCGGCCATCGGTCGCATCGAGCACGAGCTGCAGCAGCGGCTGGCCTGGTTCGAGAAGGAGGGCAAGCTCCTCGAGGCCCAGCGGTTGCGCATGCGCACCCAGTACGACCTGGAGATGATCCAGGAGGTCGGGTACTGCAGCGGCATCGAGAACTACTCCGGGCCCATCGACGGGCGGGAACGGGGCACGCCGCCGCACACGCTGATGGACTTCTTCCCGAAGGACTTCCTGCTCGTGCTCGACGAGTCCCATGTCACCGTGCCGCAGCTCCACGGCCAGTACGAAGGTGACCGGTCCCGCAAGGAGCAGCTGATCGATCACGGGTTCCGTCTCCCGTCGGCCGCGGACAACCGGCCTCTGCGCTTCGACGAGTTCTACGAGCGGGTCAACCAGTGCGTCTTCCTGTCGGCCACACCCTCGGCCTACGAGCTGGCCCAGTCCACCCAGGTGGTCGAGCAGATCGTCCGGCCGACCGGGCTGGTCGATCCCGAGGCCATCGTCAAGCCGACGAAGGGCCAGATCGACGACCTGCTCGAGCAGATCAAGATCCGCGTCGGCCGCGAGCAGCGCGTGCTGGTCACCACCCTCACCAAGAAGATGGCCGAGGACCTCACCGACTATCTGCTGGAGATGGGTGTCAAGGTCCGCTACCTGCACAGTGAGGTCGACACCGTCCAGCGCATCGAGATCCTGCGCGACCTGCGGCTTGGTGAGTTCGACGTGCTCGTCGGCATCAACCTCCTGCGCGAGGGCCTCGACCTGCCCGAGGTGTCTCTCGTGGCCATCCTCGATGCCGACAAGGAAGGGTTCCTCCGCAGCGAGACGTCGCTCATCCAGACCATGGGTCGGGCCGCCCGCAACGTGGACGGCGAGGTGATCATGTACGCCGACGTGATGACGAAGTCGATGGAGCGGGCCATCCATGAGACCCAGCGTCGGCGCGCTGTCCAGCAGGCGTACAACATCGAGCACGGCATCGACCCCCAAACCATCCGCAAGGCGGTCACCGACATCCTCGCCATGATGGGCAAAGGTCGGCCCGGAGCACCGGTTCCAGGCTCCGACAAGCGCAACCGCAAGCGCGACAAGACCGACTTCTCCAACCTGCCGCCTGACGAGCTGGGCCGGCTGATCCGCACGCTCGAGGAGGAGATGCACGACGCGGCGGTCGATCTCCGCTTCGAGTACGCCGCTCGCTTGCGGGACGAGATCAACGAGCTCAAGCGGGAGATGAAGCAGGTCCATGCATAGCCGCTCCGGCCTCCGCGACGAACGCCTGTTCTGCGGGTAGCGTGGGCGCGATGTCGGATCGGATGATCATCCGAGGTGCTCGCGAGCACAACCTCAAGAACGTCTCGCTCGACCTTCCGCGCGACAAGCTGATCGTGTTCACCGGGCTCTCCGGGTCTGGAAAGTCATCGCTCGCGTTCGACACCATCTACGCCGAGGGCCAGCGGCGCTACGTCGAGTCGCTGTCGGCCTACGCCCGCCAGTTCCTTGGCCAGATGGACAAGCCCGACGTCGACTTCATCGAGGGTCTGTCGCCGGCCATCTCCATCGACCAGAAGTCGGCCTCCCGGAACCCCCGCTCCACCGTCGGCACCATCACCGAGGTCTACGACTACCTCCGGCTGTTGTGGGCCCGCATCGGGGTGCCGCACTGCCCGACCTGCGGGCAGGTGGTGGCCCGCCAGACGCCCCAGCAGATCGTCGACCGCATCCTCGAGCTGCCCGACGGCACCCGTTTCCAGGTGCTCGCGCCCATCGTCCGGGGCCGCAAGGGTGAGTACGAGGGCCTCCTCGAGGACATGGCCAAGCAGGGCTTCTCCAGGGCCCGCATCGACGGCGAGATCCACGAGCTGAACGCCCTGCCCAAGCTGGCCCGCTACGAGCAGCACACCATCGAGGTGGTGGTCGATCGGCTGGTGAAGCGGGAGGGCATCGAGCGACGCCTCACCGACTCCCTGGAGACGGCCCTGCGGTTGGTCGAGGGAGTAGCCGAGGTGCAGCTGGTGCCGAAGGAGGGTGAGCCGGGTGCGGAGGACGAGACGCTCACGTTCAGTCAGCACCTTGCGTGCAACAACTGCGGCATCTCCTTCGACGAGCTGGCCCCTCGCAACTTCTCGTTCAACTCCCCGTACGGGGCGTGCGCACCGTGCGCCGGGTTGGGGACCAAGTCCGAGGTCGACCCCGACCTGGTCGTGCCCAACGGCGACCTCTCCATCGACGAGGGCGCCATCGCCCCGTGGGCCACGAGCAAGAGCGAGTGGTACCAGCGGGTGCTCACGTCCCTGGCCGCCACGTACGGGTTCAGCACCTCCACCCCCTTCAAGAAGCTGAAGAAGGCGGATCAGAAGGTGCTGCTCCACGGCACCGGCACCAAGCGCATCGACGTCTCCTTCACCAACCGCTACGGCCGCAGCCGGAGCTACGCGACGCAGTACGAAGGTGTCATCCCGCACCTTCAGCGGCGGCACGCGGAGACCGAGTCCGACTACTCGCGGGAGCAGATCGAGGGCTACATGCGCGAGGTGCCGTGCGCATCGTGCGGCGGCGCCCGGCTGAAGCCCGACTCGCTCGCCGTCACCGTCGACGGCCGCAACATCTTCGAGCTGTGCGACCTGTCCATTCGCAAAGCCGCCGCCGTGCTCGAGGCCATGCAGCTCTCCGAACGCGACCGCATGATCGCCGAGCGGGTGGTGCGGGAGATCAACGCCCGCATGCAGTTCCTGCTCGATGTCGGCCTCGACCACCTCACCCTCAACCGCAACGCCGGCACGTTGGCCGGTGGCGAGGCCCAGCGCATCCGCCTGGCCTCTCAGATCGGGTCGGGGTTGGTCGGCGTGTTGTACGTGCTCGACGAGCCGTCCATCGGCTTGCACCAGCGCGATAACCGCCGATTGATCGACACCATGATCCGGCTACGCGACCTGGGCAACACGGTCATCGTGGTCGAGCACGACGAGGACACCATCAAGGTGGCCGACCACATCGTCGACATCGGGCCGGGCGCGGGGGAGCACGGTGGCGAGGTCATCGTCAGCGGCAGCTACAAGGATCTGCTGAAGTCGAAGCGGTCGATCACCGGTCAGTACATCAGCGGCAAGCGGTCGATTCCCGTGCCGGCCATGCGTCGCGAGCCGGGTGAGCGGTGGTTGGCCGTCCGCGGGGCGCAGGAGCACAACCTCAAGAACATCGACGTCGAGTTCCCGCTCGGGTGCTTCGTGGCCGTCACCGGGGTGTCCGGTTCGGGCAAGTCGACCCTGGTGAACGACATCCTCTACCGGGTGTTGATGCAGCGCGTCTACAAGTCGCGCACCGTGCCGGGCAAGCACAAGAAGGTCGAGGGCGACGAGCTGCTCGACAAGGTCATCAACATCGACCAGTCACCCATCGGCCGCACGCCCCGGTCCAACCCGGCCACCTACACGGGGGTCTTCGACCACATCCGCAAGCTGTTCACGGCCACCAATGAAGCCAAGGTGCGGGGCTACCAGCCGGGCCGGTTCTCGTTCAACGTCAAGGGCGGGCGCTGCGAGGCGTGCTCGGGCGACGGCACCATCAAGATCGAGATGCACTTCCTGCCCGACGTCTACGTGCCGTGCGAGGTGTGCAAGGGCGCCCGGTACAACCGAGACACGCTCGACATCCAGTTCAAGGGCAAGAACATCGCCGAGGTGCTCGACCTGCCATGCGAGGAGGCGGCCGATTTCTTCGCCAACCAGCCGGTGATCGCCCGCCACATGCAGACGATCGTGGACGTGGGCCTCGGCTATGTGCGCCTAGGGCAGCCGGCCACGACGCTCTCGGGCGGTGAGGCCCAGCGGGTCAAGCTCAGCTCCGAGCTGTCGAAGCGCTCCACCGGCCACACGATCTACATCCTCGACGAGCCCACCACCGGGCTGCACTTCGAAGACATCCGCCGTCTCCTCACGGTCCTCGGCCGCCTCGTCGACCAGGGCAACACCGTCCTGGTCATCGAGCACAACCTCGACGTGATCAAGACGGCGGACTGGGTCATCGACCTCGGACCCGAGGGCGGCGACGGCGGTGGCACCGTGCTGGTCGAAGGCACGCCGGAGACGGTGGCCAAGACGGCCGAGAGCCACACCGGCCGCTTCCTGGCACCCCTCCTCGGCCTCTAGCCAGACCTCGGCGATCGGCCGCGCCAAGGGTCAGGTGATGGCGAGCATCCGCTCCAGCGCCACCTTGGCCCACTGTGCGGTCTCCTCGTCGACGGTGATCTGGTTGACGACCTCGCCGGCCACGAGACGCTCGAGCACCCAACATAGGTGGGCGGCGTCGATGCGGAACATGGTCGAGCAGGGGCAGATGAGCGGGTCGAGCGACACGATCGTCTTGTCCGGGTGCTCGTTGGCCAGTCGCTGCACGAGGTGGATCTCGGTGCCGATGGCGATGGCCGAGCCCGGCGGGGCCGCTTCGACCTCACGGATGATGTAGTCGGTCGAGCCCACGCGGTCGGAAGCCAGCACGGTTTCGTGGGCGCACTCGGGGTGGGCGATGACGATGCCCGCTGGGTGCTCAGCCCGGAACGCCTGGATGTGGGCGACGGTGAAGCGCTGGTGCACCGAGCAGTGACCCTTCCAGAGCAGGAACTTCGACTCCTTGACCTCCCGCTCGTCGAGGCCGCCCAGATCGAGCCGGGGGTTCCACACCCGCATCTCGTCGAGCCCGTAGCCCATCTGCACCCCGGTGTTGCGGCCGAGGTGCTGGTCGGGGAAGAACAGCACCTTGTCGCCCCGCTCGAAGGCCCAGGCCAGCACGGCCCGGGCGTTCGACGAGGTGCACACCGCGCCGCCCTTGCGCCCCACGAACGCCTTGAGGGCGGCGGACGAGTTCATGTAGGTGATGGGCACCACCCGGTCGATGTCGGTGACCTCGGCGATGGCCTCCCACGCCTCCTCCACCGAGTCGAGGTCGGCCATGTCGGCCATAGAACAGCCGGCGTTGAGGTCGGGCAGGATCACCTTCTGGTGCGGGCCGGTGAGGATGTCGGCCGACTCGGCCATGAAGTGCACGCCGCAGAACACGATGTGCTCGGCCTCGTGCTGATCGGCTGCGATGCGGGACAGGCCGAAGCTGTCACCCCGGGCGTCGGCCCACCGCATCACCTCGTCGCGCTGGTAGTGGTGGCCGAGCACGAACACCCGAGACCCCAGAGCGGCCTTGGCCGCGATGATCCGGTCGGTGAGCGCGTCGGGGCTGGCGTCGGTGTAGCCCTCGGGGAGGGGGGACTGGAGCCGTAGCATCTGGGATGGAACCTCCGCAGAGGAGCGCCGCTGGATGGCCGGCGGGAGACAGCCTGGTCGCCTCACCGCGGGTATGTCGGCCACGGAGCTTGAGATAGGTCGCCGGATACCAGGCCGGCGTTCATGGAGTGTAAACCGCAGAGACAGCCGCTGTATGCCCGATCGGTCGCCGTAGGCTGGAAGTGATGGTCAAGCGGCCCCCGGCAGGCACGATTCCCGACGCTCCCGGGTCCTACCAGTTCAAGGACCGGGACGGCCGCGTCATCTACGTGGGCAAGGCCAAGAGCCTCCGCCAGCGCCTCAGCAACTACTTCGGGAACCCAGCCGCCATGCACCCGCGGACGGCCCAGATGGTGCAGACGGCGGAGAGCGTCGAGTGGATGCAGGTGCGCAACGACGTCGAGGCCCTCATGCTCGAGTACAGCCTCATCAAGCAGCACCGGCCGCGGTTCAACGTCCGCCTCCGCGACGACAAGAGCTACCCGTTCCTGGCCATCACCGTGGGCGACGAATGGCCTCGCGCCATGGTGCGCCGAGGCGCCAAGGCCAAGGGCACCCGCTACTTCGGGCCGTACGGTCACGCCTACGCCATCCGCGAGACGCTCGACCTGCTGCTGCGCACGTTCCCGATACGCACGTGCTCGGACAACAAGTTCTCGCTGCACGAGAAGCAGGGCCGCCCCTGCCTGCTGTTCCACATCGAGAAGTGCGCCGGGCCCTGCGTCCGGGAGATCTCCAAGCGGGAGTACGAGGGGCTGGTGCAGGAGCTCATCGAGTTCCTCGACGGCGAGACGACCACGATCGTCCGCCGGCTCGAGCAACGCATGAAGGACGCATCCACCAACCTCGAGTTCGAGCTGGCCGCCCGCTGCCGCGACCGCCTGACCAGTGTCCGCAAGGCCATCGAGAAGCAGCAGATGGTCACCGAGCGCACCGAGGACCTTGACGTCATCGGTCTGGCCGAGGACGACCTCGAGGCGTCGGTGCAGGTCTTCTACGTCCGCAAGGGCAGGGTCGTGGGGCGCAAGGGCTTCATCGTCGACAAGGTGGAGCATCTGACCCGCCCGAAGCTCGTCGGTCGCATCCTCGAGCAGATGTACGGCGAGCCCACCCTCGATGTGCCGCGTGAGGTCCTCGTACCCGATGCTCCCGAGGATCCCGACTTCTACCAGGAGTGGCTCGAGCTGCTGCGGGGCACCCGTGTCGACGTCCGGGTGCCCCAACGGGGCGACAAGAGGTCGCTGCAGGAGACGGTGACCCGCAACGCCCAGGAGGAGTTCGTCCGGCACCGGCTGAAGCGCTCGGCCGATCACAACAGCCGGGCCCGCGCCCTGAACGCCCTGCAGGACGCTCTCGACCTGCCCGAGGCGCCGCTGCGCATCGAGTGCTTCGACATGAGCCACATCCAGGGCAGCGACTACGTCGGCTCCATGGTGGTGATGGAGGACGGCCTGCCCAACAAGCGCGAGTACCGGCGGTTCAAAGTGAAGGAGGTGGAAGGGAACAACGACTTCGCGTCCATGGAAGAGGTGCTCACCCGCCGCTTCACCGCCCTCCTTGCCGAGCGCGACCGGCCCATCGAGGGCCGGCCCCGGAAGTTCGCCTACCCCCCGCAGCTGCTGCTGGTGGACGGAGGCAAGGGGCAGCTGTCGGTGGCCGTGCGGGTGCTGGAGGAGCTCGGCCTCGACGACGAGATCCCGGTCGCCGCCCTGGCCAAGCAGTTCGAGGAGATCTATCTCCCGGGCCGGGCCGAGCCCGTGCGCATCCCCCGCCAGTCCGAGGCGCTCTACCTCTTGCAGAGGGTGAGAGACGAAGCGCACCGCTTCGCCATCACGTTTCACCGTGAGCTCCGGGGCAAGCGGATGACCAAGTCGGTGCTCGACGACATCCCCGGCCTCGGCCCCACCCGCCGGTCGCGCCTGACCAAGGAGCTGGGCGGGGTAGGCGCAGTGAAGTCGGCGTCCCTCGAGTCGCTGCAGGCCTTGCCGTGGTTGCCCGACACGGTGGCCGAGGCCGTCTACGGGAAGATCCACGGGAGCGGGCTGCCTCGATAGCGTGGCGCCCATGGCCCCCCTCGAGACCCGGAAGCTGACGGCCCACAACACGGCCACCACCTCCCAGAACAAGATCCACGATGACGACGTGGCCCGTCGCTTCGGGTTCACGGGCGGTCTCGTGCCGGGCGTCGACGTGTACGCCTACCTCACCCAGCCGGTGGCGGCGGCATGGGGCGTCGAGTGGCTCGAGCGTGGCTTCATCCGTGGGCGGTTCGTGAAACCGGTCTACGAGGGCCAGGAGATCGAGGTGGTGCCGGGCCCGGAGGTGGAGGACGAGACGGGCGTCACGGCGTCGCTCGAGGTCCGCAACCCGGCCGGCGAGCTGTGTGCCGAAGGCTCCGCTCGGCTCCCCGCCGGACCCCCCGCAGCAGTGGATGTCGACGCCTGGCCGGACGTGGCCCAGGCGGCCGAGCCGCCCGAAGCATCACCTGACTCGCTGGCCGTTGGGAACGCCTTCGGCTTCGCCGACGTGGGGTTCCATGCCGACGAGGCCGTCACCTACCTCGACGACGTGCGCGACCCGCTGGCCATGTACCGCCAGGAGCGCGTCGCCCATCCCGGGTGGCTCCTCCGGCTGGCCAACCGCGTGCTGGCCACCAACGTCCGGTTGGGCCCGTGGATCCACGTGGAGTCACACACCCAGCACCTCGGGCTGCTTCGGGACGGGGAACGGGTGGGTGCCCGGTCGCTGGTCACCCGTGAATGGGAGAAGGGCGGCCACCGCTTCGTCGAGCTCGACGTGCTGCTGGCCCGCTTCTCCGACAACGGCGGCCCGGTCGCCCGCATCGCCCACACCGCCATCTACCAGCCGCGAGGCGCCTGAGCGCCCGTGACCAACCCCGACCCGGCCAATGAGCTGTGGGAAGCCCACGCCGGGTGGTGGCAGGAGGGCTTCACCGACGGAGCCGACCCTGAGTACGAGGAGCAGATCCTGCCGCTGGCGGCAGCCGAGCTGGTCGGGGCCCGGCGCGTGCTCGACGTGGGCACCGGTGAGGGCCAGATCGCCCGCCTGGCCATGGCTGGAGCGGCAGGGGAGCGGGTCACGGCCATCGGCGTCGACCCCACCGCAGCCCAGCTGGCCCTGGCTGGCGAACGCGGTGGGGGACCGGCCTACGCCAGGGCCGGCGCGGCCGACCTGCCGTTCCGGGACCGGGCCTTCGACGCCGTCGTCGCCTGCCTCGTCTTCGAGCACATCGACGACGTGGCGTCGGCCATCGCCGAAGTGGCGCGGGTGCTCGAGCCGGGCGGCCGCTTCCTGTTCTTCTTGAACCACCCATTGCTCCAGACGCCTGGAAGCGGTTGGATCGACGATGTCGACCTGGCCGAGCAGTACTGGCGCATCGGCCCGTACCTGGTCGAGGACCACACCCTCGAAGAGGTCGAGAAGGACGTCTGGATCCCCTTCATCCACCGGCCTCTGTCTCGGTACGTCAACCTGTTGGCCGACAACGGGCTGCTCCTCCGGCGCATGGACGAGCCGGCGCCGCCCGAAGGGTTCCTGGAGAAGGCGGGCGAGTACCGCGATGCGGCCACCATCCCCCG
>Ga0136611_10003783_pt1 | contig 10599 bp, 9 predicted proteins | sample AntDrymUQ2232306_2_FD_106645 | JGI IMG/M metagenome (GOLD analysis project Ga0136611, IMG submission 106645) | Polar desert sand microbial communities from Dry Valleys, Antarctica - metaG UQ223 (23.06) | ecosystem: Environmental > Terrestrial > Soil > Desert | place: Antarctica: Dry Valley... | reverse complement strand
CCCCCCGGGGGGCGGCGCGGTACGCGAAGCGACAAGCGCGGGGGTCATGCGTCAACTTTCCGCGGGTCCAGCGCGTCGCGCAAGGCGTCGCCCATGAAAGTCAGCAACAGCAAAGTTACGACTAAAACGGCGAAGGTGGACAAGGAAATCCACCACGCGTCGATATTGGCCTTGCCCTGGCTCAGCAATTCGCCCAGCGACGGCGTTCCCGGCGGCACACCCAGACCGAGAAAATCAAGCGAGGTCAGCGCCAGAATCGCCGCGCTCATGCGAAACGGCAGGAAAGTCACCACCGGCGTCAGGCTGTTGGGCAGGATATGCCGCCACATGATTTGCAAATTGCCGACGCCCAGCGCCCGGGCCGCCCGCACATAGTCCATCTGGCGGTTGCGCAGGAATTCGGCGCGAACATAGTCGGCCAGCCCCATCCAGCCGAACAGGCTGAGCAAGAACAGCAGCAGCGACACGCTGGGCGCAAAAATGGCGCTGAAAATGATCAACAAGTAGAGCTCGGGCATCGAACCCCAGATTTCGATGAAGCGCTGCGCGATCAGGTCGGTTTTGCCGCCCGCAAACCCCTGAATTGCGCCGGCGATCACGCCCATCACCACCCCCAGCAGCGTCAGCGCCAGGCCGAACAAAACACTGAGGCGAAAGCCGTAGATGAGCTGCGCCAGCAAGTCGCGCCCGCGGTCGTCGGTGCCGAACAGGTTGCCCTGCGACGGCGCCGAGGGATTCGGCTCTTTGGCAAAGTAGTTGATGGTGCGCGGTCCGTACGGATTGGGCGGATAAACGGCCCAGTTGCCACCCTGGCTGAGGCGGTTCCGGATAAACGGGTCGAGGTAATCGGCAGGGGTTTCGAAGTCGCCGTCAAAGGTTTTTTCCGAGTAATCCTTGACAAGCGGAAAGTAAAGTTTGCCCCGGTAGCTGGCGATCAGGGGCTTGTCGTTCGACAGCACCTCGGCGAACAGGCTGAGCAGCACCAGCAGGCAAAACAGTACCAGGCTCCAGTAGCCCAGCCGATTGCGCCGAAAGCGCTGCCAGGCTCGACGCCACGGGTTCTGGCTGACTACAGAACTGCGTTCGCCAAGGCCGCCGCGGATTGGGCTCTGCCCGTCCGCCAGCGGCGTCCCCTCGGGGGGAAGGCGGCCCACGGCCGACTCAGGGGGGTTAGTCAAACTTGACACGAGGGTCGACCCACACATAGCACAGGTCGCTGATCAGCTTGGTCGCCAGTCCGATCAGCGTGAACAGGTACAGCGTTCCGAGCACCACCGGATAGTCGCGGCGGATCACGCTTTCATAGCTCAGCAGGCCCAGCCCGTCGAGGGAAAACAGCGTTTCGATCAATAGCGAACCGGTGAAAAAAGCGCCGATGAAAGCCGCCGGAAAGCCGGTGATGATCGGAATGAGGGCATTCCGGAATACATGCTTCCATAGCACCTGACGTTCGCTCAGGCCCTTGGCGCGGGCGGTCAGCACGTACTGCTTCCTGATTTCCTCCAGAAACGAATTTTTTGTCAGCACCGCTGTCACCGCGAAACTGCCCAGCACCATCGCCGTGATCGGCAGCGTGATGTGCCAGAGGTAGTCGACGATGCGTGCGCCCCAACCCAGCGAATCCCAGTTCGCCGACGTCAGGCCACGCAGCGGAAACCACTGCAATTGCCCGCCAAATACCACCAGCAGCGCAACGCCGAGAACGAAGCCCGGAATCGCATAACCGGCCAGCACCACCAGCGTCGTCACGAAGTCGAATCGCGAGCCCGCCCGAACCGCCTTGGCAACGCCCAGCGGCACGGCGATCAGGTAACTGATGAAAAAGGTCCACAACCCCAGGCTGACCGAGACCGGCAGCTTTTCCTTCACCAGCTGCCAGACGTCTTTGTGCTGGTAAAAACTGGTTCCCAGGTCGAAACGGGCGAAGCGGCCGAGCATCTGGAAAAAACGCTCATGCACCGGCTTGTCGAAGCCGTACAGAACTTTGATTTCGGCGATGCGCTCGGCATCGACGCCCTGCCGCCCCCGATAGCCCGCCCCGCTGCTGGCGGCGCGTTCTCCGCCCGAATCGCGGCCTTGCAGTTGCGCGACCATTTGCTCGACCGGCCCTCCCGGAACGAACTGCACCATGGCGAAGGTCAGCAGCAGCACGCCGAGGAGAGTCGGGATCATCAGCAGCAGGCGCTTGAGGATGTAGCTGGCCAATTAAATGCCCCCGTCAAATGTGGAACACACCGGCCGCCGCGCCGGGCCGCCCCAAGCAAGGCCAGCCCCCTCGGGGGGCAAAGTAGTACGCGAAGCGACAAGCGTGGGGGTCATTTGCTCCACCAGGTGCTCATGGCCCAGGTGTCGGGCTGGTAGTACGGCGGAATAATGGCAGGTAGGACGAAAGGCCGAGGCCGGTAGCCGATCAGGAAGGCGTCGCCGTAATACTGCGGCACCGAGTAGTGGCCGTTCGTCAGTACCCGGTCGAGTGCGCGCATGGCGGCGGCGAGTTCGGGCCGGGTTTTGGCTGTCACCACTTTTTGCAGCAGCGCATCGACCGCAGGATCGGCAATGCCCCAGACGTTGGCGGAGCCCGGCGTGGCGGCGGCTTTGGAGCCGAAGAGTTCGAGCAGTTCGCCGCCCGGCGCCGTGCTGCCGGGCAGGCGCAGCGTCGTGACTTCGAAATCGAAGGCGTCCATTTTCTGCTTGCTCAGCGAAAAATCGACAACCCGGTAGCTCATCGTGATGCCAAGCTTTTCCAGCGATTTCTGGAACGGCCCGACGATACGCACCAGTGACGGCTGGTCGTTCAGGAATTCCATGGTGAAGGCCTCGCCCTGGGCGTTGCGCAGCGCGCCATCGCGGTAGGTCCAGCCGGCATCGCGCAGCAGCGCCTGTGCCTGGCGCAGATTTTCGCGCAGGCTGCCCGGCGGAGCGGTGCTCGGCGATACCGGCACCGGGCCGAACACCTCGGGTTTAAGCAGGGCGCGCATTGGCTCCAATAAAGCCAGTTCGTCGGCCTTGGGCAGGCCTTCGGCATGAAATTCGCTGTTCGGAAAGTAGCCGTTGACGCGCTTGTAGAGGCCGTAGAAGAGTTGCCGGTTCATCCACTCGAAATCCATTGCCATGCCAATTGCCCGGCGCACCCGCGCGTCCTGGAACTTGGGCTTGCGCAGATTGAACACATAGCCCTGAAAATCGCCGGGATTACGGTTCGGGAAGGCGCGCTTGACCAGTTCGCCCGAGGTGAATTGCTTGCCGGTGTACTGCCGCGCCCAGTTGCGCGAAATGAATTCGCGCAGGAAATCGAATTCGCCCGCCTTCAACCCTTCAAAGCGCGACGTGTCATCGAGGTAAATCTTGAAGTTGATCCGGTCGAAGTTGAATTGGCCCTTGCGGCTGGGCAAGTCGATGCCCCAGTAGCTGGTATCGCGTACATATGTGATGTCGCGCCCCATCGCCGGATTCGCCACCTTGTACGGCCCCGAACCGATGGGAATTTCCGACACGATCTTGTCGAAAGGCTTGGACTGGCCGCCGGCCACGCCCCAGTCGCGGCTAAACACCGGCATGCCGCCGACAACCAGTGGCAGCTCGGGGTTCGGCGTCAGGAAATCGAAGCGGATCACGCGTTCGGACACCACTGTGGCGGACTTGACTTCGGCATAGATCGTCCGGTATTGCGGCGCCGCGAGCTTGCCGGTGAGCTGGCTGTACGAATGCAGCACATCGGCGGCCAGCACGGGCTTGCCGTTGTGAAACCGCGCTTTTTCGTTGAGCCGAAAGGTTGCCGACAACCGGTCGGGCGCGACCGCCACGTCCTCGGCCAGCAGGCCGTAGGCGGTGGTCGGCTCTTCCGAGTTGCCAGCGAGCAGGCTTTCCATCAGCAGCAGCCCGAGGCCGTAGGGCGCGGTGCCACGCAAGGTGTACGGGTTGAACTTGTCAAAATTGGTCGGCCGCGTCGGCGGCACCATGCGGATTTCGCCGCCTTTGGGCGCGGCCGGATTGACATAGTCGAAATGGCTGAAGCCGGGCGCGTACTTGATGTCGCCGAACTGGGCATACGCATGCGCCGCCCAGCCTGCCGGCGCCAGGCAGGTCAGCAGCGCCAGCGCCAAGGTGCGCATAAGAGACAAATCCCGCATGCGACAATTCTGCCCTACTTGAAGCGGCGAAGTTTCGCGGTCCACGAGGCTGTTCACCGGCCGACACGCACACATTGGAGCAAAAAAAATGGGTTTTCTCGCCGGCAAAAAATTGTTGATCACAGGGGTGCTTTCGAACCGCTCGATCGCCTACGGCATTGCGAAGGCCTGCCGCGCGCAAGGCGCCGACCTTGCCTTCAGCTACGTCGGCGAGCGATTTAAGGAGCGCATCACCGATTTCGCCGCCGACTTCGACTCGAAGCTGATTTTCGACTGCGATGTCGGCTCGGACGAACAGATCGACAAGCTGTTCGCCGACCTCGCCAAAACCTGGCCGACCTTCGACGGCTTCGTTCACAGCATCGGCTACGCGCCCCGCGAAGCCATCGCCGGCGATTTCCTCGACGGCCTGTCGCGCGAAAATTTCCGTATCGCCCAGGACATCAGCGCTTACAGCTTTCCGGCGATGGCCAAGGCGGCGCTGCCCTACCTCAACGCCGAATCGGCCCTGCTGACGCTGACCTACCTCGGCTCGCAGCGCACCATTCCGCACTACAACACGATGGGCCTGGCCAAGGCCAGTCTGGAGGCATCGGTGCGCTACCTGGCCGAGTCGCTCGGTCCCAAGGGAATGCGCGTCAACGGCCTGAGCGCCGGACCGATCAGGACGCTTGCAGCCAGCGGCATCAAGGACTTCGGCAAGCTGCTCGGCATGGTCGCGGCAGCGTCGCCCTTGCGCCGGAATGTGACGATCGAGGACGTCGGCAATGTGGCGGCCTTCCTGCTAAGCGACCTGGCGTCGGGCGTGACCGCTGAAATCACTTATGTCGATGGCGGCTTTAGCCAGACGGCGGGTGCCAGCCGCGCCAGCGAATCCGTCGCTTGATTTCAAGCAAATTATGCTGTTTGCGCACTTCCAGCAAGCGTGAGCAGCTATTTTTTTAATAGCAAACTAAAACACACCCGATGCGCCGTCGTTTCATCCTGTCGCTGATTGGCATCGCCTTGGCAAGCCCGCGGCTGGTGCGCGCCGCCGGCGCACCGGCGCTGATGCTCGCCAACGTCTATCGGCCTGGCGTCGTCCTGGCCGATTACTGGGTCAGCGAGAAATACGACGGCGTGCGCGGCTACTGGGACGGTCAGGCTCTGTGGACGCGCGGCGGCGAGCGCGTCTTGGCACCCGGCTGGTTCACCGCCGGCTGGCCCCGAACGGCGATGGATGGCGAACTGTGGGCCGGCCATGGCCAGTTCGCAAAGGCGGTCTCCACCGTGCGCCAGCAAACGCCGAACGATGCGGCGTGGCGCGCCATGCGCTTCATGGTGTTCGACCTGCCTGCGCAAGCCGGAACCTTTACCGAACGCATTCCCGCATTGAACGGCCTTGTCAGCCGGATCGACCAGCCCTGGGTACAGCCCGTAACTCAGTTCAAGGTGGCGAGTCACCAGGCGCTCCAGGCGCTGCTGCTGAAAACCGTGAAATCCGGCGGCGAAGGCCTGGTGCTGCATCGCGGCGCTTCCTTCTACAAAGGCCAGCGCAGCGACGACCTGCTCAAGTTCAAGACCCACGAAGACAGCGAGGCGCGGGTGCTGGAGCATATGCCCGGCAAGGGCAAATACGCCGGCAAGCTCGGCGCCTTGCTGGTCGAAATGCCCGCGGCTGAGGGCCGGCCCGCGCGGCGCTTCAAGCTGGGAACGGGTTTCAGCGACGGTCAGCGGCTCAACCCGCCGCCTGTCGGCTCGCTGGTAACTTACCGCTTCAGAGGCCTGAACGACAGCGGCATTCCGCGGTTCGCCAGCTTCATGCGAATACGCCTGGACTGATCATTTTTTGACGCAATCGGCGTAGTAGCGAATTTTCCCCTTGGCATCGGCCTGCTCGACCAGGCCATGGATGTCGGTTTCGAAACCCGGGCAGTGCGCATTGAACTCGCGCGAAAACTTCAGGTAATCGACGATTTTTTTGTTGAACACCTCGCCCGGAATCAGCAATGGAATACCCGGCGGATAGGGCGTGACCAGCCCGACCGTGATGCGTCCTTCCAGATGGTCGATTTCCACCCGCTCGGTCGTGCGGTGGGCAATGTGGGCATAGGCGTCGCTCGGCTTCATGGCCGGCGCCAGATCGCTCAGGTAGACCTCTGTCGTCAGGCGGGCGATGTCGTACTTGGCGTAAAGCGCATGAATATGCTGGCATAAATCCGCCAGGCCCATTCGCTCGTATTTGGGAAATTGCTGGCAGAACTCGGGCAGGATGCGCCACATCGGCTGGTTCTTGTCGTAGTCATCCTTGAACTGCTGCAGTGCCGTCAGCAGCGTATTCCAGCGGCCCTTGGTGATGCCGATGGTGAACAGGATGAAAAAGCTGTAGAGGCCGGTTTTCTCGACGATCACGCCATGCTCGGCCAGGAACTTGGTGACGATGCTGGCTGGAATGCCGGTCTTGGAAAACTTGCCGTTCAAGTCGAGCCCCGGCGTGACGATCGTCACTTTGATCGGGTCGAGCATGTTGAAGCCGGTCGCCATCTGGCCGAAGCCGTGCCAGTTGGCGGCGCCGTTCCTGGCGGTCTTGGCGCTGCGCGACTCGCCCTTGATGATCCAGTCCTTGCCCTCGCCGATGCCCTCCTCGACCAGCTTGTCCGGGCCCCAGACCTTGAACCACCAGTCCGCTTCGTATTCCTCATCGATCTTGCGCATGGCGCGGCGAAAGTCTAGCGCATCGGCGATGCTTTCTTCCACCAGCGCCTTGCCGCCGGGCGGCTCCATCATCGCGGCGGCCACGTCGCAACTGGCGATGATGCTGTATTGCGGCGAGGTCGAGGTGTGCATCAAATAAGCCTCGTTGAAGAGGTGCCTGTCGAGCTTGGTGTTCTGCGAATCCTGCACAAGAACCTGGCTAGCCTGGCTGATACCTGCGAGCAGCTTGTGAATCGACTGTGTCGCATAGACCACCGAATTTTTCGGTCGCACGCGGTTCTTGCCCATCGAATGGTAGGTGCTGTAAAACCGATGAAATGCCGCGTGCGGCAGCCAGGCTTCGTCGAAATGCAGGTTGTCGATATAGCCGTCGAGCATGCCTTTGATGGTTTCGGTGTTGTACAAAACGCCGTCGTACGTGGACTGCGTCAGCGTCAATACTCTGGGCTTGACCGCATCGGAATCGACACCCTTGAGCAGCGGATTGGCGGCGATTTTGGCGCGGATCGCTTCAGGCTCGAATTCGCTCTGCGGAATCGGCCCGATGATGCCGAAATGGTTGCGCGTCGGTTTGAGGAACACCGGAATCGAGCCTGTCATGATGATGGCGTGCAGGATCGATTTGTGGCAGTTGCGGTCGACCACGACGACGTCGCCCGGCGCGACCGTGTGGTGCCAGACCATCTTGTTGCTGGTCGAGGTGCCGTTGGTAACGAAAAAGCAGTGGTCGGCATTGAAGATGCGCGCCGCATTGCGCTCAGATGCCGCCACCGGGCCGGTATGGTCGAGCAGCTGGCCCAGCTCTTCGACGGCGTTGCAGACGTCGGCGCGCAGCATGTTTTCGCCGAAGAACTGGTGAAACATCTGCCCGACCGGGCTTTTCAGAAATGCCACGCCGCCCGAATGCCCCGGACAATGCCATGAATACGAGCCGTCCTCGGCGTAATCGAGCAGCGCCTTAAAAAACGGCGGTTGCACGCCTTCGAGGTAGCTTTTCGCCTCGCGGATGATGTGGCGCGCGACGAACTCGGGCGTGTCCTCGAACATGTGGATGAAGCCGTGCAGTTCGCGCAGGATGTCGTTCGGAATGTGGCGCGACGTTTTCGTTTCGCCGTAGACATAGATCGGCACGTCCAGGTTTTTGCGCCGCACCTCTTCGATGAAGTTGCGCAGATTGAGCACCGCCGGGTCCAGGTCGGGGCCGGGCGTGAACTCTTCGTCGTCGATCGACAAAATAAAGGCGCTGGCGCGGCTTTGCTGCTGCGCAAACTGCGACAGGTCGCCGTAGCCAGTGACGCCGAGCACTTCGAAGCCTTCGCTTTCTATCGCCTGCGCGAGTGCGCGAATTCCCAAGCCCGAGGTGTTTTCGGAGCGGAAGTCCTCGTCGATGATGACGATCGGAAAACGGAATTTCATGGTGGTTGCAATTCAAAAGTGTGGACACCCTGAGATCGAATGCAATGGCATCGGCAGGCTCGGCGTCCGCAGGCAAGGATCAGGCGCGTTTCAGACCGGAAAGTGTAAGGACGTATTGGGTCGATTCGCTTGCGCGCCGCCGGTTTGCCCCAAAATACCGTCAATTGCCGAAAAGGAAAAATCATGAGCGAATCGACGATCTGGTGGGTGCTGGCGGCGGGCGCGGTGGCCGTCGAGCTGATGACAGGAACGTTTTTCCTGCTGATGCTGGCGACAGGACTTGTCGCCGGCGCTATATCCGCCTATCTGGGGCTCGCCGTGATCGGCCAGATGCTGGTTGCCGCGGCAGTCGGCGGCGGCGCGGTCGCCACATGGCGCTGGCATCGCGGCAAGAGTCCGCGTCCGCTGTCGGCTAGCGCCAATCCGGATGTGCATCTCGATATCGGCGAGCCCGTCCATGTGCTACGGTGGAATGCCGACGGCACCGCCAGCGTGCATTTTCGCGGCGCGCAGTGGACGGCGGTAGCGGCTGATCCCGCAGACGCGTCCATGGGAGGCAATTTCCGGATCAAGGCGATGATGGGCAACCGGCTGGTCATCGAAAAGCTGTAGCGCGACCGGAACTTCGAATCTGGAGCCGTTGCGCTCCAGACCTCACCTTCAACTCACGGAGATTTCATGGAAATAGCACTCGTCGTTCTGATCCTGGCCGGCATTTTCATCATTCAAAGCATCAAGGTGGTTCCGCAGCAAAACGCCTGGGTCGTCGAGCGGCTGGGCAAGTACCACGGCACCCTCTCGCCCGGCCTGAATTTTTTGATTCCGTTTGTCGATCGGGTCGCTTACAAGCACAGCCTGAAGGAAATTCCGCTCGACGTGCCGAGCCAGGTCTGCATCACACGCGACAACACCCAGCTGCAGGTCGACGGCATCCTGTACTTTCAGGTGACCGACCCGATGCGTGCCAGTTACGGCTCGTCCAATTACATTGTCGCCGTCACGCAGCTGGCGCAGACCTCGCTGCGGTCGGTGATCGGCAAACTGGAGCTGGACAAGACCTTCGAAGAGCGCAACATCATTAATGCCCAGGTCGTCGCCGCGATCGACGAGGCCGCGCTAAACTGGGGCGTGAAAGTGCTGCGTTACGAGATCAAGGACTTGACGCCGCCCAAGGAAATCCTGCACGCGATGCAGTCGCAAATTACCGCCGAGCGCGAAAAGCGCGCGCTCATTGCCGCCTCGGAAGGCCGCAAGCAGGAACAGATCAACATCGCCACCGGCGAACGCGAGGCCTTTATCGCCCGTTCTGAAGGCGAAAAGCAGGCCGCCATCAACAATGCGCAGGGCGAGGCATCGGCCATCCTCGCCGTTGCCGATGCCAATGCCCGGGCTATCGAAGTCGTCGCGATGGCGATCCGCCAGCCCGGCGGGCAGTTGGCCGTGCAGCTCAAGGTGGCGGAAAAAGCCGTCGAAGCTTATTCACAGGTGGCTAACCACGCCAAAACGACGCTGATTGTTCCGAGCAACATGACCGAAGTGTCGGCGCTGATCACCTCGGCGATGAAAATGGTGCAGTCCGGCCAGGCTTGATCGGCTGGCGACTTCAATACGGATTCAAAAGGCAAGGTAATGAGTGCAAAAAACGTTCTCGGCAGCGCTTTGGCGTCCTGCTCTTTCGACCCGCTGACCGGGTATTTTCGCGACGGCTGCTGCAACACCGATGCGTCGGACCTGGGCTCGCACCTGATCTGCGTAAGGGTGAGCAGCGAATTTTTGGCGTTTTCCCGCGCCCGCGGCAACGACCTGAGCACACCGATGCCCCAGCACCGGTTCAAAGGCCTCCAGCCGGGCGATCGCTGGTGCTTGTGCGCGCTGCGCTGGCGCGAGGCGCTCGAAGCAGGCTGCGCGCCATCGGTGGTGCTCGAAGCGACCCATGCGAATACGCTGCAATTCGTCACGCTGGCGCAACTCGAAAAGCACCGCTTTCAGGGAACCGTTCATTGAGGGCCGGTTCACACTGCGGCGCTCCTACTGCGCTGTGTAGAGCGACGGCGCTGCTACAATCAGGGGCTTCGCGGAAGGGTGGATGAGCGGTTTAAGTCACACGCCTGGAAAGCGTGCGTGGGGTTATACCCACCGCGGGTTCGAATCCCGCCTCTTCCGCCAGATATAGACCCTAAGTGATTTGATTCACTTGGGGGTTTTTCTTGTCCATATTTTTCTACCCGCGTTCTAACCTGAAGTTCCTCCCGTTTTCCTTCATTAAATAGCAATTTTTCTGTCCTCGTAGCTAGGGAAGACCACCAACTCGTGGTCTTTTTTTGACTTCCATATGTAGTCACTAAAAAGTATTTGTTAT
>Ga0136611_10003782_pt1 | contig 10601 bp, 8 predicted proteins | sample AntDrymUQ2232306_2_FD_106645 | JGI IMG/M metagenome (GOLD analysis project Ga0136611, IMG submission 106645) | Polar desert sand microbial communities from Dry Valleys, Antarctica - metaG UQ223 (23.06) | ecosystem: Environmental > Terrestrial > Soil > Desert | place: Antarctica: Dry Valley... | reverse complement strand
GGCGGGAGCACCGGGGTCACGGGTGCGGCGGCGTGAGGTCGGTGCCGCTCATCACGTCGGCGGTGCGGGCCGCGCGCCACGCGCGGAGCCTGAGTCCTACCGCGTCGTCATGCCGCGCAATGATCGCCGCAGCCAGCAGGGCGGCGTTGGCCGCCCCCGCCTCGCCGATGGCCAGCGTCCCCACGGGGATCCCCTTCGGCATCTGCACGATGGCGAGCAGCGCGTCCACACCGTTCAGCGCGGTGGCGGGAATCGGAACGCCAAGGACGGGGAGGATGGTGAGCGACGCGACCATCCCCGGGAGGTGTGCCGCGCCACCAGCGGCCGCGATGATCACCTCCAGCCCCCGTGCCTCGGCCGTGCGCGCATACTCGAACATCCAGTCCGGCGTTCGGTGCGCGCTCACGACGCGCACCTCGTGCGGTACCTGCAGCTCGTCCAGCACGGCGACCGCGTGCGACATCACGCGCAGGTCGCTGCGGCTGCCCATGATGACGCCGACGAGCGGGGCGCGGGTGGACGGGACGGAGGGACTGGTGGCCATGCGGTGAGGGGCGAGAGTCGGCGAGCTGGCTGCGTGTGGCAACCTAGCGCCCTGGATCGCGCGACGCATCGCGCGGCCGCGCAGGACGCGACCGAGAAAGGCGCGTTGCCTCGCGCGCGCACATCCGTCTACAGAGCGGATGCGGCGAGGCGGCCGCATGGACGTGCCCCAAGCCCCCGCATATGCAGCAGATCCATCGCCGACGCCGCTTTCTCGTCGCCGGCCTGTGTGCCCTCGTGTCCGTCAGCTGCTCCGGCGGAGCGGGCGACCGGCGGGAGATCGGCATCGCCGTCGCGCTCAACCCGCAGCGGCCGGGAATGCAGACCATCTACAACGGCGTGGAGCTGGCCGTCGCACAGCTGAACGCCAGCGCCGCCGGGCAGCTGGAAGGTCGTACCTTCGTGATGATCAAGGGTGCCGCCGACGTCAGCGATCCCGTGCGCGTCGCGAGCGGCTTCCGCGAGGACCCGCGCGTCGTGGGCGTCGTCGGTCATCCGGAGAGCGGCACCACGCTGGCCGCCATCGACGAGTACGCCGATACGAAGAACGAGGGGAAGAATGCGGTGGTGGCGATCACCCCGACCGGCTCCAGCACGGCGCTGACGAACGCGAGCCGGTGGCTGTTCCGCGTCTGCCCGAGCGACGCGCAGTCGAGCCGCGCGGTGGCGAGCTTCCTCCTGGATTCGCTGGAGGCCAGGCGTGCGGCGGTCATCTACCGCAACGATTCATACGGCAAGGACTGGCTCAAGTCGTTCGCGGCGGCGTACCGGCTGGGAAAGGGGCAGGTCGTCCAGCGTGACCCGTACATGGTCGGCATGACCCAATGGGACGCGTACGCGGGCTACCTCAAGCTCCTCAAGCCGGACGTCCTCCTCTTCCCCGGCAACCATGACGATGCGCTGCTCCTGCTGCGCGCGATGCGCACCGCGGGGGTGGACATCCCCCTCATTGGAGGCGACGCGGCGTCGGGAATGGAAGACCACGCCGCCGAATTCCCGGCCGTGCGTTACACCGCGTTCTTCCTGGCGCGACGGGCGACCTCGCCGGAAGCGCTGGCCTTCGTCGCGGCGTATCGCGCGAAGTTCAACTCGGAGCCCGACCAGCGCGCCGCGCTCGGCTACGATGCCGCGATGCTCATCGGCCGCGGCGTGATCGAGACGAAGTCGGTGAAGCGGGGTGACGTTCGCGACTACGTGGAATCCATCGGCAATGGCCGCGAGCCGATGCTCGGCGCCGCCGGCCCGATCGCGTTCGACAAGTTCCACGACGCCATCAACAAGCCGGTCGTCATCGCGCGGGTCGGGAAGTGAGGGTGCTCTCGACCATCGCCCGCCGGCTGCAGGTCGGCTTCGGGATCACGGTCGCCCTGATCCTCGCCGCCGGACTCCTCGGCATCATCGGCCTCCAGCGGGCCGGCGAACGCAGCGCGTCGCTCGTCAACGAGATGCGGTTCGAGCAGGAGAGCGTGCAGCAGGTCGCGTACCGCCTGCTCCAGGAGGTGTCGGCCGGCATGCGGTACCTCAACACGGGCAGCGCCGCTGACGGTGACCGGTACATGGCACTGGGCCAGCAGGCGGACAGCCTGCGCCGCGCCGCGGTGAAGCTGCCGTCGCTTTCCAGCGCGGAGCGGCAGAAGCTGGACGAGCTGGGCACGCTGCAGGGGACGGTAGAGGTGGGGATCAGCGTGGCGCACGCGTACAACGCGATCGGGCGGCGCGACGCCGCGGCTGCGGTGGTGGCGAAGAACGCCGCCGCGCTGGACCAGGTGGACCGCACCCTCGAGGTACTCCGGCGCGAGGGGCAGCGCCGAATGGCTGACCGTCAGGGCTCCGCGATGGCGACCATCCGCAAGAACGAGACGGCGCTTGCCGTCGTCGTGTTCCTCGCGCTCGCGGTCGGCCTCGTCTCGGGGGTGACGACGTCGCGGGCCGTCACGCGGCCGCTGGGAGCGCTGTCGCGGGACCTCGCGGCGATCGGCCAGGGGGACCTGCGCCAGAGCGACTTGCGCCGCGAGACGCTGGGGTCAGCGGAGTACGAGGCGTTCGCCGACGCCTTCGAGCAGGCACGCGCGCGGCTGCGCGGGCTGTTGTCGGAGATGCAGCGGCAGTCGGATGAAGTGGCCGCCGCGGCGGCCGAGCTGGCCGCTTCGGCGGGTGGGGCGTCGGGCAGCACGCAGCACGTGGCGAGCGCCGTGACCGAGATGGCACATGGCGCCGGCCACCAGCTGGACATCCTGAACGGCGCGGGCAGCGCGGTGGCGCAGCTCGCAGCGTCGGGTCGCACGATCGCCGAGGCGGTGCGCGAGAGCCAGCTCCGCGCGGCGGAGATCCGGGTCTCCGCCAACACCACCGCCCAGGAGATCGGGCGCGCCGTCGATACCCTGCTCGGGGCGCGCGAGGTGTTCGATCGCAGCGCTACCGAGATTCAGGGATTACGGCAGTCCCTTGGAGTGGTCGACCAGTTCGCCACCACCATCTCCGAGATCGCGTCGCAGACCAACCTCCTGGCGCTGAACGCGGCGATCGAGGCGGCACGAGCGGGCGACGCCGGCCGGGGCTTCGCCGTGGTCGCCGAGGAGGTGCGCAAGCTGGCCGAGGAGAGCGGGCGCGCGGCGCAGGAGGTCAGCCAGAACGTCGGCCGTATCCGCGAGGGCGTGCTCGGCACATCGCGCGCGGTGGAGAGTGGCACGACGCAGATGCGCGACGTGACCAAGGTGGCCGATGGCGCGCGGCAGGCCCTGGCCGGCATCCAGAGCGCGGTGGAGCGCGTGGAGGCCGCATCGGCGAGCGTGTCGGCAGCGGTATCGGGAAATGCGCAGGCCATCGCGTCGGTGGAAGATGCGATCGCGAGGGCGGGGGACACGGCGCAGAGTCACGCGGCCGCGGCCGAGGAGGTGGCGGCAGCAACGGAGGAGACGTCCGCGTCAGTGGAAGAGCTGGAGGCGACGAGTCACATGCTCAACGACTCGGCCAAGCGCGTACGGCAGCGGGTGGGGGAGTTCACGCTGGAGTAGGCAGCCGTGATACAGGAACGACACGGCCCGTCACGAAGGTGACGGGCCCCGCTCTTTACTGCGCTCGCTCCCGGCGTGAACTCAGTCGTCGCCGCTCGACGACGAGTCACCGATGCCAAACCACTTTGCAAGGTCGTCGCGCGAGACGTTAGCCAGGACGTGACCAATCATCTTCTCGACATCCGGGGCGGTATTCGTCCACCTCAGAGTCACTCCTTCATTCTCGCTGGGAAAAACACGAAATACTTCGTCCGCGAATGCCTGACCGACTGAGTCTACGCCCGCGAAGTTCAAGATCACCTGACTGAATCTGTCGAAGCGCGAGAGCAGTCGTTTTGCCTGGGAGCGCGAGACCAGTGTCTCCGCGCCATGCTTGGCCAAAGCGACGGGCACATGCGTGATGTTGAATCCAAAGCGCCCCGGCGTGGTGTATTTATCGAAAACCTTCATCAACGTTCTGGATGTGTCGGTCGCGACCGCCATGCGAATAAGCGTACCTTGAGAGAGATCCGTGGCCTCCAACAGCCAATCGCTGTCGTCCGGCATGTGATGAAAGAAATAGTGCCCCGAGAGAATTGAAAACGTATCGAACATCCGGCTGGTGAAGAAAATACCCTCGCCGGTGTGCTTGGTCGGATCGGTGGTCAGCTTTCCCTTGGTCAGCTCGAGAATCGCCTCTCGCTCATCGGCGAGATTCATGGAGCGACGAATCTTCTCAAAAATGCCAATCCCGTTGTCGCTGATCACAAACTGCGTCGCGATCGCGGAGCGACGCGTAAAAATGGTAAGCTGCGTCCCCTCAGAGTGGTCGATCGCGTTATTCACCATTTCGGTGAATCCGTATTGCAGAATGTCGAACGACGTACTGATGCCATCAAGATGCGGCAGGACGTGACGATTCCATACTTCATGTTCCTCCGTCGCGGCGTCTAGGGCGAGGAATGCTGGAAACTCCTCGACCGCCAGAGAATACTTGCGAGCGCGTGTGTTACCGCTGGGAATCACGATTCCGGTGTCGGCAAGTTCTCGCAGATGGCGATTAATTGCTTGTCGGCTGACCTGAAAGTGAGCGGCAGCTACTCGCGCCAGATCCTTGGAATGAGCCTCGATGTTATGGATTAGGAACTTCTTGATTGGTTCGCTGGGATAACTGGATGACGTCATTTGGAAACCTCGAATCAATTCATTGGAAAGCGCACGTGAGAGTATAGTTTCCAATTGCCGTGCGAGCAAGATTCCCTGACTAGGTCACGACAAAAAGTGCCGCTCGGTCCGATGAGCGGCACTTTCAGTCACTTTTTCTATCTGCCGTTAGGCTCCCCAGGTAGGATTTGAACCTACGACATCACGATTAACAGTCGTGCGCTCTAACCAACTGAGCTACTGGGGATTGGTGGTGCAACCCGGAAATTTAGTCCGGCCGGCAGGGGGAGTCAATGCGGTCAGACTGCCCGCTTGGCGGCGGCGAATCGTCCGTCCGCGTCGGCCACGACTTCGCCCATCAGCGCGAGGGTTTCCAGGTGGCGGGCCACCTGGTCTCGGCGGGCACCGGTGAATGCGGCGGTGGCCTCCTCCACGCTCACGGCGCGCTGGGTCACCAGGCTGGTGATGGCCGAGAGCTGCGCGACCGCCGTGCCCGGCCACTCCGGAAGCGGGGTGGCGGCCGCGGGGCGCGCGGTGGCCTGGAGTGCAAGTTCGTCCGGTACCATCGCCACCCCCCCTCCGAACCGCGGGACCTGATACTCCGGCCGCAGCCAGCGCACGAGCCCGCGCTTCTCCTCCTCCACCCGCTCGTCATGCAGCGCGACGAGGCGTTCGAGGATCTCCTCGCGCTTCATCGGCCAGGGCCAGCCATAGGCCTCGGCCACGAGCGCATCGAGCTCGTCGTGCAGGTCGCGAAGGACGCCGCAGGCCGCGACCTCGTGGACGGCGCGTTCCTTCACGGTCAGCGGGTCACCCGAGCGCAGCTTCTCGACGACGTTGTACATCCCGGTCATCGTCACGCGCTCGTCGCGCGCGATGGCGTCCTTGCGGTGCGCGTCGAGACGCTCGGCCAGGGCGGAGATGCGGGCGCGGAGTGCGCGCGACGGAGCGGGGAAGGGGAAGGGATCGAAGCAGGATGACTTTGAGTAGACGGGATCGTCTCCTACCCCCATCCTACCGCCGGCTGCCAGCGACCATGTGACATGGAGTACGCTTGATAGCATCCCCAGAATAGCAAAGTCGTCAGACGCCACGGCAACCAGCTTGTCGTCCACAATTGTAGCCGCGTCGATCGACGTAAAGTACCGATGCTTCGCCGTGTCAACAGTCGCGATGAAAGTCTGGAGTCCGACAAGAGCATCCCGCAATTCTCGCCGAGGCTCTCCGAACCGCCACCAGTACCGGCGATAAACGTCTCGATTGTTCGCGTCCCGGGTTGGTTTGACACGAGACCGAACGAGATCGAAAGAACGGGATACATGCGCGCCTCTTCCTCTTCCATCAGACCGAAATCGATCACGAACCGATCTCTCGGCCTTTGTGCGATGTCACGACCATTCAGGTACGGCCGAACCACCATCTCCTGTTTCATCGACGCCGCGACCGAAGCATCGAGAATAAATCCTTTTCCATGAAGTTTGACGCCGTCGTGAGCAAGACCGACATCCGCTTGAAGAATGGACCTGCTGGCGAGGGCGACGTTGGCGCCGCTGCTTAGATCGGCGTTGATAAGCGCTACGCGCCGAGAGCTTGCTAGCGAGGCGTCCTCGCTCACCGTGAGCAATTGCGCGGTGCCGCGCTCCGCAGTCTGGACCGTCATGGCCACACGAACGGCGGCTCCTTCGACGCCTCCAATCCACGGGTGGTTGGCGATCGCCCAAATGATGCGCACATCTCGCACCAGCCAGTACTCCAGCTGTCGGCGATTCTGCGATTGTGTGATGCTATTCGTTGTGATGAGCCCGGCGCGTTGAACTGATCCATCGCTAATCGCGTTCGCGGCGCGAAACCACCAGTACATGACGAAATCAGACGAATCTTCCACCTGCGTGTAGGTGCGACGTACTGCGTCGACATATCCGTCTCCAAACGCATCCCGTTGGCGGGCTTGTCCTAGATACGGCGGATTCCCCACGATAAAATCCGCCCGCGGCCACTCCGCCTGCTTGGCCCCTACGTACTCGTAGTACGGCAGCGTTGCGTTTGGATCAGGCACCAACTCCCCCGTCACCGGCGATACGAGCCGAGGCGTCGGATCCGGCCGGTCCCGCTCCGGCCGACGCACGATCTCATCCCACGCCAGCACCGCATCGCGGCACTCGATGGTTCCGGTATCCTCGAGGATCGGGTCGGGCGGCGTGCGGCCACCGTGCGTCTCCCGCCAAAATTGATGGTAGCCGATCCACAGCGTCAGCTCGGCGATCTCGCGCGCCCACGGCTTGACCTCGATGCCGTGGAACTGCCGCGGATGCACCTCGTCGAGCACGAGCCCGCCCTGACCGCCCGAGACGCGCTGGATCTCGTTCAGCACCTCCAGCTCCACGCGCTTCACCGCCGCCATGGTCACGTACAGGAAGTTGCCGCTGCCGCAGGCGGGATCGAGGAACGAGAGCCCGCGCATCCATTCATGGAAGTCGCGCAGCTGCTTCACCGCCGCCGCGTGGTCGCGCTTCCTTCCGGTCTCCTCCAGCTGGATCACGGCGGCCTGCACGGCGGTCCATCGTTCGCGGATCGGCTGCACCACCGTGGGCTCCACCAGCCGCTCGATGTACGCGCGCGGGGTGTACTCGGCGCCCAGCCGGTGGCGCTCCGCGGGGTCCAGCGCCCGCACCAGCAGCGTGCCGAAGATGCTCGGCTCCACCCGCGACCAGTCGTGGCGAGCGGCGTCGATGAGGAGCTCCACGTCGCGCGCCTCGAGCGGCAGCGCCTCGACGCTCGCGAAGAAGTGGCCGTTGAACCGGTGGAGCATGTCCGCCCCGTACATGCCTCCCTGGTCCATCGTCCGCCACAGGCTGGTCAGCGCCATGGCGAGATGCGCCGGGTCGCTCCCGGCGCGCGCGGTCTCCAGGGTGCGCCGGAAGATGGCGTCGGGCAGCAAACCCACGTCCTCCGCGAAGCAGGAGAACACGCAGCGCATCAGGAAGCGGGCGACGCGCTCGGTATCCAGCCCGCGCGATTCCAGCCGTGCCGCGAGCTCCGCCAGCTCGCCGGCGATCTGCGTCGTCACCCGCTGTGCGCGCTCGCGCGGATCACGAACCAACGGCTGCGTGAAGATGTCGAACAGCAGCGCAATGTCATCCGGGCGCTCGTGCAGCGTGGGGAGGGCAATCCGGCGGCCCGCGGCGTAGTCCCCGTACCGGCCGCTCCACCGATCCCAGATGATGAGCGTGCGGGCAACGTCGACCACCATCAGATACGGCGGCGCGTCACCGGAAACGTGCGGTACGTAGTTGCGCACCTGACCGAATGCCTTGCGCAGCAGGGTGTCGTCGCGCGTCGTGGAGCCCGCGACTGACGCCTTGGCCTCCATCGCGAAATGCCCGCGCTTCCAGCAGTCCACGAAGTTGGTTGACTCGCGCCCCTCGCGGTCGATGATCGGGATCGGCAGCTCGAACCGGTACTCGTCGGTGGGCGGGTCTGGTGGCTCGACGCCAAGTGCCTCGCAGAACCGGATCAGCCAGGTCTGGAATACGGCGCGCTCGTTGGCGGTGTTGCCGGTCCAGCTCTCGGCCAGGCGACGCAGGCGGGCCGCGGCGTCGGCGGGCGGGGTGGTGGGGTGATGAGGCACGACGCAGACACTAGGAACCGGGCGAGGTGCCCGCCAGTGCCGCTCCGGGTTTCCAGGAGGATCACGGTTCTCCTCCGCGCTCTCCGCGTTCTCCACGGTTCAGGCTTTTGTCAACAGCTTTCGACCGCGGAGGACGCGGAGGACGCAGAGAGAAGCCGACAGGAACGCTCAGGCCCGGACGTCGACGACCGGCGTGCTCCCGTACTCACGCGCGTACTCGATGATCTGGCGGTCAACGGTCACGAGCGGTACACCGTCGATCTGCGCCATCGCGATCAGCATGCGATCGACCGGATCACCGGGCGAGGTGCCGGCGAGCCGAGTGCTGTGAAGGAGTACCGGGCGGGTAACAGGACGATAGCGGATATCAGGGGCCGTCTCCGCGCGTTGAAGCCACGCCGTGACATCGGCCGACAGCCGTAGCTTCCCCTTCGCGGCCTTCACCGCCACCTCCCAGTACGACATGTCGCTGACCATGAGGTGCCCGTGCGCCCCGCTGCGCTCGAGCAGCGGCGATGTCCCCCGCGCCCACTGAGTGTCGTCGTCCTGCAGGTGCCAGATCCAGGCGTGCGTGTCCAACAGAAGTGGACCGTCGTAGCTCGGGAGATCGCTCGGCGTCCACACGCGAGGTGGAGTGAAAACGGGCGGCTCCGACACCCGTCGCGCACGCGAGCTCACGCCAGGTCGCCCCACTCCTCGAGGTCCGGAGACACGATGTCGCCCTGCCAGAGCACGGTGCCACGCAACATGCCGCGGGAGCTCGGAACCCGGCGTTCGGGGCCGACAAGGCGGGCGACTGGCTCGCCCCGCTTGGTCACCACGATCTCGATGTTCTCGTCTCGCACCCGATCGAGTAGCTGCAGGCAGGTGTCCTTGAAGACGCCGGCCGCCACCTCGATGACCTCGGTCGTGTACAGGCTGGTTGACGGGGTGGGCTCGCGTACTGTCTTGCGCGATGAGGCCATGCTGGCTCCTGTTGTCATAGCCATCTGGTGATGGCTATAGCCAGTCTATCGTGGTCGACCCACGCGGTCAACAGCAGCTCACGCGCTTCGCGCCCGTTTCCGCGCCAGCGACGGCATCGGCTTCGTGGCCCCCGCATGCACCGCCCGCCTTGCTCCCGACGGCTTGTCCCAGTCCGGCAGCACGGTCCGCAGCCACTCGCCGGTGTGCGAGCCCGCGACCGCCGCCACTTCCTCGGGACGGCCCATCGCCACCACCTCGCCCCCCGCGTCGCCCGCTTCGGGGCCCATGTCGATCACCCAGTCGGCGAGCTTGATCACGTCCAGGTTGTGCTCGATCAGCACGACCGTGTGGCCGGCGTCGACGAGCCGGTCGAACACCAGCGCGAGCTTGCGGATGTCCTCCAGGTGCAGTCCCGTCGTCGGCTCGTCCATGATGTAGAGCTTCCGCCCCGCCTTCTTTGCGCCGAGCGCGAGCTCGCGCGCCACCTTGAGCCGCTGGGCCTCGCCGCCGGAGAGTGTGGTTGCGGGCTGCCCGAGCCGCAGGTAGCCCAGCCCCACCTGCTGGAGCTGCCAGAGCGCCTGTCCGAGCTTCTCCTCGTAGGGAAAGAAGCGGATGGCCTGGTCCACCGTCATCTCGAGCACGTCGGTGACGTTCTTCCCGAAGTAGCGCACGTCGAGCACGTCGGGCTTGAACCGCTTGCCGCCGCAGTCGTCGCACGGGACGAACACGTCGGCCATGAAGACCATCTCGATCTCCTGGTAGCCGGCTCCTTCGCAGGTCTCGCAGCGCCCGCCCGCGACGTTGAAGCTGAACGTGCCGGCGGTGTAGCCTCGCGCGCGCGCCGTCGGAAGCGATGCGAAGATTCGCCGCACTTCGTCGAACGCCTTCACGTACGTCACCGGGTTGGACCGGGGCGACTTGCCGATCGGGCTCTGGTCGACGAGGACGACGTCGTCCAGCGCCTCGTAGCCGGTGATCGTGTCGAACCCTCCAACCCGCTCGCCGAGGTGCTGCTTGGCCGAGTGCTCGCCGGTGAGCTTCGTCTCCAATGCGCGCATCAGGACGTCGTGGATCAGCGTGCTCTTGCCGCTGCCCGAGACGCCGGTGACCGCCGTGACCACGCCAAGCGGGATGCGCACGTCCACCGACTTGAGGTTGTGCTCCCGCGCGCCGGTGAGGGTGAGCCACTGCGGGCCGAGGCGCCGCCGGGTGACCGGGGTGGGGATCTCGCGCACGCCACTCAGGAACTGGCCGGTGAGCGGGCTCTCGCCGATGCGGGACATCGGGCCGGCGAACACCAGCTCGCC
>Ga0136611_10003781_pt1 | contig 10602 bp, 8 predicted proteins | sample AntDrymUQ2232306_2_FD_106645 | JGI IMG/M metagenome (GOLD analysis project Ga0136611, IMG submission 106645) | Polar desert sand microbial communities from Dry Valleys, Antarctica - metaG UQ223 (23.06) | ecosystem: Environmental > Terrestrial > Soil > Desert | place: Antarctica: Dry Valley... | reverse complement strand
CCGGTTGCCGTTGCGCCGCGCCGCGCGCTTTGGGACTGAGAACCTGACGCACCGGCGACGGTGTGCGTCCGGTGAATTTCAAGGCGATGTCGGTTTTCTCCCGCGCGTTTGTATTATGAACACGCCAGCCATTTTAACAAATGCGCTTGTGCTAAACTGCGATTTCGATTTATGCCCGCGACACGAAAAAAAACTTCCACCCAAATTTCGCCGACCGCAGCGGCCTCGCCGACCGCTTTGGTGGTGGACGACGAACCGGCGCTGCGCGAACTGCTGTCCGTTATGCTCGCAGGCGAAGGCTTGTCGGTGCAAACCGCCGCGACGGTGCAAGAAGGCATCGAAGTCATCGAAGATTCGGCGGAGTTCGGCGTGGTTTTTCTCGACATGATGCTGCCCGATGGCGAGGGCATCGAGGTTTTGAAAGTCATCAAGCGCCGCCTGCCCGAAACACCGGTCGTGATGGTTACAGGCTTTGCGTCCAAAGACAAAGCCGTCGAAGCGATGCGTTTGGGCGCATATGATTTTGTCGAAAAACCGTTCAATATCGAGGACGTTTCGCTGATCGCCCGTCGCGCCGTCGAGCGCACGCGCTTGATCGACGAGAACCGCTATTTGCGCGATGAACTGCATTCGCAATACGACTTCGAGAACATCGTCGGCGCCAGCGAACGGGTGCAGGCGGCCTACGTTTTGGCGGCCAAAGTCGCCAATCAGAACGCGACAGTACTGATTAGCGGCGAAAGCGGCACCGGCAAAGAAATGCTGGCGCGCACGCTGCACTACGCTTCGCGCCGCGCCGACAAGCCGTTTGTGAAAGTCAACTGCGCCGCGCTGCCCGAACATCTTTTGGAAGATGAGCTTTTCGGCCACGAAAAAGGCGCTTTCACCGACGCCCACGCGCAACGCATCGGCCGCTTCGAGTGGGCGCACACCGGCACGGTTTTCCTGGACGAAATCGGCGAAGTGCCGCCCGCCATTCAAGTCAAACTTTTGCGCGTCTTGCAGGAGCGTGAGTTCGAACGGTTGGGTTCTTCCAAAACCATCAAGGTCGATGTGCGCGTTTTGGCCGCTACCAACCGCGATTTAGGAAAGGCGATGGCGGCGGGCGATTTCCGCGAAGATTTGTTTTATCGCCTCAACGTTGTGCCGATCACATTGCCGCCGCTGCGCGAAAGACAGGATGACATCGAACTATTGGCGAAGCATTTCATCGAGAAATACAACGCCGAAACCGGGCGGCGCATCGAAACAATCAGCGACGCGACACTTTCCCTCTTGAAGCAGTACTCCTGGCCGGGCAACATCCGCGAACTGGAAAACTGTATCGAGCGCGCCGTCATTTTGGCCGAAACCGAAATCATCGAACCGCGCCATTTGCTGCTGCCCGACGCGCCTTCGGACAAACCTTTGCCGACATTGCGTGAAATCGTGGCGCAAGCATTGGAGCGCGCTGAAGGCGACGAAAAAATCGCCGCGAAAATGTTGCGAACCGATGTCAAAACTTTGCGGGCGGTGCAAGCCGGTGGCGAGTGAAAACATCTTGTCACCCGCCAACGCTCGCCCCGTTGCGACAACTTCATCGCGTGCGGTTTCTCATCATCTCGTGATGGCGTTGATGTGCGCCGGCGTGTTGTTAGCTTCGTTTGCGCTCGGAGTGAACGGGCGCGAGCAAACATATTTTCCGCTTTTGGCGACGCATCCGATGCCCGAAGTTTGCCCGTTTAAGCGTCTCACCGGCCATCCCTGCGCGGGCTGCGGGCTGACGCGCGCCACCATCAGCCTCAGTCATGGCGACTGGGCGCGCGCCTGGAAGTTCAATCGCGTCGGCTTGCCGATGTATCTTTTCATCGTCGCGCTAATGCTCCACAACGCCACAAATTGGTGGCGCGTCCGGCGCGGACAAAATGCAGTGCGCTGGCGCTGGCTCGAAGGTTTCGGCTTCGTGATGGTCGCGCTGCTGCTTTCCAACTGGGCGCTTTCGGCATTGGTCGGTTGATTGCTTTTTCATGTCTCTCGCACAAGAAATTAAGGACAAAGCCGCCGAACTGGGCTTTTGCGCCTGCGGTATCACGAGCGCGCAACCGCTCGAAAATTATGACCGCTACCAACAATGGCTCGAAAGTGATTATCACGCTTCGATGCAATGGATGGCGCGCGAGGATGCCGTTCACAAACGTGCCGATGTTCGCCACATCATGCCCGAAGCCAGAAGCGTTATTTGTGTGGCGATGCACTATCGAGCGCAAGACGATTGGGACGAGCAAGCGCAGGGCAAAGTCGCCCGCTATGCGCGCGGCATTGATTATCACGAGTTCATGCCCAAACGTTTGCGCGAATTATTGGCTTTCATTCAAGAGCAAACGCCCTGCGAAGGCCGCGTTTTTGTCGATACCGGGCCGGTTCTCGAACGCGAACTGGCAAGCCGCGCCGGGTTGGGCTGGATCGGCAAAAACACGATGCTCTTGTCGCGCGAACACGGTTCGTATTTTCTGCTCGGCGAGATTTTGCTCGACCTCGAACTGCCGCCGGACGCTCCGCATCTCGAACAGTTTTGCGGTTCCTGCACGCGCTGTATGGACGCTTGCCCGACCGATGCGCTCAATGAAGCGGGCGTGCTCGACGCCAATAAGTGCATTTCTTTTCACACCATCGAAAACCGCGAGGGCGCGCCGCGCGAATTGAAGGTGAAGTTCGGCGACTGGATTTTCGGCTGCGACATCTGTCAGGAAGTCTGTCCGTGGAACAACAAAAGCCAGACTCATAGCGGTGAGCCGGAGTTGTGGCGGCGCGACGAATTTCCAACTTTGCTGGAATGGCTGATGTTGCCGCAAGCGGAGTTTTCGCGTCGTCTCAGCAAAAGTCCGTTGAAGCGTCCCAAGCGGCGCGGCATGAAGCGCAATGCTTTGGCGGCTTTGAAGAACCGTCGCCCTTGACGAAGTGGCCCGCCTGACTTACAATTCAATGCGCTTTTAGCGGCCTCTGTGGCGGAATTGGCAGACGCGCTGGATTCAAAATCCAGTTCTCGTAAGAGAGTGTCGGTTCGACCCCGACCGGAGGCAGGCACAACAAAACGCCGGACTGCGATGATAAATCGCAGTCCGGCGTTTTTTGTTTTTGAGGTTTACCGCGCTTTTATTCCTTCACTTCAAACGCGACTTCGGGCGAAGCGAGTTGTTCTCCGCTGCGGCGGTCGATGACGACCACGCGCGCGGTGTGCTGGCCCGGCCCGAAACGCGCGCGCGGGATCGAAACGCGAAACGGCGGACTGTTGGTGAGCGCGACGGTCGCCCCATCAACTTGCCACAACATTCCTTGCACCCGCAAATCGAGCGGCAGTTGGGCGCGTAGTTCCAAATCGCCGTCCACGACTTCGCCGGGTTTCAAGCCGCGCAACATCGGCTCCGTAATAGTCGCGGCCACCGCGCCCGAACCCATCAGCAACTGGTCGATGAGCGGCTCGCCGTCGGGCCGCAAGGTGTCGGGCTTCAAGACTACCGCGTCTGCGCCCAGCGTAGTAGAACCGCCGGTCGGCGCGCCAAAGTTATTCGGATCGTATTCGATGGTGCTGAGAAAATGTGGGTCGGCGACGAGTTGGCGATAAGTGAACAAAGTGCGGCCATCTTCCAAAAACGAGTAATTGTTGTTCGCCAATCCCGCCGTGATGGAATTGAGAGAGAACCATTGCACCGACTTGACGCGCGGAAATTCGTCGCGCAAAGCGGTGTAGAAGCGAGTCATTTTTTCGATGGCGAAATCCACTGTCGCCTGCGCCGTGCCTTTGCAATAAAGCGTCGCGGCGTATTCCGAAACCTGAATCGGCTTGCGGTCGGAATATGTCTCGTAAACGTAGCGCAGAAAACTGACCGGGTCTTTGTCGTAGGCGATGCGGTTGGGATTGCCATCATTGACATACACGCTGTAAATGTTGACGCCGACCCAATCGACGGATTCGTCGCCGGGATAATAGCGGTCGATGTATTTCTGCGGTTCGGCAAAAGGCGTCCAGATCATCGCCACATTGGGCGCTTCTTCGCGCATCACGCGCGCGACCAGGCGGAACTTTTCGATATAAAGATCGGGATCGCCGAAATACTTTTGCCAGGGGCCGTTCATTTCGCTGGCCCAGCGCAGGAAAATCGGCGCTTTCAAGCGCGCCGCGTCGCGCGCCCAGGCGCGCAGATATTCGTCGTCCTGCACCATTTGCAAACCGTCATTTGGCTCGAAGGCAAGATGCGGCGAAGCGCCGACGGCTTTGACTCGTTCGGCCCAGGCTTTGGGAAAAGGCCGGCCATAACCAACGTAGGTGATGTAGGAAGCGTGCTTTTTTTGGGTGAGCGCCTCGAACTGCGTGTAGTCGCCGTGATCGCCGCCGACAATGGAATCGCGCTCAATGAACGCGCCGATGTAACAACCTTTTTCCGGCTCGAACTTGGCGCGCTGGGCGGACAAGCCGTTCGCGGCCTGGGCGGAAATTGAAAAGACGACGAGCGCCAGCAAACAAACGGTGGCGCGCAAAATATATTGTGCGGCGAAATTGCTCTTCATGGCGTTGGGCGCGTTGCAATTAAGATGGTCGCTTTAGCGCGCATCGCATTATAACGCAGAATGGGGTTTGGCGGCAGAGGTTTCGATGGGAGTACTGCTGCATGGGGCAGTGCTCATAATGAGGCTTCAGCGCGACCAGTGCAAATCTCAATTAATCCAAGTCTGTTCTTTATTTGTAACGGTCCAGCCCCACAATTTTCTTACAACTGTGAAACTCTCGCCGTAACCCGGATGCCCAACTCCCACTTTAACTTTGAACGGCCCCAACCAGGACATGCCACCAATGCTGATTAAGCGGCCTTTTCGACCTGTCGCATTATCAACGAAGTAGCTACTCCAAGGGTCGCCGAAAGCATTTCTTTGAGTACCTTGCGAGGGCTTACGCACCAACGCAGTATTTTTATTAAATCTTGCGATAAAGCCGTTGCCGGGATCAGCGTCATTGATGGATACGAAGAGGACAGCGGAGGGAGCCGATTGCAAATGTTTACGCACAATGGCTTCTGCCACCGCCTCCTGCTGAGTGCGCGCGTAAACATCGAACAACAGTAGTATCAAGCGGCAAAATAGAAAGAGCAGAATGTAAAACGTTAACGCCCGAAAAACAGGCCGCATTTGTTGTTTCTTCGGCTTCATGCTCTTTATTTTACCGCACGCCATTAAACCAGGAGCAAGCCGCAACCCGATTAAATTTAAGGGAGTGCTGCCCCACGCGGCAGTACTCCTTATAATAAGCTGCGTCGTCAAATGTTTTCTTTGCATAGTCTCTTCTTGTACAAATTAAGCCAATCGTTGGCCGTTTGCGATCTCGCTTTGCGTCGCGTCCATCAAGCCTTTGATGTAGCCGGCGGCGAATAAGCGTCCCAGCATTGAATAACCGTCGGCGCGTCCCGCTTCGCCATCGAGTTGGGGGACGTGATCGGGCCGCATCGCGCCGGAAAAGCCGATTTCAAAATAAGCGCGCATCGCGGCGGCCATGTCGGTGGGGCCGTCGTCGTGGAAAGTTTCGACGAAGTTTTCGGCGCTGCCGCGTACATCGCGAAAATGGACGTAACGGATTTTTTTGCCAAAGCGCGCAATGCTGGCCGGAATATCCGCGCCCATCGCGGCGAAAGTGCCCTGACAGAAACACATTGTGTTGGCCGGACTGTCGCACAGATTGAACAGTTTTTCAAAGGCGTCGGGCGAATGAAAAATCTGCGGCGCGCCGCCGAGATTGGGCAGCGGCGGATCGTCGGGATGCAGCGCCAGAACAACGCCGCAACTCTCGGCTATGGGCGCGACGCGGCGCAGAAAAAACTCCAGATTGCGCCATAATGCGTCGGCGGAAGTTGTGTGGTTTTGGGCAGCGGCGCTTTTCAAATCTTCGATATTGAAACCATTGGTTTGAGCGCCGCCGCGCGTTTTGTATTCAAACGAAGTGCGCGTCCAATCGTCGCGCGGCATCCAGTTGTAGCAGAGCGTTTTTACATTGTTGTCGCGCATCGCTTCGAGCAAAACGCGCCATGCGATCATTTCCTCATCGCGCGTCGGGCCGCCGTGAATGCAGCCGATGTGCGGCAAATAGCCTTCGACGACGCTCAAGGCCAAGCCGAAACTTTGCGCTCGCTCGCATTGTTCGCGCAGTTTTTGCGGCGTGTCCACGCTGGGATAGCGCGCCACGAATTCAGTCGCGCCGACCTGCGCGGCCAACCGAAAATGATGGTCGTCGGGCGGAGTGAGAACTAATGCCAGTTTCATAATTTCTCCTCGGCCAATCTCTCTTCGAGCGGCGCGCGCAACAGCGGATGCGTGAACTCCAGCGAAAACTCGGTTCCCGCTTCGCCCGAAAAAACGTAGCGATGTACTTGCCACCATTTTCGCAAAACGTCCAATCCGGCCTCACGCGCGGCTTCGTCGCTTTCCAGTTCGCAGGCGCGCAAAACTCCCAATCGAGCTTCGACAAACGACGCCAAAATCTCCAGATAACTTTGCGCGCCGCCCGGCAAAAGCTGCGCGGTTTCGCTTTGGAGTTTCGATGCGCGCAGGCGTCGCGGCAAATCGGCGGGCAAAGTTTGCGTGTCGCGTTGCAAGGCTTGCCAGGCCGGAATCAGAACGTCTTCGTCGCCTCCCAAAAACTTGGATAAGTCTTGCAACACTTCGATGTCGGAGCGCGCCGCATAGGAATCGTCCCGCGCAACGCGCGCGAAAAAGAACAGGTTGGGCAGCGCCATAATCGGCTGCTGCGCGTTGCCCATCAAGCCGCGCGCTTGCTGCAATAGATTCTTTTCTTCGCGCAAAACACGGCGGATGTCGTCGAATTGCAGCACAATCGCCGGCGGCGTCGGCTCGTATTCGATAATTTCGTAGCACAGCAAAGTGCTGTTTTTGATCATGTCGGCGCGCTCGGCCATCGCAAAGTTTTTGCGTCCGTTGCCACAGTCTTCGCGGATGCTGCGGCCCGGCAAAAGCTCACACGGCGCGAGTTGCGGCCAAACGATTTTCAAGGCTTCGAGCACCGGCTCGGTCAAGGGTTCGAGCGGTTCGTTCCACGCGCCGTATTTTTCCCAATCGCCGCCCCAGCCGGCCCACAACCAGGCAACAACTTTGGCGTCGTCGCGGCCCAGCGCGTTCAAAACTTCGCGGTCGCGGCGCAAAACTTCGACAAAAGTTTCGGCCTTCGCGCCCACATAGCCGCCGGGATCACCGTCGATGGAAACATAAGCGTCGGCGTTATCGAAAACGCTCAGAAGTTCGGCGCGATGCGCGAAGTAAGCATCTTTCTCGGCGTCGTCGTCGAGGCGCGTCTCGATTTTGAACGGATAAAAGTGTCGCTCTCGAAACGGCTTGGCGGCGATTTCGGGGCGCACCATCACGTTCGGGCAAAAAGTCGCCCAGAACTCCAGGCCGCGCGCGCGGGCGTCGTCGGCATAACATCGCATCGCTTCGAGTTCGGCGCGGTCGGCGCGGGAAAGCGGCGCGGGCATCGCTTCGCAAAGCGGCCAGAACATCACTAAATTGAAATCCAACGACTGCAAAAGCGCGAAGAAATTTTGAAAATCCGCGCGCTCCCAACTCCGCACCGCGAACGGATAATTGAACTCCCACGAAGTGTGCAGATAAAAACCCAATCGCGCCGCGCCATCGTTTGTCTTCATCCGTTCCATTATGCCAAAACGAAGCGTGTGGCGGCGCTTTATTCCCCCACGAAGCAGTACTCCTGCGCGCGAGAATCAAGCGCGTTTGTTCGTTAGCCAACTGTAAAAACGTGTGTCGCCAAAGTACTTGACGCGCCGGGTTTTTTTCTTCTATAATCACCCTAACTCAGCTTATCATCCCTTCCCGGCACACAGATATTCTCGATATGGCGGAATGTCAGGAGGCTTGTGATGAATCGCCATTCCCCTTATCATGAGTCACGATCCCACCAGTTCCAGCCCCACATTGCAGACCGCAAAAAACTCACAGCGCGAGCAGGAAGGTTGGGCGCGCGCGCTTTCGATTGACGAAGACCAAATGCCGGCTTGCAGCTCGGCGTTTTACGCGCACGGGTTTTTACTCAGTGATTTTCGCGGCGAAGTCGGCGCGCCCGGCCAAATTCACCCGCCGCACCGCGACCGCGATTTCGTCGAATGGGAAACTTCGCCCGCGCAAAGCGACGACGCCACGACTTTCGTTTGGATCGGCGGCAGCCAACTTCGGCCTGCGCTGCATCCGGCGTATCCGCAGGCCGGCGCACGACTGCTCATTAACGGCGAGCCGTGTTTGGAGTTTCCTTTGGGCCGCGCGTCCGATTGGACATACAACCGTGACGATGTGGCGTTGAGTTTCCAGGCGCGGCGCGTGCAAACTCTGGTCGAGGTTCCGCATCGCGTGATGATGCCCGATGGTGCGTCGGGGTTTTATCGCTTGCAAGTTCCTTCTCGCTTGCTCGAAAAAAATCAGCCGCTGCGCTTGCGTGTCGAGCTTTTGCCGATTGAAAATGCGGCGACGTTTTTCTTCGTCAGCCCGCGAAATGACGCGCTGCAAATTGATCTGGAAATCTTGCGCGGTGAAGTCGAACGCTTGCAACAAGACGTGACGCAGTTGCGCTTGTCGCACGAGCAATTGTTCGCGCAAATCTACCCCGAACTTTTCCCCACTCGCATCAAAGGCAAACGCAGCATCGCGCTGCAGGAAGCCGTCGGGCATTTGCATCCGCCGATGCTGACGGTTTTGCGTGATGGCGAAATTCTCATCAGCGTCCGCGAAGCCACGGATCACATCGCCACCAACGGGCACATTGTTGTGGTTTCCTCGCGCGACGGCGGGCAAAGTTGGAGCGAGAAGCGAGTACTCTTCGATCTGGGAAATTGCGATCATCGCGCCTCGCCGATTTTTGAACTGGCAAACGGCGACTGGATCACGACCGATTATCGCGCCGGCAATTTGTATGGACGCGACGGCACATGGCAAGCGGGCGACACCGATCACCCGCCGACCGGCCCGTCGCTGTGGGGCGCGTGGTCGAGCGACCGGGGCGCAAGCTGGAGTTTTTCCGACGAGCCGCTGACGGTTCCCGGCGCGCGTCTGGCCTACGCCGAAGCAGAACGTCACATGATCCAATTGCCCGATGGCCGCTTGCTGGTCGCGGCCAATTTCAACGAAAACACCAGCGACGGAAAAGTGGATTGGGACGTGTGCGGACTGGCGATTTTTTGTTCCGAGGACGATGGCCGCGCGTGGCAAGTACTCGCGTGCCTGCCGCATCATCCCTACATCATCGGCGAACCGACTTTGTTGCAAACCCAAAGCGGCAAAATCGTTTTGCTTTCGCGCACGCAATGGGGTAATGAAGGCGGTCTGGAAAAAGGCGGGCTGCTGCAAATCGAATCGCAGGACGACGGGAAAACCTGGGGCGAGTGGCGGCAAACCGGCATGAGCAGCATGGGTTCGCCCGCGCATTTATTGCAGTTGCAGGACGGACGAGTACTCTGCACCCACGCCGCGCGCCAGCATCCCGGCTCGATTTACGTTACCACCAGCAACGACCAAGGCGCGACTTGGAGTACTCAGTCCACGCGCACCGTCGCCAACGACATTGTGAATTGGGATGCCTGCTATCCGACCAGCGGGCAACTGCCAAACGGCGACATCATCACGGTTTGGTACGCCAATTTGTTCGGCAAGTTCTTCCTGCCCACGCTGCGCTACCGGCCTGAAGAACTGTGACGAGGACCGCGCCAAATTCACTTTTCATGCCGACTGAACTCGACGATTTCTTTTTTGATTTGCGCGGTTTTCTGATTTTGAAAAACGCGCTTTCCGCAGAAGAAGCGCCCGGACTCAACATTCGCCCACGAAGCAGTACTCCTGCGCGCGAAAACGCGGTAAATTGTGGGAGTGTCCCTTTCCGCGTCCTTCGATTTTTCGCTCGCGCCGCCCGATGAGCGCGTTTTGGCGGCGGTCAGCGGCGGCGCGGATTCGATGGCGCTGCTGTGGATGTTGCAAAATGCCGGGCGTGATTTCGTCGTCGGGCACGTCAATCACGGTTTGAAAGAACTGCGCGGCGACGAAGGCGACTGCGACGAAGAGTTTGTCGTTTCGCATTGCCAAAAGATCGGCGCGCCGGTTGATGCGCGGCGCGTTGGCGTGCCGCGCATCAACGGCCACGCCAGCGAAGAAGCGGCGCGAACGGCGCGTTATGAAGCGTTGATGCAAATGGCGCGCGAACACGGTTGCGCGCGCATCGCCACCGCGCACACTGCTTCGGACGTTTTGGAAACCGTGCTTTTGCACTGGCTGCGCGGCGCGACGATCAGCGGCTTTGCCGGCATCCCGCCGCAGCGCGAACTGGAAGCAGGAGTACTCCTGGTGCGCCCGATGTTGGGACTCACGCGCCAAGACAGCGAAACGATTTGCCGTGAAGCCGGCTGGGATTGGCGCGAAGACAACAGCAACGCCAATCGCGATTTCGCGCGCAACCGCGTCCGCCACGATTTAATTTTGCAGTTGGCGGGAGTCGGACGGATTTCGGCGCAGCAGTTGGCGCGACAAACCGCGCGCTCGGCGGCGCTCTGGCGCGACGACCTCGATTAT
>Ga0136611_10003780_pt1 | contig 10602 bp, 9 predicted proteins | sample AntDrymUQ2232306_2_FD_106645 | JGI IMG/M metagenome (GOLD analysis project Ga0136611, IMG submission 106645) | Polar desert sand microbial communities from Dry Valleys, Antarctica - metaG UQ223 (23.06) | ecosystem: Environmental > Terrestrial > Soil > Desert | place: Antarctica: Dry Valley... | reverse complement strand
GTTCGCACCCGTGACCCACAGGGCGCCGTGCGCGTGACGGTTCTCACCGACGAGCCCCACGTTCCCTACGACCGCGTAGCTCTGAGCCGCCGTCTCGGAACGCAAGAAGATTTGACGCTTGACCCCAGAAGCCACTGGGATGACCCGAACACCAACCTCCATCTCAACGACCGAGCCACTCGGCTCGACACCGTCGCGAAGACTGTCACCACCGCGAGCGGCGCCGTTTTCGCCTACGACGACGTCGTTTTTGCCACCGGTTCGAGCGCGACCGTCCCCGACATCCCAGGCGCTGAGCTCGCTCGCGTCTACCGCACGATTGACGATGTCGACTTTCTCACCGCAGAGGTCGCGGCTCTCGGCGAGAAGCTTGGTCGCCCGGCAAAGGTGCTCGTCGCCGGCGGTGGACTTCTCGGCCTCGAAGCCGCGGGCGGAACAGCCAAACTCGGAGCCGAAAGCGCTGTAGTCCACTCGGGTTCGTGGCTCATGTCGGCTCAGCTCGACGAAGGCGCCGGTCGTGCTCTCGGCCGACTGATCTCTGCCCAGGGCATCGAGCTGCACCTCGGCACTCGCCCCCGCCAGATCGATTCCGTCGATGGTGTTGTCACGGGCGTGAAATTTACGAACGCGCAATCTGTGCCCGTCGACCTCATGATCTTCGCCATCGGAATCACGGCTCGCGACGAACTCGCTCGTGACGCCGGCATCGACGTTGCCGAGCGCGGCGGCATCATCATCGGCACGGACTGCCGCACATCGCACGAGAACGTGTGGGCGATCGGCGAGGTTGCCAACTTCAACGGCTACTGCACCGGCCTCGTCGCACCGGCCAACGCCATGGCGGAGGTCGTGGCCGACCGCATCTTCGGCGGGGCCGCCGAGTTCACGAGCGTCGACGACGCGACAAAGCTCAAGCTCAGCGGCGTCGAAGTTGCTAGCTTCGGCGACGCGCGAGCCCAGAGCGAGGGCGCCCTCGAGGTCGTCTACGCAGACCCCGCTCGCGGCCTATACCAAAAACTTGTCGTCTCGGATGACGCACGCACCCTCCTGGGCGGCATCTTCGTAGGCGACGCAGAGCCCTACGCCGCGCTTCGCCCCATGCTCGGCCGCCAGCTGGGCAGCGAACCAGGCGCCTACCTTTCCGCGGCCGGCGGAGTGAACCCCGGCGGCGACGAACTTCCCGACGACGCTCTCGTGTGCGCGTGCAACAACGTAACAGCGGGCTTCGTGCGCGAGAACGTTCGCGGCGAACACGGCGAGGCGTGCACCGACCTCGCAACCCTCAAAACCTGCTCGCGAGCGGGCACACAGTGCGGTTCGTGCGTTCCCCTCGTCAAAAAGCTTCTCGGAGCCGAACTAGAAAAAGCGGGCATCGCCGTCTCGAACGCGATGTGCGAGCACTTTCCGATCAGTCGCCAAGAGTTGTTCGAATCGGTGCGGGTGCTCGAACTTCACTCGTTCGACGACATCATTCAGCGACTCGGAACGGGCAGGGGTTGCGACATTTGCAAGCCCGCCGTGGCATCCATTCTCGCGTCTCAAAACAACAACTACGTGCTCGACAGGGGCCGTGGAGCACTCCAAGACACCAATGACCGCGCTCTCGCCAACATGCAAAAAGATGGCAGCTACTCGGTCGTTCCGCGCATTCCAGGCGGCGAAATCACGCCCGAGAAGCTTGCCGTGATCGCCCAGGTCGCGATCGAATTCGGTTTGTACACGAAGATCACGGGCGGCCAGCGCATCGACCTCTTCGGTGCTCGGCTCGACCAGCTGCCCGACATTTGGCGCATTCTCGTAAACGCCGGCTTCGAATCGGGTCAGGCGTACGGGAAGGCGCTCCGCAACGTGAAGAGTTGCGTCGGCTCGACCTGGTGCCGTTTCGGCGTGCAAGACAGCGTGAGCATGGCAATCCGGCTCGAAATGCGGTATCGCGGGCTGCGTGCCCCCCACAAATTTAAGTTCGGGGTTTCAGGCTGCGCGCGCGAATGTGCAGAAGCTCGCGGAAAAGATGTGGGAGTAATCGCTACCGAGCTCGGCTGGAACATGTACGTGGGAGGCAACGGCGGATTCCAGCCCGCGCACGCCCAACTTCTCGCCGGAGACCTCGACGATGAGACCCTCATCAAGTACATCGACCGCTACATGATGTACTACATCCGCACTGCCGATCGCTTGCAGCGCACTGCTCGTTGGATGGAAGATCTGCCCGGCGGCATCGATCACGTTCGAGACGTGGTGGTCAACGATTCACTCGGTCTCGCCGAAGACCTCGAGGCAGCGATGGCCAACCACATCGACACTTACGAAGACGAATGGGCGGCAACTCTCAAAGATCCCGAGCGACTTCGCCGCTTCCGCACCTTCATTAATGCTCCCGACTCGCCCGATGTTGGACTCCCCCGCGTCATGGAACGCGGCCAATTGCGTCCTCCGACAGAAGAAGAGCTCGCGAATCCGGCTACGGTACTTGTATCTGGTCCGAGCATTCCGGTGAGAGAGGCAATTACGTGAGCACAGGTAGTGTCGTCCTCGTCGGTGGCGGACCCGGCGCCGAGGATCTCATTACCGTGGGGGGCGCTCGAGCCCTACTCGAAGCCGAAGTAGTGCTCTACGACCGGCTTGCACCTCACGAAAGCCTGCAAGAAATGGCGCCCAACGCCGAACTCATCTTCGTGGGCAAGCGCCCCGGGCACCACGCGATCACTCAGACCGAGATTGAGCGGCTCATGGTTGAGCACGCGCTTCGCGGGCAGCGCGTAGTGCGCCTCAAGGGCGGCGATCCCTACGTTTTCGGTCGCGGCAGCGAAGAGGTTCTCGCGTGCAACGCGGCCGGCGTGCCGGTGAGCGTTGTGCCCGGAGTAACTAGCGCCGTGTCGGTGCCCGCGGCAGCCGGCATCCCTCTCACTCATCGCGGGGTGAGCCACATGTTCACCGTCGTATCAGGCCATGCTCCCCTCACCGACAACGAACTACTGCACCTTGCGGGTCTCGGCGGCACCATCGTCGTGCTCATGGGCGTCGCAACCCTCGTGCCGATTACTCAGGGGCTCGTGAAGTTCGGGGCCTCGCCCGACCTGCCCGTCGCGGTTATCGAGCGCGGATACAGCCCAACGCAAACCACAACCATCTCAACGCTCGCCTCGATCGTCTCCGATGCTGCTCTCGCCAAGGTCAACTCGCCCGCCGTGCTTGTCATCGGCGAAGTTGTGCGTCTTGCCCACGACGGCAACGCTGACGCCGCCGAACTTTTCGCGCGCGCCCAACACTTCGCGGGTGCACCGTGACCATGCCCGACGACGTGCACGTCTCGGCATTTCGCCCCGACCAGCTCGCCGGATTTCGCATCGGAGTCACCTCAGACCGCCGATCAGAAGACCTCATCGACGCGTTCGAACGGAGGGGCGCAACGGTCATTCACGCCCCCACGCTGCGCATCGCCCACGCGCAAGCCGACGACCCGATCATCGACGACACCCGGGCCATCATCGACCGCAAACCAGACGTTCTCCTCGCAACGACGGGCTACGGCGTGCGACGCTGGTTTGAAGTGGCGGATGCCGCGGGCATCGGTGACGCCCTCACCGAGTCGCTCAACCACGCGCGCATCCTCGTGCGCGGCCCCAAGGCCCGGGGCGGCATTCGCGCGGCAGGACTCAACGACGCGGGAATGAGCGACGTCGAAACGACCGAGTCGCTCATCACCAAGGCCCTCGCCGAAGTCGAGCCCGGCCTTACTATCGCCGTGCAATTGCACGGAGCCACCGATGAGGTGCAGCTCGACCGCCTGCGATCGACGCACAATGTGCTCACGGTCGCTCCCTACCGCTGGGCTCGCATCGGGAGCAACGACGACAAGGTCTACAAACTCGTCGAGGCTACGTGTGCGCGACAGATCGACGCCGTGACGTTTACGAGTGCTCCGGCCGTCGACGCCCTCCTGATCGCGGCCGAGGGTATGGGCATGCTGGAGCCACTTCTCGCGGCGCTGAGTAAAGATGTGCTCGCGGCATCCGTGGGCCCGGTTACCTCGGCGCCACTGCGTGCTTCGGGGATCGAGCCGATTCAACCGGATCGATACCGTATGGGCGCACTGATTCGACTCGTGTGCGAATACCTCGAAACAAATCGCGTCACTCGCGTGACAACGCGACACGGCGAGATCGCGCTGCGCGGCAGCATGATCGACGTAGACGGGCGACGCATCAGCCTTCCACCTACAGCCGTGATCCTGTTGCGCCAGCTCATGGCTTCCCCCGGCGCGGTCGTGTCGCGGGCCGAACTTTCGAGCGCGCTACCCGGCGAGCAAGACGACCACGCGATGGAGGTTGCCCTCAGTCGTCTGCGGCAATCGCTCGGAGTGCCCGGGCTCGTTGCAACCGTGGTTAAGCGCGGCTACCGGCTCGACGTTTAGAGAATCGGATCGTCGCCAAGCTCGGTCGCTACAGCGCGAGCATCCCGAACTGACACGCTCATCCACACCTGGGTGCCGAGCGCAGAGTTGAGGCCGGCGAGCTGAGTGGGCGCGATGTCGGCGAGGATCGTGTCGTACATCGGGGTCGTCGCGCGCGCGCGAACGAGCGACGCCAATTGCTCGAGGTCAGTAATAGTGGCGCGCCACACGTGCGACGAGGGATCGTCGCGCGGGCGGTCTCGCGTGACCCGCACGGCGCTCGGCGCGAAAGCGAGCGACACGCCCTCGCCGAGCTTCGAACTGATGGGGGCCGGCACGAGGTTGAGCCCGACGAGCCGCGCCACGAACTGTGTCGTTGGCGAAGCCGCGATTTCGATGGGAGTTCCGGCTTGCACGGCGCGACCCTCTTCGAGAACGATGACCGAGTCGGCGAGCACGAGGGCATCGACGAGGTCATGGGTCACGAGAACGGTAGCCGCGCCGTTTTCGCGCAATCGCTGGGCGAGCTCGCCACGCACGCGCATCCGCAGCGACGCTTCGATGCCGGCCAAGGGCTCGTCGAGTAACAGCACGCTCGGCTCGATGGCGAGCGCGCGTGCGAGCGCGACTCTTTGGGCTTCATCGTTTGAGAGGGTCGAGGGCGAGCGATCTGCGAGGTTGGTAGCGCCGACCGCTTCAAGCCACTCGGCGGCTCGGTCACGCGCGGCCTTCTTCTTCATGCCCTGGGCGCGCACTCCAAACTCGACATTCTCGACGACAGAGAGGTGCGAGAACAGCCGGTAGTCCTGAAAGACCATACCGATACCGCGCTCTGCCGCCTTGAGGTGGATGCCACCTGCCGTGTCGTCCAGCGTCCGCTCTCCGACGCGCACATGACCCGCGTCGAGGGGCACAAGTCCTGCGACCGCCTCGAGTGCTGTCGTCTTTCCGGCACCGCGAGGACCCAGCAACGCGAGGACCGCCCCGGACGGCACGGTGAGGTCGAGGTCGAGCGAGAGCGGGCCGCGGGTTACGGCGAGCCGGGCATCCAGAGTCATGAAACGCCCCCCGTGTATCGGTCTTTGAGAGCAACGATCGCTGCGATGCTCACGGCGAGCAAGACGAGCGAGAGCACGATCGCGGCATCCCGATTGCTCTCTATCTGCGAGAAGACGGTGACGGGCAAAGTTGCGGCGGCGCCGGGAACGCTCGCTCCAAAAGTGACTGTCGCGCCGAATTCTCCGAGCGCTCGAGTGAAACACAGCACGGCACCGGCCGCGAGGCCCGGAGCAACGATGGGGAGGGTGATTCGCCGAAAGATCGTCGCTCGACTGGCTCCAAGGGTCGCGGCTGCTATCGCGAGTCGGCCGTCGTTCGAGCGAAGAGCTCTCTCCACGGCGAGGACGAGGAACGGAAGAGCTACGAAGGTTTGAGCGAGAACGATAGCGACGAAGGGCGCCGCTAGCCCCCAACCGAACGATGCGGGATTGATGCTGGTGCTCAAGCCGCCGAGGAGCGCGAGGAGCGCGATGCCCCCCACCACCGGCGGGAGAAGGAGTGGAACGAGAACGATAGCCCGGAGGATTCGCTTCGCCGTTCCGCGGGCCCGGACGATGACAAGAGCAAGCGGGACGCCGAGGATGACGCACAACAGCGTCGAGATGAGGGCTGTGCCGACCGACAGACCGAGGGCCGCGAGAAAAGCGTCCGAGCTGAGTTGGTCGGCGAGCGAATCCCACGGAATACTCGCGAGAAGGGCAAGGAGCGGCACAACGAGATACGCGACCGCGACAGCTGCGAACGGCCACGCGACAGCGGGGATGCGAGGCGTCTGGTGGTGATCACTCATTGCTGAATCGCGAATCGGCAGAGATGATGCACCCCTTCGTCAAGAGCACGGCGTCGGCTTGACTCGTGCTCGCCCAGAATAGCGGGCACCGGCAGAGAGCGCGATCACGTGATGGAGGGTCAGCACGCTGGGCCGTGTACTTGGATGCCGAGAGCCGCGGCATCCGCTCTCGAGTCGATGTCTGTCGTGAGGTGATCGTCGAGGGGAAGCTCGGTGAGGTCGAGTCGAGAAATGAGCGAGTGAAGGGCGAGGCCGTCGACCTCGGAGTCCGCAATGACCGCCGACAGGGCGCTCGACCGATAGATCGCGAGAAGAGGCTGGCGCCGCCCGGTCTCGTCGACCGCAACAACTCCGTCTGAAGCTACCGGCATGGCGGCGAGAAGGCTCTCGACCGCTCGCGAGGCGAAGGGGAGATCGCACGCGAGGGCGACAATCCATTCGGCTGGTTCATCAAGCTTCGTCAAGCCCGCAGCGAGTGCAGCAGCCGGGCCCGCAAATCGCGGCTCTTCAATGGCCTTGACGGTGCCAGGAACGTCGATTGGGCCGACCGAGACAATCGTTTGCGCCGCCTCGACGGCAGCTACGGCCCGTTCAATGAGCGAGCGGCCGTTGTAAACGAGGAGGGCTTTATCGCCGCCTCCCTGTAGTCGGCTCGACCGCCCCCCGGCGAGCACGATCGCATCGAATTGAAAGGAGGTCACTAGCCCAGAGTAGTGCGGGAGAGGGGCGCCCGAAATACTCGCGAAACGCGCGGCGGGTACGCTGAAGCAATGACGCAATTGAGCCTGGGAATCCCGCGCCTTCGCGCGGAGGCGAGCGTCAAACCGTCGATGCTTGGCCGTCCAGCGGTCGACGGACTTGTCGACAGTTTTGGGCGACTCGCAACCGACCTTCGAGTGTCTATTACCGAGAAGTGCTCTCTTCGCTGCACGTATTGCATGCCAGAGGCAGGGTTGCCCGCAATCGCTCGAGAAGACGTGCTTTCTGCTCCCGAGATCGCTCGACTGGTAGGAATCGGGGCGTCTCGACTCGGTATTCGCGAGGTGCGGTTCACCGGCGGTGAGCCGCTCATGCGGGTCGATCTCGTCGACATCATTCGACGCACTCACCTCGCAGCGCCCGCCGTTGATATTTCGATGACGACCAACGGCATCGGTCTCGACAAGCGCGTTGCCGGCCTCGTCGACGCGGGCCTCGCTCGGGTCAACGTCTCACTCGACACAGTCGACCGCAAGCACTTCGCCTCCCTCACTCGCCGAGACCGCCTGCCCGATGTTTTCGCGGGCATTCGAGCCGCTCACGCTGCAGGACTCACGCCCCTCAAAATCAACGCCGTACTCATGCGTGAGACCCTCGGTGGCGCCGTCGACCTCCTCGAGTGGTCGATCGCCGAGGGATGCCAGTTGCGATTCATCGAGCAGATGCCGCTCGACGCCGACCAGCAGTGGGCTCGCGCCCAGATGGTTCCCGCGGCCGAACTTCTCGACGTGCTGAGCTCGCGATTCTCGCTGACCGAGATTGGCCGCGTTGACCCGGCGGCCCCCGCCGAAGAGTGGCTGGTCAATGGCGGTCCCGCAACCGTCGGCATCATCGCTTCCGTGACGCGATCCTTTTGCGGGGCCTGCGATCGCACCCGCATTACCGCTGAAGGCACCGTGCGTTCGTGCTTGTTCGGAGACAACGAAACCGATCTGCGCGCCCTTCTTCGAGGCGACGCCGACGACCACGAAATAGCCGAGTGGTGGCGTGGGGCGATGTGGGCCAAGCAAGCTGGTCACGGAATTAACGCGGCCGACTTTGTTCCGCCCGAGCGCAGCATGGGAGCGATCGGTGGTTGACGCTTCAGTAGCCAACGAGGTTCAGGATGCCGCGGCGCTCGTCACCGTGCGCTACTTCGCTGCCGCTGCCGAGGCTGCGGGTCGCGAAGAAGAGACGATCGCCGTGCGGGTGGGGGCTCCGCTGGACGAGCTCCGCGGCATCCTGATTTCTCGATATGGCAGCGCCATGGCGCGAGTGCTCGCGAATGGCTCGTTTTTGTCTGACGGGGTGGTGACGCGCGACTTCGATGCGCCGCGCGGCACCCGCGTTGACGTGCTGCCGCCGTTCGCTGGCGGCTAGACCTTCGTTCGGCGCTTGGGTGCGATCGCCACGATGAATCCGACGATCGCGACTGCAGTGCTCAGGATGAGCCCGGGGCGGAACTGATCGAGGAGCTCGGTGTTCGAGGCATCCACGCCTGCTGAGCCTCCGGCGATGAGCGCGCTCGTTACGGCAAGCACGAGTGCGGCACCGACTTGCGAGCTGCTCTGCACGAGGCCTGCGGCGAGACCTTGCTCGCTGTTCGCGATTCCACTTGTTGCGAGCACCTGGATGGCGGGGAATCCGAGTCCGAAGCCAACGCCGAGTAGCAGAACCGACGGCAGAATGTCGGTCACATAGACCGGCTCGACACCGACTCGCAAGAACAGCAAGTAGCCCGTCGAGAGCGCCGCGAGAGCGACGATCACGAGCCTCGTCGAACCGAATCGCGCGATGAGGCGGTCGGCGAAGGGAGCCGTCGCGACGACAAAGAGGCCCGCGGGGAGAAGCGCGAGAGCCATCTGCAGCGGAGTCCAGCCGAGCACCGATTGCAGGTAGACGGTGAGGATGAACTGGAAGCTCACGTACGAACCGAAGAGCGCAATGGCACTGATGTTGGCGCGGGCGACGGAACCCTGGCGCACGATTCCGAAGCGAATGAGTGGATGCCGCGTGGTGAGCTCAATGAGCGCGAAAGCCCCGAGCACAACCACTGAGACGATGAGGCCGACGATGGTTTGCGCTGATCCCCAGCCGACTCCGGGAGCGGAGACGACCGTGTAAACGAGTCCGAGCATTCCGCCAGCGAGGGTGAGTGCGCCCCAGAAGTCGTGTCCGCCCTCTTTCGACGGCTTGTCGCGCGGAATGAAGAACAGCCCGAGCACTACCGCGGCGACTGCGAAGGGAACCGAGAACAGGAAGGTCCAGCGCCAACTGAGCGAGGTCATGAGCCCGCCAACGATGAGGCCGAGCGAGAATCCGCTCGCGGCGAAGGTCGTGAAGATTGAGATAGCCCGGTTTCGCGCCGGACCTTCGGCGAAGTTCGTCGTGATGAGAGAGAAGGCGGCTGGCGCGGTGAACGCTGCGGCCACGCCCTTGATAAAGCGAGTGGCGATGAGAATTGTCGGGTCATCGACGAGACCGCCGAGCAGGGATGCCGCGGCGAATACCCCAAGGGCGATGAGCAGGATGCGGCGGCGCCCAAGGAGGTCTGCGAGCCGACCGCCGAGCAGCAGCAGGCTTCCGTAGCCGAGCACGTAGGCCGAGACGATCCACTGCAGGGTGTTGGTGTCGAGACCGAGTTCGGTGCCGATTGACGGGAGAGCGACGCCGACCATTGAGACGTCGAGGCCGTCGAGGGCGATGACGATGCAGACAACGAGAAGGAGGAGCCAGCTGGCTCGGGTCCATTTTTCTGGAGGAGTGGTGGATGCCCGGCTCGGGCTAACCGGAAGGGTGTGGGTGTTTGCCATGCAGCCAAGATACATGACGTGTCATAGGTTGACAACTCATAAAATGATGAAACATGTTTTGCTGTGTCATCTCATGCGTTCGCATGTTTCCGAGGTAGAATGCGACCATGAGTAAGGCAACAACTTCGGCTGTCGTTGAGCAGTGGCGCTCGATGCAGAGCTCCTATTTGTCGACGGCGTCTGCTCTCGACCGTGCCCTCGAGGAGAAGTTCGACCTGGGCCTGAGCGAGTTCGAGATTCTTGACCTCGTGGCCGACAGGTCGTCGGCTGAGTGCATGATGCGAGACCTGGTCTGCATCACCCCGATGACGCAAAGCGCTCTCTCGCGAGTGGTCGATAGGTTGCAAAAGGCTGGACTTGTCGATCGCAAGGAGTGCAGCAACGATCGTCGCTCGATGTTTGTGCAGCTCACCCCCGCGGGCACGGCCGTGCATCGCGATGCGCAAGAAATGTATTGCGCGATGCTCGCGGAGCAGCTGGGCAGCTAGTTATTCTCGATGGCGTCGCGTTTTGCTACGTAGCCGCGCCATTCTTCCTCGTGCGCTTTCCTAGCGGCTCTCGCAGGCTGCCGAGATAGCAGCACGCTGGACTGTAGGTAAAACGCAATCAGCGCGGCATTGCTAATTACGATTATCACGTTGGCGAACCAATCGCTCGCAGACGTAGGCACAAGGTCGCCGATGCCGAACATTCCGGCAAAAATCTGCGACACCCCCAGCACGCTGAAGCCCGCGATCACGAATCCCGCTGTTGGTCTCGATGTGGCGCGCCACCAGGCGCGGGGCGGATCAACCTCTTCGCCCTTACCC
>Ga0136611_10003778_pt1 | contig 10605 bp, 11 predicted proteins | sample AntDrymUQ2232306_2_FD_106645 | JGI IMG/M metagenome (GOLD analysis project Ga0136611, IMG submission 106645) | Polar desert sand microbial communities from Dry Valleys, Antarctica - metaG UQ223 (23.06) | ecosystem: Environmental > Terrestrial > Soil > Desert | place: Antarctica: Dry Valley... | reverse complement strand
GCCTGGGTGCGGATGGGTGTCATGGTCGGTCCTCTCTCGGTGTCTCTCGGATGGTGCAGGTGTCGTGCGGGTCGTGCGGGTGTCTTACGGGGTCAGCCCTTGACGGCTCCGCTGAGCAGGCCGGTGGTGAGCCGGCCCTGGATCATGCCGAAGAAGATGAGGCTCGGGATGGTCGCGAGGAGCGACGCCGCCGCCAGCGCGCCGAGCTGCACCTGCCCCTCGGCGCCGACGAACCGCGAGAGGGTCAGCGGCAACGTGACCTTCTCCGGCGTCTGGATCAGCACCAGCGCGAAGAGGAACTCGTTCCACGCCGCGATGAAGGAGAACATCGCGGTCGCGACGATGCCGGGGCGCAGCAGCGGGAAGACGATGCTGACCAGGATCCGCATCCGGCTCGCGCCGTCGACGGCGGCCGCCTCCTCCAGCTCGCGCGGGATGTTGGCGACGAAGCCGATCAGCATCCACAGCGCGAACGGCAGCGTGAACACGACGTACACCATGGTCAGGCCCACCAGGCTGTCGATCAGCTGGAACTGCTTGAGGATCAAGAACAGCGGGACGATGATCAGGATCGTCGGGAAGACCTGGCTGACCAGCACCCAACCGAGCGTCACCGGCCGCAGGAAGGTCTTGTAGCGCGCCAGGCCGTACGCCGCCGGCAGCGCCAGGGCGGTGACGAAGATCGTCGAGGCGACCGCGACCTGGAGGCTGTTCCACCCCGCGTCGACGAGGTTGGCGCGACGGATGGCGTCGCCGAAGTTGGCCAGGGTCGGCGACTCGGGCAGGAAGCCGGCCGCCCCGAGCGCGATCTCGCGGGTGCTCTTGAACGCCGTCGAGGTCAGCCACACCAGCGGGAAGCCGAGGAAGACGACGTAGGCCAGCAGCGCGGCGTACTGGAAGGACCGGGCCTGCTTGGTGACGCGTCCGACGCTCATCGACCGTCCTCGGGCTTGAGCCGTGAGCGCAGGTAGAAGACCAGCGCGCCGACGATCAGGACCACCATCACGTTGCCCATCGCGGCGGCGGTGCCGAAGTTGCCGTACCGGAACGCCTCGTTGTAGGCGAACAGCATCGGCAGCATCGTCCGGCCCCCGGGCCCACCGTTGGTGAGCACGTAGATCAGGTCGAAGGTGTTGATGTTCCAGATGAAGTTGAGCGAGGTGATCGCGATGATCACCGGCTTGAGCTGCGGCAGGGTGATGTAGCGGAACCGCCTCCACACCCCGGCACCGTCGATGGCGGCCGCCTCGTGCATCGCGTCGTCGATACCTTGCAGCCCGGCCAGCAGGGCGATGGTCGTCTGCGGCATCCCGGACCAGACACCGACCACGATCGCCGCGGGCAGGGCGGTGCTGAAGTTGCCGAGCAGGTTGGCGTCGCCGCCGATCCCGATGGCGCCGAGGAAGCCGTTGACGGGCCCGTAGTTGGGGTCGTACATCAACCGCCACATGATCCCGACCACCACCGGCGGCATCGCCCACGGCACCAGTGCCAGCAGGCGTGCGAACCAGCCGAAGCGGAGATTCTGGTGGAGGAGCAGCGCGAGCCCCATCGCGCTCACGAACTGGAGGAAGGTCACCGAGACCGCCCAGATCAGGCCGATCCGGAAGGATTGCCAGAACAGGTCGTAGGACAACAGGTCGCGGTAGTTCTCCAGCCCGGTGAATCTGGTGACCTGGTTGAGTCCGGCGCGCGAATCGGTGAAGCCGAGATAGATGCCCTGGATCAGCGGTAGCACGCTGAAGACGGCGATCGGGATCAACGCCGGCAGCAGCAGCGGCCAGGCGTCCTTCTCCCCGCCCCGCCGGCCGCCGGACTTGGGGGGGGTGGTCGGCGCAGTCGGCCGTACGTCGACGTCGGTGGCCATCAGCTCTCTGCCTCGGTGTCCGACTCTCCTGCGCCCGAGGAGCGCCGGACCCTGAGCTGCGGCTGCACGGTCACGCGCTGCACCTCGCGGGACGGGTCGCCCAGCCGGTCGAGGAGCAGTCGGGCGGCCAGTCGGCCACGCTCGCGGGAGCCCAGGTCGACGCTGGTGAGGCCGGGCGTCGTGACACCGGCCAGCTCGGTGTCGTCCATGCCGACGACGGAGACGTCCTCGGGGATCCTGAGTCCCCGCTCGGCCACCACCTGCATGGTGGCGATGGCGAGCAGGTCGTTGCCGCCCAGCACCGCGTCGGGCACGACGGCGTCGAGCATCGCCTCGGCCGCGACCCGGCCCGCTGCCAGGGTGAAGTCCTGGGCCTCCACCCGAAGTGCCGGCTCGGCATCCAGTCCCAGGGCGCGCGCCGTCCGCTCGAAGGCCCGCCGCCGGGCCGAGCCGGGCACGGTGTCGAGGGGGCCGTTGACGAAGGCGATGCGACGACGGCCGCGGGCGTGCAGATGCTCCAGAGCCAGCCGCACACCACCGGAGGAGTTGGCGCGGACGTTGTCCACGGCGAGGCTCTTGGGCACGGTGCCCACGACGACGATGGGGAGATCGAGCCGGCGCAGGGCATCGACGAGCGCGTCGTCGACCCGCACCGGGCTGAGCACCAGGCCGTCCGCGAACCCCTGCGCCAGGCTGTCGAGCAGGGCGTGGGTGTCGCTCAGGTCACCCCCGGTGGAGGAGACCAGGAGCCGGTAGCCGCGCGCCTTGGTCTCGACCTCGATCGCGCGCATCATCTCCACGTAGACGGGGTTGCCGACGTCGGCGACGGCGAGGGCCAGCTGCTGGGTCCGACGAACTTTGAGCGAGCGGGCCATGGCGTTGGGCCGGTAGCCCAGCTTCGCCACCGCCTCGTTGACGCGCAGCAGCATCTCCTCGCTGGCCGAGAGCCCGTTCAGGACACGCGAGACCGACGCGACCGAGACGCCGGCATGAGCGGCGACGCGAGCTGCGGTGGGCCGGTCGGCAGTCAACAAAGGAACCTCGTGTAATCGATTACAACGCGTACCCCGACAGTGTCACGTGACCGGCGGCGCGTCAACGACCTCCCTCAGCGCGGCTGCGGGCGCAGCCGGCCGATCCGGGCGTGGAAGAGCGCCGCACGGGCCGCGTTGGAGCCCGGCGCCCCGTGCACGCCACCGCCGGGGTGGGCCGAGGCCGAGCCGAGGAAGAGCCCGCGGATCGGGGTCTCTGAGCGCCCGAGGCCGGGCAGCGGCCGGAAGACCAGCTGCTGGTGGAGCTGCGCGGTGCCGCCGTTGATCGCGCCGCCGACGAGGTTGGCGTCGCGCGCCTCGAGCTCGCGGGGGCCGAGCACCCGGCGCGCTACCACCCGTGACCCGAACCCAGGCGCGAGCGCCTCCAAGCGGTTCTGCATCCGGTCGGCGAAGCGTTCGCAGTCGTCGCGGTCCCAGGTGCCACGCACCGAGCCGTCGCCGGCGTCGGAAGTCACCACCTGCGGCACGTGGGTGTACGCCCAGAACGACTCGGTCCCGATCGGTGACCGGGTGGAGTCGCTCGAGGTCATCTGTCCGGTCAGCATGAACGGCTCGGCCGGGACCGCGCCCGCCTGGACCTGGCTCATCGCCACGGTGATCTCCGCGACCGAGTCGGCGATGTGCACGGTGCCCGGCGCGTGCTCGGGGGGGCTGAGCCACGGGATCGGTCCGCTCAACGCCCAGTCGACCTTGACCGTTCCAGGGTCGAGGTCGAAGGTCTTCAGGGCCGAGACGACCCGCGCGGGCACCTCGACGGGATCCAGGAGCCGGGTGTAGAGGGTCGGTGCGAAGACATCAGCCACCACGGCACGGCGTACGGCGCACCGCTCCCCGTCCGCGGTCCGGACGGCCACCACGCGACCTCCGTCGACCTCGATCCGGGTGACCTCGGCGCTGGTGCGGATCTCGCCACCGGCAGCCCGGAATCGCCGGGCGAGTGCCTGGGTGAACTGGCCCGCGCCGCCCTCGGGCACCGGGAATCCGACGGTCTGTCCCATCATGCACAGCAACATCCCCATCAGGCCCGAGCCGGGGCCGTCGAGGGGGATGTCGGCGTGGGCGGCGTTGCCGGCCAGCAGGGCTTTCGGGGCGACGCCGCCGAACCGGCTCCTGCCCAGCTCTACGACGGGGGTGAGCAGCGTCTTGACGTAGTCGAGCCCGCCGACCTTGCGAAGGGCGGCCAGCGCACCGAGGCCGTGCCGGACCGGTGGGAACGGCGACAGCAGCGCACCGATCACGTGCGGGCCCACCCGGTCCCACTCCCCACACATGCGCAGCCAGGCATCTCCGTCCCCCGCGTGCTGGGCCTCGAGCCCGGTAGCGGTGCGCTCCCGGTCCCGGTGCAGAACGGCCCAGTCGCCGTCGGGCAACGGGTGACCGAGCACCGCAGGGGCATGCCTCCAGACCAGGCCGTGATCCTCGAGACGGAACGACTTGATCGTCGGGGAGACCGCCGCCAAGGGGTAGAAGGCACTGAAGGTGTCGTGCACGAAGTCGGGGTGCACCTCGCGGTCGCTACGGACCGCTCCCCCGACCTCCGGCTGGGCCTCGAGCAGCAGGACCGACCAACCGGCGTCGATCAGCTTGTTGGCGGCGACGAGCCCGTTGGGTCCCGCACCGATCACGACCGCGTCCCAGGTCACCCGCTGCCGCCTCTCCCCCGTCCGACCACAGCCAGGTTACGGGCCACGTTGACCAGGGCGTTGCCCCAGCCACCGCGCACCGCGTTGGCCTCCTCGTGGGAGGAGAGGACGTTGCCGGGACCCGGCTCGACCGGCTGGGTCAGGTCCTGGGCGAACACGCGGAACAGCGGGCCGACGAGCGCGTCGTACACCCACGGGAAGGCAGTGAAGCCGAATCGGATCACGTCGTTGGCCGCGCCGACCTGGCTACGCAGGAAGGGACGGTCCGCGACAGCCAGCACCCGCCGGGCAACCTGCTCCGGCGTGGCCACCGGGAACGGCGGCCGACCGACGGCGTCGCCGTAGTTCGCGGCCTGCTCGTAGATGGGAGTGTCGACGCCACCGGGAGCGACGTAGCCGAAGTTGATGCCCGGTCGGTCGCGGTTCTCCGCACGCAGCTGTCGGGCCAGCGCGTGCACGCCCCACTTGCTCAGCACGTACGCCGACATCCCGGGGACGCTGATATGACCGATCAGCGAGCCGACGAGCACGAAGCTGCCGGCGTTCTGGGCCCGCAGGTGCGGCAGCACATGGCGGGCCAGGTTCACCGAGCCGTGCAGATTGGTCTCCAGGACGGCGTCGAAGACCTCGGCCGGCACGTCTTCCAGACGCCCGTAGGCGACCACGCCGGCGCTGCCGACGACGAGGTCGAGACGACCGTGCTCGGCGACCGCGGCCTCGACCGCGTCGCGGACCGCGGCGTCGTCACGGACGTCGGTGGGCAGCGTGCGGGTCGACGCCGCACCGAGCGAGGCACACCGGTCGGCCATCTGGTCAAGGGCTGCCGCGCCGCGGGCGAGCAGGACGACGTGGTCACCGCGCTCGGCCGCCAGCAGCGCCGTCGCCGCACCGATGCCGCTGGACGCCCCGGTGATCAGGACCACCCGAGGGCCGTCGCTCACCCGCGACGCTCCGCGATGTAGGCCAGCCGCTGCAGCGTTTCGGCGTTGCGCCACCTCAGGGTGAGTCCCCGCAGCGGCGGCGGCACGAGCGTGCCGGGCCCCGCAACAGCGTCCTCCGCAATGCTCACCTCGGTGTCCGCGCCGACCGGCGTGAGTCGGATGTCGACTGCGGCCTCACCGACGGGCCACCCACGTGCGCGAAGCGACAGTGAGACTCCGGGAGTCGCGTCGGTGACCTCGGTGAAGTCGTCGATGAGCAGTGGCCAGAGGCCGACCGAGTGGTGCAGCTTGCTGCCGACGCCCGGCCAGCTGTCGTCCACCTCGCGCACCCTGGAGGCGCCCACCACCCACCCCGAGTAGAGCCACCCGTCCGCCAGCACGTCCCAGACCTGGGCCGGGGAGGCCTTCACGACTCGCTTGTTCTCGGACATCTCAGCCCAACGCCTCGAGCAGGGCACGGCTGAACGCCGGCAGGTCGTCAGGCTTGCGGCTGGTGATCAGGTTGCCGTCCAGGACGACCTCCTCGTCGAGCCACTCGGCCCCGGCGTTGCGCAGGTCGGTCTGCAGGCTCGGCCACGAGGTGACGCGTCGACCCTTGACCACATCGGCCTCGACCAGCATCCAGCCTGCGTGGCAGATCACCGCGACCGGCTTGCCGGAGTCGACGAAGCGCCTGACCAGCGCGACCGAGTCGCCGTCCTGCCTGAGGGCGTCGGGGTTGGCCACGCCACCGGGCAGCACCAGTGCGTCATACTCCTCGATCGAGACCTCGCTGACGGTCCGGTCCACCTGCTGCGTGCCGGCCCGGTCGAGGTGCTCGAACAGCTGCACCTCGCCGCTCTCCGGTGAGATCAGGTCGGCGGTGTGACCGGCGCCCGTGACAGCCGACCAGGGCTCGGTCAGCTCGGCGCTCTCGATGCCCTCGGCCGCGGTCAAGAAGGCGATTCGCTTGTTCATGTGTGCTCCTCTCGTCGATCCAACCGTGCCCGATCGGGTCCGTGCCATGCGCCGCACGAGCAGCCGCACATCGAGTGCGCGCGCCCTCGTCGCGACTCTACGAGGAGGCTGGCTACATGGGGATCGGCTACACACCGATCACCGAGCAGTCCGGACCACGGGAGCTGGTGCGGTACGCCGCGCTGGCCGAGGCCGCAGGTTTCGACCTCGAGGTGATGAGCGACCACTACTTCCCGTGGCTCACGGAGCAGGGCCATGCCGGCTACGCCAGGAGCATGCTCGGTTCACGCTGGGTCTGGGTTCAGGCGAGAACCTCAACGAGTACGTCGTGGGCGCCGGCTGACCGTCGGTCAACGTGCGGCACGAGATGCTGGTCGAGGCGGTCGAGATCGTAATCGCGCTCTTCGACGGTGGCTACGTGAACCGCTCCGGCGAACACTTCCGGGTCGACTCGGCCAAGCTGTGGGACTGCCGGAGAAGCGGGTGCCGCTTGCCGTGGCCGTCTCCGGCGAGCAGTCGGTCGAGCCCGACGCGGACCTGATCGCCGGCTGGCGCCAGGCCGGCCCGCGTGGTGAGCGGGCGATCGGCCAGCTGCCGCTGTGCTGGGCGCACACCGCGACGCGGCGGTCCATACCGCCCACGAGCAGTTCCGCTGGTTCGGCGGTGGCTGGAAGGTCAACGCCGAGCTCCCCGGGACAGCCGGGTCCGAGGGTGGACCGCCCTGCGCGAGTCGCTGGGCTGACCCCGCTGACGGGTTCGCTCAGGGCTTGAGGACGACCTTGACGCAGCCGTCGTCCTTCTTCTGGAACAGGTCGTACATCTGCGGCGCCTGCTCGAGCGGGACCCGGTGGGTGGCCAGGTCGTCCACGCCGAACGTGTCCTCCTCCTTCGCGAGTTGCTCGAAGAGGTCGTCGGACCAGCGACGCACGTGGCACTGACCCATCCGCAGGGTGAGCCCCTTGTCGAACAGGTCCATCATCGGCATCGGGTCGGCGGTGCCGCCGTACACCCCGCTGATGGACACCGTGCCGCCGCGACGTACCGCGTCGAAGGCCGTGTGCAGGGCGTTCAGACGGTCGATACCCACCCGCTCGATGGCAGCCCGCGCCACCGGCCCCGGAAGGCGGCTCGCCGCACTAATGACGCGCTCGGCGATCGGGTTGCCGTGCGCCTCCATGCCGACCGCCTCGAGGACCGAGTCGGGACCGCGCCCGTCGGTGAGGTCTCGGAGCGCGTCGGCGACACTGTCGACGGTCGAGAAGTCGACCGTCTCGGCGCCGCGCACTCGTGCCAGCGCCAGACGCTCGGGGACCAGGTCAACGGCGATGACGCGCTCGATGCCCTGCTGGCGCGCCGCCGAGATCGCCAGCTGCCCTACCGGTCCCGCACCCAGGACCGCCAGGGTGCCGCCCTCGGGAACGTCGGCAAAGACGACGCCCTGCCAGGCAGTGGGCAGGATGTCGGAGAGATAGAGGAACCTCTCGTCCGGACGGTCTCCCAGGTCGGACGGGATGACCACGGCCCCGAAGTCGGCATGCGGGACCCGCACCAGCTCCGCCTGGCCGCCAGGTACCTGGCCGTAGAGGGAGGTGTAGCCGAAGAGGCTCGCGCCCTTGCCCTGGTCGGTGTTCTGCGTGGTCTCGCACTGGGCGAACAGGCCCCGTGAGCACATCCAGCAGTGTCCGCAGGAGATGTTGAAGGGGACGACCACCCGGTCGCCGACGCTGACCCGCGAGACGCCAGAGCCCACCTCGACCACCTCACCCATGAACTCGTGGCCGAGCACGTCGCCCTGGGTCAGGTACGGAGCGAGCACCTTGTAGAGGTGCAGGTCGGACCCGCAGATCGCGGTCGACGTCACGCGCACGATCGCATCGGTGTCGTCGATGATCCGCGGGTCGGGTACCTCGTCGACGCTGACCTTCTCGATGCCCTGCCAGGTGAGTGCTCTCATCCCGCCACGCTAGCCGCGGTCACAAACGGGAGGGACCACCCCAAGGGACGGCCATCGGCTCCGGCCCGGAATCGTGGTCGGGGTTGTGCTCGGTTCCTACCATCAGGGGACACCTTCAGGAAGGAAAGACGTGAACCAAGCGCGCCTGGTGACCATCCACGCACCCCACGACCCCGACGGTGTCGTGGTCGTGCTCCATGGGGGCGCGAGCCGCGAGGGCAACCCCATGGTGAGCCCGGCCCAGCTGTCGGTCCTGCGGATGATCCCGGTGGCCCGCCGGATCTCGCAAACCGGCCGCGGCCGCCTCGCGGTCTTCCGGCTGCTCAACTCGACCCGCGGCTGGGACGCCCACCACACCCCCGTCCACGACGCGGCGTGGGCGCTTGCCCGGGTGCAGGAGACGTACGGCGAGCGGCCGGTGTCACTGGTCGGGCACTCGCTGGGGGGCCGCGCCGCCATCCTGGCCGGCGACCAGCGCGGGGTCGTCAGCATCGTGGCGCTCAACCCGTGGGTCTACGGCAGCGATACCGGCAACCTCCATGGCCGCCCCACCCTGATCGTGCACGGTCTGGACGACCGGATCGCCTCGGCCGAGAAGTCCGCAGCCCTCGCGCGACGCCTGGCCGCCCACACCGAGGTCGGTTACATCGCGATCCCGGGGGCCAAGCACGCGATGCTCCGGCACGGCCGGCAGTTCGAGACCTACGCCGCCCAGTTCGCCGCTGCCACGCTGCTCGGTCGGGACGCGCTCAGGCTCTCCGCGCCGGTCTCGGCCGTCCTCGACGGGGCCATCCTCGACGGGGCCGCGTTCGTCGATGGCTGAGCCAGCTCAGCGGTCTGCGTCGAAGAGGTCGCCCAGCTCCTCGACCCGGTCGAGCACCGCCTCGAAGCGGAACTGCTCGATGTCCAGCGGATCCCCGGCGCCCGCCTCGACCTCGCCCCAGGCGAGCGGGGCGGCGACGTAGGGCTTCTCCTTGCCCCGCAGGGAGTACGGCGAGAGCGTCGTCTTGGAGCCGGCGTTCTGCGACCAGTCCAGGAACACCTTGCCCGACCGCCGCGCCTTGGTCATCGTTGCTGTCACCAGCTTCGGGTGCTCGGCCTGCAGCTCGTCGGCGATCTCCTTGGCGAGCGCCGTCGTCTCGTCCGGGTCGAGCTTGCCGGGGAGCGGCGCGTAGAGGTGCAGCCCCTTGCTGCCGCTGGTGACCGGGAGCGCGTCGAGGTCCCGCTCCGTCAGCTTGTCGCGCACCAGCAGCGCCACCCGCGCGCACTCGTGCAGGCCGGCGGGCTCGCCTGGGTCGAGGTCGACGACCAGCCGGTTCGGGTTCCTCGGCCGGCCGTTGCGGCCCACGGTCCACTGGTGCACGTGCAGCTCCAGCGCGGCCAGGTTGACCATCCAGGTCAGCGTGGCCAGGTCGTCGACCACCGGGAACACCAAGGTGTCACCACCGGTCGTTGATCGAGCTTGTCGAGATCCTCCCCGGCTGCCCGAGGTCGGGACCTCCGCGGTGCGCACCCACGACGGCGTACCGGCGGGCGCGTTCTTCTCGAAGAAGCTGGCCCCGCCGACCCCGTGCGGCCACCGCACCCGGGTCACCGCGCGGTCCTCGAGGTGCGGGAGCAGCACCGGCGCGATCTGCGCGTAGTAGCTGAGCACCTCGCCCTTGGTGGTGCCGGTCTGCGGATAGAGCACCTTGTCGAGGTTGCTCAGCTTCAGCGTGCGCCCGTCGACATCGACGCGGACGTCGTTCATCAGGTGCGCCTCGTGCCTGACATGACGCCGATGCTAGCGATCTGCCGGGGGACCGTTCGCCAGGTCGGGATGGTCGATCACGCAGAACTCGTTGTCGTCCGGATCGCGCAGCACGACGAAGTCTGCGTCGGGCGGATAGGGCCAGTCCTCGACGCGGGTGGCCCCGAGTCCGACGAGCCGCTGGACGTGAAGCTCCTGCTCGGAGGTGTAGAGGTCGAGGTGGACGCGCACGGGTGCTGCCGACAACGTCTGGGAGATCTGCAGCGAGACCGGCGTCCGGCGACTCCCGGGATCGACCAGCACCATGAACTCCGGGTCCCACTCCGACTCGCGCGGCAGGTAGCCCAGCGCGGCGCCCCAGAAGTCGACCGCGCGCCGCATGTCCTGCACGTTCACAACGACGGTGGCCACGTGCAGGTCGCCGACATCCCGGGCGGGGTC
>Ga0136611_10003777_pt1 | contig 10605 bp, 10 predicted proteins | sample AntDrymUQ2232306_2_FD_106645 | JGI IMG/M metagenome (GOLD analysis project Ga0136611, IMG submission 106645) | Polar desert sand microbial communities from Dry Valleys, Antarctica - metaG UQ223 (23.06) | ecosystem: Environmental > Terrestrial > Soil > Desert | place: Antarctica: Dry Valley... | reverse complement strand
TCGCTGTTCGCCGCCGTCGCGCTGCTGTACTTCTACATCCTGCGGATACTGACCCGGCGGTAGGTAGGGTCGCGCGGAGAGCAGCGTGCGGGTGATCGAGGCGGCTGTTCTCCTAGCGCTGGAAGTGGCCTGGCACGGACCGGGTTGGAGACAAAGTCGCGTACGGCAATCATGCCACGGTGTCCGGGCGACCCACGGAGACCGTCGGGCTCGTCAGCAACGCCGGTCCCGACAGGATTTAGCCATACGACAGACTGGGATGCGACTACAGCGAGTACCTGATCCGCATGAGCCTGACAGCACCGATGCTTCTGGGCCAAGTGATGCTCGCCGAGCGGGACTTTGCGGTCGTCCCACAAACTCTACTCGCCCGCTGGTCATCTGGTCGGATTCCGACGGCCCGAAGCACGAGGCGTGCTGGGTGTGGTTGTCGGGACGGTATCTGGCGCGGTGCCATAGGCTCTCTGCGGCAATGGCGGTTCCAGTCGGACGGGAGCACGGACGTCTACCTATGCGAGCGGCGGCACATCGTACTCGTGGACGAGCTGCTGTATGGGGAGACAGTATAATCTTCAACACAGGTATCAGTACGAGAGGCGGTGCACGTGGACGGGTGGGACATAGCGCGCGAGCTCCTCGCTAGCATACTCAACTATGTTGTGCTCCCCATGCTGTATGCGGCGATCTTCCTGTACGCCGGGTTCTGGTCCACATTTCGGAACTATCGAAAGATGGCTGCGGCTGACTTGGAGGCCATCGATGAGATGACCGGCACGCAGTTCGAGGATCGGGTAGAGGTTCTGCTCCGCATGCTCGGATATGAAGTAGAGAAGACGGAGCGCTTCGACAATGGTGCTGATCTGATCGCCACTAAGGATGGAGCTCGGATGGCCGTACAGGTCAAGTCTCGCCGCGAGGACCAGGTAGACGTGCACGCGGTGAGGGCGGTGGTCGCGTCCAATGCGATCTACAGATGCACGCGCGCCATGGTGGTGACAAACGGGTACTTTACGGGACCTGCGAAGAAGGAGGCTGAACAGCATCGTGTCACCCGCTGGAATCGTGACGACCTGGCAGCCGTCATCGCCTCGGTCAACGATCCAGAGCAACCGATCCCTATACCTGGCATCCTCAGACTCCTGATGCCAATGGGTGCGTCCAGCTTCATACGCCCTCCCCAAGCGGACCGCGCGGCCGTGTGCACGACGTGCGCGCGGACGGTCACGCGTGGCGAGCGGTCATGGTGTCTAAGCCAGCCTAAGCGGTACGGAGGGCGGGTATACTGCCAGCCGTGCCAGAAACTAGCGGACACGCGGAGGAGGGCTTAAGTCAGGGCTGCCACGCGATGGGTCGAAAGAAAACTCTGAAGCCTCGCGCTTTTGTGACGATCGTGGGGCCTGTCTCTCGGGGTGGCGGTCGGACAGTGAGAGCGGTCCGGGCCACTGCGCTGCCGTAGCGGCGGGGGGGTTGGGGTGTAAGAGGCTGCTCAATGTTGTCAATTCTGTCAGAATCCGACGTATTCGCTTGGCGTGAATCGTTCGGTAAGTCTATAGTGGTGTAATACGTGCGAGGGGACACGATGTGTGCTGTGAGTGGCTGAAAGGATTGGTATGAGCGCTAATGTAAGACTGACCCTTCCACGTTGGCACCAGGACGCTGTACAGTCACTCCTCGACATCGAAGACGACCAACACCAGAACCTGGTGACAACTCTCGCCGCGACTGCCCCGACAATGTCGCGGACGCGTTTCGCACGCGAGGTATCGAACTCGTCGGGATTGCGTTTCAACGAGGTCGATCAGCTTGTAAGCTTGCTCGTAAGCCTCTACACTGTCCGAGCCAATCTGAATATCACCATACCCGACTTCGTTGAAGCCTTCAGGGATGTGGTTCAGGAAGGTGTCGAGGAACAACGGATAGCAGGCACGGACCAGCAGATAGCCCGTATTCCGGATCGATTGGCACCGCTGTTGGAGCTCGAGGAAACCGTCGGGGTGTTGTCAAAGGCCGGCTACCTTTGGTCTCAGCATGAAAACGTGTTCAGCGATGCCCAGATATTGACCGACATCCGACCCGTCTTCAGGAGTGACGCAAGAGAGCCTCCTGCGGCAGCTGTGATCACCCATAAACTGAGGATTACGTATTCTACTCCCGAAGAGCACCAGTCGCGCGACATCTTTATAGCTCTGGACACGGCAGACCTCGGCCTATTGCGAAGGGCGATTAATCGCGCTGAGGAGAAGTCCAAGACTCTGGCAACAGTCTTGAAACCCACGATGATGCGGCTTCTTGAGGAGGTCACGAGTGACAATAGAGATTCCTGAGTATCGTCTGAGCCGAGCAAGGCGCTTAGCAACTCAGTCGCGGCATGGTTTGGTTGCACCGCAGGATCGTCCCGCTCCCGAGGTTTGGAGTTCTATAGATCGCCCCAAGGTAGTACCTGGCCAAGTTGGTTGGCAAGCTGAGGCACGCCAAACGGGCGGACTAGAAGAGGAGCTTCGTCGGCGCGTTACCAGTTCCACATTGACGGAGCGCCTCCTCGCTCATTTGGACGCCCAGCGTCAGCACTACGAGCAACTAGCAGAAGGCGATTCAGATGCGGCTGAGTTTGACGAAGGCACATGGGAGACCGCTACTAGTTTTGTCACGCGCGGTGCCGTCCGAATCTGCGACCAGTCGGGAAGGGAGATCGATGTGCCTACCCTGTTCCCAACACACGACGGAGGCATTGACATTGAGTGGTCATACCGCGGTCGCGGGTTGAGCATCTATATTCCTATGGGTGCCACTGCGCTCAGTTCCTACTATGGAAAGGATGCATACGGGGCGATCATCCAGGGTACATTCCGAGTATCCGAGGACAATGCATACCATACATTGATATGGCTCACCCTGTAGGCTCGCCTTAATGGCTCCTGAGATACCAGACGACAGTTATCTGTATCGCCGTGTTCCGATCGCACTTTACTGTACGCCCGATCGAGTGGTTTCCACCGCCGCATTCGCGCTGGCCACGCATCGGAACGAAGAGGCACTTTCCGTGGATTGGGCGGATCTGTGCAGCCCGGAAGAAACCAGGGTGCGCGATCGCAGAAATCCAAAATGCTTTGCCGTCGTTAAGATCAAAGTTCGCTGTGTTCGTAATGTCGTCAGTGCGCAGCCAAGACTCACCGTGCAGCACAACCCACTGCTGAACGACGCAGATCTGGAAGACAACCCGGCCCATGCCCTGATTTGGGGAGACAATGGGATCGGTGTGCGCCGCGAACTGCGAGACGCCTGCACTGATGCGCTGGGGCTAGAGTGCCCCGATCCACCATGGAAACGTAAGACAACCCAGACCTAAACGGGACGGCTTCGGGGTGGTGACGCTCCCAGTGCCGTCGTTAGCCTACGTCCCTGCCTATTGCGAATCCTACCGCACTCACGCCATGATATGCGCATCGTTGCGAGACGCCTGCACCAGTGAGGAGTCAGGATGCCCCAGCCGATCAGTCAGAACACCCTCTTCTATGGCGATAACCTCGACATCCTGCGCGAGTACATCCCGAACGAGAGCGTGGACCTGATCTATCTGGACCCGCCATTCAACTCCGCCCGCAACTACAACGTCCTCTTCCGCGACGAGAGCGGCAAGTTCAGCGAGGCTCAGATCGAGGCGTTCGAGGACACGTGGCACTGGACTCACCAGGCAGAGTCAACCTATCACGAACTCGTGACTGGTGCTCCGGATCGTGTCTCTAGGATGATTGCTGCCCTTCGCGAGTTGGTAGGCACCAACCAGGTGATGGCGTACCTGGTGATGATGGCCGCGCGCCTGGTAGAGCTACACCGGGTGCTCAAGCCGACGGGGAGCTTGTACCTCCACTGCGATCCGACCGCCAGCCACTACCTGAAGCTAGTGATGGATGCAATCTTCGACCCAATCAACTTCCGCAATGAGATCATATGGCGCAGGTACGGAGCGCACAACGATGTTGGGCAAGGTTCCCGACATTGGGGACGAGTCCACGATGTCATCCTGTTCTATACGAAGGTCCCAGCGCAGAAGTGGCACCAGGTTTATACCTCGCTCGATCCAAAGTACGTGGAGCACACGTATCGGCGCGTTGACCCTGAGACCGGCCGACGGTTCACGACGACGCCCCTCACCGGTCCCGGTGGAGCTGCGAAGGGCAATCCCGTCTTCGAGTGGAAGGGACACACTAGGGCCTGGAGGTACAGCCGGGAGACGATGGAGCGCCTCGACCGCGAAGGGAAGTTGTATTACTCAAGGACGGGATACCCTCGCCAGAAGCTCTACTTGGACGAGTCCAAAGGAGTGCCTGTGCAGGATGCCTGGAATGACATACCGTCTCTCTCCGGCTCCCACTCTGAACGTCTGGGTTACCCCACCCAGAAGCCGCTGGCCCTTCTCGAACGCATCATCACGGCGAGCACGGATGTCGGTGATATTGTGCTTGACCCTTTTGCAGGATGCGGCACCACGATCGCCGCTGCACAGAAGCTCGGGCGCAAGTGGATCGGCATCGACGTCACCCATCTGAGCATCGCGCTCCTAAAGTACCGTCTCTGCGCGATGTTCCCTGATGCGGAGTTCGAAGTGATTGGTGAGCCCGAGGACTTAAGCTCTGCTTGCCAGCTCGCACAGGACGACCGGTACCAGTTCCAGTGGTGGGCGCTGTCCCTTATGAAGGCTAAGCCGTTAGGTGGCGACGGTGGCAAGGTCGGTAAGAAGGGGGCTGATCGAGGTATTGACGGTGTGATCAACTTCGTGGATGACAACACCGGCAAACCCAAGCGCGTACTCGTGCAGGTCAAGTCCGGACATGTCCGATCCGGGGACATCCGCGACCTGCGCGGAACGGTTGAGCGAGAAGGCGCAGCCATCGGGGTATACGTCACACTGGAGGAGCCGACGCGGGAGATGACACGAGAGGCCGTCACCGCAGGCTACTATCACTCATCCGGCTGGCAGCAGGACTACAGCAAAATTCAGATACTCACGATCGAGCAGCTCCTCCACGGCGCGGAGATCAAGATGCCTCCCCAGCACGGAACGTTCAGAGAGGCGCAGCGAGTACGCAGTCATGACGCGACGCAGGCCGGCCTGGACATGGATTAGTTCGCCACATCCCCAGCCACCCCACGGCACAGGCTATGCAGGTCGCGGTTAGCTGCGGTGGTTGGTGGTATCCCAACCGTGGCCACGCCCGCGCCCCAGGCTGCCAGAGCGCGGGCCCTCCCTTGCGCCTCCCCGGCACGGCGCGGGCATTTTTGCCGCTCCCAGTCGTCTCAACGGCGGGGTAAGTCCGGGCCCGCGGATTCCCTACACCATTCGGGATGCCACGCAGCACTGCTGAGGCTTCTGTATCAATACGCCCGTGCGTAGTAGACGCGCTCGGTGTCGGGCGTGCTGCAGACGGGGCAGGGGGCGTGGCCGGCAGAGTCGGAGGGGATGACGCGGATGGTGGCGCGGGTGCGCTCCTTGACGGTCGCCTCGCAGACGGCGCTGCCGCACCAGCCGGCGAGGATGAACCCCCGGCGGTCATCCAGAATCGCCAGCATCTCCTCGACGCCGTTGGCCTCGAATGTGTGCTCCCGCTGATGCGCGAGCGCGCGGTCGTACAGCGCCTGCTGCACCTCGGCGAGGAGCGCGTCCACGCGACCGGAGAGGTCGGCGAGGGCGACGGGCTGCTTCTCGCGGGTGTCGCGGCGGACGAGGACGACGCTCTCGCTTGCGGCGTCGCGGGGGCCGGCCTCGATGCGCAGGGGCGCGCCGCGCAACTCCCACTCGTTGAACTTCCAGCCTGGGCTCTTCTCCTCCGTCCAGTCGGCGCGTACCCGCACGCTGGCACCAAGCGCGGCCTGCATGCGGTCGACGTAGGCGCGCACCGTCTCCTGCTCCTCGTCCTTGCGCCAGATGGGCACGATGATGACCTGCACGGGCGCGACCTTCGGGGGCAGGATCAGCCCCTTCGCGTCGCCGTGCACCATGATGATGCCGCCGATCGTGCGCGTGCTGAGGCCCCAGCTCGTCGAGTACGCGTAGCTGCGGCCGCCGTCGCGGTCAAGGAAGTCGATCTCGAACGCCTTCGTAAAATGGTCGCTGAAGTCGTGGCTCGTCGCGCTCTGCAACGCCCGCCCATCGCCCATCAGCGCCTCGGCGGTGTACGTCTCCGCAGCGCCGGGGAACCGCTCGCTGGGTGTCTTGCGGCCGACGATCACGGGGATCGCGAGCTCCTCCTCGATGAAGGCCCGGTAGACGTCGAGCATCTGGAGGGTCCGCGCCGTCGCCTCCTCGGCGGTGGCGTGAACGGTATGCCCCTCCTGCCAGAGGAACTCGGAGGTCCGCAGGAAGAGGCGGGTGCGCAGCTCCCAGCGCACGACGCTGTTCCATTGGTTGAGCACCATCGGCAGGTCGCGCCAGCTCTGCACCCACTGCGAGTACATCTGCATCATGATCGCCTCGGACGTGGGGCGCACCGCGAGCCGCTCCTCCAGCTTCTCGGTGCCGCCGTGCGTGACCCACGCGACCTCGGGCACGAAGCCCTCCACGTGGTCCGCTTCCTTCGCGAGCAGGCTCTCGGGGATGAGCAGGGGGAAGTACGCGTTCTCCACGCCCGTCGCCTTGAAGCGGGTATCGAGGAAGCGCTGCATGTGCTCCCAGAGCGCGAACCCGTACGGGCGAATCACCATCGCGCCGCGCACGGGGCTGTAGTCCGCGAGCTGCGCGGCGAGCACGACGTCGTTGTACCACGCCGCGAAGTCCTCGGCGCGTGAGGCGATCTTCTGCCCGTAGTCCCTGGTCTTTTCCTGCTTCGCCATCGGTGTCCTCTCGTATCGATTGCGGGCGTTCAGTTGAACGCCCCTACGTCGCCGGGAGGCACACACAAAGGCCCGCCCCCACGGCAGACAACCAGCATCTGCCACAAGGACGGGCCTCGAACCCGCGGTACCACCTTGCTTGGGGCACAGTGCCCCCGCTCACCGGCCCGCTGTCACGGGCCAGGTCCCGCTGTCGGGGGACCACACCGGCCTGCCTTATCGCGGTGCGCGCTTCGGTGGCGACTCCGGGGCCGGTTCCGCGCGCGCCCGCCGTCCGGCTCCCACTATCCCGGATCGCTCTCTGCCCGGCAGCGCGCGTACTGCTCCCCATCAACGTCTTGTGCGCCAACTATAACAAGCGGACAGTCCCGCAGTCAATCGGGCAGGCGCTCCAAGAGCGGGGGCAGCTCGGCGAGGCTGCTGATCACGGCGGTGGCGTCCGGGCCGGGCGGCGTGCTGCCGTCCGGGGCGTACCAGACCGCACGGATACCCGCCCTCCGCGCGCCAAGCACGTCGAACCGGTAGCTGTCGCCGACGTGGATCGTCTCCTGGGGCGAGACGCGCAGCCCGCGAAGAGCGGCCCCGTAGAGCTTCGGGCTCGACTTGTAGTAGCCGACGGTGGCGGAGGCGTAGATGCCGGAGAAACAGTCGAGGATGCCCGTGTCGGCCAGGCTCCACCGCAGAAAGTCCTCGGACAGGGCATTCGACACGATGCCGAGCGTGTAGCCGCGCGCGTGGAGGGCGCGGATGCACGCCTCCATCCCCGGCTCCTCCAGATCAGGCACGTACACGCCACGCTGCAGGGCAGCGACGATCTGGGGCAGGTCGTCCGGAACCGCGATGCCGATCTCCTGCAACACCCGCCGCAACCCGTCCTCTGCGGTTATCTCATGCCCTCGGCCCTCGACCTCGCTGCGGAGTGTTCGCCACGCGTCCCGCGCCGCCGCCTCCTGCTGCGGTGAGACGCGCCCTCCCCGTCCGGCGAGCACGCCGAGCGTCTGCGCGGGCAGCTCGCGCACCTCCAGCTCGAACCACACATGTGCGGCATAGAGCGTGTTGTAGAAGTCGAAGAGGACGGTGGTAATCACGACAGCGCTCGCCCTACCACGTGCTGTCGCTGCCAAAGTACACGGTGCCGCGCTCGAAGGTCGCCCGCGCGGCTCGCCCTTTCTCGGAGATGAACCGCATCATCAGAACATCGGCGACCTCCTCCGGCGCCTCCCGACTGCCGATGAACGTCGTGGCTTCGGGCATAGGCGTCCAGTCGCTTCGAACGTAGAAGGCCTGCAGCTCGAGATCGCAATGGAACATGGCGATGTCGGCGTCACTCTGGTCTATGTACGCGGTGCCCGCTCGCACAATCCGGCTGCCATACCCCTTGCCGCGGAAGGCGGGATACGTGAAGACGCCCGTCAGGCCATACGTCTTGAAGGTGACGCCTTCGTGCTCCAGAGGCTTCCACACAACGTTCGTGTGACTGATGAGGATTCCGCGTTCCACGAGCACGATGTGAACGGGATGATCCGCTTCCTTCGCGACCCAGTTGCGGAACTGATTCTCGCCAACAAAGCCATCCGGCCATTGCATCCGCAGAAAGCTGAGGGTCTGACACTTGAGGTCAGCGGGGTATTCACTACTGGCAAACGTCAGGAGTTCAGGCACTAGTCAGCACTCCAGTCGGCGTGTCATCCGGTGCGGCGGGCGAGGCGGCGGGGAGCGGGCTTTGGTTCGGTGGTCCCGGTGCCGTTCTGCTTCCAGGTGTGGACGCGGCCCACGAGTTCGCCCGCGCTCTGCAGGCTCTTCTCTCCCACGGGCAGCCCCCCAAGCATCGCGGCGAGCTCGATCTGCCGGTCCTCGGGCTGGAGCTCGTCCACACGCGTGATCGTGCGGTCATCCTCCACGGCCTTCGAGATGCGATAGTGGGCGTCGGCAAACGCGGCAACCTGTGCGAGGTGGGTGATCGCGAGCACCTGGTGGGAACCCGTGAGTCCAAACAGCTTCTCACCGACAACCTGCCCACTGCGCCCGCCTACGCCCACGTCCACCTCATCAAAAACCAGCGTCGGCGTCTGATCGGCGGCAGAGAGCACGGACCGCACGGCGAGCAGGATGCGCGCGGTCTCTCCGCCGGAGGCGATGCGCGCCATCGGCTTGAGTGGCTCACCAGGGTTCGGGGAAAGCATGATCTCTACGCGGTCGATACCCGTCGCGTCGACGCCGACGGTCTCGCCCTCGACCTCGAGAGTTGCGCCGCTCTCTCCCATGCGCCGCTCGACGCGCACCTCGACGCGCGCCCGTGCCATCAGCAGGTCCGCAAGCATCTGCTCGATCCGGTGGCCGAGCTCGGCGGCAGCGCCGGTGCGCGCGCGGGAAAGCTCCAGCGCCCGCTCGGCGAGCACGCTGCGGACCGCGTCCAGCCGCGCGCGCAGGTTCTCTGCCCGCTCCTCGCTGTGCGTCAGCCCCTCCAGCTCCTCCGAGGCGGTGTGCGCGAACGCCATCACCTCGTCGATGGTCGCTCCGTACTTGCGCTTCAGGCGGTTGAGCTGGTCCAGCCGGTCCTCGATCTGGCCCAGTTCCGCCGGGTCGTACTCCACGGTGTCGCGGTACCGGCGCACCGAGAGCGACAGTTCCTCCGTGTTCACAACCGCCTCACGCAACACCTCAAGGTCGCTTCCCACCGAGGCATCGTAGCGCGCGAGCTCGTCCACCGCGCTTTCCGCCGTGCGAAGCCCGTCGAGCGCGGAGTCGGCGGCGCCGTACAGGGCCTGATACGCCGTCTCGGCGAGGGTGGAAAGCTTCTCCGCGTTCGCCAGAAGCGTGCGCCGCTGGCCCAGTTCCTCGTCTTCCGCCGGTTGGGGCGCAGCGGCCTCGATCTCCTCGATCTGGTAGCGCAGCGTATCCGCCATCAGCTCCGCCTCCTGCCGGTCGTGCACCAGGCTCGCGATCTGCTCCTCGATACGCCGTGCCTCCGCGTAGCGCGCCGCGACATCCGCGCGCAGCGCCCCCGCGCGGGCGTACTGATCGAGCATGGCGAGCTGGGCGACGGGCCGCAAGAGGGAGAGATGCTCGCTTTGTCCGGTAATGTCGACGAGACCTTCCGCCAGCTCGCGCAGCACGGCGACGGGCACGAGCGTACCATTGATGCGGGCGGCGGATCGGCCCGCGCTCGTGATCTCGCGCGTGAGGATCAAATCGTCTGCCGGCTCGACGCCGTGCCGCTCAAAGGCGGGGGTCATCCGTGTGACGGCGGCGGCATCAAGCTGAAACAACGCCTGAACGCGCGCCGTCGAGCTGCCGGTGCGCACCAACTCAGGACTCGCTCGCCCACCGAGCACGATGCCAAGTGCGTCGATGATGATGCTCTTGCCCGCGCCGGTCTCGCCGGTGAAGGCGTTGAATCGCGGATTGAGCTGGAGGGTCAGATGGGTGATGATGGCGAAGTCGGCGATCTGAAGCTCTGCAAGCACTGCGTGGCTCCTGTCCGGCCGGGGTGGTGTTATGACCGGCGCCTCATGGTAACAGAGGCCGGGTTTCGCGGGCAACAAAAAGAGGCCGGTGTTAACCGGCCTCTCCTGGGATCACCGTGGGCAGCCTACTGGAGATTGCCTCCGGTGATGCCCGTACTACTGTCGTCCATTGGCATCACCCCCTTTATCCTAAGCAGCACGCTCAGGTGCGCTTCGGTCCTGCTTGATGAGTAAAGAATATCAGCGGCTGGGCGGTCTGTCAAGCATTTTGCCCGGTCAATATCCACGTCAATCCTGAGGCGGGATCTGC
>Ga0136611_10003776_pt1 | contig 10606 bp, 6 predicted proteins | sample AntDrymUQ2232306_2_FD_106645 | JGI IMG/M metagenome (GOLD analysis project Ga0136611, IMG submission 106645) | Polar desert sand microbial communities from Dry Valleys, Antarctica - metaG UQ223 (23.06) | ecosystem: Environmental > Terrestrial > Soil > Desert | place: Antarctica: Dry Valley... | reverse complement strand
GGGGACGCGGCCGACCGGTTCTTTGAGTTCACGAGCGCCAACATTGGCCGGCCGATGTCGATCGTGCTCGACAAGCGGGTCATCTCGTCACCGTCGATCAACGGGGCCATCTCCGACCAGGGGATCATCACCGGCGTCAACCAGATCGAGGTGCAGAACCTGGTCCTTCAGCTGAAGGCCGGCGCCCTGGCGGTGCCGCTGACGGTGGTCCAGAGCCGCACGGTCGGGCCGACGCTCGGGCAAGACTCGATCGACCGCAGCATCGTCGCCGGGGTGATCGGGCTGGGCACCGTCGCGCTGTTCATGATTTTCTTCTACCGGCTGCCGGGGCTGCTCTCGGTCGCCGCGCTCCTGATCTACACCGCGGTCACCTTCGCCGTCTTCAAGCTGATCCCGGTGACGCTGACCCTCGCCGGCATCGCCGGCTTCATCCTCTCGATCGGGATGGCGGTCGACGCCAACGTGCTGATCTTCGCGCGGCTCAAGGAAGAGCTCCGCCAAGGTCGCACCTTGTCCAACGCGATCGAGGCCGGCTTCGACCACGCCTGGCCGTCGATCCGGGACTCCAACGTCTCGACCATGATCACCACCGTGATTCTGTACTTCTTCGGCAACTACACCGGCACCTCGATCATCACCGGCTTTGCGCTGACGCTGTTTCTCGGCGTGTCGATCAGCATGTTCACCGCGATCACCGTGACCCGCACCTTCCTGCGGCTGCTGGTCGGCGCCGGGCTGGCGCGGCGGCGGTGGCTGTTCGGCGTGGACGACGACGCGGGCGTCGGCGTGGCGCCCACGGCGGCGGACTAGCCACCATCCCGGAACCAGACGAGGGCGGGCCGATGGGTCCGCTCCGCGCGACACGGACCGAGGCCGATGACGACACTTGCCAGCAAGCGCCACCTCTGGTTTGCCATCTCCCTGATCGTGATCGTGCCGGGGTTGATTTCGCTGGTGCTGTTCGGAGTCCGGTTGGGCATCGACTTCACCGGCGGCACGGCCTGGGAGATCGCGTTCGACCGGTCGACCGACAGCGAAACCGTGCTGGGCGTGCTCGAAGGACAGGGCTACACGGGCAGCACCGTGCAGCGGGTCGGCAACAGCGACGCGACCTATCTGATCCGGATGAAAGAAGTGACCGAGGGGTCGCCGGAGAAGGCCGCACTGGCCGCCGCCCTCACCCAGGAGGTCGCGCCGTTCGTCGAGCGGGAGTTCTCCACCGTCGGGGCGTCGGTCGGCGAGGCGATCCGCAATCGAGCGATCTTCGCGGTGCTCCTGGCCTCGATCGGGATCGTGTCGTACATGGCGTTCGCGTTCCGCAACACGCAGAACCCCCTCCTCTACGGCCTCTGCGCGCTGGTCGCGATGCTGCACGACGTGCTGGTGGTGGTCGGCATCTTCTCGATCCTCGGCGAGTTCGCCGACGTCGAGGTCGGCGCCCTGTTCGTGACCGCGCTGCTGACCGTGATCGGCTTCTCGGTCCACGACACGATCGTGGTCTTCGACCGGATCCGCGAGAACCTGGCGGGGCGGGCCGACAGCTCCTTCGAGGAGATCGTCAACTACAGCCTGGCCCAAACGCTGGTGCGCTCGATGAACACCTCGCTGGTGGTGGTCTTTACGCTGCTCGCGCTCTACCTGTTCGGCGGCTCGACCACCCGGGAGTTCGTGCTGGCGCTGCTGATCGGGGTGGTCAGCGGCACCTACTCCTCCGTCTTCAACGCCAGCCAGCTCCTGGTCGCGTGGGAAAAGGGCGAAATTCAACGGATCTTTGGGCGGCTGCGGGGGAGGCGCCGGCCGGAGCCGGCCCCGATCGGTTGATCCGGGTGAGGACCGGTGCAGGGTGGCGCCGCAACGCCTCGATCAACCCTTCCGCCGGCTCCTCCCGACCCTGCCGAACCCCCCAGACCCCCGTGGTACACTAGCGCGCCGAGCGTGGCCCGGCTGTCGTCGCGCCACGATTTCTTGCGCGTCCGTCCGTCACCGCAAGGGCGCATTCCGCCCGCCGACCCCGTGCTCGCGGCGCGAGGAATCGTGGCGGGCGATCCCAGGTCGCGGTGCGGCGGCCGGGATGGGCAACGGGCAACGAGACCGGAAGAGGACGGGGTTCGCGGTGGCGCCGGCGGGGAGCCGGGCGCCGGGGTCGTGCCATCGCGCGCGCATTTGGAGGAGGGGGAGTTGGAAGAGCGGGTTCTGTTTTCGCTGCCGGTGATCGTGCTCGGTCTGGTGGCGATCGGCTTCGCGGTCTGGTTGGCCCGCGACGTGCTCCGGCGGGACCGCGGCACGCCCGAGATGCAGGACATCGCCGACCGCATCTTCCAGGGCGCCACCGCCTACCTAAACCGACAATACCGCACCATCGCCGCGATGTCCCTGGTCGTCTCCGTCCTGATGGGCGTGCTGGTCGCCCTCTTCGAGAAGGATCACGAGGTCGCGCGGGGCGTGATCACGAGCGTCGCGTTCCTGTTCGGCGCACTGCTCTCGGGGCTGTCCGGCTTTATCGGGATGTACGTCGCCGTCCGGTCGAACATCCGGACCGCCGCCGCCGCCCGCCGCAGCCTCGGCGAGGCGCTGACGGTCGCGTTGCGCGGTGGGGCCGTTTCCGGCTTCCTCGTGATCGCGCTCGGTCTGCTCGGCATTCTGGCCGTCTACTCGGTGGTCTTCGGCTTCGCCGAGGGGGCGCTGCCGGCCGTCGCCGAGACCCGTTCTGGATCGTCGGCTTTGCCTTCGGCGCCAGCTTCGTCGCCCTCTTCGCCCAACTCGGCGGCGGCATCTACACCAAGGCGGCCGACGTCGGCGCCGACCTCGTCGGCAAGGTGGAAGCCGGCATCCCCGAGGACGACCCCCGCAACCCGGCGGTGATCGCGGACCTGGTCGGCGACAACGTGGGCGACTGCGCCGGCCGTGGCGCGGACCTGTTCGAGTCGTCGGCGGCCGAGATCATCGGCGCCATGATCCTCGGTGCGGCGCTGTTCACCGCCGCCGGCGGCGACCCCTCCGGCGAGGAGGTCGGCTTCCTCTTCTTCCCGCTGGTGCTGGCGGCATTCGGACTCCTGGCCTCGATCGTGGGCGTGCTGGCGGTCCGGCCGCCCTCGCTGCCGACCGACCCGATGCAGGAGATGAACAAGGGCTACTTTGTCGTGGCTGGTCTGTCGGCCGTGCTGCTGGTTGTGGCCTCATTCTGGCTGCTGCCCTATGGCGCCTGGCAGTACACCCTCTGCGGTCTGATCGGGATCGCGACCTCGATCGCGTTCGTCTACCTCACCCAGTACTACACGGCGAGCAACTACCGCCCGGTCCGCTCGATCGCCCAGGCGTCGATGACGGGGTCCGCCACCAACATCATCAGCGGCATCTCGGTCGGGTTCGAGACCACGATGGCGTCGGCCCTCGCGATCAGCGCGGCGCTGCTGTCGTCCTACTACATCGGCGACAGCGTCGACTTCCCGAACCCCTCGGGCATCCCCGCCTCCGCCGGGTTCTTCGGCACCGCCGTCGCCACGATGGGCATGCTGATGTCGGCGGCCTACATCCTGGCGATGGACTGCTTCGGCCCGATCACCGACAACGCGGGTGGCATCGTCGAGATGAGCGACCAGCCGGACAGCGTGCGGGACGTCACCGACGCGCTCGACTCTGCCGGCAACACCACCAAGGCGCTGACCAAGGGCTACGCGGTCGGCAGCGCGGCGCTGGCGGCGTTCCTGCTGCTGTCGGCGTTCTTGCAGGAGGTCCAGCGCTTCGGCGGCGCCGACGTCGACGCCAGCGTGATCAACCTGGCCGAACCGAAGGTGTTCGTCGGCGGCCTGATCGGCGCGGCGCTGATCTTCCTCTTCGCGTCGCTCGCGATGCGGGCCGTCGGGCGCACCGCCGGCTACATGATCGAGGAGGTGCGGCGCCAGTTTGCCGCCGATCCCGGCATCATGGCCGGCACCTCGACTCCGGACTACGCTCGCTGCGTCGACATCTCGGTGCGGGCCTCGCTGCGGGAGATGATCGCCCCCGGCATCTTGGCGGTGACGGTGCCGATCGCGGTCGGTGTGCTGCTCCGCTGGGAGGCGGCGGCTGGGATGCTGCTGATCGGCACGATCGTTGGCGTGCTGCTGGCGAACGTGCTGAACAACGGCGGCGGCGCCTGGGACAACGCCAAGAAGCTGATCGAGGCCGGCGGGCTGAAGGACGAGGGTGGCATGATCCTCGGCAAGGGGACCGAGGCGCACGCGGCCTCCGTCGTCGGCGACACGGTTGGCGACCCCTGGAAGGACACGGCCGGCCCGTCCCTGCACGTTCTGATCAAGCTGCTGGCGACGATCACGCTGGTGCTGGCACCGCTGTTTATCTAGGCATGCGCGAGTCCCGTCGTCGGGGCGGCCCAACCTGGCCGCCCTCATCGACCCTCATGCTGGCGATGCGCCCGATCGCGCCTCCCGCGGTATCGTTGGCCGGTTCCGCGCCAGGGCGGCCACGTTGGTCCGCCCCGACCAATCGTCGCAATCCCCACGCGCATCCCCGCATCGCCGGGATTGACGGAGGTCCGAACTCCCCATGATCGCACCGCCGTCCCCAACCCGGACGACGACCGCGCCTAAACACGTCGGTGTCATCGGCGGCGGCATCGCCGGGCTGACTACGGCGCTGCGGCTGGCGCAGGCCGGTCACCGGGTGACGCTCTGGGAGCGGGGGGAGCGGCTCGGCGGGCAGGCGGTCGCATTCGATGTCGGCGGCGCGGAGCTGGAGCACTTCTACCACCACCTGTTCCAGAGCGACCGCGAGATCGTCGCGCTGATCGACGAACTGGGCATCGGCGACCACCTGTTGTGGCTGCCGTCGAACGTCGGATATTTCGCCGACGGTCGCATCTACCCGCTCAACGGCGCGCTCGATCTGCTGCGGCTGGGGTTCATCCCGTTCGTGGATCGGGTGCGGATCGGGCTGGTCACCGCCTACCTCCAACGGGTGCGCGACTGGCACCGGTTCGAGCGGGTGACCGCCGACGCCTGGCTACGGCGGGCGCTCGGGCAACGGGCCTACGATCGCACCCTCGGCGCCCAGCTGCGGGCGAAGTTCGGGCGCTACCACGACCAGGTGGCGATGGTCTGGTTCTGGGGCAAGATCTGGCTGCGAACCACCTCCCGCCGCTCGCCCCTCGACCAGGAGAAGCTCGGCTACATCCGCGGCAGCTTCAACGTGCTGATCGAGGCGATGGCGCGAGGGGCGCGCGCGGCGGGCGCGGACCTGCGGGTCGGCACCGGGCCATCCGCGCTGCGCCAGCACGAGGACGGCGGGTGGACGGTCGTGCTCGACGGCGGCGACGAGCACTGCGACGCGATCGTGGCCACTGTCCCCTCCCCCGTACTGCTGCGCCTCGTGCCGGAATTGCCCGAGGCGTACCGGGCGAACCTGACCGGGCTGGCCTATGAAGCGGCAGCGGTCGCGCTGCTCCAAATGGACCGCCCCCTTTCGTCGATCTACTGGCTCAACATCGCCGACCCAGATATGCCGTTCACCGGGATCATCGAGCACACCAACTTCATGCCGCCCGCCGACTACGGCGGCAAGCATTACGTCTACCTCAGCACCTATATGGAACCGGAGCACCCCTTCTTCACACTGCCCGAGACGGAGCTAATCGAGACCTACCTGCCGTACCTGCACCGCGTCAACCCGGACTTCGACCGAAGCTGGATCACCCGCTGGTGGGTGTTCAGGGAACGGTCCGCGCAGCCGATCGTGACCCTCAACTACTCGGCAAAAATCCCCGACCACCGAACACCCGTGGCGGGTCTGTACCTCGCCAACACGAGCCAAATCTACCCGGAGGACCGGGGCACCAACTACAGCGTGCGCCTCGGCAACCGGATCGCCGCGATCGTGGACGAGGATGTGGGGGCGGCGACCCAAGCGGACGGCCACGGGGCGTCAGATGTCGTTGACCCGCCGGCGGAACACCTATCGTAGGGGCGCTGCTTGCTGCGCCCGCGGCCTCGCAGGGCCACCAGGGAGTACCCGAACGCGATGGTCGGCCTTCGGCCGACGGGCGCAGCAAGCAGCGCCCCTACTAAGCGGGGGCCACGCAACCGAAATCCCAATCTTAGCAACGTGAACGATCTACGCCGCCGTCCACAGCGACCGACCGTCCCGAATCTCGTGTGTCACCGCCCCCGTCCGGTGGAGGTGGCTGAGCACGGCGAAGGTCGTCGGCTGGAGCAGGTAGAAAGCCGGGGCGTCGGCGACCAACGCCGCAAAGTGGATCAGGATGCCCGTCATGACCGCGTCGGCGGTGGTCGGCCGCGCGGTTAGCGCCAGAGCGTGGGCGACGACCGCCCCGATCAGCCCGCGGTTGAGCGCCACCAGTTCGGCCAGCGAGTCGAGGATCGGGCCGTGGCCGGGGACGGCATGCCGGCACGGGGTGGCGGCGGCGCGGTCGAGGGCGGCGAGGTGGTCGGTGACGGAGAAGAGGTACGGCACCCGGTACTTGTCAAGCACGGCGGCGGGGAGCACGACATCGGCGCAGAAGAAGACGCCGTCGATCAGGTAGCCGACCTGACCGGGGGAGTGCCCGAACAGGGGGATCACCTCGATCTCCACCCCCTCCACCACCAACGGTCCGGGCGCGACGATTTGGTCCACCGGGCTCGGATCGGCGAGCAGGAACCGGCCCCGCAGGGTGTCCAGCGGGTCGGCGCCGCCGTAGAGCGACATCGGTTGGAGGAGGGGGTAGCGCAGCACCGCCTCGTCGACCGCCGGAGCGTAGACGCGGGCGCCGGTGCGTTTGACCACCGTCGCGTTGCCGCCGAAGTGGTCGGCGTGGGCGTGGGTGGTTAACACGGCGACGACCTCGCCGCCGACCTCCTCGCGCACGGCCTTGAGGGTCTTCTTGGCGGCGGTGTCGTTGGCCCCCGTGTCGACGAGCACGATGCGGCGGCCGTCGACGCCGCCCCGCAGCACCCCGATGTTGACCCCACCGGGGATCACGGCGACTCGCGGCCCGAGTTCGACCAACATCCGTCGGTGCTCCTCGCCTGATCGTATGGCCGGGAATCTCCCGCCCGCAATGGTACGCCGGCACCCGGCCGCGCGGGAAAGAACGACCTCGAGCTGCACCGACGATGCCCCATGTACGGGGTGGAAACGCGCGGCCCGGAGGGCAGGCGCCGCGACGAGCGGGGCGGACGATCGGCCCTCGCCGGCCGCGCCACGGCGGGCCGCACCGCGGCCACTATACTGGCCACCGGTGCGGCGTGGACACGAGGTGGTGGGGATGGCGGGCACGCAGGTTCGGCACGTGGTCGAGGTCGGGCAGTTCGACCGGGCGGGAGTCGAGCGGCTGTTCGCGCGGGCGGACGCGATGCGTGAGCTGCCGCGCGGGGCGGCGCCGTTGGCGGGGCGGGTGCTGGCGACCCTGTTCTACGAGCCGTCGACGCGCACCCGGCTCAGCTTCGAGTCGGCGATGCTGCGCCTCGGCGGGCAGGTAATCGCGACCGAGAACGCGCGGGAGTTCTCGTCGGCGATCAAGGGCGAAACGGTCGAGGACACGATCCGCATCGTTGCCGGCTACGCCGACGCGATCGTGATCCGCCATCACGAGCAGGGCGCGGCCCACCGGGCGGCGATGGTCTCCGCGGTGCCGATCCTGAACGCCGGCGACGGCCCCGGCGAGCATCCGACGCAGGCGCTGCTCGATCTCTACACCATCAAGCACGAGTTGGGGCGGATCGACGGCCTACGGGTGGCCCTGGTCGGCGACCTGCGGTTTGGGCGCACGGCGCGCTCGCTGGCGCGCCTCTTCCGCCTGACCGAGGGGACCGAGCTGATCTTCGTCTCCCCCCCCGCCGTGCCGATGGGTGACGACGTGCGCGCCACGCTCGACGCCCACGGCGTCCGCTATCGCGATGAGGTCGACCTCGCCGCCGTGCTGCCCGACGTCGACGTGGTCTACCAGACCCGCATCCAACGCGAACGCTTTGCCACGTCCGAGGAGTACGAGGATTCCCGGGGCGTCTACGTGCTCGACCAGGCGGCAATGGCGCGCCTGAACCCGGCCGGGGTCGTGCTTCACCCCCTCCCCCGCGTGGACGAGATCGCCCCCGAGGTGGACGCTGACCCCCGCGCCGCCTACTTCCGCCAGGCCCACAACGGCGTCTTCGTCCGGATGGCGCTGCTGGCGTGGGTGCTGGGGGCGGAGTGAACGCCGCGGGGGACGTCCTCACTCCGCGTTCCCCCAGACCTCGACCGGCACCCCGTTCACGCTGTCCGCCCAGAGCGGCACCGTGCAGGTGCGCCGCAGCAAGTTCTTCCAAAGTTGGGCGTTGGCGAATGTCTCCTCATCGGCGCTAAACAGGTCGAACACCGAGCGGGACGCCACCAGAATCATCTTCTGCTTGGCACGGCTGAGGGCGACCGTGAGACGCCGTGGATCGAGCAAGAAGGCGCTGCTGGCGAGCACGTAGGCGCGGTCGCTCTCGGTGGCGCTGACCACGATCACGGTCCGCTCCCCGCCCTGGAAGCGCTCCACGGTGTCGACAGCGGAGCTGATCAGGGTGCCGGTCTGCGGATCGCGGCGAACCAGCATGGGGAGCGCCTCCTGGAGCGCGGCGCGCTGCGCCCGGTGCGGCACAACGACCCCCAACCCGCTTTCCGACGTGAAGCCACGGTCGGCCAACGCCGTCAGCACGGGAGTGATCAGCGCCTGCTCGAACGGGTTGCGCCCCTGGCTGCCGGCTTCGTCGTGAACGACCACAATCAGCGGGTGGCGGGGAGTCAGCACTGCGTCGACAAAGGCGTTCGCCGTCGGCACCATGGCGAGCACATCGCGGCGACGGGAGTGGTAAGCAATGCCGTCCTGGGCGTAGATCTCGCGCCGGAGGAACTCGGCCATGTCGCCGTGGAGGCGGAAGCTCTCGGCGAACTGGATCAATGGCGGGTTCAGCGGCCGGAAGGCGGCGAACAGCGACTCGAAGGCCTTGTACTGGCGGAAGGTCCGGCGCGGCTCGCCCGCCCAGTCGTGCGCGACGATCGGCGGCATCTGGCGGTGATCGCCGACCACGATGAGTTGGCCGTCGGCCTTAAGCGGGAGTGCGGCCATCGCCGCCTCCGGCAAGTTCATCTGCGACGCCTCGTCGAGCACCAGGCAGTCGGTCAGGTCGTGCCCGAATAGCTCCTTTCCCCACCGCTGCTTGATCGCTTTGTACGTACCGCCCGGACCCGCCCCGACCACGCACCACCGCTCGAATTGCATCGTTTCAACCGCCGTCGGCGTGCCCTTCGGTTCGTCGTCGGCCATGGGCAGGAGCACGACCTCGGGCGGCAGCGCGTTCTTCGGCCGGATCCGAAACAGCGGGAGGTGCAGCAGCCGCGGGTCAAGAAATCGGTCCCAGACCGCGGCGTGGGCGTCCCGCAAGGTGTCCAACAGACCGAGCACCCGAACGACGTTCTCCAGCAGCACGTCGGTGGCCGCGTGGGTCTTGCAGGTGAGCAGTACCCGGAAGTCGCGGTCGGCCGCCATCGCCCCCTGGACGCGGGCGAGCACGGCGAACGCCGCCGTGTAGCTCTTGCCGGTGCCGGGCGGCCCCTGCACCAGTAGCGTCGGCGCGTCGCCGTGGTCGCCGATCAGGTCGCGCTTGCTCGGCTCGAACTCATGCAGTGCCCCGGCGTCGCGCAGCGCGTCGAGCCCGGCTAGGAACCGAGCTTGGCCGTCGCGCGCCGCCGATGGCCACGTCGCCCGCATGGCAGTCCCGTCGACCAGGCGCGCGTAAAGCGCGTTCGGCTCGCCGATCCGCAAGCCGTCAATCACCGCGGCGGTCCAGGCCGTGTAGTAGGCGTTCGGGTCGGGATCGAGGGTGTAGACCTCGTCCGGGTTCAAGGGTCGGGGGTAGCTGGCGAAATAAAATCCCTGCTTGTTGCCGCCGCGCGACCCCGTGAGTGACACCTCGACCCAAGCCGTCACGCCGTGCCCGGTCGCGTCCCGTTCGGTGGTGATCCCGACCACCGTCGCGCGGCCGTTGTACAGCATCTTCTTCGGAGTGGGCGGGAACGGCATCTGCCCGGTGGCCGGCAGACGTTCGTCGATCATCTCGCGGGGCGAGACGACGACGGAGTCGCCGGGCCGCAGCGTGGTCAGGGCGAGGGCCTCGTCCAACCCGACGTCGGCGCCCTGGAGATCGAGCCGCAGGCGCAGGCGCAGCCCCTGCTGGTCCCACCTGGTGGCGGCGATCTCGTCCTTGGACCGCACCACCTTGGTCGCGTCCGGGTTGGCGGCGCGGAAGGCGGCGTCGTTGGCTTCGCGCAGCAGTCGGCGCGCCTCGTTGTCGCGGTTTTGGGCGGCGGCGTCTGGGTCTTGATCGGCCTCGACGTAGCGGACCAATAATGCGTCGCCGGCGACGACGCGGCGCTCCGGCGGGGGGAGGCGGGCGCGCTTCCAGGCGTTAAGCGTCACATGGCGCTCGATCGTCACGAACTCGGCGAGGGCGTCGGCCAAGCTATGGGCCGTCTCCGCGAAGTGGTCGAGCCGGGAGAGATCAAACGCGCCCTTCTCGGTTCGGCGGTTGCCCGAAAAGTCGTGAGCGACGTGCTCCATCGCCTCCAGACGGCGCGCCTCGAAGCCGCG
>Ga0136611_10003775_pt1 | contig 10606 bp, 15 predicted proteins | sample AntDrymUQ2232306_2_FD_106645 | JGI IMG/M metagenome (GOLD analysis project Ga0136611, IMG submission 106645) | Polar desert sand microbial communities from Dry Valleys, Antarctica - metaG UQ223 (23.06) | ecosystem: Environmental > Terrestrial > Soil > Desert | place: Antarctica: Dry Valley... | reverse complement strand
CTTACGCTCACCGATACCGTCACGATTGCAAACGGTGCCACGACATCGGGTGCGCTGGCGATGCAGGCAAGCCGAATCCCGCTTGCGATCCTGATTCCAGCGGCCATGACCGGCACGGCAATGACGTTCCTCGCGTCCAACGATGGCGGCACGAACTACTACCCTGTTTACTACGAATCAACGTTGTATTCGGTCACTATTCCAACAGCCGCGATCCGGCATATAGCACTTGATCGCAGAGCGTTCGAGGGTGCTCGGCTTATTAAATGCGTTAGTAACGCGACGGAACTGGCAGCACGTACCGTTGGAGTAATTAGCGGCGAATAATGGCAACCACAGTCGGCAAAGCATTGAGAACGAAACTCCTAAGCTACTCAGGCATTTCCAGCTTGATCGGCTCGAGGATGTATTTGTCTGCATTGCTCCAAGAGTCAGCGTTGCCAGCGGTTGTTTTTACCAAGCTATCGACGCAGCGAAACCACGTCATTAGCGATGTGACAAAGCTCTCGCATGCCACTTACCAGTTCGATTGCTACTCACTCACCAAGGACGAAGCCGACAGCGTTTCTAAAGCGATCCAAGACAGCGGCATTTGTGCTTACCAAGGCACGACAGCCGGAATTTACTTCTGCGGCACTGAGATATCAGGCGGAGAGTACGACGGCGACGAATCGCCAACCGATGGCAATCAAAAGCATCGATACATCACTTCGTTCGATTTACAAGTTCATTACCAGGAGGCCTAAAAATGCCAGCATTAACAGTACCAGTAACCGGCAACGGTGCCACAATTTCAGGACTTGGAGTGACTACGTTTCTGACTTCAATCAGTGCGGCAAAGATCGGCCAAACACCGCTCGACATCACTGTTTTGGCAACAACTGGATTCAAGAAAATGCGTCCAGGCGACTTGCGAGATTTGCCAGAGGTGACGGTCGAATTCTTTTGGCTCGGTGCTGCTCCTCCGATTACTACGACTATGATTCCGACGAGCGAACCATACGCTGGCACAACGTTCACAATCACTTATCCAGGTGCTGGATCTTTGGCCGGAACCGCGTTCGTAAAGAGCGTTGATTTCCCTGCACCAAAGAACGGCGAAGTGATGAAGGGATCGATGACGATCCAGTTTGACGGTGCAACTGGTCCCGCATTTACGGCAGCGTAATCTTATGATCAAAGCACAACTAATAACCCACGAAGCAATCGGCGTTGACGGCAAGCCAATCGAATTCGATCAATGGTTTATCGTCGTCGATGGCGTCAATCTCGGTCTTCTTTGCAAGCGGCCTGAGTCAACAATCATGCCACTGCTCGAAGGCAATAAACTGAGCGACGAGCAATGGATTCCAATCGTTGCCGAATGTGCAACGCTTGCGGGCCATGTCGTCAATCCGCCTTTCCATTTCTATGTTCCTCCTGACGAGGAATTGGCCGACGACGAAGAGGACGAAGAGGATACCGATGACGCTAGTTGATAAAAATTCGATCGACTCAGTTTTGTCGATGCCACTGAACGAGCAGACTGTTGAGTTCGAAGGCCGAAAGTATCGACTGATCGAACTGAACGAAGAACAAGCGGTCAAGTACGAGCTTGAGTTGCAAGACAAGAAGGGCAAGTTTGACGTTACGAAAGTTCGTCGAACGATGATTGCCTATTCTTGGGTTGACAGCGAAGGAAACCGACTCGTTACCGATCCTGACAAGCTCAAGACGATGCGGCGATCACTCGCAGGCTATTTGTACGAGGCTTGCCAAAAGCTCAATCGGTACGATCCTGGCGAACTTGAGGGCTTAGTAAAAAACTCCGAGGCAGCCGCAAGCTCCGACTAGCTTACCGGCTCGCGTTGGAATGGGGGATAGTCGACGTAGACGCATGGCTGCGAACTCTCCCAAGGGGTGCGCTCGACAAGTGGGCTGAGTTCGATTCGATCGAGCCAATTGGCGAGCAACGATTGCAGACGGCAGAGATCACGGCATTGCTCCACAGACTTACCGCTCACACGCTTGCAGGCCTTGGGACTGACATGAAGCCAATCGACATCGACGGTTACATGCCTCCAAGATACGTATCGGAAGCGAAGCCCAAGAAGAAGCCAAAAACAGTTCCCGCAAACTCATTTCATTCACTAGCTGCCGCATTCGGATTGAAGGAAATCGTAGATGGCCGGAACGATAAACTTAGCTAACGTTGCACTCGGCTTTGACGCTTCCAAGATCACTCGTGGCGTCGACTTGACCGCTGGTGAGATGCGCAAGCTTAACGGCATCTTCCAGGGGTCAATCTCTAATGTCGACAAGTACAATGCCGAACTAGCGATACTCGAAAAGGGTCGCAAGGCTGGTGCGTTTACGACTGACCGATTAGCACAGGCTGAAGCGTCGCTTGCGAGAAAGTACGGAGAGACAGCACAGGCATCTAGGGCTGCCCACACCTCAATCGGAAGCGATCTTACGCGCACATTAGCCCAATACGCTGGAATGGCGGCAGTATTTGCAGGCGTCAAGAAAAGCCTGAGTCTGGCAGCAGTTGCCGAGACTAACAAAATATCGCTCGAGGTGCTAACTGGGTCGGCGGTCAAGGCACAAATGCTGTACGAGGGATTTGTTGATTTGGATCGAAACTCTCCGCTATCTCGATCATCGTTTTCGGATGCCGCCCAGAAGCTAATTGGATTCGGCGTAGCAGCAGAATCGACGTTGCCAGCTTTGCGACAGCTAAGCGAAATATCAATCGGCAATAATGACAAGTTCCAGTCGCTCGCGCTGGCATTTGGGCAAACGCAAGCAGCCGGTCGACTGATGGGTCAAGAAGTATTGCAGATGATCAACGCGGGATTTAATCCGCTGCAAGAGATCAGCCGAACGACTGGACGCAGCATGGTAGAGCTTAAAAAGGCAATGGAGAATGGTGCTATCAGCTCTAGCATGGTCGGCGACGCGCTCGAATCGGCCACGTCCAAAGGCGGTCGCTTTTACGAGATGAATGAGCGTCTAAAAAACTCGGCGGCTGGGCAGTGGGCAAAGATGCAATCCGACGTTGAGTTGCTTGCAACTGAAATAGGTTCGAACTTATTGCCAGCGACTAAATCGTTCATGGATCTACTGAATTCCGGCCAAGACAAAAGCGGACAGGGTGGAGCGTTATCAACGTTGGCTCAAGCGTTTGGCGTTGGAGCCGAGGGGATCATGGCTCTGGGTTCCGATGCGTTTACGAATCTAGACGGCAACTCCAAAGGAACCAAGTTCGACGACATGCAAGACCGGCTCCAAACGGAGCGAATGACAAAGACGATCAACGCGGAGTTCGTTCACGTAAAAACGAAGGAAGAGAAAGAACGCATAGCTGCAAAGATGGCGGAGCGTCAAGCCAAGGAACGCAAGGAACTTGAGGAGATTGCGAAAAAAGAACAGGAAGCAATCAACGAGAAAAAGAAACTCGAAAAAGAAGCGGCGGACGCCAAGAAAAAAGAGGCAGCGGACAGCCTGAAGGAACTTCAGAACATTTGGAAGGAACTTGGCGAAGAGGAAGAAAAACGCAAGAAAGCGGCTGCGGATCTCGGCAAGTCAATGCTGACTCCGCTCGAAGAATATAAAGCTGAACTAGCGAGAATGACTAGCCTGCTTGCTAGTGGACATATCGACCAAGCATTGATGGACAAAGGCAAAACCAAAGCGGATCAAAAGCTAATCGACAAAGCCAAAAGCAACGACAAGTCGGACGCACTTAGTATCTCGCAAACGATAGCACCTGCACTCAAGGCAGGTTCCGTCGAAGCGTACAAGTTCATGCTCAATCAAAAGGACAAACTCTACGAAGCCGCACAAGAGCAAAAGGCAGTCACCGTCGAGGCGTTAGAAGTAGCCAAAAAACAACTAGCGGCTGCCGAGAATCAACCACTACTGAATACGAGACGATAAATGGCATCAACACTTATAGGGGAAATGCGAGAGGGTCAGGCCAGCGTAAAAAAAGGCAAGGGCACTACGCTTACCTTTACCTCCACGTGGCACTTCCTAGTTGTCACCGACGATAAGTATGTCAGTCGCGAGGAGGTTCTGTTTGGCACGCAAGGCCTCCCGTTCGTCGGACTTATCTACGGCGTAATCCAAGCAATATGCACTGGCATGGACGCAGTGCGACGAAAAGAGAATCCAATCTACTGGGATGTGACGGCAACGTTTGACACCGGCAGCGAATCGCAAAAGCAAAGCCAAAACGATCCAACAAGCAACGACCCGACAACATGGGTTCCGGTGTTTATCGTTGATTCGTTTGAGACACGAGACAAGGTTCTGAAAATGGACAAGTCGCCAACGCCAAAGGCATGCGTCAACTCAGCTTTAACGCCGTTCGCAGACCCGCTTACCGAAACGCAAACGCTTTGCTCGTTTTCATTCACTCAATTCGAATCGGTTTCGTTGACACTCAATCAAATACTTGACCGAAACGAGACGACAAACGAAACCGCATTCGTCGGGTACGCAGCAAGAACGCTCAAGCTAAACGTAACGCAAGCGGAGCAAGGATACTTCGTTTCGACCCCGGCGTGGCGTCTGGAGTATCGCGTCACATACGACCGCGATACTTGGGACGAAGAGCGGTTAGACGTTGGGCCAACCAACCTAACGGGCGAATCGTGCATGGATCAGAAGCGCATGCACAAGATAGTCGGCAACTTAAACGGATCAGGCGTCCAGATCTACACAGCTCCATCTACGATTACCTTCCGAACCAAGACGCAAATTGAGTTCGCCAGCTTCATAAGGATCGTGTAAATGGCCGTTGAAGTGTACGGAGCAAACGCAGGCGATATGGACAGCCTGCTCAGATTGATCGGGCAAACCCCAAGCCCAGTCAACCGACAAGAAGTATCCGACGCAACGCGACTTGTCCTAGCCTACACAACCGGCGGAGCAACAGCACGCATCGGGACAACACTCGGCAAGGGGACAGCAACGATGCGATACCTGGCAGTGTCGGGAGCCGATCGCGTATTGACGGCAACCACCGACACGGCAGCCATCGACTTTTACAATTTGGCGACAGTCGCAGTCGGAACCAACAAATACATCATGCTATTGAGATTCGGCGATGTGTTGGTTGTCAACTGGGAGGAGTGCTAGTGGCGTGCCGAAAGAATTCTCCTGGCAAACCGTGCTGCACAGAAACACCGTGCCCTGAATTGTGTCCAGACCACGTAGCCAAGGCAACTTACACGGCAACGATCACGGGCCTACCGATCACAAGCGTTACTCTTGCTAAGTCTGGCAGCACATGCAATTTTTCCGGCAGTGCTTGCAGCGTAGACTCGACGGTTTTACTTAATGACTGGACTGTGGACGGTGGGACTCTCACGATACCAGCGCCAACATGGCCGCCTCACAACCATTGCGGATGTTGCCACAATCAAACGTTTGATTGGGTCAAAACCGCTTACGTCACAGACACTCGATACGCTCGAAGGAGACAAGACGGAAGCTACGTTTCCGTGACGCTGTACGATGTCGGAGGTGGCATGTTGCGGCTGCATGCGTCATGGGCACCACGATCTATCTACACCCTCGGCTGCATAACGCGACTTCGGGCGGGATATATCGTTTGTACGCTCAATTGCGGGCAGCCACTGATTGAGGGTTCGGGCGGCGTTGAGCAATATGAAATCGAATCCACGGTGACATGCGGTGCGCAAGTCACTGACACGGCACCGGATCTTACGTTGCCGGGATTGCCACCGTGTTTATCTGCGACAGGGTTTTCGAGCTGCCTTTGGGATATCGGCACCGCACCACCGTACATCACTAGCTTGGAATCCGTATTGATCGGCAACTATGATACGTCAAGTTCCTTTGAATATTCTGAGGCGATGTACCACGTACTGGACGCAAACGATTGCGCTGAACTTCTCGCACTAATCGACGAGCCATGCAATCACGTATTTGTCAATATCTACAAAGCAGTGACGAGACTGTACTTGCAATCGTGCTCGGGATTTGCGTTTTCCGATTGGTTGGCGTGCGTCGATCCGCTTCCTCCTGTCGTCGAGTTCGGTCCGTACAATTACTACAGTGAGCCGTTTGCCTGCGATGCTATTCCGGTCGGTGCTATCACACTCAACCGAGAGCCGTTCACTGCGATTAGTGCTGGTTCGTCAACCTCCACGGTTTGCGGTCAGACGTTTACCCGCGTCACGCCTGCCGTCCCTGCTTCAATCACGATCACACTAACATGATCGTCTACACGCAATCGCGAATCTGTGAGCATTGCGGCGATTTGGTTATCAGTCCATGTTTCTGTAAGGGGCCACCGCCGAACGCATTTACTCCCCAAGTAATCGACGAACAGGGAGTAGACGTTGCCGTTTACCACTCGCTCTGGGCCGAGTGCCACGGCAAGCAAGATGCGAATCCAGAATGGTTTGCGGGATGGTGTGGCAGAGTGCCTTCGATCGGTTGCGGCTGTCGAGAATGGCTGAAGGATTATCTCGTGGCAAATCCTCCCGACTTTGGCGAGGGCTGGTTCGAATGGATTTGGCGACTCCATAACGCAGTTAACACCAAGCTTGGCAAGCCGAGTGTTACGAGTGATGAGGCGTCGGCAATCTACCTTCGGATCATATAGCCAAACTCAATCCGATCGCCGTTTATTGCGTCGCTTAACTTCCTTTTTCGTCGCTTCGCGGATCAATGCACTGAGCGTCTCCCCGTCGTCGCAGACCGCGATTGCAGCCTGCTTTTCGTCGGCTGGGAATTTGACCGGGACGATTGCGGACGGGCCTGTGTCTAGGGATTTCGGCATTTTAGGATGCTGCCATCGCTGCGTCAGCTCCCGACTGGCAACCTTCGCAATATTTGCTCAGCAATTCTTTGGCTTCTTGGGACGATTCGCAGCCATCCCACCCAAAATTCTCGCGTGCAAAAGTCGGATCAGCATTGATCAGCATGCCGTCCCAGCCCTCGCATCCGGGTTGGTTCGAGCCGCTTTCGCTGGCCATTTCGCTGCCGTGAATGACGCCGAGATCAAAGGCTTCTTGTGATGTAAACATAATTCAATTCTCCAAAGATCCTGAGTCCGTCAGGCCGGGCATTGCTGCGTGGTGATTATTCTTGGACAGTTAGATAGTTTGTTTGTGAACTATCCATGTCGTTTTGCTTCGCTTGCCAATCCGAACAACTTTGGCTAGCTGAGCGGTTGCTTCCAACGCGTCCTGGGTATCGAGCCTGATACGGCGACGCGTCCTGGGGTCTTCCCATCCGTTAATTGTCTCGATCAGATGCCCGCCGTCTCGCAGCCAGTCGAGCATCTTTACTTGGTGTTGCGTGAGCATTAAAAGCCACCGGTTACTTCGACCATTTCGTGCGGCCAGCGATACATTCCGCCGTCGAGATATTTCGGTCCGGAAGCTAGGTTGTCTGCACTCAGGTTCTCAGAGATCGTCGATGTCTTCCAGCTGATCTGACCGTCACGAAAGGTTGCGACCTTCGCTACCCGCACTAAACCGCTACTGACTTTGATGATGTCTCCAACCGCAACTTGTGATGCTTGTTTTTTCATTTTTCTGTCTTTCGAGTTGGGCTGAATTGAATAGGTTTTGTACCTATATAAACAGGCCCGATTTCGCCGGAGTTTCTAAAGTGGATTGGGGGGATTCGCACCCCAGGAAACCACCGCCTTCACACTACTGTCGTTTCCGTTTTTTCGTGCTTACGGTTCTGCATGTCCTACCACGCCGCCAATCCGTGTCTCCGGGGTTGTGCTTTGTACCCGGACCCCCGGCACCTACGGGGACAATCACTATTGCGGCAGTAACCACCGGTCCCTTTTCAGTTGGGGACAATGCAACTCCGAGATTCAGGTACTCGGAAACCAGTGGAAAGAGTAATTAAATTCGCGGTACACATCCCCGCGAATCAGTCCACTGACCTGGATGTTTCCTCCTTGCCGTCCGACACACTAGCCGCACTCAATGCCATGCACCACAAGCGCAAGGACCCTTATCCATGTCACATTTGATTCCGGCATTGCTGCCGTAATCTTTTGCTAGTTGCCGCTCTAGTCGCATGCACTTAATCACTTCCTGGCAGTAGAGCGTGTACCACTCCACAGCGGATTTCCCGTTGTAGACGACCCCGCAGTTTGGGTTAATCGCGTGCATCTCATGCAACTCTTTATTTATGTCTCGTGGCATTATCTTTCCCTTCCTCCGCAGTCCAAAAACAACCCCGACCGGATTTGCACCGGCTGGCATGGCTGACGCTTTACCACTCGTTTTATCCCACGTTCCGATCGCGCTCGGTTGACGTGTTCGCGTGTACCTACCACGCCGCAGGGTTGTTTTCCGCACTCAATTTAAACTGGCTGGTAGTGTCTGGTTGCCAGCCGCAACGGTCGATAGGTCGAACACCTGACCCGAGGGGGATTTTATAGCCCCTCTGCTTCCTTACGTTTGCCCTAAGTAAACGAAAACTCGTAGAACAATTGCCCCCAAAATTAACGCACCCACTACTTCCAAAAAGCAATTCCAAAACAGATGTGGGTCGCCAGAATTATCTTCGCACAAGAATCGATCGTCGGGATTGCCGTTAGAGTACGGCTGATTAGATATTTTGTTTGGCATGGCTCAACACCTCGGTAAGCGTTGCGGGGCTTTTAGTGTGAGCTGCGTGCAAGTATTGACGCGGGCCGTGGGCGAGTCAAGTGGGTTGTCGAAGCGATGGCAGAATCACCAACGTGTCGGGCATCAACTGCGGATCAATATAGCTCTCCCGCGTTGTCCTGCTATCCCGATGGTTTGCAAGTTTTGTTCCCTGACCCGCTTGCTGAGATTCTGCCCACGTCACAGCGGACCGGCGGAAGTATTTGAACGAGCCTTGAATTCCGTTTTTCCTTAAGATTGTTTGCATGTGATTGTAAAACTTGCGACGGTTCGATCTCAACGGCCAAATCAATCTACGTTTCGGACACTGGGCCATCGATTGATTGATCAATTGCATCGTGGATTGATTGAACTGGACGTAGTGCTCGCGTTGCGTTTTCGATTGCACGATTCGAAGGAAGCCGCATCCGTCACGACGCTGAATCCAGTCGTTTTCAACTGACATCAGATCACCCAGTCGCAACGCGGAATCCCATGCTGCACTGAACAGCGAGGACCACCACAGGCCAAATTCGATTCCGTTTATCCAGTCTCGCTTGTCAAGCTTGACATTCGTGACAAGTTTCTGCACGGTCTCCATAGTCCAAGCAATTGGACTTTTCTTCGGCACCACAATTTTGCGAAACGGCTCAACCGCTGGTGCTAGTCCAGCTTCGTGAGCTGCCGTCCAAAGCGTTCGAAAAGCCGACCGTCTGCCGTACTGCGTTCGAGGTGTTGAGTCAGTCGATTTCAGCCAATCGACGAATGCGTTTGCCGTCTGCTTTGTGATCGCTTCGATGGGTGTCTGCATCGTCCGGTCGAACTGCCTGGCGGCTGGCAGGTAGTAGCACTGTTGCGTTGTCTCGCGGATGCCTACCGCGTGATTGGCGAAGTAAATACGTGCGAATTCTTCTAGTTTCATGGTGGGTTCTCAAGGGGGGATTTAAGGCAAGAGTCCATCCAAACTAGTTCAGCCCGAGAGGAAATCAACCAACTCTATCGGGCACCCGCAACTATGTCGGGGGGTTGTAATCGCAGGTTTTCTGACTATGGGAACCGTGATGATGTTGAGGGCATCGACACCCCCCGCAATGGAGGTTTGGCGTAAATTTGCAGAGGTGGCGAAATTGGCAGACGCACTGGCTTGAGGTGCCAGCGGACTAAAAATCCATGTGGGTTCGACTCCCATCCTTTGCACTAAGTGACATAGGCAGGACGTTGGTTTGATCCAAATCACGGTTCAGCCTGCTTGTGTCGCTTTTTTACCTTACTCAATTGCATAACGTTTAGCAAGGAGTTATTATGAAAGACATGATTACAGCAACAGAGGCCGCAAAACTCATTGGATGTTCGCAGTCCACCGTATCCCGGTGGGCCAGCAAGCTGGGTTACGCAGTCAAGTACGGAAGTTCCCTGGTGCTAACTGAAAAGCAAGTCCAGGAAATAGCCAAGAAACGCAGGCTCACGATAGGCAATCCAAATTTCGGGAAAAAATAATCCCAACACCTATTGCATGACGATATCGAATAGGGTAGAACTTTAGGCACCTGAGACACAGGACGGTAGTTGTAAGCACTGAACCGCGAACAACTACTGGTTACGGATCACTCTTAATTAGCACGGCCTAGTTTCGGCCAAGGATGCTGCAATGGATTTATCTGAATTGGGGTGCAATCTTGGCTGACCTTACCCCACGCGCTCACGTACTTTTATCTCATGCCAACGGCAACATGCCTTGGTGGCAAGCGCTTGCTGAACTGATAGACAACGCTGTCGACGCTGGAGCCAAGCGAGTCTCAATCGAGAGGTCTGGAAAGACGCTTCGGATTAGCGATGACGGAAAAGGAGTTGAGGATGTGTTGTCTTTATTCCGACTCGGTGAGCATCGCAAAAGCAGTAGCACGAAATTAGGCCGCTACGGCATCGGAGCGAAAGACGCATGGTTGTCTTGCTCGGACGTGATGAAGGTT
>Ga0136611_10003774_pt1 | contig 10611 bp, 5 predicted proteins | sample AntDrymUQ2232306_2_FD_106645 | JGI IMG/M metagenome (GOLD analysis project Ga0136611, IMG submission 106645) | Polar desert sand microbial communities from Dry Valleys, Antarctica - metaG UQ223 (23.06) | ecosystem: Environmental > Terrestrial > Soil > Desert | place: Antarctica: Dry Valley... | reverse complement strand
GTTTAACTCCGCGATGCGCACGAGCACCACCGTCTCGCTGCGCACCGTCGCACGGACGTGATCGTGCACTTCCTTCCAGTCCAGGTGACCGTGCTCCGCATCGATCACAATCCAATCCATTCCGAGGGCCACAGCCATATCGGAGACACTCGGCGCTTCCAACGTCACCCAAAGCCCGTAGATGGCTTCGTCCGCCGCCAGCCGTGCGCGCAACCTGTTGATCGCTGGAACATTCATTCGCGGAGATCGCTGAGAGCCGCGACCGGCTCGTCCTTCGCGAGATAGTTGCCGTATCCGATGACTACGGTGGAAGAGATCAGGACGATGAGCCCGGAGAGCATCAGGCGATGAGTTCGAGAGCTGACGCCCTTCCATTCAGCGAGGTAAACCCCGAGGAGCGTTCCGAAAATAATGATGCTCGCCATGTGCAGGGTCCAACTCGAGAAGTCATATTTCCCCATCTTCGTCGTGCCCATCCCGTAAAAGAAAAACTGAAGATACCAGAGCGTTCCCGCGGCCGCGCAGAGGAGGTAGTTCGCAACCAACGAGCCGCTGGGCGCACTGGACGCCGCTCCGCCGAAGTAGTCGCGATAAGTCTTGTTGCGGACATTCAGGGCGATGCACCAGAGGAAATTTGTGGTGAAGCCGCCGGCGAGAATCACGATGAGAACAGGGAGGTTTTTCCAAAGGTCCGATGCGCCATTGTGCACAGCGAGCGCAGCGATCGGCGCTCCGGCAGAAAAGCCGTAAGCCATGCACGCGCTCGTGACGCCGCAAAACGCCGCAACCCACACGCCTTTCTTGAAGTTGAATTCCTGGACGCTCGCTTTTTTCTGCTCCTCGGTGACCTCCCGCTCCTTCGCGATGCCTGCAAAGCCGCTGATGACAATTCCCAATAAACATACGGCGACACCGCCAAGGACGACGAGCCCGGAGGTCGTTGAAACGACGCTGGCGAATTTCCCGTCAAAGATGGGCGGAAGTAGCGTCCCGAAGGCTGCGCAATACCCGAGCGCCATCGCCGTGCCGAGGGCAAATCCGAGATAGCGAACGGTGAGACCGAACGTCAAACCACCGATTCCCCACAGCACGCCGAAGAAGTAACTCCAAAATAAACTATTGGCCGGGGCGTTAAATAGAGTGGTTAGCAGATTAGGCACGGCAAGCCAGGCGATGATCCATGGAGCAACGATCCAGCTGAACACGCCCCCGACGATCCAATAGCTTTCCCAAGCCCAATGCCGCACCTGCCGGTAAGGCAGATAGAAGATCGCGGACATCAGCCCGCCGGTGGCGTGAAGCAGGACGCCCAGCGGGGGATTTGGGATCATGCTAGGCGGCTTGGCGCACGACCGACTGGCTCCGGAGATAGTCCGTCAGCGTATCCGGTCCGAGGACGCCGCCGCCGCAGCCGCTCAAGTTACAGCCGCCATAGGAGATCCCGTGCGCGAAGAGGTTGTGCGCGTTGATCCAGCTATTCCCGGCGACGAGCTTTTCAGCGACACGGTTGGCGCGTCCGAGATCGTTGCTCCAGACGCTGTTCGCCAGTCCGTAGGACGACTTATTGACGACCTCGACTGCTTCATCCTCGTCCTTAAAGGTCATCACGTAAGCGACAGGCCCGAAGATTTCTTCCCGTGCACAGATGTTATCCGAGTCCCCGCTCAAAAGAGCAGGCTTTACGTAATAACCTTGCTCGTGCCCTTTAACGGTCGCCGCTCCGCCTGCGAGGAGAAGCGTCGCGCCAGACTTTACTCCTTTATCGAGGTAGCCGAGCACACGGCCGCGTTGCTTCTCGCTTACGACCGGGCCGATCTGCGTCTCGGGGTCGGCGCCGTAACCGATCTTCATCCCACTCATCGTGGCGGTTGCCTTCTTGATGAATTGGTCGCGAATCTTCTCGTGCACCAGCCAGCGAGTCGCGGTGCAGCAAACCTGCCCGGCGTTCAGCGTGACGGCGGCGGCCAGCGATTCGGCGACCGCATCCACATCGACGTCGTCGAAGATCACGGCAGCTCCTTTGCCGCCGAGCTCGAGCTTCACCGGGACGAGATTGCGTCCGCACGCTTCCGCGATCAGGCGACCGACCTCCGGCGAGCCCGTGAAGGACATCCGCTTGAGACCTGGGTGAGCCGCGAGCGCGGCACCGGCCGTGTGACCGAGACCGGTGACGACATTGATCACCCCCGGCGGCACTCCGGCCTCCTCGGCGAGCTTCGCAAAATAGAGCGTCGAGAGAGGCGTATCTTCGGCCGGTTTGATAACCACCGTGTTGCCTGCTGCGAGCGCGGGCGCGACTCCCCAGCCGACGAGAAGAAAAGGAAAGTTCCAGGGGAAGATGAACCCGCAGACCCCATAAGGAACCTTCATCGAGTGGGCCTCGAAGCCGGCGACCTCGAATGGCTCGCTGCGGCGCGCTTTCACGGCGAGATCCGCGTAATAACGAAACGACTGAGCGGCGTGCGGAACATCGAACGCGATGGCTTGGCCGCGCGGCTTGCCGACATCGAGCGACTCGATCTGCGCGATGATCTCCTGGTCCCGGTCAATCACATCGGCGAGCCGATGAAGGATCGCCGCGCGCTCCGTCGCCGGCATGCTGGCCCAGCCGCTTTTGCGAAACGCCGTTTCGGCGGCGGCGACTGCTGCGCCCACGTCGGCAACGTCTCCCGCGGCCACCTTCGCGAGCACCGACCCGTTCCCGGGGTCTCTGGTTTCGAAGGTTTGCTTGCTTTGCGCATCGGCCCACCGGCCTCCGATGAACATTTGCAAAGGCTGCTTGGCGAGGAAGTTGGTGACTGCTGGGTCGAGTAAGGTCATGGCTGTTTTGGGATGAACCCGAAGATATAGGGGAAGGGGAGCGAGCAGGGCAATGGACGAAATGCGAACTTTCGTGGACTTTTTGCCCGTTGAAGGCACCCCCCAAAGCCGCCAGACTGCCGTGTGGCCAACCTCCCGGACACTTACTTTCGCTATTTTCCCGTCAGTCCCATGGACGAGGACTGGGGAATCCATGTGACCACCGCAGGTTACGTAAGCATCGAGCCGGGCGCGGAGTATCCGCCTCCGGGCCATCCGAAGGGCTATGCGTTTTTTTGGCAGCACGGGCGCATCCTTCACGAATTCCAACTGCACTACATCACGCGAGGCGCGGGCGAGTTCGAGTCGGAGACGGGCGGCAAAAAGCAGATCGAAACAGGAAATATCTTCCTGCTCTTTCCCGGAGAATGGCACCGCTACATGGCCGATCCAGCGAGTGGATGGCGCGAATACTGGGTGGGCTTCGGCGGCGCGTATGCCACGCGGCTGCTGCGCAAAGGCTTCCTCTCGCCGCGCACCCCGGTGCTCAAGCCACGGGCGGAGCACGCGTTGCTCGAACTCTTTACCGGCTTGATCGGCGAAATGCGCGCCGAGCGGCTCGGCTTTGCGCAGATTCTTGCCGCTACGACCTCGCTGATGCTGGCGATGGTTCATGCCGCGGCGCGCGCTGGCGAAAGTGTGGACACGCATGCGGAAACGGTCATCCGCCGCGCGAAAGCACTTCTGCACGAGCGCTTGAACCAGCCGGTCGAGCTCAAGGCGCTCGCTGATGAGTTGCAAGTCGGCTACGCGTGGCTGCGCCGCAATTTTCGCTACCACACCGGCCTGGCGCTGCATCAATACCACCTGCAACTGCGGATCAACCGCGCGATGCACCTGCTGAGCGGGACGACGGTGGCGATCAAGGAAGTGGCCGATCAGACCGGCTTTGAAGATCCGCATTACTTCTCGCGCGTTTTTATCTCGGGCCCCCTTCTCACATCGACGGGCGCACCCACGGCGGTGACCTTTACGCTTGGCAACTTCAACGCATATGACGCAGCGAGCGACAACAAGCCGGCGGCTGTGGCGACCGCGCTCATGTCGGATTTCGTTTATCAGCAGCAGCAAGGCACCGGCGGTCCGGACTCCACTTTCTCGATCAATAACCTGAACAGTGCGTTCACTTACGACATTTACCTCTACGCCCAGAACGGCGGTTACGCGCAAACCGCCACCACCTTTACGATCAGCGGGAGCACCAAAGTTGCTACCAATGCGGGTGATATTTCAAACTTTGTCGAGAACACGAACTATGTCCGCTATACGGGAATTGTTCCCAACGCGGGCACTATTTCCGGCGTGTTCAACGACGCCGCGCCGAACAACAACGCCGGCTTCAATGGTCTTCAAATCGTAGAGCAAGTGCCCGAGCCGACTGCCATCTCGCTTCTCGCTGTCGCCGGGCTTCTCGCGCTCCGTCGCCGCCGGGCCTAAAGGGGCGACGCGCAGCCCATCGTCGGGATCGAGGTGCCTGATCGCACTCACTAAGGCGTGTTCGTAAACTGAAGTATCGGTCTTGAATCGTCCCGAAGGGACGCAGGAAATTAGCCGGGGTAACACCCCCGGAACTGGAAACGAAAAGCTGCGCGCCCCGGAGGGACGCCCGAAGATCGGCCTGCCGCCAGCGTTTCAGCAGACCCCTCCGGGGTGGCTGCGTTCCGATTCGAATTCCGGGGGTATACCCTCGGGCTCATGTCCATGAACCCTCCGGGTTCAGTCGCGGAAAGATTAAGTTTACAAACACGCCGTAGAGGTGCGGCCGATCTGCCGCAGGCGGACGGGGATCCTCATGGGCATCGGCGATGCGAGAGGGGTCGATGAGCATCGAGCCGTCACTTCGAGCTGCCGTCTGTGAGGGATTTGGAGAGGGCTCGCGTTTGCGCAAATGTTGTTCGGGTGAGCCCCGAGTTCTTCGCCCCATAGAACCGCGTTCGTGGCGCCTTTGGATGTGCTCGCCACAAGCACTCCTTACTTCTCGCCGGTTTTCGACAGCGGGCCGAGTGCAGCTTGGAAGAATGGGGACGGGCTACCGCATCAAAGGTCGCGGGGAAGGCCGGCCGCCCAATCTCGATCGATGGCCGAGTGGCACCGGCTCGATGGTTGACCGCGCCAACGGGTTCGCACTGCGCGCCTGAAAACGCATTTAGGAGGCTGCCTTCACTCTCGCCGCATCCCAAACGGGACCCGGCCCGGCAGAAAGTCCACGAAGCGTATCATTATGTGCATTTCGCCCCCCTTGTCTTTCGCACCATGGGGGTGTTCCCTCACAACTGTGAAACCCGCTCTCCTCGCTCCTTTTTTCCGATTCGCAACGCAGTTAGTGGGGTGCGCCGCCGTGGCAGTGGTGTCCAGCACCGCGTCCGCCGCCACGGTAGTCAATATTGATTTCAATGCCACTGACGGCACCGCCGGCACTTACTTTGGGACGGGAGTTTCCATCGACACCGGAACCACGTGGAACGGTCTGCCCGTCGGACCCGAAACGCTCCCTGGTGGAGCGCCGATCCTGACGTTCACGTCGGGCTCCCTGGTGACATCGACTGGTGCATCCACCCCGATTACTTTTTCGCTGGGGGACTACAAGGTGTATGAAGCGGATGAGAACCCAGCACTGGGGGCGCCGGCACTGATGACGGACTTCGTTTTTCAGCAGAACCTCGGCCCGTCCGGCCCTTCCTCGACCTTCTCGATCAGTAATCTGGACAGAGCGTTTACCTACGATCTCTACCTCTACGCACAGAACGGCGGGTATGGGAACACTGCCACCATTTTTTCCATTGGCGGCAATTCCCAAACGGCGACCAACACGGGCAATTCCGGGAGCTTCGCAAAAGACGAAAATTATGTGTTATACGAAGGAGTTGCTCCTGTTGCCGGCGGGATTCAGGGCACCTTCAACTCCGCCAAGTTAGGTAACAATGCCGCTTTTAATGGGCTCCAGATTGTGCAACGAGAGAATCCGCCCCCTCCTCCGCCGTCAGCCGCCGCCCGAACGATCAATGTGGATTTCAGCACCTCCGATGGCACCGCGGGCCCCTACGCCGGCGCCGCGGTGGCACCGAATAGCGGAACCATCTGGAACGGTCTCGCCATCGGCCCTGAGACTGATGCACCGCTGGTTCCGACTTTCACCTCCGGTGCACTGGTCGCATCCAATGGGTCGAACACTCCCGTGACGGTCACGCTAGGCAACTTCAGGGCCTATGAGGCGGACGAAAAGCCGGCAGCCATCGCGTCTGCGCTGCTGACGGATTACGCTTACAACGACCTGGTCGGTCCCGATGGTCCTGATTCCACTTTTTCGATTGCCAATCTGGATTCCGCGTTCACCTACGACCTCTACCTGTTCTCTCAGAACGGCGACCATGCGAACGCCACCACCAGCTTTACAATCAACGGGCTGACCAAGTTCGCGGCCAATCCCGACGCTACTCTCGGCAGCTTTGTCGAAGACGTAAATTACGTGCTGTTCTCAGGTCTGGCTCCAGATGCTTTCGGCGCGATTGCCGGCACCTTTAACTCTGAAGAAGCTGACAACTTCGCCGCTTTCAACGGCTTCCAACTCGTGCAAGTGCCGGAACCAACCGCTCTTTCGATCCTGCCTGCTGCGGGCCTGCTGGCACTCCGCCGCCCGGCTCTGAAGGCGCGGGGGACGGTGCCGCCCGAGATGGGGACTTCGCTTTTTGATGTGGAGGATAAAACGCCCCGAGACGGAATAGGTGTCCGCCTCGTAGCGCTTGCTTTCCGCTGCGCACGGTGCTCCTTGTGTGATGAGAAGCTCCCCTCTCCCCCGGTCCTGCCTGTCATATGGCGACAGAACAGAAGATGCAGTGCATCTGATCTTAAAGTTGCTTGCTGGGTTTGCCGCGATGGCCGCGCTTGCGTGGACGGCTTCGGCGGACACCACCATTAATGTTGATTTTAATCGGACGACGACTTCTTCCGGAACATATTCCGGGGTAGCGGCAGCGCCTGACACCGGCACCGTCTGGAATGGCGTTGCGATTGGCAGTGGACCGCTGGTCTCTACTTTCGTCTCAGGCGCGCTGTCCACATCCACCGGGGCCGCGAGCGGAGTCACAGTCTCGCTCGGTAACTTCCAGACTTATGACGGAAGCGAGCGGCCAGCGGCTCTAGCGACGGCGCTCATGACGGATTTCGCTTTTCAGCAGACGCTGGGTCCGAACGGCCCCAACTCCACATTCTCGATCAACAATCTGGATCCGGCATTAAACTACGACGTTTACCTCTATTCTCAGAACGCCGGCTATGCGAGCACCGCCACGATCTTTACGATCAATGGCATCTCCAAAACCGCGACCAATGGTGGCAATACGGGAAGCTTCAGCCAGGACGTAAACTATGTCGTTTTCCTGGGATTGACCCCCGATGCGTCGGGGACGATTTCGGGCGCCTTCAACGACTTTGCGGCCGCCAATAATGCCGCGTTCAATGGTCTTCAGCTGGTGCAGCGCGGGGTCGCACCTCCGCCCCCCCCGCCGCCGGCGCCCACCCCGCCTCGGATCGGCATCACCTCGGCATGGGCTGATGCTGACAGTGTCCTGGTCTTCAATGAGATTCATTACCACCCTGTAGATGAGGCGGCGGATACGGAATGGGTGGAATTGCGGAGCTTGCAGGGAGTCGATGTGGATATCTCCGGGTGGCGGATCGAGGGCGGCATCGACTTCCTGTTTCCCGCCGGATCAATCGCCCGCGGGCGTGGCTTCATCGTCGTCGCGGCGAATCCGGGACACCCTTCGCTCGCGGGCGTGGGGGCGCTCGGGCCGTTCACCGGCCAATTGGATAATGGCGGCGAGGTGCTCAGGCTGGTCAATAACAGTGGGCGGGTGATGGATCGTGTCAGTTACTCCGACAACGGGGACTGGCCGGTCGGGCCCGATGGGTCCGACGCGACCCTCGCGAAATACGACGAGGAGTTTGCGGATTCGGGGCCCAGCAATTGGACGACGAGTGCGACACGGGGCGGCACACCCGGTGCCTTGAACTTCCCGTCTGGTGCGCGCTATCCCGGCCATCGTTTCATCTTCAACGAAATCTCGCCCGCGACCGATCCGGAGTTTCGCATTGAATTATTGAACAAGAGCGCTGGGCCGCTCGACCTCGACGGGCTCAAGCTACTCTCCTCGGCCGGCCAAAGCTTTACCTTCGCAGCGCAGAGCGTCCCGCCCGGCGGGGTCGCCACATTCTCCGCGGCGCAGCTTGGCTTTACTCCGCTGTCTGGCGACCGGCTCTTTCTCTTCGGCGCAAACGGCATCGAGTTTGACGATGCGCGCGAAGTGACCAACCGGCTGCGCGGGCGGACGGCCACGGGGCGCTGGGCGTATCCGGCCGCGCCCACCTTTGGGGTGGCGGCAAATACCTTCGCGATCAACCCCGACGTGGTGATCAACGAAATCATGTATCACCCGCATGCGGCACAGTCCGCACAGGAGCAATGGCTGGAGCTTTACAATCGCGGCACGAGCCCGGCACCGCTCGACGGATGGAAACTCGGCGACGGCGTAAGTTTTGCGTTTCCCGCAGGAACGTCGCTGGGCGCCGGTCAGTATCTCCTTGTCAGCGACAATCCTGCGTCGCTGGCATCGCGTGTTCCCGGGGCCACGGTTCTGGGTCCCTTTACGGGCAATCTCTCGGGCAAGGCCGAGCGGGTGCAATTGATCGACGGAAATAACAATTTGGTCGATGAAGTCTCTTACTTTGATGGCGGGCGGTGGCCGGAGCTGGCGGATGGCGGCGGATCGAGCCTCGAGCGACGCAGCGCTTTCGCAGCCGGCACCGCGCCGGAGAATTGGGCCGCAAGTAACGAGACAAGTCGCGGACAATGGCAAACGGTGACCTACTCCGCCTCCGGCGCAGCGTTCAGCACGGACCCGACGGCGTGGAATGAGTTCATCTTCGGTCTCCTCGCGGAGGGCTCGTTCCTCATCGACGACATCAGCGTCAAGGAGGTGAACGTTGGGAACCGCGAGCTCATTCAGAACGGGACGTTCGATTCCGGCGCGGCCGCGCCGATCTGGCGCTTCCTCGGCACGCATCGACGCGCCACCGTCGTCCCTGATCCGGATAGCGTGGGCAACAACGTGCTGCGGATCGACGCGACCGGTTATACGGAACACTTGTCGAATCATGCCGAGACGACTCTGAAGAGTGGTGGGACCTATGTTCCGATCATCAACTCCAGCAACAGCAGTTATACGATCTCGTTTCGAGCACGGTGGCTAGCGGGTTCCAACCTCCTCAACACTCGCCTTTACTTCAATCGTGGATCCCGGAAAACGGTGCTCGCCGTTCCTGCCGCCAGCGGCACGCCCGGCGGGCCGAACAGCGCTTTCGTGGCGAATCTCGGGCCGACTTATCGCGACCTTACCCATTTCCCGGCAGTTCCCGCGGCGGGACAAACTGTGACCGTGTCGGTGACAACGTCCGACCCGAATGGCCTCGCGGCGCTGACACTCTACTATGCGGTGAACGGCGCCGCCTTCGCGACCGCGGCAATGAGCGATACGGATGGCGACGGCGTTTTCAACGGCACGATTCCGGCGCAGGCGGCTGGCGCAAAGGTGCAGTTCTACGTGCAGGCGCAAGATACTCCTGGCGCGACTGCTTTCTTTCCTGCAGCAGGTCCGGCTTCGCGCGCGATCGTGCTTGGGCGGGTGGACAGGCGGGGAGCGGACCGGCGCAGAACCTGCGCATTACAATGCTCCCGAGCGACATTGCCTCTCTCCACGACCTGACCAACGTATTAAGCAACGACACTATCGGCGCGACAGTCATTTATCGCGAGAAAGATGTCACTTACGACGCCGGGGTGTGGCTCAAAGGAAGTGAGCGCGGGCGCGGCCAGGACATCCGCGTCGGCTTCAATTTGCGCTTTCCCGCCGACCAGCCATTCCTCGGCGCGCATCAACGCATTGCGATCGATCGATCGGGGGCAGGCGACGAATTCGGCCAGAAGGAAATTCTCGTCAATCATGGCGTCGGGCATTCCGGCAACATCCCGGGCAGCTACGCCGATCTGATTCGCGTGATTGCCCCCCGTTCGCAAAACACCAGCCCGGCGATGCTCTTCAAGGCCCGCTTCAGCGATGAGTTTCTCGACAATCAATACGCGAACGGGAGCGACGGGACTTTGTTTGAATACGAGCTGATCTACGTTCCGCTCACGACAAACATTCCTGCGAGTGCCGGGCCACACTGGGTCGAGGGGTATAAGGTTCCGTATCCCGCGCCGGACGAGATCCGCAATGAGGCAGTTAGAAATCTGGGTGCGAACCCGGAACTCTATCGCTGGCATTATCTCATCAAGAACAACCGGCAACGCGACGATTACTCGCAGCTTATCTCCGCCGTCAGCTCCGTCGGCCTGCCCTCAGGCGCGCAGTTCCTTGCCGAAACCCGGGCGAAACTCGACGTCGATGAATGGCTGCGCACTTTCGCCGTCGAGATGCTCTTCGGAATCAATGATACTTACGTGACCGGCGGGCTTGGCCACAACGCTCTCTTCTACATCCGGCCAAGCGACGGGAAGATGCTTCTCTTTCCTTGGGATATGGATGTCGCCTTCAGCCTCGCGACGAACTCCACGATCGCACCGGCGCCGGACCTGCAGAAGCTCATCGTCGATCCTGCGAATAAACGCGCCTATTATGGGCACCTGCTCGACATCATGAATACGAGCTTCAACACGGGCTACATGACTCCGTGGGCGCAGCATTACCAAACGTT
>Ga0136611_10003773_pt1 | contig 10611 bp, 10 predicted proteins | sample AntDrymUQ2232306_2_FD_106645 | JGI IMG/M metagenome (GOLD analysis project Ga0136611, IMG submission 106645) | Polar desert sand microbial communities from Dry Valleys, Antarctica - metaG UQ223 (23.06) | ecosystem: Environmental > Terrestrial > Soil > Desert | place: Antarctica: Dry Valley... | reverse complement strand
GTGGACATCAGCGCCACCTCGGCCAGATCGATCCAGCTGCGGTAGGCCCGCAGGCTGAGCGGCGGCCGGAACGGGTGGTCGGGGTGGTACAGGTCGAGGCTGGGGACGGCCACGAAGTCGACGCCGTCAGTCAGATGGGGCCAGGGCTGACCGGAGAACACCGTGACCTGGTGGCCGAGACCCACCAGCTCCTTGGCCAGCTCTCTGGTGTAGACGCCCTGGCCACCCGAGTGGGGGTTGCCGCGGTAGACGAGGAGGGCGATGCGCAGCGGGGGATCGGACATGGGGGGTGGGCTCCTGGAGGAGCGTCGGGAGGCGACGCTCTGGGTCGCGAGTCTGGTGCACAGACCGGAGCGTTGACGACGCCCCGTCGCCGCGTGCCACCGATACCGGCTGCGCCGGCGATCGCCTCAGGCCGGATCGTGGCGGGACCGTGCTTGCCGGCCCGCCGCCACCGAGAACAGGCCGGGCAGGGCCAGGCAGGCCAGGGCCAGGACGAGCCAGGGCTGGTCGCCGGTCTGGAGGTAGGGGGTGGTGCCCCGACGCAGCGGCACGACGGCCGAGATCACCTGCTGGGCCCCGAGGTCGGTGCGTTGGCTGACCTCACCCGACGGGCTGACGAACGCCGAGAAGCCGGTGGGCGCGGCCTGCACCACGTTGCGCCCGGTCTCCCAGGCCCGCAGCCGGGCGGCCGCCACCTCCTGGTCGGGCACCTGGCTGGTGGCGTAGGAGGCGGCGTTGGTGGGCACGAGCAGCACCTGGCCGCCGTTGCCGATGGCCGAGCGGGAGCGGTCGCCGAAGAACACCTCGTAGGAGATGACCACGCCGAGGCGCTCGCCGCCGGGCCCGAGGAGGATGCCGGGGCCGTCGCCCTTGATGGCGTCGCGGGGGAGGAGGCTGAGGTCCGCCACCTTGGCCACGAGATCACGCAGCGGTGCGTACTCGCCGAAGGGCACGCGGTGGACCTTGTCGTAGCGGCCGACGAGCTGGCCGTCGGGGGCGTAGGCCAGCTGGGCGTTGCGGAACCGGTCGGGGGGAACGTCCTCGACCACGCCGACCAGCAGCACGGCCTGGAGGCGGCGGGCCTCGGCGGCCAGCTCTTCGCCCTCGGGGGAGCCGGCCGTGGGCCCGGGCAGCGACACGGCGTTCTCGGGCCACACCACCACGTCGGCCGTGCCGGGGGCGATGGTGCGCGAGGCGGCGAGGTGGCGGTCGAACACCTCGCGCTCGGAGGTCTCGACGCCACGCGTGCCCCGGGGCCCGCCCCCCTGCACCGCGGCCACCCGCAGCGACCCGACGGGCGATCCGTCGGGGCTGGCCATGCCGAGGCCGGCGGCCACCACCGGCACCAGGAGCAGGGCGCCGGCCCGCAGCGGTCGTCGGCGGACCAGCTCCACCAGCCCGGCCCCAGCCAGGACGGCGGCCAGGGTGACCAGCGTGGTGCCGCCGAGGCGGGCGGTGGCGGCCAGAGGCCCACCGGCCTGGCCCTGGGGCAGCCCGCCCATGGGGAAGCCCTCGAACGGCACGCGGGCCCGCAGCGCCTCGGCCAGGGTGATGGCCCCGGCGGCGCCGACACCGGACCAGGCCCCGCCGGTCGGGACCAGCGCCCCCGCCGCGGTGAAGAAGCTGGCTCCGAGGAGGGCGAGCACGACGTAGCCCACAGCCTGGAAGTCGGTGACCCAGAAGGTGGTGCAGGCCAGCAGGCTCAGGGCCCACACCCCGCCGGCGAAGGCTCGCACACCCCGGCTCGGGGCCTGCGCCCAGGCCAGGGCCAGCAGGCCGGCGCCAACGAGGCCGAGGGGCCACAGGCCGAAGGGCTGCACCGAGGCGGCCGTCGCCAGCCCTCCGGCGACGGCGAGCAGGACGGACCGCAGCACGGGCGCAGAGGTAACCACGCCTTCAGACCCCCCGTGGGGTCGTAGGAGCGCCCACTATTCTTCCGGAAGTGCGCAGATCCGAAGAGGGGCAGGCTTTCGGCGCCAACGGTGGCGCTCCCTCGCTGCTCGAACTCCAGGAGACCCTGTACGAATCGGCGAACCCAACGCGACGGTGGCTCCATCGCAGCCGGCGCGACTGGATCGAGGCTGAACTTCGGTGCACCGGGGCGGGAGCCGGGCGAGCGCTCGAGATCGGGCCCGGCTGCGGTGTGTACCTGCCGACGCTCGCCGGCCTGGCCGAGGAGGTGGTCGCTACCGACATCGAACCGGCGTTCCTCGAGAACGCGACGGTCGCGCTGGCCGACCTGCCGAACCTCACACTACTGGTCGACGACATCACCAAGACCGCTCTCGAGCCTGCCTCGTTCGATCTCGTCCTCTGCACCGAGGTCATCGAGCACATCGCCGACTCCGCTGCGGTGCTGCGTGCCATCGCCTCGGTCCTGCGGCCCGGAGGCAAGCTCGTCCTCTCCACGCCGCAGCGCTGGAGCCCGCTCGAGCTGGTGGCGCGGGTGGCGCTCAAGCCCGGCGCCATCACCCTCGTGCGGGCAGTGTACCGGGAGCCTGTGCTCGACATGGGGCACATCAACGTGATGTCGTCACGCCAGCTCACTGAGCAAGTCGTCGCCGCCGGCCTGACCATCGAGTCGCGGCACTCTGGCGGTGTCTACATGCCGATCCTCGCCGAGGTGGGGGGCGAGCGCGCCCGGCGGCTCGCCTCCTGGCTGGAGCCCCGCCTGCGTCGGACGCCGCTCCGGCACCTCCTCTGGACGCAGCACATCGTGGCCCGACGGTGACGGATGGCGTCTCCCTCATCGTCCCCGTCTACAACGAGGAGCGTCGCCTCGCAGCTTTCGTCGAGGAGGTTGCTTCGTGGGTCGGCGGCGCCCTCTCTGCCACTCATCATCTGGCCGAGGTCGTGCTCATCGACGACGGCAGCACCGACAGCACCGCCGATCTGCTCGGGCCGCTCCGCCGGCACGACCGGTGGTGCGTGGTCCCCTCGCTGGGCGCGAACGTGGGGAAGGGCGATGCCGTCAAGCGTGGAGTCGCTGCTGCCTCGGGCTCGGTGGTGCTGTTCTCCGATGTCGATCTCGCCGTCCCGCTTGGCGAGGCCACCAAGCTCCTCGACGAGCTCGATCGGGGGGTTGCCCTCGCCTTCGGCTCTCGTGACCTGGCCGGCTCGGACGTCACCGCCCCATGGCAGCGCGCCGTGGCCGGGAAGATCTTCAACCTCCTGGTCCGCGGAGCGACCGGCCTGGGCACCCGCGACACCCAGTGTGGCTTCAAGGCGATGAGGCGAGAGCTCGCTGCGTCGCTGCTGTCGGAGCAGCTGGTCCCCGGGCTCGCCTTTGACGTCGAGCTCCTGCTGCGGGCCAGGTCTGGGGGCCACACGACCTCGGAGGTGCCGGTCCGCTACGTGCACGGGCTCGACTCGCAGGTTCAGCCTCTCCGGCACGGGGCACGGATGGCCACCGACGTGGTGCGGGCCGCCTGGCTGCTGCGTCGGGCCCCTGGCGTCACCGCCCTAGCGGATCCTGACCGCGGCCAAGGGTGAGCCCGGCAGCGCTCCTCGCGGCGCTCGCCTGCACCGCCGTGGTGATGGGCTCGCTGACCGTGGTGGGGATCGCCGGGAGGCGGATCCTCCTCCCTTCGTGGCGAGGCTCTGCCGCGGTGACCGGCGGGATGGCGATCGTGCTCCTCAGCACGGTCGCACTCGGCCAGGTGCTCGGCGCCGTCGGGATGCTCAACCGTTGGGCAGCCGTCGTGTCGGCGTTCGCGGCGGCCGCCGCCGCCCTGGTGGCGATGCGGCGGTGGGCCCCAAGCGGGGAGACGATGGGCGCCGCAGCTCCCGACCCGGGTCCGCGGGCGAGCGCGACTTCCACCGCCCTGGCCACCTTCGCCATCCTCGTCGTCCTCGGCTTCTGGCTGGTTCGCACGGTCGTGGCGCTGCGCAGGGGCATGACCGACCCCGACTCGGTCGGCTACCACCTCCCCCTGACCCATGTGTTCGCCAGCACCGGCGTGGCCGACCCCAATCGGCTGCCCCACGCCTACCTGCCCATCTACACCTATCCCGGCAACGATGAGCTGATCTCGGCGGTCGCCCTGGCGGTCAGCCAGTCGGTTGTCTTCTCGACCGTGAAGAACCTGCTGCTGGCCATCGGGTCGCTGGTGGCGGCTCATGCCATCGGGGCCAAGGCCCGGGCGTCGGTCCCGGCCATGGTCTCGGTGGCGGTGGTGCTCGGCCTGCCCATCGCCGCCTTCACGGTGCCCGGGCACGCCAAGAACGACGCGCTGGTGGTGTTCGCCGTGCTCGTCGGCCTGGCCTGCCTCCTCCTCGCCGGGGAGAAGGCCGCCCCCCTGGTGCTCGCCGCCGGCTGCGGTGGGGTGGTGACCGGGACCAAGCTCTCGTCGGTCGTGGCCGGTGGCGCCCTGGTGCTGTGGGCGCTGGCGGCGGTGTACCGCCGAGGCCGCACGCGCCGGTGGCGCACCATGGCGCTGGCCGTGCTCGCCTCTTTGGCCACCGGGGTGCCCTGGTACGTGCGCAACCTGCTGACCTTCGGCAACCCTGTGCCGCTGGCGCGCCTGTCGATCGGGCCCCTGAGCCTGCCGTCCATCCCGTCGGTCGAGCTGGAGCGGACGAAGTCGATCGCCAGCTTTCTGCTCCGGCGCCAGTATTACAGCGCCACGTTCTTCGAGGGCCTGGTGGGGGCGGTGGGACCGGTGGGTCTGCTGGTCGTGCTGGCGGGGGCCGTCGGCCTGCTGGTCGGGCTCCGGGCGGGAGGCTGGCGACGGGGCACCGCCGCCTTCGGCCTCCTCCTCACCATCGCCTACCTGATGACGCCGGCGACGGCCTACACCGACCTCGAGGGACGTCCGATCGCCTACGGAGTCCTCATCAACGTGCATTACGCGCTGCCTGCGGCGGCCGTGTGCCTCCTGGCCCTGGCGTTGTCGCTTCCCACCAGGCTGACGTCTTGGGCGCTGCCAGTGCTCGCGGTGGGCGTGACGCTGGCCGGTCTCCCCGTCGGCCGGGAGTTCGCCTTCTGGTTCACCGAGGTCGGCGGGGCAGGCTTCGGCGTCCTCGTGCTGGCCGCCGCCGCCGGGGCCGTAGCCGCCGGGCTCAAGCGGTCGGGGCAGGCTGGCTGGTGGCGAGCCACGGCCGTGGCCGCCATCCTCACTCCGCTCTGCCTGGCGTCGATCGTCGCCTCGCAGCCCGACCAGCGCACCGAGGACCCGGTGGCCCGTTACCTGGCCGCCGCTCCTCGGGCTCGCATCGCCGCCAACGTCGGCTACCTGGGCACGCTCTACGGTCCGGGCGGCCGCCACGACGTCACCATCCTTGCGAGGGTCGTCGACCGGGTGCCGCTCCCCTTCACCACCTGCAGGTCGTTCATGGCCGAGGTGGCGGCCCGCCAGAGCGACTTGGTGGCCGTCAACATCGCCGGCGAGGCCTACGACTGGGCCGTTGCGGATCCCGCCCTCCGCCTCGAGGCGGCCGGCCCACGATCGCAGCTCTACTCGGTCACCGGCGTTCCCGGCTCGCTCTGTCCCCCGACGCCGTAGTCGGGTTGCTGGCCAGGAGGGCGATCGAGACTCCCGCCGGGAACCGGAGGCCGGCTCGGATGCCGCGCGCCTCGGCGAGCATCGGGAGGCGGAGCACCGCGTCAGCGGCCCGGTTGGTGCGCTCCAGCTCGGTGGTGCGATCGTCGCCCTTGCGCAGGCGCCGCTGGAATCGGGCGCCGGCGATCACCGGCAGCAGGAGACTGTTGAAGTAGGTCATGCGCTCCACCCGCCAGCCGGCGTCAGTCACGGCCCGGCGCAGCCGACGAGCGGTGTAGCGGCGGCGGTGGTGCAGCTGCACGTCGCTCTCGCTCCACAGAGCCTGATAGGCGGGAACGGTGAGGAGGAGGCGACCGGCCTGCGTGGACACCCGGCGCATCCCGGCCAGCGCCGTGACGTCGTCATCGAGGTGCTCGATGACGTCGGTGGCGCAGATCAGCTCGAACGAGCCGTCTCGGAAGGGGAGGGCCTCGACCGAGGCGGCCGCGGTGGCGTGGGGCGACGCGCCGGTGGCGAGGGCGACCTGGGAGGCGTCGACACCTACCGCCGCCCCGAGGCGGGCGTACTCGGCGAGGTTGCGGCCGGTGCCGCAGCCGGCGTCGAGGATCCGGGCCCCGGGCCGGAGGCGCACCTGGTGGAGCATCGCCGCCACCACCGCCCGCCGGCCGACGAACCACCAGTGGCGCTGCTCCACGCGGCGCATCTGCTCGTAGACCTCCGACTCCACCCGGGCGAAGGTAGCGCCCAGGTCTGAGCCGGCACCGATGCCCGGCACCCCGGACGGCACTAGTGTCGGTGCGATCACGCTGGCCCCGCAGGGCCGGTCGAGCCCATCAGCTGCCGTTGACCGACTCCACCCCGACGCTCAGCCTCGACCATCGGCCCGGACCGTTGTTCGCCTGGCTGGCCGGTCTCTGGCGCTTCCGGGGCGTGCTGCTCGCTCTGTCGCGCAAGGACTTCCAGGTCCGCTACAAGCGGGCGACGCTCGGCGTGCTCTGGTCGGCCGCCCTGCCCCTGCTCCAGTCGACGGTGCTGGTCTTCATCTTCTCCCGAGTGGGCGACTTCGGCACGGGAAGGAGCTTCAGCTACGCCGGCTACGTGCTGGCGGGCATGGTCCCGTGGGTCTTCGTCTCGACCTCGATCGGCGCCTCGACCACCTCGATCGTCGAGGCGTCGGGCCTCACCGACAAGGTCTGGTTCCCGCGAGCCATCCTGGCGCTGGTGCCGCCGTGCGCCAACACCATCATGCTGGCCACCTCGACGGTGATCCTCCTGATCGGGCTGCCCCTCATCGGCGTGCCGCCCGCCCTGCGCCTGCTGCTGCTGGTCCCGGCCGCCCTACTGGCCATTGCCTTCAGCGCTGCCTTCGGGATGCTCCTGGCCGCCCTGTACGTCTACTTCCGTGACCTCAAGTTCCTGGTGCAGGCGGTGCTCCTGGTCTGGCTGTACGTGACCCCGGTCGTGTACCCGCCGGCCGAGCTCGGACCTGCCGGGAGATGGCTCGACTGGAACCCCCTCACCGGGATAACCGGGATGTTCCAGAGCGCAGCCGTCGGGTCGCCCTTCCCGTCGGTGCGGGCACTGCTGGTCTCGGTGCTGGCCACGCTCGGCCTCGGCGCCATCGGCGTCCTCGTGCACCGCCACCACGACCGCCTCTTCGTGGACCTGCTGTGACCGACGGGGCGATCGAGCTCACCGGCGTCGGCAAGCGCTACTGGCAGATCAAGGAGCGAAGCCTCCTGCGGTCGCTGATCCCCTTCGGCGGCCCGAACCGAACCCACCTGTGGGCCCTTCGGGACGTCGACCTGCGGATCGACAAGGGGGAGACCGTCGGCATCATCGGGAGCAACGGGGCGGGCAAGTCGACGCTGCTCCGCCTGCTGGCGGGGGTCAGCCAGCCCACCACCGGAAGGCTGACCATCCGGGGGCGGATCGCACCGCTCCTGAGCGTCGGGGTGGGCTTCCACCCCGAGATGACCGGACGCGAGAACGTGCTGGTCAACGGGATGCTGCTCGGCCTCTCCAAGGCGGATATACGGGCCCGGTTCGACGAGATCGTGGCGTTCGCCGACCTGTGCACGTTCATCGACACCCCCGTCAAGTTCTACTCGACCGGCATGTACATGCGGCTCGGGTTCTCGGTCGCCATCCACGTCGCCCCCGACGTGCTCATCGTCGACGAGGTGCTCGCTGTGGGGGACGTCGCCTTCCAGCTCCGGTGCCTCAACCGGATGCGGGACCTGCAGGCGGCCGGCACCACGATCGTTTTCGTCAGCCACCACATGCACGCGGTCCACCTGCTCTGCCCCCGCACCGTGGTGCTCCACCGGTCACGGGTCGAGCACGACGGGCAGACCGAGGCGGCCATCGCCCGCTACCACCAGCTGCTGGCCACGGCCGACGACCAGGACCCGGATGCTCCGGTGCGGGTGCTGCTCCGAGAGCTGCTGCTCGCCGACGGCACCGCGGTCGACGACGTCGAGCAGGATCAGACCCTCACCTACCGGATGACGGTGCGCTTCGACAAGCCGGTCGACGGCCCGGGGATCCTCTTTCGCGTCGTAGGGGACGACGGGACCCTGGCCTACAGCATGCAGACCTCTATCGGCGAGCTGTGGCGCTCCTACGCCGTCGGCGACGAGGCGACCGTCCTGGTCAGCTTCCGGCCCCGTCTGGGCGGCGGCGGCACCTTCCACGTCAACGTGGCGGTCACCGACGACTACGGCACCGTGCTCGCCTCCGACCCGAACGGTCCGTCGTTCTACGTCCCCCCCCGCTACGGGGTGGGCGGGGTGGCCGACCTCGAGGCGACGATCACCGTGGACGGCCAAACGCGGACCAACCACCGCTGGGCCCGGATCGGGGACGAGGCGCTGTCGGCCGAGCTGCCCAGCGGCGGCGGTCGGCTCAAGGGCTAGGCCGCAGGCGGGCGTGCCTGGGCGCTTGCCTCGGCCGGCTCCGTGACGGCGGGCGGGGACGAGGCCCTCTTCATGCGGAGGAACGGCCGCTCGACGAGCTGGTAGGACGCGACGCTGGCCACCGCCGTGAGGCCGAAGCCGACGGCCAGGCGCACCAGGCCCGGGGAGCCGGGCCGGGCTCGCTGCACGGCGATGAAGATCAGCATGTGCCACAGGTAGATCGAGTAGGAGAGCCGGCCGACCAGGCGGGCGGGCCCGATCACGAGGACGCGGGCGAGGGCGGTGCTCTGGTCGAGCGCAGCGCAGATCACCAGGGCCGCGGCCAGCGCCACCAGCGTGTAGCCGCCGTTGGAGAGACAGCCGTCCTCACGATGGCTCAACAGGGCGACGAGCACGAGGAAGACGCCGCCAGCCAGGCCCCAGGCGCCGATCCGACGGGGAGTCCGCCAGCCCCGGCGCAGTCCGTAGGCCAGCAGGGCCCCGATCATCAGCGAGTCGAGCCGCACGTGGGTCTGCACCGAGATCTCGTTCCAGGGGTGCCCGGTGTGCCAGAGGAGGAGCCGGCTCGAGAAGGCGACGGCGATCAACCCGAGCATGGCCGGAGCGACAAGACTGCGCCCCCGCTTGCGCAGGAGCAGGATGAGCAGGAACGGCCACACCAGGTAGAACTGCGCCTCGGCGGCCAGGCTCCAGGTCTGGCCGAAGGTCGCCGGAATGACCGCCCCGAGCTTCCACGACCAAGTTGCCGACGTAGAGGGCCCCCGCGACCAGGCCCTTCAGCTCGGGCCTCAGCGGTCACGTTGCGCCAGGGTGGAGAGCAGCTGGACGATCATCACGACCCACAAGGCGGGGAACAGGCGCAACGTCCGCCGCGGAAAGAACTACCGCACGTCGATGCGGCCCGAGCGGTCCCACTCCTCCAGGAGCAGGCAGGTGATCAGAAAGCCACTGAGCACCAAGAAGACGTCGACCCCAATGAACCCGCCGGACACGACGCGCCGGCGAGGGTGGGGACGAGCAGGTAGGCGGCGTGGACCGCAACCACCATGGAGACGGCCACGGCCCGCACCCCGTCGAGAGCCGGGCGGTAGCCCAGCCGAAACGGTGCCACCTCGACCGAGCCGGTCACCGGGTCCGAGCGCTCCGGTTCGGGCTCGTGGATGCCCGCCATCGGGGGCAGGCTACAACCCGAGGCCACGGCGACGGCCGGGCCGCAGCGGCCAACGGATCGCCAGGTCCTACTCCCCGAAGACGTCTCTGGCGTCGGCCACGGGGATGCTGGCCCGGCGGCGCGCCTTCCGCTCGGGGCGAGGGAGGCGCGGGGTGAAGCGGCGCCTCCAAAGGCCGACGAGCCCCACACGCCAGGCCACGTAGCCCGACCACCCGGGGATGATCGAGAAGTCCATGAACCGCAGGTGGTTGAGGACCCGCTTGGTGAGATAGAGGGTCCGGAGCACCATGCCGAGGGCCGGGTGCTCGCGCTGGGGCTCCAACGTGGCCCGCACCCGGCGGAGGAGCAGGTTGAACAGCCAGCGGGGCGGGCGCACCAGGGCCAGCAGGTACAGCACCAGGTTGGCGGCCTTGGGCGGGATGGAGGCGTAGTTGGCCGAGATCGCGTCGAGGTCGATCCCGCGCTCGCGCAGTGCCTTCTCGAGGTCGGTGTTGGGGATCACCTTCAGCGAGTAGATGAACAACGTGTACGGCCGGGGCATCCGGTAGAGCAGCTCGAGGGTGTCGACGACGTCCTGGCGGGTCTCGACCGGGTTGTCCATGATGATGTCGTAGGACGGGGGGATGTGGTACTTGGGGGCGAAGGAGGCGATGACCGTGCCCGCCTCGAGGATCCGGGCCGGCGGCGTGGGCCGCTTGTAGAAGTCGAGGATGGCCTCGCTCCCGCTCTGGATCCCCATCCGGACCCGGTTCATGCCGGCCCACGTGAGGATCTCGAACTTGTCCTGCTTCACGTAGTTCGGGATCACCCCGTAGACCGCGAAGGGGATCCCCAGCTCCTCCCGCCACAGCTCGGCGAAGACCTCCAGCTCCCGGTAGGGGATCGCCATGAAGCTGGGCGCGGTCAAGCGGCGGTTGCTACGAGGTCATGGTAGGCCTCGGCCGGCGTTCGCCAGTTGAGGACTTTCCGGGGTCGCCCGTTCATCTCGACAGCGACGGCGGTCAGCTGCGCTCGGCTG
>Ga0136611_10003772_pt1 | contig 10612 bp, 12 predicted proteins | sample AntDrymUQ2232306_2_FD_106645 | JGI IMG/M metagenome (GOLD analysis project Ga0136611, IMG submission 106645) | Polar desert sand microbial communities from Dry Valleys, Antarctica - metaG UQ223 (23.06) | ecosystem: Environmental > Terrestrial > Soil > Desert | place: Antarctica: Dry Valley... | reverse complement strand
CAACAATCACAAATGCGTGACGTGCTAGGCGAAGAGCGAATAGCGAATACCGAACCGCGAATAGCGAATACCGAATACCGAGGGAGACAGTGATGAGACGAGCAGTCGTGTTGGGAATGGTCATTGCAATTGGTGGGCTGGCGACGCTTGGTGCGCAGCCGGCCGCGGATGCGCCGAAGGTGATTGAGGTCGAGAAGGTCAAGGACAACCTGTTCGTGCTGCGTGGTGGCGGTGGCAATACCGCGGTCCTGGTCACCGCCAACGGCGTCACCGTCGTCGATGCCAAGAACCCTGGTTGGGGCGCGCCGATTCTCGCGAAGATCAAGGAACTGACTCCGAAGCCGGTGACCATGCTGATCAACACGCATACGCACGGCGACCATGTCAGTGGCAACGTGGAGTTCCCGGCGTCGGTGGAGGTGGTCGCGCAGGAGAACACCAAGACCAACATGGAGAAGATGCCGATCTTCAAGGAACATAACAACGCTGGCATGGCCAAGCGCACCTTTAAGGACAAGATGACGATCGGCTCAGGCGCCGATCAGATCGATCTGTACTACTTCGGCCCCGGTCACACCAACGGCGATGCGTTTGTCGTGTTCCCGGCCCACCGCATCATGCACTCGGGCGACATCTTCGCCGGCAAGAGCGTGCCGCTGATCGATTCAAACAACGGCGGCAGCATGCGGCAGGTTGGCGATACGCTGGCGAAAGCGCACGCTGGCATTCCCAACGTCGATCTCATCATCAACGGCCACACCCCGGCGCAGACGACCTGGGCCGACCTGAAGGAGTTCTCGGACTTCAACAAGGAACTCGTGACGTGGATGCAGGCGGGCCTCAAGGCCGGAAAAACGCCGGAGCAGTTGGCTGCCGAGTGGAAACTGCCCGAGAAGTTCAAGGGTTACTCCGGCACCGTCAGCGCGATGATGGGCGGGATGGCCGGCCGCATCCAGAACCTGCAGAAAGAAATGAAGTAGCTGTGAACCTGGGAGCGTCGATGCCTCACGGCATCGGCGCTCCAGTGACTGGCTGACTGACCTGTTGCGCTAGCGGTTGGCGGCGAGTGCGGCTTCTGCCGCGTCGGCCTGCTCGTGGGCGTGGTAGGAACTGCGGACGAGCGGGCCGGATTCGACATGGGCAAAGCCCAGGCCGAGGGCAATGCGCTTCAACTCTCGGAATTCGTCCGGGGTGTAATACCGCGTCATCACCGCGTGGTCGTTTGACGGCCGCAGGTACTGCCCCAGCGTCAGAATCGATACGCCGACATCGCGCAGGTCCTTGAACACCTGGACGACTTCGTCCCGTTCCTCGCCCAGCCCCATCATCATGCCGGTCTTCGTCGGAATGCCAGGCGCGTACTTGCGCGAGCGGTCGAGCAATTCCAGCGTGCGCGCGTATTTGCCGCCTGAACGGACGGCGCGATAGAGACGCGGCACGGTTTCGGTGTTGTGGTTGAGGACGTCCGGCTTCGCGTTCAGCACGGTCTCCAGCGGCCCAGCCTCGCCCTTGAAGTCAGGGATTAGCACTTCGACTCGGCACTCGGGCAGCCGCGTCTTGATCTCGCGAATGGTCTCCGCAAAGATGCCCGCGCCGCCGTCCGGCTGATCGTCGCGATCGACCGAAGTGATGACGGCGTACTTCAGCGCCATCTTCTCGACCGCCTCGCCGACGCGCCGCGGTTCGTCGATGTCGAGCGTGGCCGGCCGGCCGTGCGCGACCGCACAGTAGGTGCAGGCGCGCGTGCAGACGTCGCCCAGGATCATGAAGGTGGCCGTGCCGTGATGCCAGCACTCGCCGATGTTGGGGCAGTGCGCGTCCTCGCACACCGTGTTGAGCTTCAGGTCGCGCATGATGCCGCGCAGCCGCAGGTAGTTCTCCGACCCCGGGGCGCGAACCTTCAGCCATTCCGGCTTGGGTTCCCGCTTGCCCGCGGTAGCTTCAGCGGAGGTGGGCGGCTTGATGAAATGCAGCGGCGCTTCGACCATCTGCGATCAAGTGTAACTGAAAGGGCCAAATGCTAATGTCTTGGCATGCAAACGCTGGCCATTACCTGGCTTGGGCATTCGTCTTTTCGGGTCAGGACGCCGGGCGGGAAGGAAATCCTGTTCGACCCGTGGTACACGGGAAATCCGTCGTTTCCCGAATCCGCGCAGCCAACGAGAGCCGACCTGATTCTGGTCTCCCACGGCCACTTTGACCACTTCACCGATGTCGCCGCCATGGCCAAGGCCACCGGGGCGACGGTGGTCGGGATCTGGGAGGTCTATCGCCACTTGGCCAGCAAGGGACTGCAGAACTTCGAGCCCATGAACAAGGGCGGCACCATCACGGCCAAGGGCCTGCGCATCACCATGACCGACGCGCGGCATAGCAGCAGCTTCGAGGACAACGGCGTCCACTACCTCGGCGAGGCCGCGGGTTTCGTCGTGAAGCTCGAGAACGGACAGAGCATCTACTACGCAGGGGATACCGCGCTCTTTGGCGACATGAAGCTGATTGCCGAACTCTACAAACCTGACATCGCGTTCTTGCCGATTGGCGATCGCTTCACGATGGGACCCGACACGGCGGCGATCGCCGCGAAGTGGCTGGGCGTCAGGCAGGTGGTCCCCATGCACCACGACACGTTCCCGCAACTGTCAGGCACCGTCGATCAACTCGACCAGCACCTGGCCGGGTCGGGGATTGAAGTGTTGAAGCTGAAGCCGGGCGAAACCGCCGAATAGCGAACCGCGAACGACGCTATTCGCTCTTCGCCGTTCGCAAGAGGCCGCCGACAAGGTAGTCGGCAAACGCATCCCCGATCTGGTCGGAGGTCGCGGAGCCCGCTGGATCGAACCACTTCGGGATCCAGTTGACGGCGCCCATCATCGCGAACTCGATCAGCTTGGGGTCGCCCGGCTTGAAGATGTCCTGGTCGATGCCCTGCTGGATGATGGCGCGCACGCCCTGATCGAACTGGTCGCGCTTCACAATCACGCGCTTGAACAGCACGGGTGACAGCGCTTCGGGATCGAGCGTCAGGGCCGTGCCATGCAGCTCGTCGAGAATCAAGTGCACGAAGGCGAGCACGAGCTTACGCAGCTTCGCTTCGGGACTGGAGGTGTCCGCCTGCACGTCAGCCATCAAGGCCAGCAGCATGTCGAGCGAGTACTCGTGGCAGGCGAACAGAATCTCTTCCTTGTTCTTGAAGTAGTAGTAGAGGTTGCCCTTGGTCATCTCCAGGGCCGACGCAATCTCATCCACGCTGGCGCCGTGATACCCGCGACGGCGAAATGCCGCCGCCGCGCTCTTCAGGATCTCGGTCCGGCGGTCCGAGGCGGATGCGGTCTTGGCCATGGTCCCACTAGGATACATTTGAACGAGCGTTTAAGAACGTAGTAAACTTCGTTTGTGGAACACACCGCGACGGCTCCCTTGGTCAATTTCGAAACCTCTCCCGACCAGTACAAGCACTGGAAGCTGACGGTCGACGGCAACGTCGCAACGCTGGCCATGGACGTCCGCGAAGACGCCGGGCTGCGGCCCGACGATTACAAGCTGAAGCTGAATTCTTACGACCTCGGCGTCGACATTGAGCTCGCCGACGTGTTGCAGCGCCTGCGCTTTGAACATCCCGAAGCCCACGTCGTCGTGCTGACCAGCCTGAAGCCGCGCATTTTCTGCGCCGGCGCCAACATCCTCATGCTCGGCACGTCCAGCCACGCCTTCAAGGTGAACTTCTGCAAGTTCACCAACGAGACGCGCCTGGGCATGGAAGACATGAGCGCCAATAGCGGAATCAAGTTCATGGCGGCCGTGAACGGCATTTGTGCCGGCGGTGGGTACGAGCTCGCCCTGGCCTGCGACGAAATCCTCCTGGTTGATGATGGCAGTGCCTCGGTGGGGCTGCCGGAGACGCCGCTGCTTGGCGTCTTGCCGGGCACTGGTGGATTGACCCGCGTGGTTGACAAGCGCAAGGTGCGACGCGACCTCGCCGACGATTTCAGTACGCTGACCGAAGGCGTGCGCGGCAAGCGCGCCGTCGAAGGCCGTTTTGTCGATGCGGTGTTTCCGACCAGCAAGTTCCAGGAGGCGGTCGCCAAGCGCGCGCAGGAACTGGCGGCGAAATCTGATCGCCCGAAGGCCGGTCCCGGCATCGAGCTCGGTCCGCTGTCGCCCGCGATCGACGGCGACACGATCGCCTACAAGTACGTGAAGGGCACGATCGATCGCGCCAAGCGGCTTTGCGAGTTGACGGTCAGCGCGCCCGATTCGACGCAGCCCACCGACGCCGCCGGGTATTTGCAGGCCGGCGACCAGGCGTGGGCCATTCGCGCGTTCCGCGAACTGGATGACGCGCTGTTGCGGCTGCGGCTCAACGAGCCCGAGATTGGTACCGTGGTTCTGCGCACGACCGGCGATCCCAAGGCGGTGCTGGCGGTCGACGCCTCGCTCGACGCCAACAAGTCTGACTGGCTCGTGCGCGAGATCATCAGCTTGATCCGCCGCACGCTGAAGCGCGTCGACCTGACGTCGCGTAGTTTCTTCGCGCTGATCGAGCCGGGCAATGCCTTTGCCGGCACGCTGTTCGAGCTTGCGCTGGCGGCCGACCGCGTCTACATGATCGATCATCCTGACGAGCCCAACACCATCGAGCTATCGCCGATGAACGGCGGGGCCTATCCGATGAGCAACGGGCTGACGCGCTTGCAGGTGCGCTTCCTCGGCGAACCCGACTCGGTGGGGAAGGCGCTGTCGCACGACGGCCCGCTCGACGCCCAGGAGTCGCTGGCCGCCGGCCTGGTGTTCTCGGCGCCCGACGACATCGACTGGGACGACGAGGTGCGCATGGCGCTCGAAGCGCGCGCGGCGTTTTCGCCCGACGCGCTTACCGGGATGGAAGCGAACCTGCGCTTCGCCGGTCCCGAGACCATGGAAACGAAAATTTTTGGCCGCCTCACGGCCTGGCAGAACTGGATTTTCCAGCGGCCCAACGCCGTCGGCGAACGCGGCGCACTGATGACCTACGGCCGCGAGGGCCGGCCGACCTTTGATTTCAAGCGGACTTAACGGATCCAAAACGTCGAGGTGTGACGTCACAAGGCAACGCCCATGATTTCAGCCGAACGCATTCCCAATAACGTTGACCTGGCCGGCAACAAGAAGCTGCAGCGGGCGCTCGAGCACTGGCAGCCTGCTTATCTCGACTGGTGGCGCGACATGGGGCCGCCCGGCTTCCAGGACAGCCACCAGGTCTACTTGCGCACGGCCACCAGCGTGGACGCGGCTGGTTGGGCGCACTTCGACTTCGTCAGGCTGCCTGAGTACCGGTGGGGTATTTTTCTCGCCGAGCCCGTCCCCGATCGCCGCATTGGTTTTGGTGACTTCAAGGGCCAGCCGGTGTGGCAGGAAGTACCGGGCGAGTTCCGCAATCAACTGCGCCGCCTGATCGTCATCCAGGGCGACACCGAGCCCGCCAGCGTCGAACAGCAGCGTTCACTCGGCGCCCACTGCCCGAGCCTGTACGACCTGCGCAACCTGTTCCAGGTCAACGTCGAAGAAGGCCGGCACCTGTGGGCCATGGTCTACCTGCTGCACTCCTACTTCGGCCGCGACGGCCGCGAAGAAGCGGAAGCGTTGCTCGAGCGCCGCAGCGGCAACGACGACACGCCGCGCATGCTCGAGGCGTTCAACGAGCCGATCGACACCTGGCTTGATTTCTTCGCCTTCACGATGTTTACCGATCGTGACGGCAAGTCGCAGTTGCTATCGTTGTCGGAAAGCTCGCTCGATCCGCTCGCGCGGACGACCAAGTTCATGCTTACCGAGGAAGCGCACCACATGTTCGTCGGCGAGAGTGGCCTGGCCCGCATTCTCGAGCGCACTTGCCAGCTGCTGCGCGAAACCGGCTTCTCGGGCGACGTGCGCAAGGAAGGTGGCATCGACCTGCCGCTGATCCAGAAGTTCGTGAACTTCTGGTTCAGCCAGAGCCTCGATTTGCACGGCAGCGAAGTGTCGAGCAACGCCGCCGCCTACTTCTCGAACGGCCTCAAGGGCCGCGCCGAGGAAGACAAGTTCGACGACGACCACATCCTCGCCGGCAACATGTACGTCCTCGACATGATGGATGACAGCGGCCTGATCATCCGTGAAGAAGTGCCGATGCGAAACGCGCTCAACGAAGTGCTGCGCGACTGGTACGTGGGCGACTGCCAGGCCGGCGTCGAGCGCTGGAACAAGCGCGTGCTCGAGGCGCACGGCATGTCGGAGCGCATCACGCTGCCGTCACGCAAGTTCAACCGCAAGGTGGGCGTCTATGCCGCCAGGCAGTTCGACCCGTACGGCAACCAGTTGAGCGATGACGATTGGGAACGGCGCAAGTACGAGTGGCTGCCGTCGCCGGACGACAAGCGCTACTTGCACAGCATCCAGGCGACGCCGGTCTACAAGCCGGGGCAGTTCGCGAACTACATTGCGCCGCCCCAGCGCGGCATCAACCGCCAACCGATCGACTTCGAATACGTCCGTACCCAGGAATGAGCGCCGCCAAGATCGGCTATCTCGTCGCGGACGGCGTGGCCACCATCACGCTGATCGATCCGCCCGCCAACACCTACTCCTACGCGATGATGCAGGAGCTGGACGCGGCCGTCCTGGCGGCGCGCATGGACGCTGCCGCGCACGTCATTGTCATCACCGGGGCCGGTGAGAAGTTCTTCTGCGCCGGCGCTAACATCGGCATGCTGAAAGACGCTGACCCGACGTTCAAGTACTACTTCTGCCTGCACGCGAACGAGACGCTCAACCGGCTGGAACAGACACCGAAGCTGGTGATTGCCGCGCTCAACGGACACACGGTCGGCGGCGGTCTCGAGGTGGCGATGGCGGCCGACATCCGCATCGCGCGCCAGGGCGGCGGCAAGATCGGCATGCCTGAAGTCGCTCTCGGCGTGTTGCCGGGCACCGGCGGCACGCAGCGCTTCGCCCGGATCGTTGGCAAGGCCAAGGCGATTGAGACCATGGCCCTCGGCACCCTCTTCACGTTCGAAGCGGCACGCGACATGGGATTGATCAATCACGTGTGGGGCGAGGCTGAGCTCAATGGCCGGACGTTTGCGGACGCCGTCCAGGACTACGCCCGGCAGTTCACGCCGCCGAACAAGGCCAGCAAGGCGGTCGGCCACATCAAGCGCGCCGTGCAGTCCGGCCTCGAAGTCGGCTTCCACGAAGGCCTGGCCCTCGAGCGAGAGCTGCAGCAGCGGCTGTTCGAGAGCGAGGACGCCCGCGAGGGCATTGCCGCCAACCTCGAAAAGCGAAAGCCGGACTTTCATGGACGTTAAGACCGTCGCCGTTCTTGGGGCGGGCACCATGGGCCATGGCATTGCCCATGCGGCGATGGCGGCCGGTTACGCCACTGTGCTCTATGACGTGTCGCAGGCGCAGCTGGACAAAGGCCAGGCGGCGATCGACGCGGTAATTCAAAAGGGCGTCGAACTGGGCAAGGTGGCCGCGGACGCGGGCGCGGCGATGCGCGCGCGCTTGCGCCTGGCGACGTTCGTGGCGGACGCGGTGCGCGACGCCGACATCGTGATCGAGGCCGCGCCCGAGAGGATCGACTTGAAGTTGTCGCTGTTCCGGGAAGTCGAGTCGGCGGCCCCGGCCCACGCCGTGTTCGCGTCCAATACCTCCGCGTTGAGCATCACCGAGATGTCCGCAGTACTGACGAACCCTGGCCGCATGGGCGGCATGCACTTCTTCAACCCGGTCCACCGCATGAAATTGATCGAGGTGGTGAAGGCGCTTGATACGACCGACGAAACCATCGCCGTGATGGAAGCGGTGTCGGCAAAGATGGGGAAGGAGACGGTGCTCGTGAAAGAGTCGCCGGGCTTCATCACCACCCGGATCAACGCGATGATCGGCAACGAGGCGTTCTACATGCTGCAGGACGGCGTGGCGAGCGCCCGCGACATCGACAAGGCGCTGAAGCTCGGGTTGAACCACCCGATGGGGCCGTTTGAACTGGTGGACCTGGTGGGCCTCGATACCCGCCTCAGCATCCTGCAGTACCTGCATCGGACGCTGGGCGAGAAGTTCCGCCCCTGCCCACTGCTCGAACAGCACGTCCGCGATGGACGGCTGGGTCGCAAGGCCGGCAAGGGCGTCTACGACTACTGAATAATCACTGACCCCCGAAGGCCGGCGTTGTTGGGCAGGTTGTGATCGTGAAACCCGCAAGTTCGCGCGGTATTGAGATTGCCGCTCGTCCGTGATTGCCCTGCATTCAGAAATCCCACCTGGTTGAGTTCCGTGCACTGGGTGTGCTCGGGATGCGGATCCGAAGACATGTCGTGCGAGCGCGTGTCGTTGTTGACGAACGTCACGCGACCGCCGCGCGCGATGGTCACGGTCAACGGGCTGGCATTGCCGTCGGCACCAATGGTGATCGTGGCGGTCGACGCCGGGGGTGTCGTGGTGGGCGGTGTCGTAGTAGGGGGCGGCGTCGTAGTGGTCGGCGTCGGCGTGGTCGGAGTGTTTGAGCTGCTTCCCCCGCACGCGGCCGCTGAGGCGGCCACGATGGCGAACACGACCACTGCTGTCCAGAGTGATGCCTTCATGATGGCGCTCCTAAAAAAACTTACGAGAGAGGTTGAAACCAATATACCAGTCGTCGTAGGAACTGCCACCCCGCGCGACGTTGGCGAGCGTGGTTCCGATGCCGTTGGAGACATTGATCTGAAACAAATGCCCGCCCGCCTGTTGCTCGATCCCGAAGCTGATCAAGGTAACGTTCGGGTCGTAGCCCGAGATGCGCGGTGACGCTTCGAACACCAGATAGGTGGACTTCCTGACCCGCAGGCGTGTTCCGAGGCCGATCATGATGGTGTCGTTGTCGTCGACCAGCTCGGTTGGCTGCGGGTTGCTGTTATTGATCCAGGCTGGCTGGATGTGGATTGCTCCACGGTCGCCGATCTCGCGGGAAATCACCGCGGCAATTCCCGGCGAGTAGCTGTCGCGGAAATTATCGGTGCCTTCAGCGGTGGCCAGCGCGCTGATCCCGACCGGGAATGACTTCTGTGAGGTCAGTTCGTACTGGCCGAAGAACTGGATCGTCCGGTCCGAGGTCCGGTAGATGCCGACCTGGCCACCGCGAATCAGCCCGTAGCGAAGTTCCAGTCCGATCAGCGCCCCGGAATCGAAGCCGAAAAAGTCATCCACCAGATCGCCGAAGTCGCCCTGGCCGAGCGGCCGTGCGAAGCGGTGCGACATCCGGAACGCCATCTTGTGCCGTGGCATCCGCAGGTTGGTGGCAAGGGTCGCCAGGCCGAAATCTGGCTGCGCCTTGTTGGGATCCATGTCCGGGTCGTCGGCCTCCTGCGCTGGGGTTGCGGGTGGCACCCCGGTGGATGGAGCTTGGGCGAAGACGGGGCCGGCGAAGCCCGCCAGGGCAAGCGCGAGAACTAACGTTCGAACCGTACGGATCACAACCAACTCCTAATCGTTCTTTGCGCCCAGCTGAATCCAGCGGCGAATGATGCTGATTTGCCCGGCGGTCAGGAAGGGTCCCGCGTTCCTCGGCATGCGCGCCCCTGCAATAGTAGGCGACCCCTCGAGCTTCTGGATCAGGTAACTGCTATTCGGGTCGCCGGGAACGACGAACACGGCGCCAGGCTTGGCACGGCTCGCCTGGCTGACCAGGGCTTGAAACGACTGACCCTCCACCAGCAGGAGCCCGGCTGACGGCGTACGGCCGACATTGGTGTGGCACTGGGTGCACGAGAGCCGCCCGCTGGCATCCGAGACATTGAAAATCTCGCGCTGGATGCTCGTAAGGGTTGGTTCAAGGTTGGGCGTTGGCCCCGCGATGTCACTCAACCGTTCGTCGCACGCCACCGAAGTCAAAACGAGAGAAAGCACCAGGCCGACACGCCGAAATAGAATCATAGTCATCTTCATGGCAGGCGTTATTTACGAGCGTTGACGACGAGCATGCCCTTCATCTCCTCGTGACCGCTCCCGCAATACTCCGAACAGAGGACGGGGAACTCACCGGCCGCCGACGCAACGAAGTCGATCGTCACCGCCGCGCCGCCGCGCGGGACACTTTTCTCGACGCGAAATTTCTTGATGCCGATGCCGTGCACGCCGTCGGCCGACGTCACCACCAGGCGGATGCGCTCGCCCTCGATGACCTCGATCCGTGCCGGCTCGAAGGCAAACTTCTTGGCCACGACCTCGATCACGCGTGGCTCGTCCTGAGCGAGCCTGCGATCGGCTACGCCTCCCGCGCGCGAGTCGAAGGGCGCAGAAGCCGCGGCAGGCGCTTGTTGAGAGGATGACATTGCTGCCACTCCCAGCAGGAGCGCCGTCCCCACCGCGGCAACTGATTCAGCTATAAAGGTCAGGTTCGACGTCACGTGGCTGTGCCTAAGCAAGGGTGATGCCTAACGGACGAGGGACGTTTCCGACCGCTCTCGGTGAGGACCTGACGAATCGGACGGCTGCCGGCTGTTCGCGGGGCGTAAGCGCTTACGACGGCCGTAAGACGGTCAGTCCTCAATTCTGTACTTCGCTAGGTAGTGACTGAGGGCCCGCTGGCTGATCCCCATCAGCTCCGCGGCGTCCT
>Ga0136611_10003771_pt1 | contig 10612 bp, 6 predicted proteins | sample AntDrymUQ2232306_2_FD_106645 | JGI IMG/M metagenome (GOLD analysis project Ga0136611, IMG submission 106645) | Polar desert sand microbial communities from Dry Valleys, Antarctica - metaG UQ223 (23.06) | ecosystem: Environmental > Terrestrial > Soil > Desert | place: Antarctica: Dry Valley... | reverse complement strand
GCGCGTTTGGATTTCCGAAAAAGGCGCAGGACTTTATGTCAGCATCGTGCTGCGTCCGAAAATCGAAACGAAATACACGCCGCTGATTACGCTGCTGACGGCGGTTGCCGTTTACGATTCGCTCGTCGAGCTTTACCGATTGCAGCCCGACATCAAATGGGCGAACGACATTCACATTAATAACAAAAAGATTTGTGGGATTTTGGCGGAGATGACCGAAACGAGCAAAGGTTCGGCAATCGTCGTCGGTATCGGCATCAATTTGAAGTCTGCAAATTTCCCCGCCGAATTGAAAGAAATTGCGACCTCCGTCGAACAGGAAACCGGTCAAATTCCCGATACCGAAGTTTTACTGCAAGAATTAACTTTTATTTTCGATAAGTTTTACGATGTCTTAAACAGTGCCGACGGCGCGCAAAACATTCGCTGTCAATGGGGAAAAAGGTCTTCGTATTTCAGCGGCAAAAGTATTAGAGCGACTCTGGAAAACACCACGATTTTCGGCGTAACCTGCGGTTTGGAAGAAAACGGCGCGTTGCGTGTTAAAACCGCAAACGGCGCGATAAAAATTATTCAGGCGGGCGATGTCGAAATGCTGCGGAAATTTTAGCGACAACCATCGAATTGAATTTCCCCGCCTAAAAGTGTAATTTGTAAAAAGCATCCGAACGAAATTATTTTTAACTTTATGAATAACGATTTTGATTTTGATCCCGAAGATTTGGAATTTGAAGATTCCGAAAACGATTTAGACGACTTTGACGATTTTGACGAAGAGGAATTCGGCGAAGTGCAGATGCGAACCGCCGTTTTGTCAAAAAATAATATGGTCGCGTTGCTCTGCGTGAAAACGGCAACCGAGGGCGGCGCGATTTGCCGCGTTGACCCGCGCGAAGCCAATCCTTCGGTGCAAATTTACGACAACCCGGAAAAAGCGATGGAATGGTTTACGAAAAGTCTGCGAACCAGCAAAAAGAACGGCTGGCAAGTCGTTTATGACGGGCTGCCGCTGCAAGGATAATTCTTCAAACGGAAAATGGAAAATGGAAAATGGAAAATGATTGAAGAATTTATTTTCCATTTTCCATTTTCCATTTTCCGTTTTTTATATGCTGCTCGCTATTGACATCGGCAACACGCGCACCAAATTCGGCGTTTACGAAAACGATTCGTCGGTCTGCCGGTTCGATGTTCCGACGGTTCGGACAAACACCGCCCCCGACATTTTTCAACCTCAGTTAGAACAATCGATTCACGCCGTCGTTATCTCTTCAGTTGTTCCCGAACTCGCCGCTACTTACCGAAAATTTGTCGCCGAACACTTTTCGCTCGAACCGATTTTTGTTGATAATTCGTTTGATTTCAATTTGAAAATCAATTATTTTCCGCCGGAAAATCTCGGCGTTGACCGGTTGGTCGCGGCTTACGCGGCAATCGAGAAATACGGTGAAACCTGTATCGTCGGCGATTTTGGAACGGCGACAACGATTGATGTCGTCACCGTTAATCGGGAATTTTTAGGCGGCATCATCGCGCCCGGAATGAACACGATGAGCGAATCGCTTTCTTGGAAAACGGCGAAACTTCCGCTAATTAAAATCGAAAAACCGGCGTGCGTGATCGGCGATTCGACTTTGACCGCTATTCAATCGGGAATTTATTTCGGTTATATCGGTCTGGTTGACGGCATCATCGAACGGATGATTGACGAACTCGGCGCAAAACCGAAAGTCGTCGCAACCGGCGGCTTCGCTTCGTTAATTGCAGAAAGCTCCGTTAAAATCGAGGTCGTGGACGAGCATCTGCTGCTCGAAGGTTTGCGGCTGATCTACGAAAAACGCTTTCGATAAAAACGATACGCGAAATAAATAAGCAGACCGACCGCCGCCGCGATTAAAATCGCCAACCCTTCTTTTCTAAAATCAACATTCGTCAACAGCCAAACGATTAAGAGCAAAGACAAAACCGCCGCCGTGATGCCGAAAGGCGCGATAAATTTTGCTTCCGGCGCATTATTTTGTCGTCTGAAAACCGGCAGGGACGCGCACGTCGTCGCGTAAACCAGCAGGCGCGTAATGGTCGCAATGGTCAGCGCGGCGTAGAAAGAAGTTTGCAGAGTAAATATGTAAACAACGATGGCGGTCAAAAGCAGCGAGGCAACCGGCGTTTTGTATTTTTTGTGTGTGCTTGCCAGAATTTGCGGCAGTTCTTTCTGCTCCGCCATCGCAAACGGGATGCGCGAAGCCGCCAGAAATCCGCCGTTCAAATTCCCTAAAATAGAGACGAGCGCGCCGACGGCGATAAACGACGCGCCGAAACCGCCCATAAAATTTCCGGCGGCATCCGCCAGCGGCGTTTTAGAATCAGCCAAACCGGGCAGCGTTCCGATGGCGACAATTTGAATCACGATAAACAAACCAACGCAGAAAACCAGCGCGATCAGAAGTGCGAACGGCACGTTTTTCTGCGGGTCTTTGGTTTCGCCAGCCGGAATCACCGCCGCTTCAAAACCGACGAAAGCGTAGATTAAAATCAGAATCGCTTCGGAGAATTTTCCGTATTCGGGCGCAGCATTAAAACTGAAATTCGCCGGTTCGATAAAAAACACGCCGACGAGGGCGAAAATCAGCAGCGGCGCAATTTTTCCGACGGTAAAAACATTGGTCATAATGGTTGACTCGCGCACGCCGATGTAATTGACCGCCGTCAACAATATGACAACCAGCGTGACGATTAAAATCCGCCAATAGCCAGTGGTCACATTCGGAAAAAAGAATCCGAGATAAATCAAAAGCGCGTTGCAGTTGGTCGCAAAAGTTGTGACGCGGACGATCCAGTAAAGCCAGCCGACCTCGAAACCGACCGCCGAGCCGAACGCTTCTCTGGCGTAAAGATACATTCCGCCGGTCGAATGGAACCGGCTGGCGACTTCGGCGAAACACACAACGATCAACGCGACGATCAACGCGCAGACGACGAACGCCAGCAAACTGTAACCGCCGATTAACCCGGAGATTCGCGCCGGAAGAATAAATATTCCCGTGCCGATAATGGTATTAACGGCAATCGCCGTCAAATCCCAGCGATTGATGCCGCGCACTAATTTTTCATTCGTCATTTTATTTGATGATCGGTTTTTACTTTTTTGCAACTTGCTTTTCGTTTATACTCTCTAAAATACTTTCCGTAAAGAAACCTGCAAGGAAATTTCGATGAAAATATCAGCTTCGCTATTTTTAGGCTTGATGATAATTTGCTTGGCTTTCGGCAAAACCCACGCGCAGCGCAGCCGCATCGCCAAGCCGAACGCGCCAAAAGTTTACCAACCGCTGCGGCTCGCAACCTCGCCCGCGCTGCAAACGCTCCTCGATGCCGCCGTTGCCGAGACGCTCGGTAAATACGCGGCGAAAAAAGTTTCCGCCGACAATATCGCCGCCACGCTGATTGATTTGCGCGACCCGAAAAACGTCAAAGCAGCGAGTTTTCGCGGTGACGCGGCGATTTATTCGGCGAGCGTCGTTAAATTGTTTTATCTGGCGGCGGCGCATCAATGGTTGGAAGACGGCAAAATAAAGTCGTCGCCCGAACTCGAGCGCGGTTTGAAAGATATGATCGTTGATTCGTCGAACGACGCGACGCATTACGTTTTGGATGTTTTGACCGACGCTCCGAACGGCGGCGAACTGCCCCCGAAAGATTTGGAAACTTTTGCTTATAAACGCAACGCGGTCAACCGTTATTTCAAATCGCTCGGCTATGACAAAATCAACGTCAATCAAAAAACTTACTGCGAAGATTTATACGGACGCGAACGGCAGTTTTGGAACGCGGGCAAAAACCGCAATATGCTGACGACCGGCGCGACGGCGCGGCTGCTGGCGCAAATCGCCGTCGGCAAAGCGGTTTCGATACAGAGAAGCGCGCAGATGATGGAATTGCTCCAGCGCGATTTCAGCGGCACGAGCGATGATAAAGACGATCAGGCGCACGGATTTACCGCCATTGCGCTGAACAATTTGAAATTGACGGGTGCGAAACTCTGGTCGAAAGCCGGTTGGACTTCCAAAACGCGCCACGATGTCGCGTATCTCGAAACGCCCGGCGGATTGAAATTCGTGCTGGTTATTTTCACGGAAAATTTCGCCAATGAACGCGACATTATCCCGAACATCGCCGAAAAAGTTTTGAAAGAAATGGGAAACATCAAGTAAACTGTCATCTGAAAACAATCTGAATCATCGTCTGAATTTATGAATATGAACAAAAAACTACTATCGCTCGCTTTCACTTTGGTCTTGTCAATCAACGCTCTCGCGCAAACAGCGAGTTATCAAAAACCGCCGAAAGACGTTACGGATGTGCTGAACGCGGCGGCGATTCCGACCAGTTCCATCAGCCCGGCGAAAGATAAAATTCTGTTGATCGAGCCGATGATTTATCCTTCGATCAACGAGCTTTCACAGCCGATGCTGCGGCTTGCCGGTTTGCGAATCAACCCGCTGACCAACGGCGCGCATCGTCAACAGTATGCGGTCAAATTAGCTTTGAAAAATGTCGCCGACGGTGTGGAAACAGCGATTGCGCTACCGAGCGGCGCGAAAGTCGTGTCGCCGCAGTGGAGCGCGGACGGCAAATACGTCGCGGCGGGTAACGTCACGCCGGGCGGTGTCGAATTGTGGATTATCGAAACGGCGACGGGCAAAGCGAAGGCTTTGAAAAACGTCCGGGTCAATACGGCTTTCGGCGGTTATTCGTGGATGCCCGACGGGAAATCTTTGTTGGTCAATCTGATTTTGTCAAAACGCGGCGCGGCTCCAAATTATCAGGACATTATGCCGACCGCGCCCAGCATTCAGGAAACGACCGGCAAAAAGGGTTCTCTGCCGACTTACCAAGATTTACTGAAAAGCCCGAATGACGAGAATTTGTTTGAGTATTACGCGACTTCGCAGCTTGCCGCCGTTTCGATTGACGGCAAAATCAAAGAAATCGGGCAGCCGGCGATTTTTGATGGGATGGATGTCTCGCCCGACGGAAAATACATTTTGACGGCGCGCGTTCATCGCCCGTTTTCCTATCTTTTGACGGCGAACGATTTTCCGACGACCGTCGAAGTTTGGGATATGGACGGTAAAACCGTCTATAAAGTCGCCGAAGTTCCGGCGCAGGACAACATTCCGGTCAACGGCGTGACGACCGCGCCGCGCAGTTTCGATTGGATTCCGCTTGAAAACGCGACTTTAATTTGGGCGGAAGCACTCGATGGCGGCGACCCCAGAACGAAAGCCGAGTTCCGCGATAAACTGATGAAAATCGCCGCGCCGTTTTCCGCCGCGCCAACCGAGTTAATCAAAATCGGACAGCGTTACGCGGGCAGCAGTTTCGGCGAACGCGAAGGTTTGATGCTGTTCAGCGATTTCAACCGCGATTCGCGCCACCGGCGGCTTTTTATGACGGATTACCGCAACCCGTCCGCGCCGAAATTAATTTCCGATTTGAACGCCGCCGACCGTTACAACGACATCGGACAGCCGGTGACGAAACGCTTGCCGAACGGTTTCAGCGTGATTCAGCAGAACGGCGATGAAATTTTTCTGACGGGTTTGGGCGCGTCAAACGAAGGCGACCGACCGTTTTTGCGGCGAATGAATTTGAAGGATTTGAAGCCGCAGGAAATCTGGCGTTCGGGAAACACCGAGTTTGAAAGTTTTGTCGCGTTGGCAACGGCGGACGGAATGCAATTTATCACGCGCAAAGAATCGCCGCTCGACCCGCCGAATCTTTATTTGCGGCAAGTCTGCCCGCCGGAGAAAATCTGCACCGCGCTGGCTTACCGGCAGTTAACCGAGTTTAAAGACCCCGCTCCGCAACTGCGCGGCATTACGAAAAAACTCGTCAAATACAAACGCGCCGACGGCACGGATTTGTCGTTCACGCTCTACTTGCCGCCGAATTATAAAGAAGGCACAAAATTGCCGACCGTCGTTTGGGCGTATCCGCTCGAATTTACGAACTCGGCGGTTGCCGGACAGGTTTCGGGTTCGACCAATCGGTTCACGCAAATCGGCGGTTACTCGCATCTGTTTTTCGCGCTGATGGGTTATGCCGTGCTTGATAACGCGACGATGCCGATTGTCGGCGACAACGATACGAAAAACGATACTTTCGTTCAGCAAATCAACGACGGCGCGCGCGCGGCAATTGATAAAGCGGTCGAGATGGGCGTGACCGACCCGGAACGAGTCGGTGTCGGCGGGCATTCTTACGGCGCGTTTATGACGGCGAACCTGCTGGCGCATTCGGATTTGTTCCGCGCCGGAATCGCTCGGTCGGGCGCGTATAATCGAACGCTCACGCCGTTCGGTTTTCAAGGCGAAATTCGCAATTTCTGGGAAGCGACGAAACTTTATACCGATGTTTCGCCGTTCTTTTTCGCCGATAAAATCAACGAACCCATTCTGCTGATTCACGGCGAAGCCGACAACAACACGGGAACTTATCCAATTCAATCGGAACGCCTTTTCGCCGCCCTGCAAGGCACCGGCGGGACGGCGCGGCTCGTGATGCTGCCGTCTGAGTCGCACGGTTATTCAGCCAAAGAATCTACGGAACACACTTTGTTTGAAATGATTTCGTGGTTTGATAAATACGTCAAAAATGCCAAGCCGCGCGAGAAAAATCAGACAGCGAAACAATAGTTAAATCGTAGAATTTTTAGCCGCGAATCACCCAAATTTTCACGAATAAGTTATTAAAATAATTCGTGCAAATTCGTGTGATTCGCGGCTAATTTTTATTGAACTTTGTCCAGTTCCAGCAGTTGATGAATTTCCGTTTCGCCGAATCCGTAAAACGGCGCACTGGTGTCGCTTTGCAAACCGTTCTGCAGAAGGCGCGCGGCGGCTTCGGCGGTGACGGGTTTGGAAAACAGATAACCTTGTCCGGTTCGACAGCCGAGTTGCCGCAGGCTGTTGAGTTGCGGCGTGGTTTCGATGCCTTCGGCAACGACTTCGATATTTAGATTTTGGGCAAGCAGCAAAATCGTCCGCACGATGGCTTCGCTCTTCTGGTCGGAATCCATTTTGCTAACGAACGAGCGGTCAATTTTCAATCGGCTAAACGGGAAACGGTGCAGATAACTCAAACTCGAATAACCCGTGCCGAAATCGTCGGTCGAAAGCGCGATGCCGAGTCTGTTTAGCTCGGAAATAACCGTTAAAGCCTGGTCGCTGTTCTCCATCACCATACTTTCCGTGACTTCCAGTTTCAGGCAGCGAGAATCAAGCGCGGTTTTTTCTAAAACCGCGGCGACCTGCGCGGTCAGATTCGGGTGCATCAATTGTTTGGCGGAAAGATTAACGCTGATGGAAAGATTTTTGTGAAACAAAAAGCGTTTTTGCCATTCGGCGGTTTGGCGGGCGGCTTCTTCGAGAATCCAGATGCCAATCGGGATAATTAAACCGGTCTCTTCCGCCATTGTAATAAATTCGTTAGGCGAAACCAGCCCGTGCTGCGGATGCTGCCAGCGAATCAGGGCTTCAAATTCGCGGATTTCGCCGGTTTCCAGTGTGATAATCGGCTGGTAAAAAACACGAAATTCTTCGCGCTCGATTGCCCGCCGCAAATCGTTTTCCAATTGCAGCAGATTCATATTGCGAATATGCATTTCGCGGTCGAAAATTTCATAGCGCGATTTGCCCGCCGCTTTCGCCCGATACATCGCCGTGTCCGCGTCGCGCAGAAAATCTTCGGGCAGGCGGCGAACTTCGTCGGAGATAATGATGCCGATGCTGGCGGAAGTGACAACTTCATAAGAATCGAGACGGAAAGGCGCGGATATTTTTTCCAGCAGACGACTGGCGACGCGCACGGCATCCGCCGGCTCGTTGATGTTATTTAATAAAACCGTAAACTCATCACCGCCGAGGCGCGCGACAATATCGCTCGGACGAACACAGGATTCGAGCCGTTCGGCAATGGCAACGAGCAACTTATCGCCGATTGAGTGACCGAGACTGTCGTTGATGATCTTGAAGCGGTCGAGGTCGAGAAACAGCACGGCAAATTTAAATTCGCTGCTGCGTTCGGCGCGGCTGACCGCCCGCTCCAGTTGATTCATAAACTTGATGCGGTTCGGCAGATTAGTCAGCGCGTCGTGCAGCGCGTTGTGATTGAGTTTTGCTTCAGCGATTTTTTTGTCGTTGATGTCGGTGTTCGTGCCATACCAATTGACGATGTTGCCGTCTGCGTCGAGTCCGGCGGTGGCGCGGGCTTTGTGCCAGCAATATTCGCCGTCGTGCCGCCGGAGACGAAATTCCATATCGTAATCTATTCCGCTTTCGAGCGAGTGTGTCCAGCGTTTGACCGATTCGGGCAAATCTTCCCGGTGAACGACCGTTTGCCAGCTTTCGCCTAAAATTTCTTCGGCGGTGCGCCCAAAATAATCGAGCGCGCGACCGTTGACGTAATCGAGTTTGCCGTCGGGCTGTGCCGTCCAAACCTGATGCATAATGCCTTCGCCGAGCGAGCGGTAACGCGCTTCGCTTTCGATCAAGGCGGCTTCGGCGTGTTTGCGCTCGGTAATATCGCGCGCCACCAAAATTACCGTGTCGGCGATCATCGGTGCTACCGTCGCGGCAAACCAAACCTCGCGCCCGGCGATGGGCAGCGTATATTCGAGCGTCTGCGTTTGTTTGGTTTCGAGCGCATTGCGGACAACATCAAGAAACATCCGGGCTTGTTCGGCGGGAAAAGTATCGGCGAGCGTTTTGCCGACGAGTTCTTCCGCCGGACGATAAAGCAGCGACGGATTGGTCGGCGCGATTTTCAGGTAACGCCCGTTTTTATCTAGGACGATAATCACGTCGGTCATCGCCTCAAATAACGCCCGCAACTCCTGTTCGGTGCGTTTGAGACTGGTAATGTCCTGCGCGTTGCCCAGCACGAAAGCCGGTTTACCGCTTTCTTGATAAAGAGTGTTGCTGACTCTCAAAATTTTCTCTTCGCCGTTTTTGGTCAGCACGCGAAATAAACCGAAAAATTCGCCGGTCGCTTTAATGCGCTCCAGATACGCATCAAAAAGCGGAACGGCATCGGGCGGAACGAGCGATTGCAGCGGTTTGCCGACTAACTCCTCCGCCGAGTCGTAGCCGAAACTTTTCGCCGCCGCCGGATTAACCGAAAGTAGATTTCCCGCCAGGTCGTGAGCGCAAATCAAACCGAGACTTTTTTCACTTAAAGCCCGGTAACGCTGCTCCGATTCGCGCAGAGCGTTTTCCGAAGCCTTCTGCTTAGTGACATCCTGCCACATCACCATTCCGGCGAAAATTTCTCCGCGCTCGTTTTTCACTGGCACGACGTAAATTTGAAACCAGCCTTCTTCGCCTTCCTGTTCCAGACTGACTGTTTCGCCGCCGAGCGCGCGGCGGTAATAATCCGACCACTCTTCACAAATTTCCGGCGAAAAAACTTCCCAGAGCGTTTTGCCTTCAAACATTTGCCTAGAAAAACCGTGCTTTTCAAGCAAGCTGCCGTCGGCGAGCGTGTAGCGGTAATCGCGGTCGAAAAGCACTACACCGGTTTGCGGAATACTGTGCGCCAGAGTCCGGTAAAGTTTTTCGCTGCGCTGCAATCTTTGTTCGTCAAGTTTACGCTCGGTGATGTCTAAAATAATTCCCTGCCAGGCAATCGAGTTTCCCTGTTCGTCGCGGATAAAAGAGCCGCGGTCGCGCACCCAACAAGTCGCGCCGTTGCGGGCGACGATACGGTATTCGTAGTCGGTTTCCGCGCCGGCTCGCATCGCCGCTTCGGTTTTTTCCAGAACCCAATCGCGGTCTTCCGGGTGCAGGACTCGCGTCCAAAAATCCGCACTCTCGCTCCATTCTTCAAGCGGATAACCGAACTGCGCGAAAGCCGGGCTAATGTAAGTCGGTGAGTAAGGCGGAAACGGTTCGGCAGCGTAAAACATCACCGAAAGGTTTTCGATAAACCCGCGATATTTGGCTTCGCTCTCCCGCAAGGCACCGACATCATCGGCTTTTCGAGTTGTTTTGCGAAGACTCTGAACAGTTGATTTTTCGGAAGGACGTTTTTTTTCTCGTTTCATAAAAGCACAGCCTCGCCGGAGAAAGATTTCTCCTTTGTCGTTCTGGAAATAAAAGGGGTTTTGAGGGCGATTAGAAACTTGGTTAGTTTATCGGGCAAAGCATCAGTTTTGAAAAGATTTAATCTTAATGTGACCGGCTGGGTTTATTGGTTTGTAAGATAGTTTCGCGCGGATGCAAAACCACTCAAGCTATCTTACAACAATTGACAACAGTTTTACTACTATAATTTTCTCACATTGTTCGCTCTCCGAAGTCAGGGCTTGAACTTCAGTTTGCGCCGCCGCTCTTCATCGGCGGGAAATTAAGCGCAGGCTGTGAATATCAGACTCGAAGCGTAATTTTGAACGAGCTTTTAGTTGCGAAAACAAAAGATCAATACTTGCGAAGATACTTATTTTCTTCTGCCATTCTCGCCAAAATATCTAAAAAAAGCTAAAATTATCGCCAAGCCAAACGCTGCCAATCTATGAAAAACAAAATCATTTCGTCGCTGCTGTTAATCGTTT
>Ga0136611_10003770_pt1 | contig 10612 bp, 9 predicted proteins | sample AntDrymUQ2232306_2_FD_106645 | JGI IMG/M metagenome (GOLD analysis project Ga0136611, IMG submission 106645) | Polar desert sand microbial communities from Dry Valleys, Antarctica - metaG UQ223 (23.06) | ecosystem: Environmental > Terrestrial > Soil > Desert | place: Antarctica: Dry Valley... | reverse complement strand
GGGCGCGTATCAACTCGTCCTTTTGCGCATGGCTCATCTGGCTGAGGTCTGGCAGTTCCTGCATGGCCTTTATTGTCTGCTATTTATTTGGTAGCTTGATTGGGAGCTGAGTAGTTACCTTTTTTTTGCCGCTGCTGCCCTCACCCCCGCCCTCTCCCAGGGGGAGAGGGAGTCATACGGGGTCGTTGGCGCTTGTCACTCTCCCCCTGGCAGAGGAAGCGAATGCAGTCTTTCTTATTCCCTCTCCCGCTGGGAGAGGGATAGGGTGAGGGCCTCCCCGCCTTCAAACCCGTCGCAGATGCCAGGCCTTGGGCCGGGTAAAGGTCTCGATCCCGTAGGTGGACAGCGTCAAGCCCAGCCCTGAATCGCCGCATCCGCTCCAGGGCAGGCGCGGGCTGACGCGGTCGCAGCAGTTCCAGTAAACGCTGCCGGCGTTCACCTGCGCCAGCAAGCGCCGGGCGCGCGCTTCGTCGGGCGTGAAGACGCCCGCCGTCAGGCCGTAGCGCGTGTCGTTCATCAGCTTCACGGCTTCCCCGTCGCCAGATACTTTCTGGATGCCGATCAACGGGCCGAAGCTTTCCTCGCGCATCAGTTCCATGCTGTGATCGACGTGGGAAAAGACCGTCGGCGCGTACCAGTTGCCCGGCCCCGGCAGGCGCTGGCCGCCTACCAGCAGCGTCGCGCCTTTGACCAGGGCGTCGCCGACCTGCGCATCCAGCAGATCAAGCTGTGGCGCGTGAGTAAGCGGGCCGATATAGGTGGCGTCCAGCATCGGGTCGCCGACCCGGAAAGTCCTGACCGTTGCTGTGAATGCGTCAACGAACGCGTCGTGAATTTTTTCATGCACGTAAATGCGCTCGACCGAGCAACAGCTTTGCCCGGTGTTGTACATCGCGCCGTCGGCGAGCGACGCGGCGGCGTTCCGGACGTCGGCGTCTTCGCAGACGTAAGTTGGGTCCTTGCCGCCGAGTTCGAGCTGCAGCTTGACCAGGCGCGGCGCCATCGCCTGGGCGATCTTGACGCCGGTCGCATGCGAGCCGGTGAAAAAAAGGCCGTCGATTTTCTGCTCCAGCAGCGCCGCGCCGACTTCGCCGCCGCCGATCAGCGCAACGAACACATCATCTGGAACGCCCGAGGCGTGCAGCAGCCGGGCAATGGCCAGGCCGGTCATGGCGGCGTATTCGGACGGCTTGTAAAGCACGGCATTGCCCGTCAGCAAGGCGGGAATAAACACATTGCCGCCGACGAACCACGGGTAGTTCCAGGCTGAAATATTGGCCACCACGCCGAGCGCGACATGCTCGATCTCTTCAAGCATGCCGGCTTCGCTGAAAACCGTTTGCGTTGCGCTGCAGCCTTCGACCTGCGCCAGAAAGAAGTCGATGCGCCCGAGTAGTCCGTTCAGTTCGTTGCGCGACATTGTGATCGGCTTGCCGGTTTCCTGCGTCATGATGACGGCCAACGACTCCAACTCAGCGACGATGGCGGCTCGAAAGCGGGTGATGCAGGCCTGCTTCTCCGATAGCGGCACGGCGGCCCAATCCGGTTGCGCGGCGCGCGCGCGCAGCGCTTTGGCCGCAACCGAGTCCGCATCGTCAGCAGCGAGCCTGGTGACCGTCTCGCCCGTGGCGGGGTTACGAATGCAAAGCGGTTTCATCGTGCCCGGCATTGGCTTTGGCGGCAGCCACGGCCGCAAGGAAGTCGTTCAGCACAGCCGCGTCGTCAATTGTGTCGGAGCCGGGCTGGTGAAATTCGGGGTGCCACTGCAACGCGGCGATATAACTTTTGGACGCGTCCTTGCGGCGTATAGCCTCGACAATGCCGTCGCTCGCGCTATACGCTTCGGCGACAAACTCGGGTGACAACTCCTTGATTCCCTGATGATGAATGCTGTTGACGCGAACCCGCTTGACGCCGGGATACAGCGCCGACAGCCGCGTTCCCGAAACGATGTCGATCTCGTGAAAATTCAGGTCGTAGATGGCAGCGTCGCGGTGCACGAAAGCGTCGGGCAGCTGCGTCGTGATGTCCTGGTAGAGCGTTCCGCCGTAAGCCACATTGAGCAGCTGCAGGCCGCGGCAGACGCCGAACACCGGCTTGCCGGCCGCCTCGAAGGCCGCGACCAGCGCTTTTTCGTAGTCGTCGCGCACCCTGTCCCCCGCCCATTTTTCCTGCAGCGGCGTTTCGCCATAGCTGCCGGGCCAGACGTCGGCGCCGCCGTGCAGCACCAGCCCGTCGAGCCACTGGGCGTAATGGGCATAGGTGACGTCGCCGCGCTGGGTGCTGCCGGTCGGGCACGGCACCATCACGACCATCGCGCCCGAGGACATGATCCAGTGCGCGATCGACTGCTCGACATACTGCAGCGTTTTGCCGGAAAAGACCGGACGCGCGGGGTCGGGGTGCGAAAAGCAGGCGGAAAGGCCGATTTTCAGACGGCTGGTCATGAAGCCCCCACGCTTGTCACTGCGTGTACTGCGCTGCCCCCCGAGGGGGCTGCTGCGCCTGCGGCCCGGCGAAGCCGGTTCCGCGGCCCTGGCTTGCGTGGAGTCCCTGCGATCACTTCCATGGTTGCCCTGAGGTGTCGAAGGGGGAATAGCTCTGCGCGGCGCATGATCATCACGGGCGCTGTCATGGCGGAGTTCATAACGCTGCCTCGAATAATCGCCGGAAGTCGGCGGCGGTGCAGGGCCGGGGATTGGTCTGGTGGCAGATGTCGGCGCTGGCGACCTCGACCAGCCTGGGCAGGTGCTCGGGCGTCACGCCATGCGCCGCCAGCGGCCCGCCCAGGCCGATGCTCGCCTTGAGGGCCTTGAGCCACGGCACGAAGGCCGCGCCGCCGCCGGTCACGCCGCAGACATGCGCCAGCTCGTCGAATTTGGCCGGCGCCGCTTCGTAATTCCATGCCAGCACCGTGTCGATCATCAGCGCATTGGCCAGGCCGTGGTGCAGGTCGCAGACCGCGCCCAGCGCATGCGCGCACGAATGCACCGCGCCCAGGTCTTTCTGGAAGGCAATCGCGCCCATCATCGACGCCATCATCATGTCGCCGCGCGCCCGCAGGTTGCCGGGCTCCCTGAAGGCCGTGGGTAGCGCGCGGGCGGCGATGCGCGCACCTTCGAGCGCGATGCCGTCGCACAGCGGGTGGTAGGCCGGCGACAAATAGCTTTCGATGTTGTGCGTCAGCGCGTCCATGCCGGTCGCGGCCGTGATGTGCGGCGGCAGGCCGAGCGTGAGTTCTGGGTCGGCAAACACGGCTTTGGCGAGGATTTTGGCGTTGAACACCACGCGCTTGAGGTGCGTGTCGTTTTCGCTTACGACGCTGGAGCGGCCGACTTCCGAGCCGGTGCCCGAAGTCGTCGGCAGCGCAACGAAATACGGCAGCTCGCCGGTGATAACACGCGCTTGCGGATGGTCCCAGACGTACTCCAGAATGTCGCCCTCGTGCGTCGCCGCGACGCCGACGAGCTTGGCGACGTCGAGCCCAGCGCCGCCGCCAAAACCGATCACGCTGTCGGCTTTGTGGGCCTGGTAAGCCGTGCCGCCCGCCATCACCTGGCTGCAGGTCGGGTTGCCGAAGACGCCCGAGAACACCGCCACTTCCAGCCCGGCCAGATGCGTCAAAAATTCAGCCAGCACCGGCAATTCCGCCAGTGCCCGGTCGGTGACCAGCAGCGGCCGCTTGAAGCCCGCCTGCAGCAGATGCGCAGCAACCCGCTTGCGCGCGCCCGCGCCAAAGTGAATGGTCGTGGGAAAGGAAAAGGTGGTGATGCTCATGCTGCCCTAAATGATCTCGAAATAGCGTTTTAATTCCCAGTCGGTCACGGCGTCGAGCCACTGTCGCCATTCCCATTCCCGCGTCGCCGCGAAGTGGTCGACAAAGGCGTCGCCCAGCCAGTCGCGGGCAATCTCCGACTGCTGGAAAATGCGCGTTGTTTCGATCAGGGTGCGCGGCGCGCGGGCGATGTTTTCGGCGCCCAGGTTGGTGCCGGCGATCGGCGGCGCGGTGAGCTTCAGGCCCTTTTCAACGCCGTCGAGCCCGGCGGCGATCACCGCCGCCATCGCCAGGTAGGGGTTCACGTCGGCGCCGGGACAGCGCGTCTCCAGCCGCGTCGCCTTTTTGCTGCCGGCGATCACGCGAAAGCTGGCGGTGCGGTTGTCTAGCCCCCAGGTCGGCTTGACGGGCGCCCAGAAGCCGTCGACCAGCCGTTTGTAGCTGTTGATGGTCGGCCAGATCAGCGGGCCGAAATCCATCATGCAGGCGACCTGGCCGGCGACGTAGCTTTCAAACAGCGGACTCATTTTTCGCGCCTTGCCGGCGTCGTAAAAAAGGTTGCTTTTGCCGTCCGACAGGCTCTGGTGGATGTGGCCGCTGCAGCCGGGCAGCTGCTGCACCGGCTTGGCCATGAAGCTGGGCATGATGCCGAAGCGCGCGCCGATTTCCTTCACGCCGGTCTTGAACAAGATGGCCCGGTCCGCCTGCGCCAGCGCTTCGCTGAAGCCGATGGCGACCTCGATCACACCGGGGCCGGTTTCGGTGTGCAGGCCCTCGATGGGAATGTCGAAGGCCAGCATCTCGTCCATGATGGCCTTGAAAAACTCGCGGTTCCGGTTCATACGCAGCAGCGAATAGCCGAACATGCCGGGCGTCAGATGCTCGGGATTGACGCCCTTCTTGGCGGCCCAGCTTTGCGGCGTTTCCAGAAAATTGAACCACTCGAATTCCATTCCGGTCATGACCGAAAAACCCATCTTTTCGGCGCGGCGCAGCACCCGCTTGAGCGTCTGGCGCGGGCAGACCGCGTGCGCCGAGCCGTCGGCATTGACGAATTCGCCAAGAAAAAACGGCACGCCGTCGTCCCAGGGCACATGCCGCGCCGTGTCCAGGTCCAGCCGGGCCAGCGCGTCGGGAAAGCCGTGCTGCCAGCCGGTGACCGAGGTGTTGTCGTAGCAGGTGTCCGTCATGTCCCAGCCCAGCACCACGTCGCAAAAGCCGAAGCCGCCATCCGGGTAGGGGTCGGCGGCGCCGAAAAACTTGTCTTTGTGCAGGTACTTGCCGCGCAGCACGCCGTCGATGTCGCTGACAGCCACCTTGACTTTGGACGCACCCGAATCCCTGACCGCCTGAACCGCAGGGTGAACCGCGCCGGATGCGTTTGCCTTCATGCCGAGCTCCTTGCTGCCAGTGGAAAAGTTCGTCCATTGTTCGCCATGCAGCCTTCGACGACAAGCCCGTCACGTCGTCGGCAGCGTTTTCGCTATTGTTTTCATAGCTGGTTACGCCCTCTGGTGCTGCGTGAAAGGCCTTTTTTATTCTTCTCTTGCTCCGCGTTCTCCACGTCCTCAACCCCGTCCGCGTCGAATGCCTTATGCGCCCAGCGAACCGACGCCTACAAAGCGCACCGTCACGCGCGTGCCCGGCAACTGCGGTTGACCCGCAACGCTGGCGTCTTCGATCGTGATCGACGCACCATGCTGCTGCGCAATTTCCAGCACGATCGCCAGCCCCAGGCCCGAACCGTCGACGTTGGTGCCGAGTGTGCGGTAAAAGGGCTGGAACACCAGCTCGCGCTCGGACTCGGAAATGCCGGGTCCTGAATCCTCGACGATCAGCAGCACCACGCCGCTGAAGCGGTCGACCATCAGCCGCAGCGTGACCTGGCCGCCTTCGGGCGTGTAATTGATCGCGTTGTCCAGCAGGTTGCGCACCAACTCGCCGAGCAGCGTCGGATTGCCGTCAAGCCACGTTGCCTGCTCGCCGGCCGCCGGACCGTCGTAGCCCAGGTCGATTCTTTTTTCCAGCGCGCGCGGCACCGAATCGGCTATCACTTCGGCAACGATCTGCGCCAGGTCGATGCGCCGCCTAACCAGCGCCCGGCCGGTGGTTTCGGCGCGCGCCAGCGCCAGCAGTTGGTTGACGGTATGGGTTGCGCGGATGCTGGACTGGCCGATGTGTTTCAACGACTTTTTCAGCTCGTCGGCATCGGTTTCACGCTGCGCCAGGTCGGCCTGTATGCGCAGCCCCGCCAGCGGCGTCTTGAGCTGGTGCGCCGCGTCGGCCAAAAAGCGTTTTTGCGTGGTGAGCGACACCGTCAGGCGGCTGAGCAAGTCGTTGACCGAGGCGACCAGCGGCACCACTTCCTCGGGAACGCCGGTTTCGTCGAGCGGGCTCATGTCGTCGGGCTTGCGCGCGCGGATGCGTTTTTCCAGCAGCGCCAGCGGCTTGATGCCGCGCACCAGCGCCAGCCACACCAGCAGCACCGCCAGCGGCAGCGTGACAAACTGCGGCACCATCGTTCCCTTGACGATTTCCCTGGCCAGCGTCTTGCGCTTTTCCAGCGTTTCGGCGACCTGTACCAGCACCGGCTGGACCGGCGTGGCGCTGTCGCCGGCATCGATCCGGATCCATGTGTAGGCGACGCGGACGTCGTCGTTCCGCACCGTGTCTTCGCGCAGCCGCACCTCGCCGTCATAAGGCTTTTCCTCGTCCGGCGGCGCCGGCAGGCTTTGCTCGCCGCTGAGGAATTCGCCGCGCGGCCCGATCACCTGGTAGTAGATCTGGTCGGTGTCGTCGGCGCGCAGGATTTCGCGCGCCGGCGCCGTTAGGTTGAACTGAACGACTTGGTTTTTCACCACCAGCAGCTTGGCCAGCGCCTGCACGTTGTACTCAAGCGCCCGGTCAAAGGGCTTGCCGGCGATGTTCTGCGCGACCAGCCAGGTCAGCGCCATGCTGATCGGCCACAGCAGAAGGAGCGGCGTCAGCATCCAATCCAGGATTTCGCCGAACAGGCTGCGCCGCTCGCGCTGAAACAGTCGTATTGCCATGGGCGGGTTAAGGCGGGTTCATTTCAACGCGGAGGAAGAGGAGGTGGGCGCGGAGGACGCGGAGTAAAGAACAAAAATGTAAAAACGGTTTTTAGTTTCTTTAATTGCAGCTTTTTCCTCCGCGTCCTCCTTGCCTACTCCTTCCCTCCGCGTTAAAACTTTTGCATTCGTATTCACCCCTGAATTTTCTCCAGGCAGTACCCTAGCCCACGAACGGTAGCGATGCGGATCGGCCCCTTTTCGATCTTCTTGCGCAGCCGGTGGATGTACACCTCGATCGCGTTGTTGCTGACTTCCTCGCCCCATTCGCACAGGCGTTCGACCAGCTGCTCCTTGCTGACCAGCCGGCCGGTGCGCTGCAGCAGCACTTCGAGCAGGCCGAGCTCGCGCGCCGACAACTCGACCATCACGCCGTCGATGGTCGCGACATGCCCGGTCTGGTCATAGACCAGCGGGCCGTGCTTGATGAGGTTGCTGGCGCCGCCGCCGGTGCCACGACGCACCAGGGCACGAACCCGCGCTTCGAGTTCCTGCAGCGAAAACGGCTTGGCCATGTAGTCGTCCGCGCCGTAGTCCAGTCCCTTCACGCGCTCTTCCACGCTGTCGGCGGCGGTCAGGATCAGCACCGGCAGCGTCGAGCCACGCGCGCGCAGGCGCTTGAGCACCTCCAGCCCGTGCATGCGCGGCAGGCCCAGGTCCAGGATCAGCAGGTCGAATTCGGTATTGGTCAGAAGCGCCGCATCGGCCTCGGTGCCGCTGGCCACATGGTCGGCGGCGGCGCCCGATGCGCGCAGCGTGCGCAGCAGGCCATCGGCCAGGACCTGGTCGTCTTCGGCAATCAGGATGCGCATAGTTTTGTCTCCTCGACGGGGCTTGCCGCGAACGCGCGCCCTGAGTGTTATCTCTTGCTTAAATTCTAGGCATTATGGGCTGGGCGGCGATCAGGGAAGTTTCCATCGCGATGGCGCCATGAACGCAAGGAGCGCAAAGATGTGGAAGATGAAATACGCAAGCCATTGAATTTTTATTTCAAACTTTGCGTTGGAAACTTCTTTGCGTCATAAGTCTCCTGAAAATTGCCTCAAGTCCCAGCATATGCCTCCAATCCCAAGGCCACCACGGCCGCCACATCCGCGCCCACCGCCTGCCTGAATTCTTCCTCGACCTGCGCGACGGCGACCCGGAAAGCCTCCAGCCACAACAGCCCCGATTCGGTGAACACCACGCGCCGGGCGCGCTTGTCATACGGATCGGGCTCGCGCCTGACCAGCCCCCAGGCGTCGCATTGGTCGATCAGGTCGCCCATGGCCTGCTTGCTCATGCCCGCCCTTAGCGCCAGGTCGGTCAGGCGCGAGCCGCCGACCGCCAGATGGCGGGTGATGTGGACATGCGCGGCGCCGACCTGGTCGCGCGCCGCCAAATTCGACAGCGCCAGCGGCACGTCGATATTGCTGGCCATGAGCGCCAGCACGCGTTCATCGAAGCGGCGCAACGCGTGGCCCATCAGGCGCCCCAGGTGGGTCAGGCGCCAGCTGGTGTCGTGAACCGCAACATCGGAAATAGGATTGATTTCAGCCATCTGCGAATGCTACTTTATTGAGCAAAATTCTGTCAGGCAAACTGACTAAAAATAGACTTTACTTCCAAGTATGCCGCCATAAACTACTGTTCATGCACACAGTAGCCGGCTTAAAACCAGCACTGAAATACCGGTGAAAAGTAAGTGCAATGCTTTTTACCTTGTTGATTATTAAGGAAATTTCTCATGGACGCACCCCTTAAATCCAATTCCGGCTTGAACTCTGAAAAAGCCAGGGCACTTGCCGCCGCGCTGGCCCAGATCGAAAAGCAGTTTGGCAAAGGCACCATCATGAAACTCGGCGCTGGCGAGGTGATCGAGGACATACAGGTGGTTTCGACCGGCTCTTTGGGGCTCGATATTGCGCTTGGCGTTGGCGGCTTGCCGCGCGGCCGGGTGGTTGAAATCTACGGCCCCGAGTCGTCGGGCAAAACCACGCTGACGCTGCAGGTGATTGCCGAGATGCAGAAAATCGGCGGCACCTGCGCGTTTGTCGATGCCGAGCATGCGCTGGACATCCAGTATGCGCAAAAGCTGGGCGTTAACCTGCAGGAACTGCTGATCAGCCAGCCCGACACCGGTGAACAGGCGCTTGAAATCGTCGATTCGCTGACGCGCTCCGGCGCGGTCGACCTGATCGTCATCGACTCGGTCGCGGCGCTCACGCCGAAGGCCGAACTCGAAGGTGAAATGGGCGACTCGCTGCCCGGCCTGCAGGCGCGTTTGATGAGCCAGGCGCTGCGCAAGCTGACCGCGACCATCAAGAAGGCCAATTGCATGGTGATCTTCATCAACCAGATTCGCATGAAGATCGGCGTGATGTTTGGCTCGCCTGAAACCACGACAGGCGGCAACGCGCTGAAGTTCTATGCCTCGGTGCGGCTGGACATCCGGCGCATCGGCTCGATCAAGAAGGGCGACGAGGTCATCGGCAACGAGACGCGGGTGAAGGTGGTGAAGAACAAGGTCGCGTCGCCATTCAAGACCGCCGAGTTCGACATTCTTTATGGCGAAGGCATCAGCCGCCTGGGCGAAGTCATCGATCTGGGCGTAGCCGGCCACATCGTGGAAAAAGCCGGCGCCTGGTATGCCTACAAGGGTGAAAAAATCGGCCAGGGCCGCGACAACTCGCGCGAGTTCCTGAAGGAAAACCCGTCGCTTGCGATCGAGATCGAGAACAAGGTGCGCGAATCGCTGGGCATTCCGCCGGTGCAGGCGGCTGTCGCGGCGCCGGCCAGCGCCGAACCCGACAAGGCGGTCAAAGCCGAGAAGGCCGACAAACCGGCGAAAACCATTGCGTCGCCGCCGGAAGCGGTTGCGCCCTGAGCCGGTTTTATGTCAAATCAGGCTGTAACGCAGTCAGGGTGCACGCTAACAGCTATTAAAAATATAGCGGCTTTGTATTTCGCGGAAAACCGCCACCCGAGAGCCGACGGGTGAACAGCGCCAAAGCCGCCTCGCGTGCGGGCTTCGGCCTTTCGCTCAAGGGCCGCGCCCTGCGCTACCTGGCCGTTCGCGAGCATTCCCGGACCGAACTGGAACGCAAACTTCGGCCTTATGAAGAAACGCCAGGTCAGCTGGCGCAGGTGCTCGACGAGTTGCAGGCCAGGGATTTCATTAGCGAAGCGCGCGTCGTCGAGTCAGTTGTCAACCGGCGGGCTGGGCGCTTCGGCGCCTCTCGTATCAGGCACGAATTGATCAACAAAGGGCTTGGCGCCGAGGCGGTGGCGCAAGCGCTGGTGCTGCTCAAAGGCAGCGAGCGGGAGCGGGCGCAAGAGGTTTGGCGGCGCAAATTCGGCACGCCGGCTGCGGACGCGGGCGGCCGGGCGCGGCAAATGCGGTTCTTGCTGGCGCGCGGATTTTCGGCCGATGCCGTCCAGCGGGTGCTGCGCGACGCGCGGAGTGCTGGCGAAGTGGCGGACGACGTACAAGTGCCACCGATGCCGACAGTCGATGAAGGCCCTTTCTGACATGTAAAACGCGTCTTGCCGACAACACTGTGATGGTCAGAGACAACCCGGCGGCGTGAAGCAAAAACGTCGCGTTGGACGGCCCTGCAGCCTACATGGGGTCAGGCTGCTTGCTTACAGCTATTTGTCAATTTAAGGAATAGTCATGAGTGATACCAACCCGCGCAACGAAGACCTGATCACCGGAGAGCCGGGCTCGCACCCGGTTGGAACCGGCGTGGGCGCCGCCGGCGGCGCC
>Ga0136611_10003769_pt1 | contig 10616 bp, 10 predicted proteins | sample AntDrymUQ2232306_2_FD_106645 | JGI IMG/M metagenome (GOLD analysis project Ga0136611, IMG submission 106645) | Polar desert sand microbial communities from Dry Valleys, Antarctica - metaG UQ223 (23.06) | ecosystem: Environmental > Terrestrial > Soil > Desert | place: Antarctica: Dry Valley... | reverse complement strand
GATGCGCAGCGCTGATTGCGGCTCGACGACGACGATCTCGATCATCCCGTCATCGAGCAGCGCCGACGGTGCGATCTGCGCGCCGCTGCCGTATTGACGTGAATTCGCCAGCGCGATGAACAGCGCCGGGTGTTCGATGATGTCGGCCATGTGCGCGTTGCCGTCGACGTCGAACGCGTTGCGAATCGAATAGTTTCCGGGCTGATAGGCGCGCAGCTCGCTCACCGTCGCGATCAGGTAGCCGAGCAGGCCGCGGCGCGCGCCGGGCGTCGCCAGGCGACCGGCGATGCGCGCGTCGAAGCCAATGCCGGCGACGTTGAAGAACAGCGACCCGTGCAGATCACCGGCATCGATCGCCCGCTGCGTTCCACTGGCCGCGATCTCGAACGCCGCCGTCGGATCGAAGGGGATCGATAGATCGCGCGCGAGGCCGTTACCGGATCCACCGGGCACGATCGCAAACGGGATCCCGCTTTCCGCAACACCTGAGGCGGCACCGTTGACGGTGCCGTCGCCGCCCCACGCGATCACCAGGTCGGCGCGGCGCTCCACACCCTCGCGGGCGAAACGATACGCATCGTTCGGGCCGCCGGTGACGCGAACCTCGGTGTCATAGCCGTGCGCGGAAAGAATCGATGTTGCCAGGTCGGTGCAGGCGCCAACCGTTCTCGCGCGTCCCTTGCCGGCAATCGGGTTGATGACGACGAGGGCACGCATTGAAGGCGCGGTTACGGCTTCAGTGCGCGCAGGGCCTTCGGCGTCAGCAGCCAGCGCAGGGTGCCTGGACCGCCGGGAGTTGCGCCGTCCACCTGGATCAGGCACACCGCGCCCTTCTTGAATTCGACGCTGCCACGCGCCCCGAGCAGCCGGGCGGCGAGCTCCCCGAGATCGGGCTCGTGACCGACCAGCGCCAGCCGGCGGTGGCGTTTCGCATGCGACTTGACGGCTTCAATCACCGCTTGATGACGACCGCCGGGCGCGAGCGCTTCGATCTCGACCAGCGCGGGCTTCGGCTTCAGTCCGGCGGCCAGCAGCGTTGCGGTCTCACGCGCGCGGACCAGCGGGCTGGTGAGGACGAAGTCGATCACCGCGTCCATCTCCATCAGCCCGGGCACCGACTTCGCGAATTGTTTGGCCCCGGACGGCGTCAGCGGGCGCAGGCGGTCGTCGGGATACTTCGGTCCACGTTCTGCGGCAATTGCGTGACGAACCAGGTAAAGCTCGATTTGGGCGGCCATGATGTCAGGTTATGCGGCAGAGGAACGGGGATCGGCGGCGGCGATGATGCCGTCGCACAGCTTCACGAGAGACGGCCGCGAGCCCATGTAGACCGCGTGCCCTTCGCGGCATTCGTCTTCGAGCACGCGAATCAGCTTGTTCAGTTCGGCCATGCCGATGCGATCGCGCGGTGACAGCTTGCTCTGCACGCCGCGCGCGCGGTCGATCAGGATCTCGAGATCGTGCATGCGACCGAGCAGGTCCTGCTCGGTCTTCAATCGCGTCAGGCCGGCGGTGGCGCGCGAGCGGCTCAACTCGCGCTGGATCTCGAGCGCGTAGCGCAGCTTCTTGGCCTCGATGCGGACGCGATGCAACCGGTCGGCCAGGTAGATGCCGCCGGCGCGATCGATCGCCGCCTTCAACGTTTTGGCGCGGAATGCGGACTGTGCCGCGGCCTCGGTCAACGCGTTTCGCGGCACCGCCGAGGCGTGCGACTCCGGCGAGCTGACCTTGACGAGGCGCTTACGCAGCTTCTCGAGCCGCGTCGGCGTAATCACCTCGAGCATTTCGGTGCGCCGCTTCTGACGCGCATCCAGCACCGCCTTGCGGACCCGCGCAATCGCGCGCTTCGGCGTGCTGCCCTTGCTTTCGAGCTCGGCGAGTAACAGCAATGTAACGTCGAGCTCGCGGACCGGACCCAGCGCCCGAGTAATCCGGCGAACGCGCTTCGCGGCTTGATCAAGCGCGTGTTCATCGGCCCGGCCGCCCAGCACCGGCAGCGCCTCGCGCAAGCGGCGCGACGCCACCCGCGCCTGGTGCACGGAAATTTCGTCGCCGGCCTGAGCCGCCGGCATCGCGTTGAGCAATGAGACGAGGCGTTGGCGAAGTAGCGCTACCGAGAGGGCCGAATGCTCCATGCTAGGATTTTCATAATTATAGCCTTCCTCACCGAGATTGCATGAGACTTGCGGCGATCGACATCGGCACGAACTCGGTGCACATGATCGTGGTGCGCGTACGCCCGGACTTCTCCTTCGAAGTCATCGACCGCGAAAAGGAGATGGTCCGGCTGGGTGCCGGCGGCCTCGACGGGAAAAAGCTCACGCCGGAGGCGATGACGGCTGCCCTACAGGCACTTTCCAAGTTCGCGCGGCTCGCGCGGTCCCACCAGGTCGACGAGATCCTCGCGGTCGCGACCAGCGCGACGCGCGAAGCCGAGAACGGCGGCGCGTTCCTGCGCGCGATCGAGCGCCGCACCGGCATTCGCGCGCGGATCATCAGCGGCATCGAGGAGGCACGGCTGATTCACCTGGCCGCGGTCTACGGTGTCGACACGCCAAAGCCGGCGGTGGTGATCGACATCGGCGGCGGCAGCGTCGAGATCACGCGCGGCAGCGGGAGCAAGATCGCCCTGGCGCGCAGCTTCAAGATCGGCGTCATCCGCCTGACCGAGCGATTCGTCGACTCCGATCCAATCAGCAGCCGCGATGAACGGAAGATGACCGAGTTCATCCGCGAGGAAGTCGATCGCTATCTCGAGCACATCGTCGAACAGGGCTTCGACCGGGTGATCGGCACCTCGGGAACCATCCTGTCGCTGGGTACCGTGGCGTCGGCGATGGAACGGGACAGCGTCCCGCAGGGCGTCCGCAATCTCCGCGTCAGCGCGAAGGCCTTACGCCGGTTGCGCAAGACCGCGGTCGAGATGGATCTCGAAGAGCGCATGCGCCTGCCTGGCCTTGATCCGCGCCGCGCCGACCTGATGGTCGCCGGCGCGATCCTGCTCGACACGCTCCTGAAGAAGCTCGGCGCCGAGGAGATCACGCTCTGCGACCTGGCGCTGCGTGAAGGCGTGCTGCTCGACTATATTCACGCGCATCGCCGGGACATCGCGCGTGTCGACAGCTATCCGGACGTGCGCCGCCGCTCAGTGATCGAGCTCGCAGAGCGCTGTGCCTGGGAGGCCGAACATTCGAAGCAGGTCGCGGCGATTGCGATGACGCTGTTCGACTACACCAAGCGCATCCACCAACTCGGCGACCGCGAGCGCGAGTGGCTCGAGTACGCGGGGTTCCTCCACGACATCGGCAATCACATCAGCTACGAGAAGCATCATCGCCACTCGTACTACCTCACCAAGAACGGCGATCTGCGCGGTTTCGAGCCGGAAGAGATCGACGTGATCGCGCTGGTGACCCGCTACCATCGCCGCGCGACGCCCAAGCGCGGGCACATCGGCTTCACCGACCTGAACAAGGAGCATCGCCGGACGGTCACGGTACTCTCGGCGTTCCTTCGGCTCGCCGAGACCCTCGATCGCAGCCGGCACGGCGTCGTGCGAGGCATCGAGGTGCGCGAGCGCCTCGGCGAAATCAGATTGAATGTCCAGGCCGTGGGCGACGCGGAGTTGGAAGTGTGGGCCGCGCACAAACAGGCCCGGGCGCTCGAAGAGGCCCTGGACCGCAAGGTGCGGATTGAAAAGGTCCCCTACCGCAAAGCGTCGCCGCCGTCGGTTGCCCTGGTCAAGAACCGTCCGGAGTCGTAACGCAGAGCTGCCGTTGCCCGTTTACACCGAATTAACACGCCAGAAACTACCGCGAAACCCCCGCCGCATACGCTAGCGGCATGAGTTTGCATCTTCGTCATATGGCGCCGTTGGCGCTGGTCATTGTCACCCTGGCCGGCTGTGGAAACAGCGCGCAGGACGCCCGCACCGGCGGTGGTTCGCCGAGCTCCGGGCCGTCGCTGGTCAGCCTCGACGGCTCGAGCACCGTTTTCCCGATCAGCGAAGCGGTCGCAGAGGAATTCCAGAAAGTCGAAAAGGAGACGCGCGTCACTGTCGGCATCTCCGGCACCGGCGGCGGCTTCCAGAAATTCTGCCGCGCCGAAATCGACATCGCCGACGCATCACGGCCGATCAGCGCCACCGAAATCGCCGCCTGCGAGAAGTCGGGCGTGCAGTTCATCGAGCTGCCAGTCGCTTACGACGGCATCGCCATCGCCGTGAATCCGAAGGCGGCGTGGGCGGACACGATCACGGTCGCCGAGCTGAAAACCATTTGGGCCCCGGACGCGCAGGGCAAGGTGGCCAAGTGGAGCCAGGTGCGCAAGGGCTGGCCGGATCGCGAGCTGCACCTGTTTGGCGCCGGCGTCGATTCGGGCACCTACGATTACTTCACCGAGGCGATCAACGGCAAGGCCAAAGCCAGCCGCGGCGATTTCACTTCCAGCGAAGACGACAACGTGCTGGTGCAGGGCATCAGTAACGACGAGCTCGCGCTCGGCTTCCTGCCGTTCGCATACTTCGAAGGCAACAAGGAAAAGCTGAAGCTGGTGCCGGTCGACGATGGCAAGCCGGACAATGGCGAGGGCGCCATCAACCCGTCGCCCGACACGATTCGCAACGGCACCTACACGCCGCTCTCACGCCCGGTGTTTATCTATGTGTCGACGAAAGCCACAGCGCGGCCTGAAGTGCAGAAGTTCGTCGAGTATTACCTGAAGAACGCCGACAAACTCGCACGCGAAGTGGGATACGTCGGCCTGGGCGATAACATCTACACGATGATGCTGGACCGCTTTACCAAGCGAACGGTTGGCTCGGTGTTCGCCGGCCAAAACACCGTCGGCGTGACCATCGAAGAGCTGCTCGCCAAAGAAAGCGGAAAGTAATTCCCGTATGAGCACTCGCGCGCTCGAATGGATTATCGAGCGGCTGCTGTTTCTTTGCGCAGCGCTGTCGGTCCTGACCACGGCGGGGATCATCATGGTCCTCGCCGTTGAGACGTACGAATTCCTCCAGGAAGTGTCGATCGTCGAGTTCCTCACCGGAACCGAATGGACGCCGCTGTTTGCCAACCGGCACTTCGGCGTGCTGCCGCTGGTCGCGGGGACGATGCTGGTGTCGACGATCGCGTTGGTGGTCGCACTGCCCATGGGTGTGCTGACCGCGGTGTATCTCAGCGAATACGCACCGGCCGGGTTCCGGCGCGTCGTCAAGCCGATCCTCGAGATCCTCGCCGGGGTCCCGACGGTGGTCTACGGCTACTTCGCGCTGACCTTTGTCACTCCCCTGCTCCAGACATTCCTGCCGGGATTGTCCGGGTTCAACGCGCTCAGCCCGGGCCTGGTGATGGGACTGATGATCCTGCCGCTGGTGTCGTCACTCTCGGAAGACGCGATGCGCGCGGTGCCGAACGGCCTGCGTGAAGGATCGTACGCGCTTGGGGCGAGTCGCATGCAGACCGCGTTGAAGGTCGTGGTGCCCGCGGCCTTCTCGGGCATCACCGCGGCGTTCATCCTCGCGGCGTCGCGCGCGATCGGCGAAACGATGATCGTCGCAATCGCTGCGGGGCAACAGCCGCGGCTCACCGCCAATCCATTCGTGCCGATCGAGACCATGACCGCCTACATCGTGCAGGTCAGCCTCGGCGACACGCCGCAGGGCACCATCGAGTACCGCACCATCTTCGCTGTCGGCATGCTGCTGTTCGTCATGACCTTCGGCTTGAACCTGATCAGCACCTGGCTGCGTGAGCGCTTCAGGGAGGAGTACGCGTGAGGAAGCACGCCGACCTCCTGTTCCAGATCGTCTCGCTGAGCGCGCTGGTGATTGCGCTGGCCGCGCTTGGCGCGCTGGTCTTCGACATCTTCGCCGACGGCGCCTCGCGACTGAGCTGGTCGTTCATCACCAACATCGCCTCGCGCAATGCCGAGGATGCCGGCGTATATCACGCGCTGATGGGCAGCATCTGGGTGATCGCGCTCACCGGGCTGATGGCGCTGCCGATCGGGGTTGCCGCGGCCATCTTCCTCGAGGAGTACGGATCGCGCAGCCGCGCCGCGCGCTTCATCGAGCTGAATATCGCCAACCTGGCGGCCGTGCCGTCGATCATCTACGGCCTGCTCGGCCTGGGTTTGTTCGTCCGGATGATGGGCATGGGCCAGAGCGTGCTGGCTGGCGCCGCCACGCTCGCGCTGCTGGCGCTGCCGGTCGTGATCCTCTCGACGCGCGAAGCGCTCCGCACCGTGCCGAACTCGATCCGTGAAGGCTCCTACGCGCTCGGCGCCACGAAATGGCAGACGATCTGGAACCAGGTGTTGCCGATGGCGCTGCCTGGCGTCCTGACCGGACTGATCCTCGCATTGTCGCGGGCCATCGGTGAGACGGCGCCGCTAATCACGATCGGCGCGCTGACCTATATTCCCTTCGCGCCGGATAGTGTCTGGTCGAAGTTCACCGTGCTGCCGATCCAGGTCTTCAACTGGGTGTCGCGGCCGCAAACCGAATTCAAGGAAAACGCCGCAGCCGGCATCCTCGTGCTGCTGGCGCTACTATTAACCATGAACGCGATTGCCATCGTCGTCCGCGATCGCCAGCAGCGCCGGGGGCGAGTATGACCGAGTCCACTGTGCCCGCCAGCCTCGCGGGCGTCGCCAGCCGCGCCGGCCAGTCGCCGGCGGCACTCAATCAACCCGTCAAGATCGCCGTCGATCAGCTCAACTTCTACTACGGTCAGAAGCGGGCGCTCGACGGAATCGACATCGAGATCCGCTCCAATATCGTGACCGCGTTCATCGGGCCGTCGGGCTGCGGCAAGAGCACCTTCCTGCGCACGCTCAACCGGATGAACGACATCATTCCGGCGACCCGCGTCGAGGGCAAGGTGCTGATCGACGGCGAGTCGATCTACGACGCCAAGGTGGACGTCGTGCAGCTGCGGCGCAAGGTCGGGATGGTGTTCCAGAAATCGAACCCGTTCCCGAAATCGATCTTCGAGAACATCGCCTACGGCCTGCGCATCAACGGCCTGACGAAATCGAAGGCCGAGCTGAGCGATCGCGTCGAGGAGAGCCTGCACCAGGCGGCGATCTGGGACGAGGTGAAAGATCGCCTCAACGAGTCCGCGCTCGCGCTGTCGGGCGGCCAGCAACAGCGCCTCTGCATCGCGCGGGCGCTGGCGATTCGCCCGGAGATCATCCTGATGGACGAGCCGGCATCGGCGCTCGACCCGATCGCGACGCAGCGCATCGAAGAGCTGATCTACGACTTGAAGAAGAAGTACACGATCGTCATCGTCACGCATAACATGCAGCAGGCGGCGCGCGTGTCCGACTTCACCGCGTTCTTCTGGCTCGGCCGGCTGGTCGAGTTCGGGCGCACCGACCGGATGTTCACGGCGCCGGCGGAAAAACTGACCGAGGATTACGTCACAGGGCGGTGCGGCTAATGGAGAAAGTGTTTCGGCATTTCCAGGGTGATCTCGATGCGCTGAAGGATCGGCTGCTCTCGATGGGTGGGCTGGCCGAGGAGCGGGTCCGCGAATCGGTGCGCGGATTGATGGATCGCGACCTCGCCGCGCTCGACGCGGTGATCACCGGCGATCAGCCGATCAACGACCTGCACATGGAAGTGGACGACCGCTGCTTCAAGCTGCTGGCGCTGCACCAGCCGATGGCGGCCGACCTGCGGGTGATCGTGGCGGCGGTGAAGATCAATACCGACCTGGAGCGGGTCGGCGACCTGGCGGTGAACATCGCCGAGGCCGGCAAGCGCTACCTGCAGCACCCGCCGGTCAAGCCGCTGATCGACATTCCACGGATGGGCGAGCTGGCGCAGAAGATGTTGCGCGACTCACTGGACGCGTTCGTCCGCCGGGAGATGCCGCTGGCCGAGGCGGTGCTGATCGCCGACGACACGCTCGATGCCCTGAAGAGCCAGATCTTCCGGGAACTGCTCACCTATATGCTGCAGGCCCCGGATACGATCGAGCCGGCCCTGGACCTGATCCTGATTTCGCGGCACCTCGAGCGCATCGGCGACCATGCCACCAACGTGGCGGAGGACGTCATCTTTATCCTGTCCGCCCGGGACGTCCGCCACCACGGCTCGGACTGGACGCGCTCGTAAAAGTCATTGAATGTATCCGCGGTATCGCCACGCCTGCCGAAGCCTTTGACGAAGGCGGGGCCAATGATGATCTAGAATTAGTTGGATCACCATATGGCAGATACGCTGAGCATCACCGACAACCGCACCGGGAAGACCTACGAGGTCCCGATCGCGGAAGGCGCCATTCGCGCCACCGACCTCAAGAAAATCACCACCGGCGGCGACGACCCGGGGCTGTGCACCTACGACCCGGCGTTCATGAACACCGCCGCCTGCAAGAGCAAGATCACCTATATCGACGGCGACAAGGGCATCCTGATGTACCGCGGATACCCGATCGAGCAGCTGGCCGAGTCCAGCACCTATCTCGAGACCGCCTACCTGATCCTGTTCGGCGAGCTGCCTGACAAGGGCCAGCTTGACGAGTGGACGCACAAGATCACCATGCACACGATGGTGCACGAGAACATCAAGAAGTTCATGGAGGGCTTTACCTACGATGCCCACCCCATGGGCGTGTTCATCAGCACCGTCGGCGCGATGTCGACGTTCTATCCGGACGGCAAGCAGATCTTCAACGCCGAATCGCGGCAAAAGCAAATTCTCCGCCTGATCGCCAAGACCCCGACCGTGGCCGCCTATGCCTATCGCCACAGCACCGGCCGGCCGTACGTCTATCCCGACAACGACCTGAGCTTCACCGGCAACTTCCTGAACATGCTGTTCAAGATGACCGAGGTGAAGTACACGCCCAACGCCAAGCTCGAACGCGCGCTTGACGTGCTGTTCATCCTGCACGCCGACCACGAGCAGAACTGCTCGACCAGCGCGATGCGCGCGATCGGCAGCTCCAACGTCGATCCGTTCTCGGCGCTGGCCGGCGCCTCGGCGGCGCTCTACGGCCCGCTGCACGGCGGCGCCAACGAAGCCGTGCTGCGCATGCTCAAGGAGATCGGCGACGCCAAGAACATCCCCGCCTTCATCAAGAAGGTCAAGGCCGGCGAAGGCCGGCTGATGGGCTTCGGTCACCGCGTCTACAAGTCGTACGACCCGCGCGCGAAGATCATCAAGAAGACCGCCTACGAAGTGTTCGAGGTCACGGGCAAGAACCCACTGCTCGACATCGCGCTCGAGCTCGAACGCATCGCGCTCGAGGACGAGTACTTCATCAGCCGCAAGCTCTACCCGAACGTCGACTTCTACTCCGGCCTGATCTACCAGGCGATGGGCTTCCCGGTGGAGATGTTCGCCGTGCTGTTCGCGATTGCCCGCACGGTGGGCTGGGTCGCGCAGTGGGAAGAGATGCTGCTCGACCCCGACACGAAGATCGCCCGCCCGAAACAGCTCTACGAGGGGGCCCAGACTCGTGAATACATTCCGCTCGACAAGCGCTAGGCTGTGGCATGCCGGACTCCTTGCGGGTCCGGCGTTCCTCTGTTTTCTTCTGTGGTGTCCGGCTTTAGCCGGACAAACACCGGCGCCGACCTTCGACAGCACCAAAGCATTCGAGCACCTGCGCCAGCAGGTGGCCATCGGTCCGCGCCCGTCAGGGTCGGCCGGGAACGTCAAGAACCGCGACTACATCAAGGCGCAAATGGCGGCGCTCGGCATCAAGACCGCCGAGCAGCCCTTCACCGGCGCGACGCCGCTTGGCCCGATCAAGATGGTCAACTTGATCGCGACCATTCCCGGCAAGCGCGCCGACCGGATCGTGCTCGCCAGCCACTTCGACACCAAGTTGTTTCGCGAGTTCCGCTTCGTCGGCGCCAGCGATGGCGCCTCGAGCACGGCGGCGCTGATCGAGCTGGCGCGGGTCATCAAGGGACGCGGACCGCTGCCGTTCACGATTGAATTGCTGTTCCTCGATGGCGAAGAGGCGACCGGCGAGTGGCAAGGCACCGATAACACCTATGGCAGCCGCCATTACGTGGAGGCGGCGCGCAAGGCCGGCTCGCTGAAGTCACTGCGCGCGCTGGTGCTGCTCGACATGATCGGCGATCGCGACCTGACGATCCGCCGCGAATCGAACTCGACGCGCTGGCTGACCGACATCGTCTGGAGCACCGCGCGCAAGCTCGGACACCGGGCGTTCATGGACGAGGAGACAACGGTCGAAGACGATCACATTCCGTTCTTGAAGGCCGGGGTGCCGTCGCTCGACATCATTGATCTGGACTACCCCGCCTGGCACACTGCGCAAGACACGCTCGACGCCGTCGGCGCCCGCAGCCTGCAAGTTGTCGGTGAAGTCGTCGTCGCGTCACTGCCGCTGATCGAAGCTCACCTGTTAAAGAACTGATCGTCCCGGTCCGGCTGAAGCCGGACACCACAGGGATGCCGAGGGGATCGTCAATTCAGTAGGAGCTTCTTAGCGGTAGACTTCGGCCAGGATCTCCGCCGCAGTCAACACCGTCGTCGAGCTCTTCGCCTTCGCGAACACTCTGTCGACGATCGGATCGCTGCACGGAATGCCGTGCTGCTCCAGCCAGAACACCACGTTCGACTT
>Ga0136611_10003768_pt1 | contig 10617 bp, 6 predicted proteins | sample AntDrymUQ2232306_2_FD_106645 | JGI IMG/M metagenome (GOLD analysis project Ga0136611, IMG submission 106645) | Polar desert sand microbial communities from Dry Valleys, Antarctica - metaG UQ223 (23.06) | ecosystem: Environmental > Terrestrial > Soil > Desert | place: Antarctica: Dry Valley... | reverse complement strand
TCCCGCAAGTTCTTGCCGGAGGTATACTCCCTCGACGGGTCCCTCGAACGCGAAGAGCCGACGGGGGACTTGCTCGTGAACAAGAAAAGCTTCGCGCTTTGGGTGGACCCTCTGACGACGGACAAGAAGAACGTCGTCAAGGTCTACGTCAACGGGAAGGGCTGGGTCGAGCACAGCTCGGCTCGCGCGCGGCCCAACGTTCCGCCCCCGCGGACCGCCAGGCGGGCCGCCACGAAACGAGCTGCGAGCCGGTCGGTCGACAGCCCTGCACCGCGCCGCAAGCCGATTCGGGCGGAATCCGCTGCGTTGGGTGTCAGCGGCGCGAGCGGGTCCCTCGTGTCGCGCCGCACCGCGCAGGACGCCCCGGGACCCTTTCCCTGCGATGTCCGGTGCACGCAGAACTCCATCATCGCGATGTGCGCCGTGTCGGGGGTCGACGCCATCAAGATGGTCGGCGCGATGCTTGGGGAGCGCTGGCTCCCTGGCAAACCGGTGCCCGAGGATGGCGTCGTCGACGCCGTATACAGCGCGATCGCGAAGGCAGTGGCCAGTCGCAACACCGATGACGTCCTGATGATCGTGAAGGACATCATCGACCCCACGGGAAACTCGCCGTGCCCCCTGTAACACCATCACCGTGGCGGCTGCAACGGGTCCAAACCGTCCATTTCCAGTTCAAAGTTTGCCGACAGGCGCACGCGCTGATCGACCTCCGACCCGACGCCTTCTCCGGACGGAGGCGCGATTGTCCACAGGACCTCTACGACGTTTGGCTCCAAGAAGTCGCAAACGTCCGCCGCCGCGAGATCGCCGCTGTCGACCTCGTGCACGACGATGGGTCCGGCGCATGCGTCTGGCGCGACGGCGGGGAGCTTGTACGTCAGCATCCCGGCGACGACGTGGATCAGGTCGTGACCGGCGGTCAGGACGTCGGAGGCCCGCTGCGCGGACTCGAAGGTCTCGAACGCGACCGCCCTGCCCTTTCCGCTGCGGTGGACAGCGAGGTGCCTGTAGCCCGCAGCAGCGACGCGCGTCGGCACGAACAGCTTCGCGGTGGCCATCTCCTCTGATCCCCAGTCTTCTCTCCACCGCTTATGCCTCGCCCAGCGAGCGCGGCAGACCACGCCGACATCCGTGAATATTTCCGCGCTGCCCGACAGATGTCGTGCGAGCCCGAGCGCTGTCAGGTCGTCCCTACAATCGGCGCCGCGATCAGCATGCCCGAGGACGGAGGTGCGTGGGCGCAGGCTCAGGGTTTTGGGCAGACCTCCGAGCCGGCGGGCGGCGACAGCACATATGCGACAACACGTATGCGGCAGCATGGGCGACAGTACTGCCTCCCGCGCAGGCACGTCGTCGCTGTTGGAGCAGCGCTCAGAGCTGGAGAGGCAGCTGCACGCGACTCGGCAGCAGCTGCACGCGACTCGGCAGCAGCTGCTGCAGAGCGAGCGGCAGTCCCAGCTCCGACTGCTTCAGCAGCAAGAGCAAAAGATGCGGCAGCAGCGAGAGAAGCAGCAGAGCGAGCGGCAGCAGCGCGAGCGGCAGCAGCGCGAGCAGCAGCGGTGGGAGCAGACGCAGCGCGAGCAGAGGGAGCAGCAGCGGGAGAAGCAGCAGCAGCAGCAGCGTGAGCAGCGGCAGCGCGAGCAGCAGCAGCGCGAGCAGCTCAAGCGGGCCAGCTCGGCGCAGCCGTTCGGGGCTTCTCTTGACAAGCGAATGAAGAACACCCCGGAGACGATGCTGCCCTCCAAGGAGGTCCTGGCTGCAGGCGGCACGCTCTACGGTACGGCGTCAGCTTGGTGGTCAGCAGTCAAGAAGCCCGGTGTGTGTTCCGGCAAGCACATCCTCGTCAACGGCACACCCCTCAAGGACACAGCCCGCGCTTGCGGTGGCTTGGGCGCGCCTTCTTGACTCGCCGCCCTAGCGGCCCCCAACCCATGGTCGTCTTCGAGACGCTTGCGCCGGTCTCTCGGCGCACGGCTTCCACGAGTGCCGCAGCCGTTTGAAACGAGCACCGCCGCGGCGATTGTGGAGTGCAAGCATGGTCTCCGTCGGGCAGTCGACTGCAAGTCTTCGAAGGCTTCGTTCGAAACGATTGTAGTGAATCACGTCACGATGTTTGAGCTTCTGCGGATGCATGGGTGTCCCACAATTACGTGGCGACGACCCGGTCGCCGGCATAAAGGCCGCTGGCAGGCCACACCCCAGCGTCGGCCCGTGCGCCCGAATCCCGTCGCACCGTTTGTAGCGATGGCGCCTCCCCCGGTCACCCTGAGCGCCGACGTCGAGGAGGTCGGCGAGGTCAAGTTCTCGATGATGACGTCGGAAGACATCCGCGCGGCCAGCGCCGTCGAGATCACGTCCACGGAGCTCTTCAACGGCTCGTCCCCCGTGCCCGGCGGCCTGTACGACCCCCGCATGGGCGCCTACGAGTACGGCAGCCGCTGCCACACGTGCCTGCACACGAACGCCCGCTGCACGGGCCACTTCGGCCACATCGAGCTGGCGGCACCCGTCTTCAACATCGAGACGAAGGACTGGGTCAAGAAGTTCCTGAAGTGCGTCTGCTCGCGCTGCTCCGCCCTCATGGCGCGCGCCGACGACCCCGACATCGCCCGCCTGGCGCGCCGCAAGCTGCCCAACTCCAAGCGCTTCGCGGCCGTCGTCGCGGCGTGCACCAAGGCGGGCGTCAAGACGTGCCCCGCGTGCAACGCCCGCCGGGCGGACAGCGTGGCGTGGGACAAGAAGGCGTCCTGCATGGAGCTCGTCTGGAAGGGCGAGGGCGACGCCGCGGCGGAGCGCATGCCGCTGGACGCCGGCCAGGTCGACGCGATCTTCCGGCGCGTGACCGTAGCGGACGCCACGACGACGGGCATCCTGCGGCCCGACGCCCTGCTGCTGTCGGTGCTCCCCGTGCCGCCGATCGCGGTGCGGCCGCCGGCGAAGAACAGCTCGGGCCAGCGGCGCGACGACGACCTGACCATCAAGCTCGCCGACATCGTCAAGTCCAACAACCTTCTGAAGGCGCGCAGCGCGGCGGGCGCGACGGCCGAGACGCTGACCGCGCTGACCACGCTGCTGCAGTGCGAGTGCATCACGTACATCAACAACAGCGCGACCGGCGGCGTGGCGATCGCCAAGGTCAAGGCGACCAACCGGCCGCTGCGCTCGGTGACGAGCAGGCTGAAGGGCAAGGAGGGCCGCATCCGCGGCAACCTGAGCGGCAAGCGGGTGGACCAGAGCGCGCGGTCCGTCATCACGCCCGACCCCAACATCTCGGTCGAGGAGCTCGGCATGCCGCTGCGCGTCGCCAAGACTCTGAGCATGCCGGAGGTCGTGCGCGTGGACAACCGCGAGCGCCTGCAGGCAGCCGTAGAGAACGGGCCGACGGAGTACCCGGGCGCCGTCTACGTGCGCGTCGCGTCGTCGGGCGCGCTGCTGCAGCTGAAACGCGTCGAGGCGCGGAGGCGCGTGGCGCTCGAGATCGGCGACGTCGTGCATCGCCATCTCCTGGACGGCGACGTCGTGCTCTTCAACCGCCAGCCGTCGCTGCACCGGATGAGCATGATGGCGCACCGCGTCCGCGTCATGCCGTACGACACCTTCCGTCTCTCCGTCATGGTGACTCCGCCTTACAATGCTGATTTCGATGGCGATGAGATGAACGCGCACTGTCCTCAGAGCGCGACCACCGCCACGGAGCTGCGCATGCTGAGCGGGGTTGCGAGCCAGATCGTGACGCCGCGCGAGCACGCGCCGATCATCGGCGTCGTCCAGGACGTCGCCCTCGGCCTGCACCTCATCACGGCGGCGGACGTGCGGGTAGGCCGCAAGGCGGCGTGCAACATGCTGGCCCACCTGTCGACGTGCGACGGTGACGTCGGCCCCGAGGTCTGGACCGGCCGCGACCTGCTGTCGGCCCTGCTGCCGCGCACGCTGCACCTGGAGACCGGCCGCGAGACGATCGAGTTCGGCCGCCTGCTGGACGGCCAGCTGAACAAGGACTCGTACCAGCGCTCGACCAACGGCATCCTGCACGCCGTCTACAACGACAACGGCCCCCGCCGAGCGGTGCGCCTGCTGGACGACACCCAGAACCTGGCGTGCGACTGGCTGATGACGAACGGCTTCTCGGTCGGCATCGGAGACCTCGTGTGCCGGCCCGAGCTGCTGGTCGACATCGGCGCCGCCATGGCGACCGCCCGCCGAGCGGTCTCCGACATCTTCCTGTCCATCCACACCGGCGACTTCAAGAACGACACCTTCCAGAGCGATGCCGAGTACGTCGAGGCCCTCGCACTGAAGGAGGTCGAGGCCATGTTCAAGGTCGTCGGAGCGGGCGCGATCGAGGACTCCCGCGCCCGCAGCAGCCGCCTGCTGTCCATGGTCGACGTCGGCGCCAAGTCAAAGGGCAAGACCATGAACGTGTGCCAGATGGTGGGCTCCCTCGGCCAGCAGCAGATCGACTTCCGCCGCGTGCCGCTGTCCTTCGAGGGCCGCGTCCTGCCGCACTTCGCGCGCTACGACGACGGCTGCGACGCGCGCGGCATGGTCGAGTCGTCGTTCGTGCAGGGCCTTACCCCGCAGGAATTCTTCATGCACGCCATGGCCGGCCGAGAGGGCCTCATCGACACCGCCGTCAAGTCGGTCACCGGCGACACGCCGGTCGTCTTTCTGGAGGACGGCCGCCCGCGGTACGCTCAGATCGGAGACTGGATCGACGGGCACCTCGCGAGCCGGACCGCGGACGTCGCGCACTTCGAGGAGCGCCGCATGGAGCTGCTGGACCTGCAGAACGACGTCTTCATCCCGACCACCGACGAGCACGGCGTCGTGACCTGGGGGAGAGTCACCGCGATGACGCGACACGACCCCGGCACGCAGCTGTTCGAGATCCGGACTGCGGCGGGCAAGCGCGTTATCGTGACCGAGTCCAAGTCCGTCCTCGTCTGGCGCGCCGCCGCCAGACAGTTCGTGGACGTCGCGCCAGCCGACATCGCGCCGGGCGACTTCATGCCCGTGACCAAGCGCCTGGCGGTGCCGCCCGTAGAGTTGACCTCCGACCCCGCGTCAGGCATCCCGCTGGTCCCCTACGTCGGACGCGTCATGGGCCGCTACCTGGCGAACAGGGACAGGGGCGGCGCGGTCACGAAGCGAGCCGCCGCCGAGCCGCGCACCGTGCCAGACGTCGCGTTCTGCGCGACGGAGCCGTTCGTCTGCGGCATCCTGGCCGGGTACTTCGCCGACCCGCCCTCGGACCCGTCCCGGCGCCTGGCGGACGGCATCGCCATGCTGTGCAGCCGGATCGGCGTCTTCGCGATCGCCGACGGCGACGACGGCGTGCTCGTCGCGCCGAGCTCAGTCGCGGTCTTTGTCGAGCGCGTCGGCGTCCTGCCTCCGATCAGCGAGATCGACCCCCCGACCATACGCGACGTCGTCCTGGACGCCGTCCTCGAGATCCGCGCCGTCGGCGTCGAGCGCTACCCCAAGGTCTACGACCTGACGATCCCTACGACCCTCAACTTCGGCCTGGCCAACGGACTGCAAGTGCGCGACACCTCCGAGACAGGCTACCTCCAGCGCAAACTCATCAAGGCCCTCGAGGACTGCAAGGTCTCGTACGACCGGTCGGTGCGCGGCGCAAACGGCAACGTCGTCCAGTTCATGTACGGCGAGGACGGCATGGACGCCTGCTCAATCGAGACGCACACCCTGCCCACGGTGGCCGCCGGCGGCCTGGCCGAGATGACGGAGCGCTTCATGTGGGCGCCCCGAGACCTGGACGGCATGCGAGCGGTCCTGGCTCCCGCCCTGCACGAGCGCCTGTCCGCCGACGGGTCCGTCTGGCGGCGCCTGAACGCGCACTTCAGGGCTCTCGTCGCGGACAAGGACTTGGTCGCCCGCGTCTCCGGCACGGCCGACGGCGACGTCGCCGCGGACAAGATCTACCAGCCGATCGCGTTCGACCGCATCCTCCGAGCAGCGGCCCGAGCGAACGCGGCGCCCGGTGGCGCCGTCTGCCTGGACCTGCACCCCGCCGCAGCGCTGGACGCCATCGACGGCCTCGTCGCCAAGATGGGAGTGGGACCCGCGCCCTCCGCGACGCCGCTCCTGGCCGCCCTGGTGAGAGCCTTCCTGTCGCCGAAGGCGCTCCTGCGAGAGTACGGCATGACCTCCGCCGGCCTGGACGCCGCCGTCGCCTCGATCGAGAGAGCCTTCATGAGCGCGCTGTGCTCGCCCAGCGAGATGGTCGGCATCCTGGCGGCGCAGTCGCTGGCCGAGCCTCTAACGCAAATGGTCCTCAACACGTTCCACACCACCGGCATCGGATCCGCCACCAAGCAGCTCGGTGGCGTCCCGCGCATCAAGGAGCTCCTGAGCTTCACGCGGAACCCCAAGACGCCAGTCATGTCGGTCTACCTGACGAGAGCCGACCGGGCGGCGGCGTTCGCGATGTGCGAGACCCTGCGCTCGGTCACGGTCGCCGACATCATGACGTCCACCGCACTCCTGTACGACGCCGGCGAAGACCCGACGTTCGGGGGTGACGCCGAGGCCGCGCGCGTGGCGGCCCTGTACAGAGCCTTCGGCGTCGACGACGGAGACGCCGCGCTCTCGCCCTGGCTCCTACGCATAGACTTTGACCGCCGCAAGATGATCGACGCGGGCGTCCACATGCACGACGTCCACCGCGCGCTGACCTCCGCCTTCACGGCGCACGTCGTCCACACGGACGACGGCGCTCGAGACCTCGTCATGCGTCTGCGGCCGCCCGCGACGGCGCCCGACATGATGAGCGAGCTCGTGGCGTTCGAGGAGCACTCACTCGCGGTGCGAGTGGCGGGCGTGCCAGACGTAAGGGCCGCCTACGACTTCCCGGACAAGTCCCGCCGGTACGACGCGGTGACGCGCACCACCGTCGCGAGGGCCGACGAGCACATGGTCACGACACAGGGCGCAAACTTCGGCGAGACCCTCGGCCTGGATGGCGTCGACGCGGCCAGGACCTCGACCAATGACCTCCGCCAGGTGCTGGACGTCCTCGGCATTGAGGCCACGCGTGCCGCTCTGTTGGCAGAGCTGACCGAGCGCTACGCGCCCGACACCGGCTCGTACGTGAACCACCGCCACCTGGCGTTGCTGGTGGACTTCATGACGCAGAGCGGCGACACGACCGCGATCGACCGCCACGGCATCAACGCGGGTGACATCGGGCCCCTCGCGAAGTGCTCCTTCGAGCAGCCCGTCGACAACCTGGTCAAGGCCGCCGTGTTCAGGGAGTCCGACAAGGTCGAGGGCGTCGCGGCCAGCATCATCCTGGGCCAGGTCTCGCGCTGCGGCACGGGGGACGGCGACGTCGTGCTCGACCAGGACGCGTACGCGCAGATCGACGGGGACCAGGCGCCCGCAGCCGACCTCCGCATCTCAGGGCAGGACCCCGCCAACGAGCCAGCCCTGGACAACCTGCTCGCGGTCATGTTCTCGACCGCCGCCGCGCGCGACAACCTGGCCATCGACCCCGCCGTCTTTGTTGGGGCCGCCTGAGCGTACGTGTTACAGGAAAATCAACGCGTCAGGGTTTTCGCGTGTCCGCCAGCGCGCGCCGACCAGAACCGAGCGACGAACGCGCTGTTGAACGTCGCGAAAGGGTCGCGGCTGTGCTCAGCCGAGCCGGGCCGTTCTCCGTGCGACGACATCGCGCGGCCTGAGGGAGCAGGCCAGAGCTCTGAGAGCTCGTCGATGGTGCCCCTGCGCGGCGCGGCGTTTCAGTACGGCGGCCGTGACGCGGCAGTGCAACGGCGACGGCCACGGCGAAGAGCGCACAGGTCGGGGGTCTCAAGGCGGTCGGCCATCGCCGGTACTGAATTCGCCATGCGACTGTGCGGCTCTGCGGTCCTGCGGTGATGCGGTGCTGCGGTGCTGCGGTGCTGCGGTGCTGCGGTGCTGCGGTGCTGCGGTCCTGCGGTCCTGCGGTCCTGCGGTCCGGCGGTAATTGGGCGGGCAGCTCACGCGCCCCATCATCATTGTCGCCGGCCTGTGCAAGAGCTCCAGAAGACCATGAGCTCAGCCTCGCACACGCTGTCGACGATGGCCGTGCCCGCCGCGGTCCCCGCCCCGTTCGGCCAGAGCGGCGGGGAGTCTGCTCGCGCGGCGCGGTCCCAGAAGACACGGCGGCCTGCCGCCGCGGCGTCCGCCAAGAGCGCGGCGTCCGCCAAGAGCGCGGCGTCCGCCAAGAGCGCGGCGGCTGCCAAGAGCGCGGCCTCTGCCAAGAGCGCTGCGCCGCCTGCCAAGAGCGCGACCTCCGCCAAGAGCGCAGCGCCTGCCAAGAGCGCGGCGTCTGCCAAGAGCGCAGCGCCTGCCAAGAGCGCGGCGTCTGCCAAGAGCGCAGCGTCCGCCAAGAGCGCGGCGTCTGCCAAGAGCGCGGCGTCTGCCAAGAGCGCGGCGTCTGCCAAGAGCGCGGCGTCTGCACAGAACGCAGACTCCCTGGTCAGCCGAGCCGCCGACGTCAGCGCGGCCATCGCCGAGCGCATCGAGAACGTCATGACCCAGTTCTCGAGCGTCCTGTCCGGAAAGCCGGGGCCCGCCAGCCGCAAAACCGCCCGCCGCAAGCCCGCAAGCCCGCAAGCCTCAGAACGGACGCGGCATGAGCGGACTGCATAATGTCGAGCCGCGCTTTCAAGCACCGCGATGGCGACCGTCTCGGCTAGCCCCTTCCTGAACCTGCCCAACATGCGCGCAGTCATGGAGGCGCTCGAGGCTCGCATGGAGCGGCGCCACTTCGACGCGGTCGACGGAAACGCGCGAGCGTTGGTACTGGAGATAATGCAAGACGTTGACTCGGACGGCGACTACGCGGGATTGCCGGTGGCGGACCGCAACGACGTCGTGCTGCGAGCCGCGTGGGACATCATCGGCGACCTCGCGGACAAGCGGCTGGCTGCGGTCGGAGACAAGGGGCCCGACGGCCTGGAACTGTCGGCGGCGGCGGTAGAGACCGCCGCTGTCGGTCCGGCGGCGCCTCGCCGCGCTCTGCCGACGATTTCGGAGACTGATAGATCCGCGGCCCCGCCAGCGGCCGCCGAGCCCTTCGCGCCGTATCCGGACGAGCCGACGCCCGCTCCGACGCCGGCCGGAGATGAGGTCGCCGCGGACTCCTTCACGCGCGCGGAGCAGGACCGCGCCGCGGCGGACTTCGCCGACAAGATCGTGCGCCAGCCGTGGGCGCCGCAGGCGCGGCCAGCGGACACGACGATAGACATCTCGGTCGACGGATTCGACCGCGACTTCGACCTGTACCCCGACCGCTTCCGATTCCAGTACTACTGCGGGGCGAACGTCGCTAACGTCACGTCCGTCCGAGCGACGACGCTTCTTCTGCCGGTCACCGGCGGAGACACGCGGATGAATGTCGGCGCACCGTACGTCCTCGTCGCCTTCGACGAGTTCTCGGGCAACAGCGACGACGGCGCCAGCGACGGCCTGCGCCGATCGTTCTGCAAGTTCATCATCGACAAGGTCACCGGATTCCCAGGGGCGCGCCAGTTCGCGCACATGATACCGGGAGGCGGCGGGGTCGTCGCGTTCTCGCCGCCCATGCAGAGTCTGAGCCGCCTGACCGTCAGCTTTACGCTGCCCGACGGCGCGCTGCTGAGCGAGGCGCAGGACACGCACCGAGTCAGGTCCGTCAACATGTCGACCGACGGCGTCAACTGGGTCCTGCGCACGCTGCTACCGTTCGCCGCTGAGTTCGAGGCAGGCGACATCGTGCAGATCCGCGGCGTCGCGACCGCCAGCGCGAGGGTCAACGACTACCTGAACCGCGCGCAGGGGCACGTCGTGATCGCGGGAGCCGCCGTCGCGGAGTTCGACCGCCCAGCCGCGTCGATCGTCATCGCGCAGCCCACGAAGATCGACCCGGTGACGCGCCTGATAGTCGTGGACGAAGACGCCCAGCTTGCGCTGGACGCCCTGCCCGACGACGGAGCGATAGCGCCGGCGGCCCGCCTGGTGAACACGTCGCTGCAGGTCAGCCTGTCCCTGGTCGCGGTCTGCGCGCCGTCTACGCGCCATGAAGCCGTCGTCTGAGGCCGTCGTCGTCTACATGACGCCGACGCGGCCCATGCCCAGACCGTCAGGGTCGTCCGCCGCAAACGTCGCGACGCGCTTGCCCTGCACCTGTCGGCTCTGCTCGGGAAGCATCGTCCCGGAGCAGTCAAGGTCGAAGCACGTCTTGCAGCCCATCGTCTGCGCCGCAGACTGCCGGTTCTCGGACATGATCTTCTCGGCGTTGTGCGTGTAGAACTTGCGCAGCTCGTTGGACGACATCGGGGCGCCGCGCTCCGCGTTCACGGCCGCGGTGAAGTAGCAGTGCTGGCGGTAGCTCGTGAATGAGCGCCCGTCCGACATGCGGGGGGGGCACGTGCTCGCCTGCTGCTTCGGCGCAGAGCACGCGTAAGCCTCCTCGAGGGACGACATCTGGGGGTGCATCGCGAGCTCTACAGACAGACGGCAAAAATAACTCACACACGGTGCGGGTGCCTGAAGAACCATGAGCTCACCCTCAAACGCCCGCACCCGCTGTAACCGCTACGAGGCTGCCAAACACGGCCGCCAGAACCG
>Ga0136611_10003767_pt1 | contig 10617 bp, 8 predicted proteins | sample AntDrymUQ2232306_2_FD_106645 | JGI IMG/M metagenome (GOLD analysis project Ga0136611, IMG submission 106645) | Polar desert sand microbial communities from Dry Valleys, Antarctica - metaG UQ223 (23.06) | ecosystem: Environmental > Terrestrial > Soil > Desert | place: Antarctica: Dry Valley... | reverse complement strand
TTGGTCCTCGGGCGCGTTTCCATCCGGAGCCGCGCTAAATTGCGCCGAGGGAAACCCGGGAGACGCAAGCCATTGCCGATTGCTGATTGCTGATCCAGCCAGACGGAGCGCCGCATGCGCCAGTCTGTTCGGATCGTCTCGCCAGTCGGAAACCACATCATATGCCAGTCCGTCTCGGTCGTTTCGAAATGCCGAAGAGTCTTACCAAAGACGATTCTTCCAGCAAACCCACCTACGCGAAGTTTGTCGCCGAGCCCTTTGAGGCTGGCTACGGGCACACCGTGGGCAACTCCCTGCGTCGAGTGCTCCTCAGCTCGATCGAAGGCGCAGCCATCACCACCGTGCGCATCAATGGCGCAAACCACGAGTTCCAGACGCTCCCGCACGTCGTTGAAGACGTCACCGACATCATCCTCAATCTGAAGCTCGTAAAGTTTAACGTCGCCGATCACGAGCAGCGGACGTTGACGATCAATCTCAACCGCGAAGGGCCGATCACCGCGGGCGACATTCAGACGATGCAAGGCGTCGAAGTCGTCAATCCGAAGCAGCACATCTGCACGCTCGACAAGAAAGTGCGGTTCGAGGCGGAACTGACCGTGCGCGTCGGGCGCGGCTTCGCCACCGGCGACGAGAACAAATCCGGAGACATGCCCATTGGCGTGATCGCGATCGACTCGATCTTCTCTCCGGTCACGCGCGTGAAATACGCGGTCGGCAATACCCGGGTCGGCCAGCGGACCGATTACGACAAGCTGGAGATGGAGATCTGGACCGACGGGCGGATCGCTCCGCAGGACGCGCTTGTGCAAGCGTCGAGCATCTTGAAGAAGCACTTCGAGCCATTCTATGGCTACGATGAAAACGCGGTCGCTTTCGACGAGACGCCGCAGGCGCAGAACCAGGAGAATCAGAAGCTCAAGAAGCTGCTGAATATGAGCGTCAACGAGATCGAGCTTTCGGTCCGTGCGGCGAACTGCCTGAACAACGCGAACATCACCACGGTCGGCCAGCTCGCGCTCAAGTCGGAAGCCGAGATGCTCAAGTATCGCAACTTCGGGAAGAAATCGCTCAACGAGATCAAGGACAAGCTGCAGCAACTCGGTCTCGGGTTGGGCGCGAAGTTCGAAAACGGCCTCGTGGATTCAACCGCCGAGGCAAACATCACCGCGCTCTAACCGCACCCCATGCGTCATCAACGAAAGACCATCAAGCTCGGGCGCAGCCAGGCGCATCGCAAAGCGTTGCTCTCCAACCTGGCCGTCAGCTTGATCGAGCATAATCGCATCAAGACCACGCTCGCAAAGGCAAAAGCCGTCCGCCCATTCGTCGAGAAGCTCGTCACCAAGGCGAAAACGAACACGTTGCACACACGCCGCATGGCGCTCGCGGACTTGCGGCATAATACCGACGCCGTGCGGACGCTCTTCGCCGAGGTCGGACCGCGTTGTGCCACCCGGCAGGGCGGTTATACGCGGATCATCAAACTCGGAGCCCGGATGAGCGATTCCGCTCCGATGGCCTTCATCGAGTGGGTTGATCTACCTGTGGTCGTTGAGCCTGTGCCGGAGCCGAAGAAGGCGGGAAAGAAGGACGCCAAAGCGAAGCCGGCAGAACCCGCTGCGAAGAAGGCGCCGAAACCGAAAAAGGAAGCTGCGGCATCCGAAGAACCCGCCGCGGAGGAAGCTCCTGCGGGCGAAGAGAAAAAGCCCGCGCGCAAACCGCGAGCGAAGAAAGCTGCGGACGAGAAGCCGGAATAACGCTCACGCATTCTGCTCCATTTGAAGGGCGGGTCCGGATCCGGACCCGCCCTTTTCTTTGCGCTTCTGCCGCCCACGCGCGGGTCCTATAAGCACCGCCGCACCGCATGAAAAACGTCACGCCACCGCAGATCGACCTCTCCGAGCTTAACCCCGCCTGGATCGTTCGGATCGCCCTTCTCCTTGTCGCACTCTGGGCGCTGATCTCATGCTACTCGACGGTGCCCGCCGATTCGGTCGGGGTGCTGATCCGCCTGGGAAAATATTCCGACACCGTCTCTCCTGGCCTGCGCTTCAAGTTACCACTCGGAATTGACCGCCTGGTGCTGGTTCCGGTGCAGCGACAGCTCAAGCTCGAGTTTGGGTTCGGCACCCCCGGCGCCTCGAATAACGACCAATACTCGAGTGAACAGGACGAGGAGAAGAACATGGTCACTGGCGACCTGAACATGGCCACCGTGGAATGGGTGGTGCAGTATCGCATCGAGAACGCGAAGCACTGGCTCTTCAACGTCTTCGACCCGAACTCCACGCTCCGCGACGCGAGCGAATCCGCGATGCGCGAAGTCGTCGGCGACCGCACCGTGGATGAAGTGCTGACGGTCGGCCGCCAGGAGATCGAAGATCAGTGCCTGCAGCGCCTCAAACAGCTCGCTGAGCGCTACGGACTCGGCGTCTCGATCATGCAGGTGCAGCTCAAGAATGTGCACCCGCCCGGACCGGTGCAGGCGTCGTTCAACGAGGTCAATCAGGCCCAACAGGAAAAGGAACAGCAGATCAACGTCGCCAACGGCGAATACAATAAAGCAGTCCCTCGGGCACGCGGCGAGGCAGAGCAAAAGATCAACGAAGCGGAAGGCTACGCACTCCGGCGTGTGAATGAAGCGCGCGGCGACGCCGAACGGTTCACCGTGGTCCTGGCCGAATACATCAAAGCCCCGGAAGTCACCCGGCAGCGGCTTTACCTCGAAACCATGCAGGAAGTGCTCCCGCACTTTGAGCGCAAGATCATCCTCGACGACAAAGCCGGCTCGGTGCTTCCCCTGCTGAATCTCGACGGCAAAACCCAGCTGAAATAGCGGCCGGCATGGCGGAGCCTCTCACGAACGCGGAGAAAACTGCGCTGAAGAAGCGCATCGGCCGCCTCGAGCCGATCGTCAAAGTCGGACACGCCGGCGTCACCGAAGCATTCCTGCGCAGCCTCGACGAAGCGCTCAGCGCGCACGAAGTCGTGAAGATCAAGTTCGCCGCGTTTAAAGAACAGAAAAAGCAACTCGCGCCGGAAATTGCGCGCCAGACTGGGAGCGAGCTCATCGCCCGCGTCGGCCACGTCGCCGTCTACTTCCGCCGGAAAGGCACGCCGCCCGTTCGCACTACGCCGCCGCCAGCAGACGCTCCGGATTAAGCGCTCGGAGCGCTTCCCGCACAAACATCCCGTCCGGGTGGCGAAGTTTCCATCCAGATGGACGCGCTGGACACAGAGGGCTGCACCGCTCTGGAACAGCGGACCCCCAGCCCGGCACCGAAGCCTACGCCTCAGCACCATAGGTCTCCGGTTTCTGGAAGGTTGGGCGCGGTCGCGTGCGAAGTGCCGGGACTTTGCGCCCCGCAACTGCCATTAAACCCCGCGTATGCCCCGCACGCGCGCTACCGGCTCAAAGGACTCCTCCGCCCACCTTGGCTTCGAGGCGAAGCTGTGGCTCGCCGCGGACAAGCTCCGCAACAACATGGACGCCGCTGAGTATAAGCACGTCGTCCTCGGGCTGATCTTCCTCAAATACATCTCCGACACCTTCGAGGAGCACCACGCGAAGCTCGTCGCCGGCCAGGGCGACTACGCCGGCGCGAATCCCGAGGATCAGGACGAATACAAGGCCGAGAACGTCTTCTGGGTCCCGAAGGAAGCGCGCTGGTCGCATCTGCAGGCCAACGCCAAGCAACCCGAGATCGGCACGCTGGTCGATGACGCGATGGTGGCGATCGAGCGTGATAACAGCCGACTCAAAGGCGTCCTGCCCAAAGAGTATGCGCGGCCCGGCCTCGACAAACACCGGCTCGGCGAGCTCATCGACCTCATCGGCACTATCGTCCTCATCCGCTCGGCCTCCGGTGAGGAAACCGCCAAGGCCGACCTCCCGCCCGACGCGGGAGCAGGAGTAGCGGAGGGGAAGGTCGAAACGGCCGCCGTTCCCTCGCATCGTTCCGTCGATCTCCTCGGGCGGGTCTTCGAGTATTTCCTGAAAATGTTCGCGGGCGCCGAGGGCAAGAACGGCGGCCAGTTCTACACGCCGAACTCCGTCGTGAACCTCCTCGTCGGGATGCTCGCCCCGCAGGCGAACTCTCGCATCTACGATCCGTGCTGCGGTTCGGGCGGCGTGTTTGTCCAGTCCGAGAAGTTCATCGAAGAACACGGCGGCAAACGCGACCAGGTCGCCATCTACGGGCAGGAATCCAATGCGACCACCCGGCGGCTGGCCGTCATGAATCTGGCCATCCGCGGCATCACCGCCGACTTCGGCCCCGAGCACGCCGACACCTTCCGCCGCGACCTCCATCCCGACCTCCGCGCCGACTACATCCTCGCCAACCCGCCCTTCAACGACTCCGACTGGTTGCGCAAAGACGACGACGTGCGCTGGCAGCCGAGCGGAGCGAGACAGACTGCCGCAGGCAGCCCGCAGGGTGAACGCGGAGGCGTTCATCAATTCGGCGTCCCGCCGCGGGGCAACGCCAACTTCGCCTGGGTGAAGCACTTCATCCACCACCTCGCGCCCGCCGCGCCCGGATCATCCGGGGGCATGGCCGGCTTCGTCCTCGCCAATGGCAGCATGTCCTCCAACCAGTCCGGCGACTGCCCGCGCGAAGCGCACTCGCCAATGCGGTCCACCAATTCGCAGAGCCTTGGAAGGCAACGCGACATCCGCCGCGCCCTCATCGAGGCCGACCTCGTGGACTGCATGGTCGCCCTCCCCGGCCAGCTCTTCTACAGCACGCAGATCCCCGTCTGTCTCTGGTTCCTCGCGAAAAACAAACACGATGGCTCTGTCGCCGAACACGAACTGGCACTCGCCGCATGAACCTCGCCCTGCGCGGCACCGCGAACGCCGACACCTTACGCCGCGACCTTATCCAGACCCACTACATTATTACACGGCTAACTTCACGAATCCGGAAACTTCGAAAGATCCGAGAAACATATTTACCAATCGCGCAGCGGCACGTCTCCGAGATTGTTTGAAACTAAAGCATGCCAAATCTCCCTCACGGTATCTACGAAGCGCTGCTCGATGAGAATCTAAGTTCTATCCTGGACCGGCATCCGGAGTTGCGCTCAGTCTTCGGACAACTATACCCAGAGGAAGAGCCAGCCCGTTACGCCGCTTTTCTTGGAAGGCTCTTGGAAAAAGCTCTTCGACTTGAGGACGACCCAGCGGCGCGATTACGGCTCTGCAATGAGATTATTCAATGCATAGCGGGCAATCCTACGACTCAGTTCATACAAAGCAGCCGCCTCATCGCGGCGGACAAACCTCTCTTGCTGGAAATCACTCCGCCGAACTATGCGCAAGGAGGGATGCAGCGGCCGGAGACAGCTCTGGTGGAGAGCAGTCTGTTCACTGGTTCGCCTGCCGACCCGCAACTCGTGCACGAACTGGGGAAAGAAATGCGGTCTGCGGATTCGGTGGATTTGCTCGTGTCTTTCATCAAGTGGTCTGGCCTGCGCCTGTTGATGCCAGCGTTTGAGGAAATCGCCCAGCGTGGTGCAGCAGTGCGCATCATCACCACTTCTTACATGGGCGCCTCAGATGCGGAGGCGGTGGAATGGCTGGCCGGTTTGCCCAACGTCGCGATTCGCGTTTCTTACGACACGGAGCGGACACGTCTCCATGCCAAGGCTTACCATTTCCGGCGGAACAGTGGGTTTTCAACGGCCTACATCGGTTCTGCGAACATGTCGCAGGCGGCGATGACTAGCGGGTTGGAATGGAATCTTAAAGTAACCGCGCAAGACATGCCGCACATCGTGGAAAAGTTCCTCGCAGAGTTTGAAACCTACTGGAACAGCCGCGAGTTCATTTCCTTTAACCCGGACGAGCCGTTTGTATTCCGAGAGGCCATCAACCATGCGCGGACGCGGCAGGGAATCGCGCCGGTGTTTTTCGACATTCGCCCGCATCCGTTTCAGGAAAGAATTCTTGATGCACTCGAATCCGAGCGTCTCGTCCATGGCCACTGGCGCAATCTGGTTGTTGCGGCGACCGGGACGGGGAAGACGGTTGTGGCCGCGTTTGATTTCAAGCGGTTCTTCGAGGAGAAGCAGGGACAAGCCCGCCTTTTGTTCGTGGCGCATCGAAAGGAAATTCTCGAACAAGCCGTCGGCACATTCCGGGGCGTGCTTCGTATTCCAGACTTCGGTGAGCTTTTGGTTGGACCTCACGTTGCGGCTCGCTTCGACCATCTTTTCTGTTCGGTGGACATGCTCGGAACGCGGCGCTTGTGGGAACAGGTCGGCGCTGAGTTCTACGACTTCATCATCGTGGATGAAGTGCACCACGGTCCCGCGGCGAGCTATCGAGCGATATTCGACCGCTTCAGGCCACGAGTCCTCTTGGGATTGACGGCGACGCCGGAGCGCATGGACGGCGCCAGCGTGGCAGCGGATTTCGGCAACCGCTTCGCCGCTGAAATTCGATTGCCTGAAGCGCTCGAAGAAAAACTTCTCTGCCCGTTTCACTACTTCGGAGTTGCAGACCCCGTGTCTCTGACGGCTGACAAGTTCTGGCGCAGCGGCAAGTATGACATCGCGGAGCTTGAGAACGTTTACACTGGTTCTCACGCTTTGGCGCTTCAAAGGCTGGATGTCGTGGTCAACGCGTTGCTCCGTTACGAGCCTGACTTGGAGCGCGTCCGCGGAATTGGATTTTGCGTTTCCATTCGGCATGCCGAGTTCATGGCACAGAAGTTCAACGAGCGTGGGATTGTTTCGGCTCTGCTCGTAGGTGAAACAGTCACTGTCGAACGCACCGCAATCCTCAACAATTTCAGAGCCGGAAAAATCCGATTCTTGTTCACGGTGGATATGCTGAGTGAGGGACTCGACATACCTGATGTAAATACGGTCTTGTTTCTGCGTCCGACGCAAAGTTTGACGGTGTTCCTTCAGCAACTCGGACGCGGTTTGCGCCACGCGCCGGAGAAAGATTGCCTCACGGTGCTCGACTTCGTCGGGCAGTCGCACCGCCGTTATCGCATCGACCGGAAGTTGAAAGCACTACTGGCGAAGCGACGTTTCAATATTCAACGAGAGGTCGAGATGTATTTTCCCCATCTCCCCGCTGGTTGCAGCATCCAGCTCGACAGGGTTGCGCGTGAGTATGTGTTAGCGAACATCCGTGAGAACTTGCGCAACCTCACGGACCAAGTGCCTGACCGACTGGAATCCTTCGAGCACGAAGCGAAACAACCGCTGACATTTGGCAACTTCGTCCGCTTCCATGACTACGAGCCTGAAGCCCTCTTATCTGGAAAACGGACCTGGTCGGAGTGGAAGAGCGCTGCTCGCCTCGCGGAAACGCCTACGGATCCAGACATTGCTCAATTGAGGGCCGCATTAGTCAGCGCAGCACAAACGAGCGGGCCAAAGGAAATTGCGCGCATGCGGCGAGTCGTCGCGCACTTGAGAGACGGAAATCCAGCTACCGCAATTGTCGAAGCTGGAGAGGCGACCATTCCCATTCACTACCGCATCTGGGGGCAACCCGGCCGAAAGCTGGGAATGGCAAACATCGAAGAATCGTTTCGGCGAGCGGCTCAGAATCCGTCTGTGCTGGGCGACCTCGAAGAAGTCTTAGCATGGGCCGATGAGGAGTCTCGTGTCGGAAGCGCGCCGTTGAACATTCCATTCCCATGCTCGTTGGAACTCCACGCCACATACGGCAGCGACGAAATTAAGGCAGCGCTTGGCAAAGCGACTTTTGAGACGGCGGGGGAAACTGGCTCTGGTGTCTTACATTTCACGATCATCAAGGCACTCCTAGCACTGGTGACGTTTCAGAAAACAGAGAAGGAGTTTTCACCGAGCACGATGTATCAGGACTACCCCATTAGTCGTGAGCTGTTGCATTGGGAAACTCAGGGGCGGACGAGCCAAGCCAGCGACACCGGACAGCACCTCATTCACCACGTCGATCGTGGTTACACGATGTTGTTCTTCGTTCGCTCTCGTAAGAAAGTGGATGGCACCACGGCCCCGTTCACGTTCCTTGGCCCAGCGAAGCTGGTGAGCTTCCAATCCGAACGCCCTATTCAGATGGTTTGGCGACTCGACCACCCGATGCCTGTCGAAATTTTCGATGCCAACCGCCGCGGCGGTTGACTCCCTCATCGGCCAAAGCAGGATTCCGGTCGTCATTCGAGGAGCGGACGGATGAGGGCTGGCTGCAAATCCAGCTCGAACTCCTGCGCGAGACATTGGACAGCGCTGATTTCTCCGCCACGCTCCAGCGCATCCGGTGACGCGCAATCCACGGCGCGAGGTTCCGGCAGGTCATCCGCTCCGAACGAACGCTGGTTTGGAATCGGTGGCTGAACGAGTGGACGTGCCGCGCAAGTCACGGGACCTGGATATGCCGGAGAACCGGTTCGTGAAGTTTGCGCTGGGCGAGTTCCGGGCGTTTCTCACGCACGCGGAAGGCGTCTTCGAAGCGTGCCCCGGCTGGGGAGCATCGGCAGCGTTGTCGCATCGGCTGGCGGAGACAGTGGAGGATTGGCTGGGGCGCGGGTTGTTCCGCGAGGTAGGCCCGATGCGGTTCGCGCCGCTCGGCAGTCCGGTGCTCCAGCGCAAGGCGGGTTATCGCGAGGTGCTGCGCTGGTGGCTGCGCTTTCGCACGGCGGCGGAGCTTTCGTGGGAAGGCGGCGAGGAGTTGTTTCACGCGGGCCAGCGCAATGTGGCGGACCTTTACGAGTATTGGCTGTTCTTCGAGTTGCTGGGTTGGTTTTGCCAGAAGTGCCGGGGCGGGAACCGACCAGCGATTGAGGAACTGATTGAGGGCTTGGAAGAAGGCTCTCCGAATCTGCGGCTGAAGAAGCGGATGGAACTCGGGCCGTTTGTCGGGACCTTCGCGAGGCAGAGTCGGCGGCTGAATGCGCGCTTCGCCTACAACCGGCGCTTTGAAGTGACGCAGGACCGGCACGCGGGCGGAAGCTGGACGCGGAGGCTGCATCCCGATTACACACTGACCTTCTGGCCCGAGGGGCTGAGTGAAGCGGAGGCGGAGCGGCAGGAGCTGCTGGTGCATGTGCATTTCGACGCGAAGTATCGCGTGGAGGACATCGAGGGATTGTTCGGCGCGGAAGGCGAGGATGATGCCGACGAGGAAGATGCGAAGAACCCCGGCAACTACAAGCGGCAGGACTTGCTGAAGATGCACGCCTACCGGGACGCCATCAAACGGTCGCAAGGCGCGTATGTCCTTTATCCGGGGTGGGCGAACGAAGCAGTGAAACTGAAAGGCTTTCACGAAATCCTCCCGGGGCTGGGCGCGTTTGGCGTGGCACCAGATGAGGACGGAGTGGCACAGGGCTTGGAGTCGCTGGAGAAGTTTCTGGATGAAGTGTTGGCGCATCTGGGAAACCGCACGACGGCACAGGAGCGCGTGAGCTATCACGTCGCCGAGAGCTACACTTTGAAGGAAGAGCCGGTGCAGTATGGTTCGCTGGTGCTGGCAGAGCGGGACGAGATGAGCGACACGACGCGGGCGCTGCCGCCGTCCGAGCATCATGTGGTGGTGGCTTGGTATAACACGCCGGAACAACTGGCATGGACGCTGGAGAAGGGCATCGCCAACGTGCGGTTGGGTGACAGGCCGGGAACGTGGCACATCCCTCCCGAGATGGCGTCGGCGCGGCACGTTCTCCTGCGGACGCACGGCGGCAAGGTTGCTGCCGGTTTGTTCCGTCTCACTAAGCCGGGCTACAAGGTCTATTCCGCGAGCGACCTCACGGCGAAAGGATACCCCGGTGCGGCTGGTGGTGAGATTTACGCGGTCTTTGAAGTGGAAACGGATGCCGCTTACGCTGGGCGGAAGTGGGATGAGCCAGAAGTAACGAAGCAGATTAAGGCATTTGAGTCGCGGCGAACTTACCGCCAAGTGGACACGCTGCACCGGCGTTCTCCTGACCCAAGGGTGTTGAGTTTGCAGGAACTGCTGCGGGCGATGCGCTGAACGGCTTTCAAGGAATTCAGTTGTAAAGGAATACTTAACAACTGAACGCGAACGGCGGATGAAGCGCACCGTTCGCAATACGGCTTCGGCGAGCGGTTGAACGAGAAGGGCGAGATGTCCTACGGCTTCGCCAGCAACCTGCGCGATGCCTTGCCGAATGCGGGCTTCACCGGCACACCCATCGAGAAGACCGATGCCAACACGCGGACGGTGTTTGGCGATTACATTTCGATCTACGACATCCAGCGCGCCGTGGCGGACAAGGCGACGGTGCCGATCTACTACGAGAGCCGCATCGCCAAGCTGGGCCTGAACGCCGCCGAGTTGCCGACGCTCGACGCGGAGTTTGAGGAGATCACCGAAGGCGAGGAGCTATCGAAGAAGGAACAACTCAAGACGAAGTGGGGCGCACTGGAAGCGCTGGTGGGCGACCCGAAACGCATCGCACTCATCGCCGCCGACCTCGTGACGCATTTCGAGAAGCGCGTCGAAGCGATGGACGGCAAGGCGATGGTCGTCTGCATGAGCCGGCGCATTTGACTCTCTCGCGGCCCCGCTCGGTCGGGCTTCGCCCAGCGCTCCGCGCTGTCTATCTCGGTCGGCCCGCTTGCCTCCCTCGGTTGCGTGGACCT
>Ga0136611_10003766_pt1 | contig 10619 bp, 8 predicted proteins | sample AntDrymUQ2232306_2_FD_106645 | JGI IMG/M metagenome (GOLD analysis project Ga0136611, IMG submission 106645) | Polar desert sand microbial communities from Dry Valleys, Antarctica - metaG UQ223 (23.06) | ecosystem: Environmental > Terrestrial > Soil > Desert | place: Antarctica: Dry Valley... | reverse complement strand
GAAAAAATCGAGCACGACACAGGTGTGCTTCCGTGCCATAGGCATATCATGCTGAGGGGCCTTGTCGCTATCATCGACAACAATACGTGAAACTCCGTTCGAAGCCCCATTGCCGTGTCGCCGCAGTGGAACCTAGTGCAGTGGGACATCGCCCGGCTCGGCTGCGATGAGTGAGGGATAAGCGCCGATGCCTGTCTCCCAGACCGCGACTACTCCGCCCGCGAGCGCTCGGACCGAAGCGACGATTGACTCGATCACCCTAGAGGTGCTCTGGAACCGCCTGCTCTCCGTCACCAACGAGCAGCAGGTTGCGCTGATGCGGACCGCGTTCAGCACTATCCTGCGCGAGTCCCAGGACCTCGCCTGCGGCGTGTTCGACACACGCGGCAACATGCTGGCGCAGTCCGAGACCGGAACACCGGGCCACATCAATGCCATGGCCACCGGCATGCGCCACTTCCTCGACGTGTATCCGCCCGATGTGCTGCGGCCCGGCGACGTGCTGCTCACCAACGACCCATGGATGACCGCCGGCCAGATCAACGACATCACCATCGTCACCCCGATCTTCAAGGGCGATCGGCCGGTCGCCTTCTTCGCCAACACCTGCCACGTCGCCGACATCGGCGGGCGCATCCTCTCCGCCGAGGCGCGCGAGGTGTACGAGGAAGGGCTGTACATCCCGATCATGAAGCTGTTCAATCGGGGCGAGCGCAACGAGGTGCTCTTCGAAATGATTCGGGGCAACGTGCGCCTGCCCGACGAGGTCGAGGGCGACCTGTACGCCATGACGACCTGTAACGACGTCGGCGGCGCCCGGCTGCTCGAGTTCATGGAAGAGTTCGGCCTCGACTCGATCGATCCGCTCGCCGACGCGATCATCGAGCGATCCGAGCGGGCGGTGCGCGCGGCCATCTCGGCACTGCCGGACGGCGAATACGAGCACGAGCTGTGGTCGGACGGCTTCGAGGGACCGGTCGTCATCAAGGCGAAGGTCATCGTGCGGGGCGACGAGTTGACGGTCGATCACGCCGGGTCGTCGCCGCAGTCGCGGTACGGAATCAACTCGGTCCTGAACTACACCCACGCCTACACAAGCTTCGCGGTCAAGGCGGCCATCTCGCCCGAGGTGCCCCACAACGAAGGCTCGTTCCGGCCGGTCCACGTCACCGCGCCCGAGGGCTCGATCGTCAATCCGCGCCACCCGGCGCCTGTCGCCGCGCGGCACATCATCGGTCACTTCCTCCCAAACCTGATCTTCGGGGCGCTCGCGCCGGCCCTGCCCGACCGCGTGATGGCCGACGGCGCCGCGTCACTCTGGGCAAGCGTGTTTCGCGGCGAGGGGCGCAACGGCCGCACGTACAACCTGACGGTGTTCCAGGTCGGCGGAACCGGCGCGCGGCCAAACAAGGACGGCCTCAACGTGGTCGGCTTCCCGAGCGGCGTGGCCGGCGTCCCGGCCGAGGTGATCGAGAACCTGACCGATCTGGTCATGACGAAGCGCGAGATCCGCCTCGATTCCGGCGGCGCGGGCACGTTCCGGGGCGGCTGCGGGCAGGTCACCAACGTTCGCTGCGCGAGCGGCAAGCCCTGGTCGATCAGCGGCATGTACGACCGGATGAACCATCCGGCCAAGGGCATGTTCGGCGGCGGCGACGGTGCAACGGGCAGCTTCGTCCTCAGCTCCGGCGTGCCGGCCATCGCGAAGCGCCAACTCTACCTGGAATCCGACGTCGCGGCGACCGCGTACCTGCCGGGCGGCGCCGGCTACGGCGACCCTTTCGAGCGCGACCCCGAGCGGGTTCTTCAAGATACGATCCTCGGGTTCGTCAGCCTTGACGCGGCCGAGCGCGATTACGGCGTCAAGATCGCCTGCTCGACGCGCTCCGATGAGCGGATCAGCCTGCCCGAGCACTACGCCATCGACCGCGCCGCGACCCAGGCGCTGAGAGGAAGACGCTCGTGACCATCGCCGCGCAGGCCATGTCGGGCGAGACCATCGACCCGATCACCCTCGAAGTGCTCTGGAACCGCATCTTGTCGGTGACGAACGAGCAGCAGGCCGCGCTGATGCGGACGGCGTTCAGCACCGTCGTGCGCGAGTCGCAGGATCTCGCGTGCGGCGTGTTCGACACGCTGGGCAACATGGTCGCCCAATCCGAGACGGGCACGCCCGGCCACATCAATTCGATGGCCACCGGCATGCGGCACTTCCTCGAAAAGTACCCAACTGGAACGCTCGACGAGGGCGACGTGCTACTGACCAACGACCCCTGGATGACGGCCGGCCAGATAAACGACATCACCATCGCCACGCCGATCTTCCACCGGCGCAAGATCGTGGCGTACTTCGCCAACACCTGCCACATGTCGGACATTGGCGGGCGGATCATGTCGGCCGAGGCGCGCGAGGTCTACGAAGAGGGACTCTACATCCCGATCATGAAGCTCTTCCGACGCGGCGAGCGCAACGAGGAGCTGTTCAAGATCATCCGCGGCAACGTCCGCACGCCCGACGAGGTCGAGGGCGACTTGTACGCCATGACCTCGTGCAACGACGTCGGCGGCGCGGCGCTGATCGAGTTCATGGTGGAGTTCGGGCTCGACTCGATCGACCCGCTCGGCGCCCAGATCATGGCGCGCTCGGAGCGTGCCTTGCGCGAGGCCATCGCGCGCTTCCCGGACGGCGTATACGAGAACGAGATCTGGTCGGACGGCTTCGACGACGAGCCAATTCTGCTAAAGGCGACCGTGACGGTCGCGGGCGACGAGCTGACCGTCGATCACGCCGGGTCGTCGCCGCAGTCGCGATACGGGATCAACTCGGTGCTCAACTACACCCACGCCTATACCAGCTTCGCGGTCAAGGCGGCCATCTCGCCCGAGGTGCCCCACAACGAGGGGGCGTTCCGCCCGGTGTATGTCACGGCACCGGAAGGCACCATCCTGAACCCGCGCCACCCGGCGCCGGTCGCGGCCCGTCACATCATCGGCCACTTCCTGCCCGGCCTCGTGTTCGGCGCCCTGGCCAAGGCCATGCCGACGCAGTTCATGGCCGACGGCGCCGGCCCCTCCTGGAACACGGTCTTTCGGGGCGTCGCGCGCAACGGCGAGGGCTACGTGTTCACGCTGTTCCAGTGCGGCGGCACCGGCGCCCGCCCGACTAAAGACGGGCTGAGCAATGTCGGCTTCCCGACCGGCCTGGCCGGGGTGCCCGGCGAGGTGATGGAGAACCTGACCACGCTGGTCATGTGGGAGCGCGCCCTGCGCCCGGACTCGGGAGGCGCGGGCCGACATCGCGGGGGCCTGGGCCAGACGGTCACCATCGGTTCGGCGAACGGCGAGCACTGGTCGATGAGCGGCATGTACGACCGCACCCGCTACCCCGCCCAGGGTCTGCACGGCGGCATGCCCGGCGCGGCCGGCGAGTACCTGACCAGCACCGGCGACCGCCCCAGCCCGAAGCGCCAGCACCGCTTCGAGCCCGATACGCGAGCGACCGTCGAGCTACCGGGCGGCGGGGGCTACTTCAGCCCCAGTGAGCGCGAGCCGGAGCGCGTGTTGCAGGACGTAATTGACGGCTACGTTTCCGTCGAGTCGGCCGAACGTGACTACGGCGTCAAGATCACCCGCACTACCGGCCCCGAGGAACGCATCAGTCTGCCCGAGCATTACGCCATTGACCGCGACGCGACATTGCTGGTACGCGGGCCGGAGCCTAGATGAAGTGAGAACAGCTCGGATCGTGAACGACGCGGCTCGACGACGGTCGCTTGCCTACTCCGCTTCCGAGTCCAGACGCTCCTTGAGCCACATGCGAATGAGCGTCTGGTACGGAACCGATCGGCGCTCTCCCTCGGTCTTGAGCCGATCGATCATGTCGATCGGGAGCCGAAGGTTGATCGGCTTCGTGCGACGGACGCGCGTCGGCTCAATCCGCTCTTGGGCGCCGCGAACCGTCTCCCAATAGTCGCGATGCTCGTCCCACCACCGCGCTTCGTCGGCATGGGAAAGCCCGCTCGGGAGTTCTGTGCTAGTCCCTGACCTGACGGACATAGAACCGCCTTTCATGCGGGCGCATTTCCCAACCAGTAAACGGGCGCATGCGACCGTGCGCCCTCACTTGGTAGACAACCGCGAGGTACCGACCGGCAGCCGTGCGCCTAGAACTCGGAGGCGATCCGGCGCATCTGTTCCTCCGCGTTGACGGAGGATCGGCCCTTCGAAAACATCTTCAACCTCGTCTGGACTGATTCCATGGCGCGCGAGATGCTCGACATTGTCGTCGTCCCACTCGAACTCCGTCTCGTCCACACTGGCAAGTGTATAGACACCGTCTACACAAATCAAGCCTCATCGGACAGAGAATTCCGGATCTCAGAATTGCCGTTGACGTGAACTTCGGATCGCGGCCCGCCAAGCCGGCGGCGCGGTATTCCAGCGTGACATCGCCAGCGCGAACAATTGCTCTCTCGGCCGATTGCAAAGTTTCTGTTAATCCTTGGCGCTAATGGCGCGATGCCGTTTATCCTGGTGGCTAGCGTGCGCGCGACCGTCTTGGCTGGGTCCGCCGCGTACTCTCGATGAAGGATCGACGGTCATCGGCAGGGTCATCAAGCGCGTCCTACATCGGCTCGTACGTGGTCTGATCGTTCATCCAATCCGAGGCGTCATCATGCTGGTGGTGCTCGTCGCGGCGGGTGCGATCTTACTGTTGCAAGGCAGTCTGCCGTCTCTCTCCCTCCCCAGCATGCCGCGCGCGGCGCGAAGCGAGCCGAACGCGACCGAGAGCTACATGCGCGGCACGACGGCGTTCGACGCGCGACTCGTGTGGGAGGCGCTGAGCGAAGACGCCCAGTCGCGATACGCCAGCCGAGGCGGTGACCTCCAGACGCTCCAGGCGCAGATGGACCAGGCCAAGCAGGCCGGCGCACAACTCGACTCGATCACCTACATCGGCGGCCAGCCATTGCCCGACGGCACCAGCCTCCACTTCTACACGGTGCTCACGCGCGGCCCGCAACAGCAACAGCGGACCGATCCGGAGTACGTCCCGTACGTCTTCACCCTCGACACGACAGGCAAGATCACCCGAGTGCAGTAAACTCCGCGTCAAGTTCCCAGAGGCATCGACGGTACGTCGTCAGAGCGCAGGCGACCACAGTCGTCACCACGCCAACGTGGACCGCCACTTAAGCGCCCAACGTTCGGTCCACCAACTCTCAGGCACCAGCGTCGAGGAGAAAGGCTCCACACATGGCAGCTCGCGCGAGATCGCCCTTCATCGAGAACGAGTACGACGAGTTGGATCGGAAGATCGACGGTGTGCTCGGCCGCATGGGCGGGCTCTTCCGCTTCTTGCTCTTCTTTGCCGCGATCGTCGGATTCCTCATGTTCGTGATGGTGCCGTACTGGGAGACAGCCGGGCCCATCATGTTCGCCATCATGGGCCTCGTCTTCCAGTTCATGTTCCTCGCCGCGGCCATGGTCTTCCAGTTCGTCGTCATGTTCTGGTTCCTCGGGCGGACCCGAATCTATTGGATCATGCCGGGCGAGACCGGGGTCACGTTCAAGGACTACAAGGGGAATCCCGAGATCCTGGAGCTTGCCGATCGGATCGTGACGCTGCTACGGGGTGTCAAGGGCTTCAAGGCGATGGGAGGCCAGGTCCATCGAGGCATGCTCCTCGTTGGCCCGCCCGGCACGGGTAAGTCGTACCTGGCCCAGTGCATCGCCAGCGAGGCCGGCATCCCCTTCGCCTATGCGAGCTCGCCGAGCTTCCAGAGCATGTTCATGGGCATCGCGAACATCAAGGTCATGATGCTCTACTCCAAGGCCCGCAAGCTGGCCAAGCAGTACGGCGCGTGCATCATCTTCATGGACGAGATCGATGCGATCGGTATGGCACGCGGGGGTCAGCAGGGTCAGATGGGCATGGGCATGGGCGGGTTCATGGGCATGGGCGGCAACACCGGCCTGCTCAACGAATTGCTGATGCAGATGGACCCGCCACCGTCCGATCAGGGGCGCAAGGCCAAACTGCTCCGCAAGTTCGGATTTCGGGTCAAGAAGGCCGAGATGCCCGCCGTGTTCACGATGGGCGCCACGAACCTGGCTTCCGTGCTCGACCCCGCCCTCCTCCGCCCCGGTCGTTTCGACTGGAAGATCACCGTCGAGCGCCCGAGCGCCGTCGGCCGCCGCGAGGTCCTCGACTACTACCTCGAGAAGATCACGCACGTTCCCGAGCTGCCGGTCGATCGCATCGTGACCGAGATGATGACGCCCGAGGGCCAGGGCTACACGCCGGTCGAAGTCAAGTTCGTGGTCAATGAGGCGGTCGTCCATGCCCATTTCGACGGCCGCGAATCCGTCACGTACATGGACTTTCGCAAGGCGATGGAGACCCGCGAGTACGGACTTCGCCAGTTGATCTCCGGCCGGACCGCCGAGGACAAGCGTCGCGTGGCCTATCACGAGGCTGGCCACGCCATCGCCATGATTCGCCTCTACACACGCAAGCGGCTCGAGCGCCTCACGCTGATGCAGTACGGCGAGCTGCGTGGCGCCGAAGGTGTCGCCTTCGACAAAGCCAAGGAAGAAATTCACATCACGACACGCGAAGAGCTGCTCACCGACATCCAGATCTTCGTCGCGAGCAAGGCCGCCGAGCAGATCTTCCTGGGCACCGAAACAACCGGCATGGGCGGTGATCTGCCCGGAGCGAGCGTCAGGGCGCTCCAGTACGTTCGATGTGGCATGGGCGGCAACCTGTTTACCGTCAACTTCTGGGGGGAGCCGACGCCCCAGGAGCGCGCCAGTGCCGAGCGCATCTTGCAGCAACAGCTCAGCTTGGCTCGGCAGCTCTTGGAACAGAATAAGCCCCACGTCCATGCCATCGTCGAGGCACTGATTGAAAAGGATGAGCTGCTCGGAGAAGAGGTCGAAGAGATCGTGCAGCGCGTCGATCGCGAGGTTGGTCGTAGCGAGGTGCCGAGGTATCTGACTCCGATCCCCGCGCCCGATGCGGAGCCGGAGCTTGTGGCCGCGCCGGAGACGATCGTACGGTACGCCGGAGCGCGCCGTCCGTCCGACGACCGGGATCGCGAGGTCGGAGGTCACGGAGTTGCAAGTCTCGAGCCGCGCCAGGACCGTGGGCTCCCCTCCAGCGACGGTGAGACGCCGCGCAGCTAAGCCTGATGCCCGACCAAGCACGCCGCGGGGGCGTGGCGTGCCCGTCCCTTGATGGGCGGGGCGGGCCACGCCCCCAAATCTACAATCACCGCTCATAGCCCTCGGTTCACGAGACATCCGACATGCCGGTCCGACCCGAACCCGATAGCGCCCTCATCATTGTCGATGTGCAGAACGATTTCTGCGCGGGCGGCTCGCTCGCCGTGGCCGACGGCGACGCCGTCGTTCCAATCCTGAATGACTATGCGCGCGCCTTTGCCGACGCCGGCCGGCCAGTGATCGCCACGCGCGACTGGCACCCGGAGCGGACGACCCACTTCAGTGAGTTCGGCGGGCTATGGCCCCGGCACTGCGTCATGGGCACGGCCGGTAGTGAGTTTCATCCCGACGTGGTGCTCCCCGAGTGCGCACTTGTGTTGTCGAAGGGGATGGGCGAGAACGAGGACGGCTACTCGGGGTTTGACGCGGTCTACCGCGACGGCCGCTCGCTCGCACAGGTGCTCTTCGAGTCGGGCACTCGGCGACTCTACGTCGGCGGCCTCGCCACCGACTATTGCGTGATGAATACCGTCCTCGACGCACGCTCGCATGGTCTGGACGTCCGCGTCCTCCTCGATGCTATACGCGGCGTCGATCTTAAATCCGGCGATTCTGATCGGGCGATCGACGCGATGCGAGAAGCCGGCGCGATAGTCCGCTGAGGCCGTTCGGATCGCGCGCGGAACCTGCTACCATCTCGTCGTGAGCCTGACGGATCGCGCCGCCGTGGTCGGCGACGTGCAGCACCTGGAGCGCCGGCGCAACATGCGTCGTGGAGCACCCCGATGCTGAGCGTGCGTCGCGTTGCGAACCTCGCCGGTGTCGCGCTCGGCACAGCGACGTGGGGTGTGTACACTGGGCGCCTATTGCTCCGCTCCCTGCACATGCTCCAGCTCGAGGGCTACCAGACCGCCCGCTTCCTGGCCTGGTCGATCGCTCGGCGCGAGCGCTGGGCATCGTCCAGCCAGTTGGTGGCCGCCTTCGGCATGGCGGCGCTGGCCGGCGCCAGTCTCCATGGCTCGGTACGCCCGTTGGTAACGGGCACGCCGGCGCTTGTTGCCTGGGCCGCGCTCGGCGGCTGGCTGTTGCGCCGCGCGACGCCACAGGAGGCGAAGAAGCCGCTCGCGCTCACGGCACGAGCGAAGCGCCTGGTGGCCGGCCAGGCATTCGTGGCTGGCGTCGTGGCCGTTGGACCGGCGGCAATGCTCGCCCTTCGCGGCGGTCACGCGCGGGCGCAAGCGCTCCCCGCGTTGCTGGCGGGCGGGGCGGTTGGGAGCCTGCTAGCGCCGCTCACGACCTCGGCCGCCAACGTGCTGCTCTGGCCGGTCGAGGAGCGCATTCGGCGCTACTACCTCGACGATGCCCGCCGGATTCTGCGGGAGCAAGACCCCGTCGTCGTGGCCGTCGCGGGATCGTACGGCAAGACGAGCACCAAGGAATTCATCGCCGCCATCCTGGGCGCGAAGTTCACCACACTGAAGCCGCCCGGCAGCCACAACACGCCGATGGGCCTCAGCCGCGTCATCCGCGAGCACCTGCTGCCCACGCACGACGTGTTCGTCGCCGAGCTCGGTGACTACGTGCCCGGCGACATCCGCTTCTTGTGCAATCTGGTCGGGCCGCGCATCGGCGTGCTGACGACCATCGGGCCGGAGCACCTCGAACGCTTCAAGACGATGGAAAACGTCGCGCGTGCGAAGGAAGAGCTGATCGAGGCACTCCCCGCGAGCGGCGTCGCGGTGATCAACCAGGACGACGAGGTCGTTCGAGCGATTGGCGACCGAGCCGAGGCGCGCGGGCTGCGTGTCGTCCGCTACGGACTGTCGGCGCCCGGCGCGGCCGTGCGCGCTGAGAACGTCCGCACCGCGCGCGACGGCCTCCAGTTCGATGTCTCGGCCGATGGACACGACAGTGCCCCGTTTCGGATCGGGGTACTCGGTCGCCACAATGTGGCGAACGTGCTGGCCTCTGTCGCGGTCGCGCTCGAGTTGGGAATGTCGCTGCCCGAGATCGCGCGCGCGGCGAGTAAGATTCGGCCCGTCGAGCATCGTCTCCAGCCGATCCAGGGAGCCGGCGGCGTGCTCGTGATCGACGACGCCTTCAACTCGAATCCGCGCGGGGCGGCGGCGGCCCTCGACGTGTTGGGGGAGATCGAGGGTGGCAAGAAAGTGCTCGTGACGCCGGGGATGATCGAGCTCGCCTACCGTGAAGAAGACGAGCACCGCGCCTTCGGGCGGCACGCGGCGGCCGTGTGCGACGACGTGATCCTCGTCGGTCCGGAACGGACGCGCCCGATCGCGGCCGGCCTGCGCGAGCGCGGATTCTCGGCCGAGCGCATCCACGTGGTGGGCAGCCTCGCCGAGGCCACGGCCCGCCTCCAGGGGCTGATCGGGCCCGGCGACGTGGTCCTTTTCGAGAACGACCTGCCCGACCAGTATGACCGCTGATGGCCTCCACTCGGCCGCCAATAGCCACGGCGCCGCGCGCACCGACCGGGTCATGGTGGGCGATCTCAAGATCGCGTACCGGGCGCGGGGTTCGCTCGACGGCACGCGGCCAATCGCAGTCGTGCTTCACGGGTGGGGCGCGAGCAGCGCGGCCGTGTCGCTCATCCAGGATTGCCTTGCCGATACTCACGATTCCGTCGCGCCGGACCTACCGGGGTTCGGCGCGAGTGACCCGGTTCCGGGCATCTGGGGCTCGGACGAGTACGTCGCGGCAATCCTCCGCTTCCTCGATGCTCTGAGCATCGGCCGGGCGAGCTTTCTGGGGCATTCGCGCGGGGGTCATTTCTCATTCGCCATCGCCGCTCGGCATCCCGAGCGCGTCGCGAGCCTCGTCCTGATCGACAGTGCCGGCATCAAGGCCCGCCGCGACGCGGCATACCGGGCGCGCGTCCTGGCCTTCAAGACGGGGCGACGCATCCTCGCGGCGCGTGCGATCGCCGGACCGCTCGGTGCTCCGTTGCGCGACGCCTTCGAGCGTCGGTTCGGCTCGGCCGACTATCGCGCAGCGTCAGGGAACCTGCGCGGTACCCTCGTGCGACTGGTGAACGAAGACGGGCGCCACCTGCTGCCGCTGGTCACGGCGCCGACACTGCTGATCTGGGGCGAGCGCGATGACGCCACGCCCCTCGCTGACGGGCAGCTGATGGAGCGCCTGATTCCGGACGCGGGCCTCGTCGTGTTCCCCGGAGCCGGCCACTTCTCCTACGCCGACGACCCCGGGCGCTTCTGCCGCATCGTCGGCCACTTCTTGCGGCCGACCTAGCCCCAATACCGATAAGTTTAGGGCCAGAGGATGCGGACGGAGGTCACGGCGACGGGCGGGAGAGTCGGGGCTGAGCCGGCGGACGGTGGGCGCTTGAGGGGGAAGTTGCTCATCTTGCG
>Ga0136611_10003765_pt1 | contig 10619 bp, 5 predicted proteins | sample AntDrymUQ2232306_2_FD_106645 | JGI IMG/M metagenome (GOLD analysis project Ga0136611, IMG submission 106645) | Polar desert sand microbial communities from Dry Valleys, Antarctica - metaG UQ223 (23.06) | ecosystem: Environmental > Terrestrial > Soil > Desert | place: Antarctica: Dry Valley... | reverse complement strand
CTGTCGTGCTGGGGTCGTGCTGACGATCAGCTGGAGAAGGAGCCGTTGACGTGTGCGACGTGTGATCGGCCAGCGGGCTTCGACGATCTCGCGCTACCTTCGCGTGCCGTGGGGGAGCCGAGACGAGGGCGCCGTTGCGGTGCGTGGCTCGCCGCAGGGCTCGTCGCCGGCGTCGCAGCCGCCGGTCACGCATCAGCCTCGCCCGCTGCGCCGCGGCGCGTGCCGGCGACGGCGGTGACGCAGGTACCTGCGGCGGTTCCGGGCGACGCGACCGCCGTGCTCGCCAACATCGCCATGACGGACGCTCTGGGTCCTGGCTACATCACCGCCGACCGCTGCTCCGCGCTGTCGCCGGGGCCACAGGCGAGGGCCAACGGCAACTATGCCGTCGGCGCCACGATCGCGAACCTGTCCGTCGTGCGGACCGATCCGGGCGGCGGCTTCTGCCTCGTCAACCAGGCTCCCGTCAATCTGATCGCCGACGTGCAGGGGTGGTTCGCTCCGGCCGGTCCGGCGGGAACGACGCTGCTCCCGACGGCGCCGCGTCGCGTGCTGGACACGCGAGACGGCAGCGCGTCACGTCTGCCGGACGGAAGCATCACGCCGGTCCAGACCGGTGCCGCGGCGGCGACGACGGCGGTGCTCGCGAACATCGCGATGACGGATGCGTCGGCCATGGGATACGTGACCGCCGACCGCTGCTCCGCGCTGTCGCCCGGGCCACAGACGCGGGCGAACGGCAACTACGTTCCGGGGACGCCGGTGGCCAACCTCACGGTCGTGCCGGTCGACGCCGACGGGCGGTTCTGCCTCTACAACCTCCGCCCGGTGCACCTCGTCGTCGACATCCAGGGGGAGTTCTCTGCGCCGTCGCCGGCCGGCCTCCGCTACGCCGCCACGGAACCGACCCGCCTCGTCGACACGCGCGACGGTTCGACGACGCTCCCGTCGTCAGGGTCGGTGCTGCGGATCGACACCGGGCTCGCCGGCGTCGCCGCAGCCGCACTGGTCAACATCGCGATGGCGGACGGATCGGCTCCCGGCTACATCACTGCAGGCAGGTGCTCAGAGCTCGTCGCTGGGCCCCAGCAGAGGGCGAACGGGAACCACGGTGCCGGCGGCGCGATCGCCAACCTCTCCGTCGTCGGCGTCGACGCAGACGGCAGCTTCTGCGTCTACAGCCAGTCGGCAGTCCATCTCGTGGTGGATCTGCAGGGCTGGTTCGGCGCGACCGGGACGCAGATGTTCTTCCCGATGAGCGGCGTCCGTGTGCTCGACACGCGACCGCCCGGCGGCGAACCCCGGGTCCCGACTGAGCTGCCTGCGCCCGCGCCTGCGCCCGCGCCTGCGCCCGCGCCCGACACGCCGGACGGTCCTCAGACGTCGTGCGAGGCCGTCGTCCACATCGGTGACTCGACGTCGGTCGGCATGATCTCTTCCTCGGTGATCCCGGAGGCGGAGGGCCGGCTCGACGCGCAGTACCGCCGCGTGGGTGTCACGAACCCGCGCATGGAGATCTCCGGAGCGCGCTCGATCGTCGAGACGCTGCGCGGACAGGTCAACGCACGGGATGCGGCGGCACGCGTCCGCGGCACCGGCTACCGCGGGTGCTGGGTGTTCGCACTCGGCACGACCGACACGGCCAACCTCGCGCTCGCGCCCGGCGGTGTGTCGCGGCGGGAGAGGATCGACCGGATGATGACCGTCGCCGCGGGCGAACCCGTGCTCTGGGTCGACACCCGCACGATCGTGACCAAGGGCGAGTGGTCCAACCCGTGGATGCAGCTGTGGAACCAGGAGCTCCGTGCCGCCCAGGCACGGTGGCCGAACCTCGAGATCTACGACTGGTCGTCGGTCGTGCAGACGAGGTGGTTCTCGAGCGACGGCATCCACTACACGAGCGACGGCTACCGCTGGCGCGCGATCCTCATCGCCAACGCGCTCGCCGCCGCGTATCCCTAGAGGACGACGACGGTGGTGCCGATGTCGACGAAGTCCCAGACGAAGTCGGCGTCGGCGTTGGCCTGACGCTGGCAGCCGCCCGAGAGTCGCGTGCCGAGCTCGGACTCCTTCATGTACGGGGAGTCGTCCTCGACGTGGAGCGGGATGGCGTGGAAGCCGATCGCGCCGATGTCGGTCTTCAACCACCGCACCATTTTCGGCAGCCAGGCCTTGCCGTTCCACGCCGTGGACACGTCCGACTTGCTGTACACCTTGTGCGTGCCGGGAAGTTCGTTGCTGTACTTGCTGCCGGACACCAGCCACGAGCGGATGACACGGTTGTTCTTGTCGACCGCCCACACACGCTGACCGGCCCGCTCGTAGACGAGCCGCTTCCCGGACCCTGTGTTCGGCGGCAACGGGGGTGCGTCAGGGCCACTCGTGGCGACGGAGGACAGCGGATAGCCCATCAGATCCTTCGACCCCGGCGCCGGCTTCGGCGTCCGGATGACGAGCGACTCCTCGTCCGGCCAGATCGCCAACGAGATCGCCGACTCCCGGCCGACGATGCCGTCGACGAACAGGTTGCGCTCGGCCTGCATCTTCTCGACGGCGGTGAAGGTCGCCTGGTCGAAGGTGCCGGTCGGCGCGCCCTTGTAGTAGCCGGCATCGATGAGCGCGCTCTGAAGGCAGCGCACGCTCTCGCCGCTCTCGCCGTGGCGGAGCGACAGGACGCTCATCACGCAGGTCGCTGAGGAGGTCAGGTCGGATCCGTCGAGCCCCGGCAGCTCTGTCGTGGCCGTTCCCGTCACGGTGGTGGTCGGTGTCGCGACGCCGGCGGTCACCGCCGCCGTCGGCGGGAGGGCCGGCGTCCCAGGCACCTTCGCCTCGCCGGCCGCGAGTGCGGCCACCTCGGACGCGTTCGCGGCCAAGCCGGCGGCATCGAGCGAGTCTCCGGACGACGCAAGAGAGATGAACGTGCACGCGATGATGGCGGAGACGACCGCGATCAGCACGGCTCTTCTGTCGTGGGGGGACATCGGATTGCGATTGTACCTGCGGGTCTCCGTCGAGGCGCGGCATCGGCACCACGGACAGCGTTCTGCCGGCGCTCGGAGTCGTTTGGGCGCGCGGTCGTTGGGGCACAGTGGCGCCGTGCCAGGTACAGAACTGACCTTCGACGCTCCGTCGCGGGCGATGGTCGAGCTCGTCCGACCTGTTGTCGACGGAGGCCGCTTCCCCGCGAAGGGTGCCGTCGGTGCAGATGTCGTCGTCCACGCCGACGTCTACGTCGACGGCCACGACAAGCCCGACGCGTCGCTGTGGGCGCGCCGTGCCGCGAGCAGGAAGTGGACCGAGATCCCGATGCGGCCGCTCGGCAACGACCGCTGGGAGGGCCGGTTCGTCCCCGACTGCCTCGGACCGTGGCAGTTCCGGGTGAGCGGGTGGCTCGACCGGTGGGAGACGTGGCGTCACGGGACGAAGGCCAAGGCCGACGCCGGCCAGGACGTGTCGGTCGAGATCCAGGCCGGCACCGAACTGCTCGACAGCGTGTCCGCTGCTGACTCGGCGGAGACCGACATGCTCGAGGCCGCACGGACTGCGCACGAGCGCGGCGCGCTCGACGACATCCTCGCCAACCCGTCGCTCGACGCGCTGATGCGCCGCCGGCTCGATCGTCAGCCGGAGAACATCTCCCGGATCTGCACGGTGACGGTCGAGCCCGAGCACGCGCGCTTCAGCTCCTGGTACGAGTTCTTCCCGCGTTCCTCGGTGGACGGAACGAACCAGCCGAACACGCTCGTCGACGCGATCGACCGGCTCGACTACGTCGCCGACCTCGGCTTCGACGTGGTCTACCTGCCGCCGATCCACCCCATCGGGCGCACGTACCGGAAGGGCCCGAACAACACCCTCGAGGCCGGCGAGAACGACCCCGGCAGCCCGTGGGCGATCGGTGCGGAGGAGGGCGGCCACACCGCCGTCGCACCAGAGCTCGGCACCGTCGCCGACGTCACGAAGCTCGCGTCGGCCTGCGCGGAGCGCGGCATGCACCTCGCGCTGGATCTTGCGTTCCAGTGCGCACCGGACCACCCGTGGGTGAAGGAGCATCCGGAGTGGTTCGTGCATCGCGCCGACGGCACGATCCAGTACGCCGAGAACCCGCCGAAGAAGTACCAGGACATCTATCCGCTGGACTTCACCGGCTCGGACTGGCAGGGGCTGTGGAACGCCCTCAAGGACGTCGTGGAGTTCTGGGTCGACGCCGGCGTCACAGTGTTCCGCGTCGACAACCCGCACACGAAGCCGTTCCCGTTCTGGGAGTGGCTGATCTCGCAGATCCGTGCGCGCCACCCCGAGGTGATCTTCCTCGCAGAGGCGTTCAGCCGCCCGCGCATCATGGAGATGCTCGGCAAGGTCGGCTTCAGCCAGTCGTACACGTACTTCACGTGGCGCCAGGAGCGGTGGGAGATCGAGGAGTACTTCACCGAGCTCGCCACGCGCACGCTCGACTTCCTGCGCCCGAACGCATGGCCGAACACGCCCGACATCCTCACCGAGCAGCTGCAGCACGGCGGCAGGCCCGTGTTCGTGACGCGGGCGATCCTCGCTGCGACCCTGTCGCCGAGCTGGGGCGTCTACGGGCCGGCGTTCGAGCTCGTCGAGCGCACCGCGGTCCGCGAAGGCAGCGAGGAGTACCTCGATTCGGAGAAGTACCAGCGCCGCTCGTGGGACCTCGACCAGCCGCACACGCTCGCACCTCTGCTCATGCGCCTCAACGAGATCCGGCGCATGCACTCGGCGTTGCAGCACCTCGACGGGCTGCACTTCCATCGGTGCGACAACCAGCAGCTCATCTGTTACACGAAGGTCGACCCGGGCTGCAACGATCGCGTCCTCGTGATCGTCAACCTCGACCCGTGGAACGCGCAGTCGGGATGGGTCGACATCGACCTGAAGGCGCTCGACCTCCCGTACGACTCGGAGTACGAGCTCCACGACGAGATCGGCGGCGGGACGTATGGATGGCGCGGCAACATGGGATGGGTCGAGCTCGATCCGAACGGCCTCGCCGCGCACGTGTTCTCGGTGACGCCGATCGTGCCGACGCACCACGAGGGACGTGACGACCCCGAGGCGAACCTCAGCGAGGCGATCGCGCACGCCGAAGTGGTGGGCCAGTGAGCCTGGCCCGTACAGGGCCGCCGTCACCCGCCGCACGGACGAAGCGTGACGGACGAGCGGACGGGGCAGCGAACGGCCGCGCGAGGAAGCAGGCCGCCAAGAAGTCGACGTCGTCGCGCGCTGCACGCGCCGACGCGCCGCGCACAAGGTCGACCGGCCTCCCATCCGACCCGGAGTGGTATCGCGACGCGATCATCTACGAGCTCCACGTCCGCGCCTTCTCCGACGGCACGGGTGACGGGCGCGGCGACTTCGCGGGACTTCTCACGAAGCTCGACTACCTGCAGGAGCTCGGCGTCACCGCGATCTGGCTGCTGCCGTTCTACCCGTCACCGCAGCGCGACGGCGGCTACGACATCGCTGACTTCGACAACATCGATCCCGCGTTCGGCGACGTGCGGCAGTTCCGGCGCGTGGTCGCGGAAGCGCATGCACGCGGGATCCGCGTCATCACGGAACTCGTGCTCAACCACACGTCCGATGCGCACCCGTGGTTCCAGCGCGCCCGTCGTGCTCCGGCCGGGTCGCGGTGGCGCGACTTCTACGTCTGGAGCGACACGCCGGAGAAGTACTCGGGCACACGCATCATCTTCATCGACACCGAGACGTCCAACTGGACGTGGGATCCCGTCGCCGGCGCGTACTTCTGGCACCGCTTCTACAGCCATCAGCCGGACCTCAACTTCGACAGCCCCGAGGTCCGGCAGGAGATGCTCCGGGTCATCGACCACTGGATGGACATGGGTGTCGACGGGGTGCGGCTCGACGCCGTGCCGTACCTGTTCGAGCGCGAGGGCACGAACAACGAGAACCTTCCGGAGACGCACGAGTTCATCAAGCAGCTGCGACGGCACGTCGACGAGCGCTACGACGACCGGCTCCTGCTCGCCGAGGCGAACCAGTGGCCGGAGGACGCCGCCGCCTACTACGGCGACGGCGACGAGTGCCACATGAACTTCCACTTCCCGCTGATGCCGCGATTGTTCATGGCGGTCCGCCAGGAGAACCGTCTCCCGATCATCGACATCCTCGAGCAGACACCGCAACTGCCCCCCGGCTGCCAGTGGGCGACGTTCCTGCGCAACCACGACGAGCTGACGCTCGAGATGGTGACCGACGAAGAACGCGACTACATGTACCGCTCGTACGCAGCCGACCCGCAGATGCGGCTCAACCTCGGCATCCGCCGCCGCCTCGCGCCGCTGCTCGGCAACGACCGGCGCAAGATCGAGCTCCTCAACGCAATGCTGTTCGGCCTTCCCGGAACGCCGGTCATGTACTACGGCGACGAGATCGGCATGGGCGACAACGTCTACCTCGGCGACCGCGACGGCGTCCGCACGCCGATGCAGTGGAGCCCGGACCGCAATGCCGGCTTCTCGCACATCTCCTCGCAGCAGCTGTACCTGCCGATCATCTCCGACGGCACGTACAGCTACCAGACCGTCAACGTCGAGCATCAGCGCGGCAACCCGACCTCGCTGCTGTCGTGGATGCGCCAGCTGATCAGCGTGCGCTGTCGCCATCGCGTCCTGTCGCGCGGGGACATCACGTTCCTCGACCCGGACAACCACCACGTGCTCGCCTTCGTCCGCCAGCTCGAGGGCGAGCACCCGTTCCTCGTCGTCGCGAACCTCTCGGCACGCGCGCAGTCGGTGGAGCTCGACCTGCGCCAGTGGTCCGGCGCGATCCCGACGGAGGTGTTCGGGCAGATCGCGTTCCCCGTCACGAGCGACCGCCCCTACAACATGACGCTCAGCCCGTACGGGTTCTTCTGGCTCGAGCTGCGCACCTCCGACGGCAGCGACCACGCCCCTGATTGGACCCCCCGGCAGCTCGACGCCAAGTGGCCTGACGCCCTCGAAGGCCGGTCCGCCCCGATCATGGAGCCGTTGCGCGGCTGGATCCGGCGCAGGCGCTGGTACGCCGGCAAGACGCGCAACATCGCAGGAGCGCGGCTCGTGTCGTCGCACCCGGTGCCGGGCGTCGCGTCGTCGAGCCACCCGATGCGGATCTGCACGGTGCGCTTCGACTACCACGAGGGCGACCCGGTGAACTACCAGGTCCCGCTCACGATCGTCCCGGCCGCACGAGGCGCCGAATTGGCAGAGGCGCGGCCCGACTCGATCGTCGCGACGCTCGCGGACGGCAGCGTCGTCATCGATGCCCTCGCCGACGAGTCGTCCGTGCTCGCGCTCGCACGCGGGCTGGCGATGCGCAGGGCGCGTGCCGGGGTCCTCGAGACGGAGACGTCGGGGGAGATCCGCACCGCGCTGCACGGCATCACCGAGGCCGACGTGCGGATCGTCGCGCTCGAGCAGTCGAACACCACGATCTTCATCGGCGACAAGGTCCTCGTGAAGGTGATCCGCCGCTTGGTCGGCGGCGAGAGCCCCGACCTGGAGATCAGCCGCCATCTCAGCTCCGGGAACTTCGCTGCGTCGCCGACACTGCTCGGGTCGATGTCGTTCCGCAACAACGCATCCCACGAGCCGGACACGATGGCGATCGCGTACCGATTCGTGCACAACGAGGGCGATGCGTGGGAGCACTTCCTCGACCTCGTCGGGTTCTTCCTCAACCATGCGATGAGCGGCGACGATCGCGAGCACCCGCCGGCCGCTCCGCGCCGGCTGCAGCCGCACGGCACGACGCCCGCTGGAGCGCATCCGAACCTGCTCATCGCCGGACCCGAACTGGTCCAGCTCGGGCAGCGGACCGCGGACCTGCACCTCGCGCTCGCGCAGGGCGACAGCGAACTGTTCGTCCCGGAGCGCTTCAACGGCTTTTCGCAGCGGTCGCTGTACCAGGGTCTGCGGACGCAGGTGCGCACGACGCTGACGATGCTGCGGCGGCACGCGTCGACGCTGCACCCGGACACCCGCGAGATGGCAGATGTCGTCGCGTCGCACCAGGCGCAGCTGCTCGCATCGATCGAGTCGCTGAAGGTCGGCAAGCTCGACGCGACGCGCAGCCGCATGCACGGCGACCTCCATCTCGGTCAGGTGCTCCACACCGGCCGTGACTTCGTGATCATCGACTTCGAGGGCGAGCCGGCACGGCCCGTCAGCGAACGGCGGATCAAGCAGTCACCGCTGCGCGACGTCGCCGGCATGATCCGGTCGTTCGACTACCTGTCGCGCACGGCGCTCGAGATCCGGCGCGAGCGTGGCCTCATGTCCGAGGTCGACGCTCCCTTGAACGAGGCGTGGGCGTCGTGGTGGACGAAGGCGGCAACCGCCGCGTATGTGTCCGGGTACATGGGGACGCCCGGCATCGACGCGCTCCTCCCGGGCGACCTCGAGACGACCGAGCGGTTGCTCGACGTGTTCATCCTGGAGAAGGCGCTCTACGAGTTGAGGTACGAGCTCGACAACCGGCCGGCATGGGTGTGGCTCCCGCTCAGCGTGCTGGCAGAGAAGGCACGGAACTCATGACGATCTCCCAGTCCGGCTCTTCGTCGGCGCAGCAGTCCGGCCAGCCGGACGCCGACGCTCCGAGCGTCGAGGGATTCGCGCGTCACGACCTGCTCGGCGACGCCGACCTGCACCTGTTCAACGAGGGGACGCACCGGCGCCTCTGGGAGAAGCTCGGCGCGCATCCGCGTGACGGCGGGACGTGGTTCGGCGTGTGGGCTCCGTCGGCGCAGCACGTATCGGTCATCGGCGACGTGGGCGGCTGGACCGAGGAGTTCCCGCTTCACGAGCGCGGCGCGTCCGGCATCTGGGCCGGCGACGTCGACGGCTTCGGCGTCGGGAATCGGTACAAGTTCAAGATCTACACACGCGACGGCGCCGCGCTCGAGAAGGCCGACCCGTTCTCGGCGCAGAGCGAGCACGCCCCGCAGACCGCGTCGATCATCGCCGACCTCTCGTACGAGTGGGGCGACGCCGAGTGGATCGCACGGCGCGGGGAGACCGGCGGGTGCGACCGCCCGGTGAGCATCTACGAGGTCCACCTCGGGTCGTGGGGCCGCACCCTGCCGACCGAGGGTCGACAGTTCCCGACGTACGCGGAGCTCGCGGACCCGCTCGCCGATCACGCGCTCGCGCACGGCTTCACGCACGTCGAACTGATGCCGATCATGGAGCACCCGTTCTACGGGTCGTGGGGCTATCAGGTCACGGGTTACTTCGCCCCGACTGCGCGGTACGGCCATCCGACCGGGCTGATGCGGCTGATCGACCGGCTCCACCAGCGCGGTGTCGGTGTCATCCTCGACTGGGTCCCGTCGCACTTCCCGAACGACCCGCACGGCCTGGCCGGCTTCGACGGCACGCACCTGTTCGAACACGCAGACCCGCGCCAGGGTTTCCACCCGGAGTGGAAGTCGGCGATCTTCAACTACGGCAGGCTCGAGGTCCGCTCCTTCCTCGTCTCCAGCGCGCTGTCCTGGATCCACCGCTACCACGCCGACGGTCTCCGGGTCGACGGCGTCGCGTCGATGCTCTACCTCGACTACGCGCGCAACGCCGGCGAATGGATCCCCAACCGCTACGGCGGTCGCGAAAACCTGGAAGCGGTCGACACGCTGCGAATGGTGAACGACGCACTCCACGCCGAGTGCCCGGGCGCAACGACGTTCGCCGAGGAGTCGACGTCGTGGCCGATGGTGACGCGGTCGACGAGCGTCGGCGGGCTCGGGTTCGATTACAAGTGGGACATGGGGTGGATGCACGACACCCTCGACTACCTGCAGACGGACCCGGTGTACCGGCGCTACCACCACCACTCGTTGACGTTCCGTTCCGTGTACTCGGCGACCGAGCACTTCACGCTGCCGATGTCGCACGACGAAGTCGTCCACGGCAAGGGCTCGCTGCTCAACAAGATGCCGGGTGACGCGTGGCAACAGCGGGCCAACCTGCGCCTGCTGTACGCGTGGCAGTGGGCGCAGCCCGGCAAGAAGCTGCTGTTCATGGGCGGCGAGCTCGGCCAGTACTCGGAGTGGAACCACGACGCGACCCTCGACTGGTGGCGCCACGACGAGCCCGAGGCGACCGGCCTCCGTCGCTGGCTTGCCGACCTCAACGCGCTGTACCGGAACGAGCCGGCAATGCATCGCGGCGACTGCGACTCGCGCGGGTTCCAGTGGGTCGTCGCGGACGACATGGACAACTCGGTCTACGCGCTCATGCGCAAGGACCCGGAGCAGCCCGCCGAGCGGCCGGTGCTCGTCGTCATCAACGCGACGCCGATGGTCCGGTACAACTATCGCGTCGGCGTCCCGACGCCTGGCGACTGGCGCGAGGTGCTCAACAGCGACGCTCCCGACTACGGCGGCAGCGGCGTCGGCAACTACGGAACCGTCGCCACCGGGCCCGTCCCCGGCCACGGCCACTTCCACAGCCTCAATTTGACCCTCCCGCCGCTCGGCGCCCTGTTCCTCATGGCCGCCGACGCCCCGGCCGCAGACTGAGCGGCCGAGAAGCTCCCTGAGCTCGGCTTCTGGCATCACATGTTCTGACGTGGCGTGGCTGGCGCACACGGAG
>Ga0136611_10003764_pt1 | contig 10619 bp, 10 predicted proteins | sample AntDrymUQ2232306_2_FD_106645 | JGI IMG/M metagenome (GOLD analysis project Ga0136611, IMG submission 106645) | Polar desert sand microbial communities from Dry Valleys, Antarctica - metaG UQ223 (23.06) | ecosystem: Environmental > Terrestrial > Soil > Desert | place: Antarctica: Dry Valley... | reverse complement strand
TGTCCGACCCGTTCAGCCCGAAGCTGGTCGGCTCGGTCAAGCTCGGCGGTATCGTGGACCGAGCTGCGCACCCGAAGGCCGGCCCGCTCAACGGCGGCCCGCAGATGGTGGAGGTCAGCCGCGACGGGCGCCGGATCTACGTGACGAACTCACTGTACGGCTCGTGGGATCCGATCTTCTATCCGGAGGGGCTCGACGGCTGGGTGGCGAAGATCGACGCCGACCCGAACGGCGGCATGACCATCGACCCGAACATGTTCGTCCAGTTCGAGGGCGAGCGCCCCCATCAGATTCGGCTGGAGGGCGGCGACTCGTCGTCCGACTCGTTCTGCTTCCCGTGAACGCGAGATGCGACTCGCGGATTGCAGGTAGGGGCGGCCCCCCATTGCCTGCCCGTGTCCCTGCGACCAGGGCAGACATAAGGGCCTGCCACTACCGTCCTCGCATCTCGTGACCGACTCCGGACCATGGCTGGCGCTCGGTGTGCTCGGGGTGTACCACGGGCTGAATCCGGCGATGGGCTGGCTGTTCGCGGTCGCGCTCGGCTTGCAGGAGCGGCGGCTCGCGGCGGTGCTGCGCGCGATCGTGCCGATCGCCATCGGGCACGAGCTGTCGGTGCTGGCAGTCGCGCTGTTGGTGAGCGGTGCGCTGGGGGTGGCGGGCGCGTCGGCGGTGCGGGCGGCGGGCGCGGTCGCGCTGATTGCGTTCGGCATCTTCAAGCTGGTCAAGCCGCGCTGGCACCCGCGCTGGGTGGGGATGCGGGTGACGCTGCCGGAGCTCGGCGCGTGGTCGTTCCTCATGTCGAGCGCGCACGGCGCGGGCCTGATGCTATTCCCGCTGCTGCTCGGCCTGCCGACCGCCCACGCACAGGACGCGGCGCTCCACGGCATCCTCGTTGCCGATGGCGGCGGCCCGTCGCTCGCGCAGGCGACAGCCGCGACGTTGATCCATTCGGCCGCCATGCTCGCGACGATGGCGCTGGTGGCCGTCGTCGTCTACGTGAAAGTCGGGACCGCCATGCTCCGCAAGGCATGGATCAATTTGGACGGCGTCTGGGCGGCGGCGCTGATCGTTGCCGGCATCCTGACGCTCCTCACGTAGCCAGAGCTCGTCACATCGCGCTCGTGGTCACGATGCCTTCAGCAAGGGCTTGATACAAGGAGGCACATCATCGACGACGGCGAGGAAGTGCCGCCTACCAGAGTGTCACCCTGAGGCAGGCGGAGCCTGTCGAAGGGTCTCGTCTCCGGCGTATTCATGCTCGTGCAACGAGCGCCGCTGCGCTAGCGAGCGCCCGCGCGGCGTCAGGACCAGATCGTCGCTGAGCCGCGCGACGAGCCCGGCCCGCTCTGCGCCGAGAACGATGCGCTGGGTGAACTGCTCCGACCAGCCCAGCCCGCCGCCCAGCCTTGAGACGCTCGAGCCTCTTGCGTCGCCGTCAAGGTGCGCGACCAGGATCGCGTGCGCGAGGCTCCGGCGCAGCCGCGAACGCCGGTGCGCGGCGGCAATCAAGCCGTGGCTCGGCGCGAGGGCCAGCACGATCGCGAAGATCGCGCCTATCGTCGTGGCGATCGAGCCGGCAATCGACGCATCGAGCGCGAACGCCAGCCAGTAGCCGCCGATCGCCGCGAGCGCCCCGATGACGCCGCTCAACCAGAGCATGCCCCAGAGCTCCTCGGTTAATAGATACGCCGTCGTCGGCGGGCCGATCATCAGGCCGACCACCAGGATCGAGCCGACCGCGTCGAACGCCCCGAGCGCGGTGATCGACACCGACGTCATCAGGAGCGCGTGGACCACGCCCGGCGCGAGACCGAGCGCGGCGGCGAGCGCAGGGTCGAACGTGGCGATCTTGAGCTCCTTATAGAACAGCGCGACGAGCATGACGTTGACTAGTAGGACCGTGCCCATCTGGACCAGCGCGCGCGGCCCGAAGTCCAGGCCGACCAACTCGAAGCGGTTGAAGGGCGCGAACGCCAGCTCGCCGAGGAGCACCGCGTCGGTGTCGAGGTGGACGTCGCCCGCGTAGCGCGAGATGAGGATGACGGCGATGCTGAACAGCAGGGGGAACACCAGCCCGATGGCCGCATCCTCGCGGACCAGTCCCGTTCGGCGCAGCATCTCCACCATGAGCGTCGTCAGCAAGCCGACGAGCGCCGCCCCGACCGCCAGCAGCGGCGAGTCCAGGTCGCCCTGGATGAAGAACGCGAGGACGATGCCCAACAAGACCGTGTGGCCGATGGCGTCGCTCATAAGCGCCATGCGACGCAGCACCAGGAACACGCCGGGGATCGCGCACGCGACGGCGACGACGACCGCGACGAGCTGGATCTCTAGCTGGGCGGCCGTCACGAGCGCTCACCGTGATCCGCGTCGCGCCCGCGAGCCGGTGGCGCTAGTGTGGTCGCGCCCTCGTCGTGCCCGCTCGCCATTGGCGACCACGACGGATCGTGCATCGCATCCACGAGCCGCTGTCGCTGCTGACGGAAGCGCACGGCCCGCCACACGAGGCCGCGCTCGGGTGCGACGAGTAGCGACACGATCACGATGATGCTGTCCATGACGACGACCGTCGGCCCCGTCGGCATGCGCGGGATTGCGGCGCTCACGAGCGCACCGCTCACGCCCGCGAGGGCCCCGAACAGTCCGGCCAGCAGGGTCATCCGCCCGAGCCGATCCGTCCACTGGCGGGCCGCCGCCGCCGGCGCGACGATCGCCGCGCTCATCAGCACCACCCCGACCGCCTGCAAGCCGATCACGATGGCCAGGACGATCAGCGTGGTCAGCAAGACGTCGAGACGGCGGACCGGCAAGCCGAGCGTGTGGGCCAGGTCCGGATCGAAGGTGAGCAGGGCGAACTCTTTCCAGAAGAGCGCGAGTACGGCCAGCACGACGGCTCCCAACCCGACCATGACCACCACGTCACTTACGAGCAGCGTGGCCGCCTGGCCGAACAGGAATCGATTGAGCCCGGCCTGGGCCGCGTCCGGCCGCCGCTGGATGAACGTGAGCATCACGAGGCCCAGCCCAAAAAACGAGGCGAGCACGATGCCAAGCGCCGCGTCGTCCTTGACGCGCGTCGAGCGGGTGATGCCCATGACCACCAGCGTGCCAATCCAGCCGGCCGTGGCCGCGCCCAACACGAGCACCAGCGATGCCTTGCTGCCGGTGAGCATGAACGCGGCGGCGATGCCCGGCAGGCTGGCGTGCGACATCGCGTCGCCGAGCAGGCTCTGGCGTCGCAGGACAGCGAACGTCCCGAGCATGCCGCTCACCAGCCCGAGCGTGGCCGTCCCGAGCGCGATGGTGCGGAGCGTCGAATCGAGCAGGAAGTCGAACATGGACCTTTTGACAGGATGAACAGGATTGACAGGATCATGGATCAAACCCGGTCATGCCTGCACGGCCCGTCGAGATGTGAAATCCGCCTAGCGCCGAGGGCGTATTCGGCATGACACATGGTCAGGATCGCTCGATATCGGGCAGCGTGTAGGAGCCGTCGTCCGACGACGGACCCACGTGAGCGGGGATCGGCACGCGTCCGCCGTAGGTGCGGCGCAGGTTCTCCTCGGTGAACGCCTTGGCGACCGGGCCACTCGCTACGAGCCCGACGTTGAGCAGCGTCACCCAGTCGAAGTACTCCGTGACCGTCTGGAGGTCGTGGTGGACGGCGATCACCGTCTTGCCGGTCGCGCGCAACTCCCGCAGCAGGGCGACGATGGCGCGCTCGGTGGTGGCATCGACGCCCTGGAATGGCTCGTCCATGAAGTAGAGCTGCGCGTCCTGGACCAGCGCGCGCGCGAGGAATACGCGCTGCTGCTGGCCCCCGGACAGCTGACTGATCTGGCGCTCGGCGAGGTGGGCCATGCCGACTCGATCGAGCGCCTCGAGCGCCTGGGCGCGCTCGCGCCTACCGGGCCGGCGCACCCAACCGAGGGCGCCGTACCGTCCCATCGTGGTCACGTCGAGGACGCTGGTGGGGAATTCCCAATCCACGCTGCCCCGCTGCGGGACGTACGCAACCAGGCGGCGGCTGTCCTCATACGACGTGCCCAGGATGCGGATGCGGCCGGCGAGCGGTCGGACCAGGCCGAGGACCGTTCGGATGAAGGTCGTCTTGCCGGCGCCATTCGGGCCGACCACGCCCATCAGGATGCCTTGCGGCACCGTGATGTCCACGTTCCAGAGGACCGGCCGCTCGCGGTACGCGACGGTCAGGCTGGTCGCCTCGACGGCCGGCGGGCGGTGGTCCGGCGGGCGCCGGTCAGGCCGATGTTCGTCCGGCGCATGTGTGTCCGGCGAGGGATCACTCATCGCCCCCCGCCGCGCAACGCCGCCACGATGGTGTCGATGTTGTGGCGCACCATGCCGACGTACGTGCCCGCCAGCGTGCCGTCCTGCCCGAGCGCATCCGAGAACAGCTCCCCGCCGATCGTCACGTCCCATCCGCGCGAGCGCACGGCCTCCTGGACGGCCTCGATGGTGCGGGGCGGGACCGAGGACTCGACGAAGATCGCCGCGATTTGCCGCTCCGCGATGAAGCGCGCCAGTTCCTGCACGTCGGCCGCGCCGGCCTCGGACGCCGTACTGATGCCCTGGAGGCCGCGAACCTCGAACCCATACGCCCGACCGAAGTAATTGAAAGCATCGTGGGCGGTGATCAGGACGCGCTGCTGGACGGGGATGCTGTTCGCCTGCGCCGACACGTGGGCATGTAGGTCGGCAAGCTGCGCTCGATATGCGTCGGCGTTCGCACGGTACAGGTCGGCGTTGGCCGCGTCACGCTCGATCAGCGCGTCACGAATCCGGTCAACGACGAGCATCCAGAGGCTCACGTCGAACCAGACGTGCGGGTCGTACGCGCCCTGGAACTCATCGGGCGCGAGCAGCGAGCTCGAGTCGATGACCTCGGCGACGGCGTAGGTGCCGACCGTGCCCGGCATGCGCTTTAGCACGTCACCGAGGCGCGCTTCGAGGTGCAGGCCGTTGTGGAAGATGATGTCGGCGTCCCCGAGGCGGCGCACGTCGCCCTCGCTCGGCACGTACAGGTGCGGATCGACGCCAGGGCCCATCAACGTGGTGACCTGGACGCGCTCGCCGCCGACGTTGCGGACGGCATCGGCGACCATCCCGACGGTGGCGACGGCCCGAATCGGGCGCGGGCCGCCTTCGTTCGGCGCCTGCGAAGCGCCACCGGATGAGGGGCCAGACGTGCGGGCACACGCCGCGAGCACGACGAACGTGCAGGCGAGGATTGTAAGCGCGCGCATCGCCCACGCCCCACCCGCGACACCCCGCCCCGCGCGACGCACCGACCGCCTTCCTCGCCTAGCGCCCGATCTCTACCACGACGTACTGCTGCTCGATGGTCACGGGGTACGTCTCGGCCATGTACGGCCCCTTCGCCATCCCCTCCATCTCCGCGTCGGTCTCGCTCGGGCGCTCTCCGGCGGCGGTCGCCTCCGCCACGTCGGTCGGCGTTGTTCCCGGCTCGGCCGGTGGCGCTGGGGGCACGTCGCCTGCCGCGGCCGCGTCGCCTGCCAAGGCGCCGAGGGCGGCGCCCGGTTCGACGCTCACCTCGTACCGCCGCACCCGCACGAGCGTGGGGTCGAACCAGGATTGGCCCGTGCGCACGTCGAACTCCCAGCCGTGCCACGGGCAGCGGACAATCTCGCCGGGGCGGCTGTAGTCGTACTCGCCGACCGCGCCCGACTTCAGGAAGCCGTGGACGTTGCCCTTGCAGAGCGGCCCGGCTTGGTGCGGGCAACGATTGAGCAAGGCGAAGTATTCGCCGTTGACGTTGAAGACGCCGATGGAGCGTCCGGCAATCTCGACGATCTTGCGCGCGCCCGCCGGGATCTCGTCCACCGTCCCCACGACATGCTTTGCCATACCTGTGTTCGGTCCCTCCCGTACGATCGGCTCGACTGCTCGGAGCCGTCCCGCGTCGCTGCGCGATCGTTCGACTCGCGCCCCATGCTCGCGCCCCATGGTAGCACCGCGCAGACGCGAGAGAGCCCCCGGTCCCCGGATTGGGAACCCAGGGGGCCTTCACGATTGGACGCGCGAGCGGCTTAAGCGCGCGCGCTCCCGTTCATACCATGCAGCGAGGCTTGCGGTCCGCCCGACAGCTTGTAGAGCGCCCGCGCATTCTCGGCCATGACTTTGGCCTCGAAGCCGTCCGGAAACTTCACCTTCGGCAGCGCCTCGAACGGGTCGTCGAAGTCCCAGTGCGGGTAGTCGGTCGCGAACATCAAGCGATCCGCCATCCACGGCGCCATGTCGAGCATCTCGAGGAACTGCTCGGGGACCGGCGGCTCCTCCATCGGCTGCGTGGTAACCCAGAAATGCTCGGCGAGGTACTCGGAGGGCTTCCGCTTGAGGTGCGGAACTTCTTCCTTCAGCTTGCTCCAGGCGGCGTCCAGCCGCCAGCCGAGCACCGGCAGCCACGCAAACCCGCCCTCGATCAGGACGATCTTGAGCTTCGGGAAGCGGTCGAAGACGCCCTCGCAGATGTAGCTGATGACCTGGGCCTGGAAGGCCGTGGACATGCCCGCATGATCTTCGACGTAGTACGACGGCCAGCCGGCGCCCGTGGTCGGGTGGCCGCCCTGGCCCCCGAAATGGATCCCGATCGGCAGCCCGTACGCCTCGGCGGCCTCGTACATCTTCCAGTACTTGCGGCGACCGAGCGGCTCGCTGGTGCGGATCGCGAGCATGAGCTGGACGAAGCCCTCGTGGTACCGCGAGCGCTCGATCTCCTTGACGCTCAGCTCGCCATCCTCGTAGGGCACCACCAGTCCCGAGCGTAGGCGCGGCTCGGGATTGAGCCAGGTCTCGATCTGCCAGTCGTTGACGGCGGCGGCGTGCGCGGCGCTCCATTCGAGGTTGCGTTGTCCGCCCGAGCCGAGCAGCGGCTGCAAGACACCGAAGTCCATGCCGTAAGCATCGAGGAGCTGGTAGCGCATGAAGTCGAGGTCGGACCCGGCCGGCTTGCCGTTCGGCGGCCAGGCATCGGTGCGCGACGCATTCGGCTGCGCGCGGGGGTAGTACGAGCCGCTGAAGCCGCGACCGCCGATCGACTGGCGGTGCTGGCGCCAGCGCTCGGACAGGTACGGATCGAGTGCAGCCGGCGATGCAAGATTTGGGTGAATGTCACAGTCGATGACCGCGTACTTCGACTTCCCGCGTGCGACGTCGGACCGTTCGGCCGTCAGTACCATCATTCATGCTCCTTCGTGAAGCCGGTGGACTCTTGGAGAACACGATACCACGCTGGCGCCGCGACGCGCGCAGGCATCGTCACCCACATGCGCCGCTCACAGTCGGTAGAAGGCTCGGGCGTTCTCGGACAGGATTTTCCGCCGCTGCGCGTCCGAGAGCCCGGCCGGGACCGCGTCCTCCGGCCGGTCGAACTGCCAGTGCGGGTAGTCGGTCGAGAACATCAGCACGTCGTCGGACCCGATCTGGTCGATCAGCATCCGCATGTGCTTCGGATCCGGCGACGCATCGAGCGGCTGCAACGAGAACCGCATCCGCTGGCGGATGTAGTCCGACGGCGTCTGGGTGTTCCAGGGCACCTCGCGCCGCAGGCCCTTCCAGTCCTTGTCGATGCGCCACATCAGCGACGGCAGCCAGGTCCAGCCGCCCTCGATCATCGCCATGCGAAGATTCGGAAAGTGGTCGAAGCCGCCCTCGACGACGAGGTTCAGGATCTGCGACATGAACACCTGGGACATGCCCGCGTACTCTTCGATGTAATACGACGGCCAGCCCGCGCCGGTCGGCGGGTTGCCGGGCGCCCCCCCGAACTGGAGGCTCACCACCAGATCGTGCCGCGCCGCCGCCTCGAAGATCGGCCAGTACCGACGGTGCCCGTAGGGCGCCTCCGAGACGACCGGCAGGTACACCTGGACGAATCCCGGATGGCCGCCGACGCGATCGACCTCCTTCGCCGCCAATTCCGGCACGCGCGACGGGACCACGATCGACGCGCGCAGCCGCGGCTCCTTGTCGAGCCACTCCGCAACCAGCCAGTCGTTGACTGCCGCGGACATCGCGGCGCCGGTGTCCGGGTTGTGCAAGCTCTCGGCCGCGTACGAGCAGTTGAGGATGCCCACTTCGACGTTCCAGGCATCCAGCACCTGGGACCGGACGAGATCCAGGCTCGAGCCGGCCGTGCCGTTCTCGGGCGTCGTCGTCGGCAGCGCGGAGGTCGGCGCGTTCTTCGGATATGCCGTGTCGGTCGGCAGACGGAACGCCGAGTAGCGGAGATACTCGCGCCAGTGGTCGTTGAGGTACGGGAACAGCGCATTCTCGGAGGGCACGTTCACGTGAATGTCGGTGTCAATTACCGCCTGGCCAAGATCCATCCCGCGCGGCGCGAGCGCGCCCGTGCTTTGCTGCATCAGATACCCCCTGGTGTTGAAGCCGCCTCGACGTTGGCCGTCGGGCGCGTCGCCGGCCTGGATTGCCCGAGGTGCAGCACGACGACCTCCTGTTCGATCGAGACCGGGAAGGTCTCGATGGTCGGGTCGTCGTCGTCCGGGCCGATCGTCCGGGTGGCTCCGTAGCCGTCGCCATCGGGCGATTCCACCGTCACCTCGTAGCTCTTGGCCCGCACGCGGTGCGGATTGAAGACCGAGCGCCCGTTCGTGACGTCGAACTCCCAGCCGTGCCAGGGGCAGCGGAGGATCTCGCCGTCGCGGCAGAATTCGAACTTGTACTGCTCCGGGGAGCCGACCAGGCCGGTGATCGGCCCCTTGCACAGGGGCGCCGCGCGATGCGGGCAGCGATTCAAGAGTGCGTAGTAGGTGCCGTCGACGTTGAAGACGCCGATGGTCCGCCCTCCGACCTCGATTATCTTCCGCTCACCGGGCGGCAGCTCCTCCACGCGGCAGACCACGTGCCGGGACATCAAGGCTCCCTTCGGTGATAGCTCGTACGGTGATGGCTCGTAGGCCACCGCTCCGATGCTAGCGATAACGTCGTCAGAATGTATGTCATCCTGAGCCTGCGAAGGATCTACGGACAGGTCCGTGTTGGACAGTCCGGAGACGAGATCCTTCGTCAGGCTCCGCCTTCCTCAGGATGACACGTTCCTATACGGCGCTCCCGCATGCTCTCCTGGCTCCTGGCTCCTGGCTCCTGGCTCCTGCGCCTATGCGTCCTGTGCCTATGCCTGGGCGCCGACCGAGATGCGCATCTTCGGGAACGCGTCCAGCGCGTTCTCGACGAAGATCCGCCGGCGCAGCGCCGGATCGAGCTGGGTGAGCGTCCCGCGCGGATCGTCCCAATCCCAGTGCGGGTAGTCGCTCGCGAACATCAGCGTGTTCTTGCCGTCCATCCACTCGACCAACTGGTGGATCGCTCCGGGCGGATCGGGCTCTTCCAGCGGCTGGGTCGCGAAGCGCACGCGCTCCTTGACGAACTCGCTCGGCAGCCGCTTCACCCACGGCACCTGATAGCGGAGGCCCTTCCAGTCCTGATCCATCTTCCAGATGAAGGGAGGAACCCAGGCGAAGCCGCCTTCGAGCATCGCGACCTTCAGGGTGGGGAAGCGGTCGAACCAACCCTCGAACACCATGCTCGCGAGATGCGCCTGGTAGTAGGCGGGACGGGCCTGGCGGGCCTCGACGTAGTAGCTCGGGTAGCCGGCCGAGGTCGGGGGCGGGTTGACGCCGGTGCCCTCGGTCGCGAAGTGGAGCGCGACGGTCAGGTTGTTGCGCTCGCACGCCTCGAAGATGGGGTGATAGAAGCGCTGTCCGAAGGCGCGCGGCGCGCCGCAGGGCAGGATCACCGCGACGATGCCTGGGTGGCCGCCGATGCGGTCGATCTCGGCCGCCGCCTGCGGGGGATCCTGGGGGCAGATCCCCATCGAGAACCGGAAGCGACTGTCGCGCGCCAGCCAGTGCTCGATCGTGAAGTCGTTGAAGGCGCGGACCAGTGCGCTGGAGTAGTCCAGATCGGGCATCGCCGCCGCGCCGTACATCGAGCTGCCGGTGAGCATCCCGATGTCGATGCCGCAGCCATCCATCAGATCGGCAATGGTCATGTCGATGTTGGTCGCGGCGGCGCCGAGGCCGCCCGGCGACTGTCCATCGACGACGTCGGCGCGGTAGCCGCGAACGCCGCCGTTGTAGGCGTACAGATTTCCGCCGCCGCCCGCACCATACTCGTCGTAGCGATCGGCGTAGACCCGACTCAAGTACGGGAAGAGGTCGGTCTTGTTCCGGATCCCGTGGTGGATGTCGGTGTCGATGGTCGTGAGCCGTGGCCCAACAGAGTCGCGCAGATCGGTCGAATGACGAGGGGGTGTTCTTACTGCCATAGTCGCTGTCCTCCCTATGCCGCGCCGCGCTACCGAGCGCGATCCGCCGCCCGCGCTACCGAACGCCGCCACGAGACAACGCTTGTAGACAAGTGACGGGCGCGAACGTGTTGCTCGTAGTGTAGACCGAACGGCGACTCGCTGTCAGGAGCACGGCGGGGGGCCGGCAGGGTCATTTCATCTTGACGAAAGATGCGGTAGGCTGTCCGGACTCTTGAGCGGGTGCAGGCTGATGGGATTGGTGCGCAAGGATGTACCGAGTCCGCCGTCGCCGGTGGAGGGCTCGTTG
>Ga0136611_10003763_pt1 | contig 10620 bp, 8 predicted proteins | sample AntDrymUQ2232306_2_FD_106645 | JGI IMG/M metagenome (GOLD analysis project Ga0136611, IMG submission 106645) | Polar desert sand microbial communities from Dry Valleys, Antarctica - metaG UQ223 (23.06) | ecosystem: Environmental > Terrestrial > Soil > Desert | place: Antarctica: Dry Valley... | reverse complement strand
GCGTCCGACCAGCCACCGTGTGCGCGACATACGGCCCGGTGACGAACCATTGCCACACCGCCGCGCGCTCGAACGACGCGGCGACCGGCACGCGATCGGTTTGAAGCAATGGTTTCCTGTTTGTGCAGTGTAGGCGATACGTCTGGCCGGCTCGCCCTGGCTTGCTCAGTACGCGTGTGCGCAACTCTCACCCCCGCCGACCATCGCACCGACGAGCTCACCGGCGGCCCAGAAGAGATAGAGCAACCACAGCAGCGGTGTCGCGAGCAGCAGCATGGATCGCCAGCGACGCTTGGGCCATACGCTCGCGTACAGGCGGGTGGTGAACAGTGCCGGGAGGAGCGGCGCGGCCGCGACCGAGCGCCACCGGAGCCTGGGCTGGTCCGCGATACGCCCGGCGGCGTAGCAACGGCCATGGTGGAACCGCCGCCGCAGGAACGCGCCGAAGGCCACCGTGCCCTCATGCCGCACGATCAGCGCCGGCTCCACCCACAGCTCGACCTGGGCCGTCCGCAACCGGCGGTGCGCGACCGCCTTCCAGAAGCTGTGCTGCCCTTGGTGCAGCGCCCCGCTCGCGGCCAGGACATGGCGGCGGTACGCCACGTTGTTGCCGGAAAGGTCGAAGGCTGGCCCGGGCCGCAGCGGCGGCAGGTACTGCCCGTATTCGCACCAGAAGGCGGCCCAATCACCTATTCCCCACCCCCGCGCCGCGGGCTCGACCGCACCCCCGACCACCGGGTGCGTCCCCAACGCCGTGCGGAGCAGGTCAAGCCACCCCGGCTGAACGCGGCACATCGGCGTGAGTGTCGCGAGACCCCGTCCCGTGGCCCGCCGCACGGCGGCTGCCCGGACGGCCGCGATCGGCGTGCCGTCCGGGAGTGAGAGGAAGACGACGCCGGGAAAGCGCTCCCGCGTACCCTCTAGGTGGTCGTCGGCCACGGCAACGACGATCTCGACCCGCGCGTCGTCAGCCCGCTCCCGGTACAGCGCGTCGAGGCGTTCCACGAAGCCGTCATCGACGCCCCGTGCAGCGATCACAACCGACAGGTCGGGTGGTTCCGAGGGCACGGATGGTGGTATCGAATCGCGGCTCGTCACGGCTTCAGCGCCTCCCAGACCGAGCGGTCATCCCGATAGCCCGTTGGGCCACGCCCGATGGTACGTCGGGCGACCCCGCCACCACGCCGACCAGCTCGCCCGCCGCCCAGGCGACCAGGAACAACGCGAGGAGCGGCGCCGCACGCAGGAACTCGCGTCCGAAGCGCCCTTTGCGACGCACCCGGAGGGCGATACGCCCGAGCAGCAGGATCGGCACGAACGGAGCGGTCCCCGCGCGCACCGCCCGTAACCGGCCTGGCTGCATCACCGTCCGCCAGGCGCCGTAGGAGCGGCCGTGGCGAAAGCGCTGAACGCAGAAGGCGCGGACGCCGTACGAGCGGTGGTAGCGCACGACGGCGTCCGGAGCGGTCGTCAGGCGCCAGCCCTGGCGCTGGAGGGCGGCGTGGACGAATGGCTCCCAGAATCCGGTCGCGATCAGGTCGGCGGTCGCCGCGTCGATATCCGCGAGCGCCGACCGGCGGTACACGGCGTTGTCGCCCGCCAGGTCAGCGACCGGACCGCGCGGCAGGGGCCGCATCATGCCGCTGTAGCGCTGGAGATAGACCGCCCAGTCGCACACGCCCATCTCCGGCCCGGGCTCGATCGGCCCGCCGGCCGCGGCCGTGCCGGGCATGCTCACCGCGGTCCGGAGCCCCACCAACCACCCGTCATCCGGGACACAGTGGGCCGTGGTCAGCACCACAAGCTCCCACGGGCCGTCCGTGGTGGCGGCGAGACCGTCCCGCCAAAGCTGCGGGATCAAGGCGCCGGGCGCCCCGGAGATCAGGCGTATCACGGGGAAATCGCGTCGGACTGCCGCCGCGGTCCCGTCCCGCGACGCATCGACCACGAGCATCGCGTCGCCGGGCCCCAACTGCGCCGCAACCGCCTTGAGGCAGAGGCCAATGGTCGTGCGGACGTCCTGCGCCGCGACCACCACCAGGGCCGGCATTGGGTCCGCGGATGTCATCGCCGCCCCATCCTTGGCGCGTCCGCGCGCCACTGCGTCAAGCCGAACGCCGCCAGGAGCGCGACGGCGGGCATCAGGGGCGGCCGGAAGCGAGCGTAAGCCTCCGGGCCGGCGGAGATCAAGAGGTACGCCGCGGGCGCCAGGAGCACGGCGGCAACGAACCAGCGGCGCGTCCGCACCAGCTCCGCGACCCCGGCGATAGCCAACGCGTAGAGCAGGGCGAGCTGCGCCAGGCCCAGGCCGGCCCAGAACCGATAGACCCACCGGGCCGGCTGGACGTCCGCCGTGGCCCGCAGCCCGAGCGTGTCGAAGATGGCATCGGTGTCGGGGCTGAGGACCTTGAGCATGCCCTGCACCTGCAAACGGACGTAGAGCCACGGGTTGGCCCGGAGCAGGCGCAGGGCGCGCTCCTGCATCACCCGTACCTGCTCCTTCTCCGACCAGCTGTTGGCGGTCGCCTCCCGCGCGAATTCGGCCTCGAGCTCGGCCCGCACCGCTTGCGGGTCGCGTCCGGAGATGGCCCCTTCGATCAACGCGCCGCGATGGAAATAGGCGTTGATGGCGGCCTGGGTGGTGACGGGGTCCGCCCCCCCACCGGCACGCCCCCGCAGCGTCCACGGGCCGACCAGAAGCGCCACTACCACGAGGCAAATGCCAGCGTCCCGGAGCGCCACGGGCCAGCGACGGAGGGGGTGGGTCACGATGAACGCGGGCGCGAGCGCCAGCGGCAGGAAGACGCCGATCGGTCGCGTCAAGGTGGCCAACCCGAGGAGTAGGCCGACGAGCGCCGCGCGCCGCGCCAGCGGCCGCTGGGCATACCGGGCCATCGCGAGCGTCGCGACCACCAGAAGAAGGGTAAAAAGCGTCTCGCTCAAGAGCACCGCGCTGTAGGTGATCGAGGTCAGGTCGGTCGCCAACACGAGGCCAGCGGCCAAACCGACGCGGCGTCCGGCCCACGCCGAACCCAACCCGGCCACCAGCGCCGCCGTCAGGGCGCTCGCCGCCACGTTGCAGGCGACCGCCAGTCGCCGGGCGGTATCGGCGTGATCGCCCGCAATCAGGTACGACACAGCGACCTGGGCCGGGAACAGGGGAACCCGTTGCCGGTCGGGAACGAACGGCGGCGCGGACGACTGGGAGAAGACGCCGTGCAGCGCCATGTTGCGCCCCAGGCGGTCGTACTCCAACGAGTCGGGAACCCACAGAACGGTTCCCGGTCCCACGCTAGCCACCCCGAAGACCACGAGCCGCGGCAGCAGCGCGATGAGGAAGACCGCCAGCATCGGCCGCGACCACACGGCCGACGCTCGGTCGCCGAGCCTGCGCCGTCGAGGCGCCCGACGTGCGATCGGCGCCGTGCGGAAGGGGCTAGTCACCGCGGAGGGGCGTAACCAGCGCCGCCGACGACAGATCGTCCCCGCCCCCCCGCTCCGTCGCGTGGGCGGGAACCGCGGCGGCAGTCGGCCGTCCGTGGTAAAGGTAGACGAGCGTGCCGATGACAAAGCTGACGCCGTTGTAGGCGTAGTAGAACCAGTGCCACGGCGCCGCCGCGAGCGTGAAGCGTACGCCACGCTGCCGGAGAAAGAAGCGGTAGAGGGGTGCATTGAAGGCCATCAAGGCGACGAGGAGGGGCAGCACCGCGAGCGCCAGGAGCGGCTGCAGCAACGCACCGGCCGTCGCCATCGCGAGGAGGTAGACGCACACGACGCTGATGCGGTTCGATGTCTGCAGGTTGAGATCGGCGGTGAAGGCGCGTTCGCGCAGCAGCAACTCGGTCCACGGGATGCCACGATCGAGGATGTCGCTCTTGACCATGGACACCGCGGTCCAACGCTTGAGATGGGTGACCTGGAGATCGTGGCAGAGGCGCACCGCGTACCCGGCGCGTGTCAGCCGGTAGCCTAACTCGATGTCCTCGATGCATGGCCGATCATACCGAGGATCGAACCCGCCAAGTTCCCGGAAGATTGCGGCGCGGACGGCGCCGCAGCCGGCCCAAAAGGTGGTCGCCTCGGAGCGGGAGGTCTGGTGGACATAATGGTGAAACAGATTCTTGTACTGCGACAGGAAGTTCGACGCAGCGGGGTGTTCGTCGTACGACCCGAAGATGGCGGCCACGGTGGGCGACGCGTCGAAGGCCGCCAGCATCCGTGCAAGCGTGTCACACCGTACCAGCACATCGGCGTCGACGAAGAGCAGCACCTCGCCGCGGGCCACCGCGGCGCCGGCGTTGCGGGCGGCGGCAGGGCCACTCCGCGCACCCGGGCTGGGTGCCACCCGTCCGCCAACCGCTCGCGCCTTTTGAACCGATCCGTCGGTCGACCCGTCGTCCGCGACGATCAATTCCCATGAATCGGCGGGGATCTCGGTCGACGACCGGAGGGCGGCGAGACAGCGGACGAAATCCTGTCCTCCGTTGTAGACCGGGACGATGACCGATACCCGCGGGCTACGCTCCACCGCTGGCTCGGTCCACGCCGCCCGCGCACCGACGTTCCTCGTCGCCGTGGTTGTCATCGGCGCACCCGATCCACGCCGGCGAGGAATGCGTCGTCGACACCGCCGATTCCCCCGACCTTCGGCATGATCTCCCCTTCCAAGGCCCTGCTCACCCTCCAAGGTGGGGCGGTCGGTCACCTTGATCCGAAGCTCGGCTAGGACATACGGGGGATAGCGTCCGACCATCAGAGGCATTAGCCTATGCTGGTAGGGCTTTCCTCGTATGAGGCCCAGCCTTGCGCCACGCCGAGGGGGGGGGCATCGTTAGGCGCGCTGGCCCCCACTCGTCGAGTCGAATCCACACGATGCGCATCGTAGAGCGCGGTCACACAAGGTGATCCGCATGCTGTCTTGCGTCTGCTCTGCTTAATAGCATCTAGTCAGTTTAATGTACAGCGCGATCCTAGGGCCGTCAATTGAACGTACACTTCAAGATACGCGCTAACCGGTGCCTGCACATCGCCGACTTTTGACCATTGGGAACTGGGATGCGGGCCATAGCGCTACCCTTCTCGGTAGAATACGGTGAGTCATCGACCAGTCTTCCTCGGGTCACTCCACGGGATCCGCCGGTGGCAGATCCTGATGGAACCACCGAACGGTGTCGGTCAGTCCAGCGACGATTCCCATCTTGGGTTCGTAGCCGAGAGTTTTCAGACGCATCATGTCGGCGTGCCAGCGTTGCGCTTCGCCGGGGCGGACATCGCCGCTGTAGACGAAGCGGGGCGACGCCCCCATCCGCTCGCAGAGTGTCGCGGCCAGCTCACGGATCGTCAGGGATTCCCCGGACGCAACGTTGTAGACATCGCCATCAAGCCGTGCCCGCTCGGCGACAACGAGCAACGCCTGGACGACGTTCGCCACATGGTTGAAGTCCCGGACCTGGGACCCGTCGCCGTAGATGAAGAGCTCGCGCGGGTTTTCTCGGATCTTCACCATGAGGTCGTAGATCACCTGTTTGCGGAGCCGCGGCCCGTAGACGGAGAAGAGCCGGAGGTTGGCCGTCCGCAGGCCGTACAGCCGCGCGTAGGCGGAGACGTACAGCTCGGCGGTCAGCTTGCTGATTCCGTAGGGCGAGACGGGGACGGTCGGATCGTCCTCCGCGATCGGCTGGCGGCTCCCCTCGCCGTAGACCCCGGCAGTCGACGTGTGGACGACCGGGGTCCGCGGCGCGGCGGCGCGTACCGCCTCGAGCAGATTGAACGACGCACGCGCGTTGGTCTCGAAGTCGTGCCGCGGGTCGTGGACCGACCCCGCCAGGTTGGCGTTGCCGGCGAGGTGGAAGATCACGTCGAATTCCCGCCCTGTCAGGAGCGGCCGGAGGTCATCCGTAACCAAGTTGAGCTCGCACAGCTCGATCTGGTCCGCGACGGCGGCGAGGTTCTCCCGACGGCCGCTAAACAGGTTGTCGACGACCGTGACGCGCGCCCCCCGGCCGGCGAGCTCCTCGACGAGGTGCGAACCGATGAAGCCCGCGCCGCCGGTCACGAGGACAGGGCGGCCCGCGTAGTCAGTCATCTTGGGTCGTCTCCGCCCCGTGTCCCGCACGCGAGCGGCGGGGCAGACTGGCCGCTTCCTCGAGCACGGCCAGCGTGTCGGCCGAGCATCTCTGCCAGGAGAAACGTTTCGCGTGCGCCAGGCCCCGCTCGATCAATTCGCGGCGCAACGCCGTGTCCGCCACAATTCGCTCCATCGCGTCGACCATCTCGGGGATCTCCGCCTTCGGCAGGAGGAGCGCCGCTCCCCCGGCGGTTTCGCGCATCCCCAGGGTATCGATGGTGATCACCGGTGTGCCCGAAGCCTGCGCCTCCATGACCGGGAACGACAACGTCTCGAAGGTGGCGGGAATGATCAACGCCTCCGCCGCGTTGTACAGCAAGCCGAGATCATCGTCGGAGACGTACTCCCGATGGACCACGTCGCTCGATACGCCGAGCGCGGCGGCGCTCGCCGCGAGATCCACGCCAGTGGTGTTCAGCCCGATCACCAGCAACTTGTGCGGCGGCGCCGATCGCCGTTTCATCTCCGCGAACGCTTCGACGAGCTTCGGGACGTTGCGGCGCGTGGTGAGCTTACCCACGAAGAGAAAGAACGGAGCGGCCGATCCCAGATACCGCTCTCGGACCTCATCGACCCCGGGGTGTCCCGGCCTGGGCTTGAAGCTATCGGCGACGGCCAACGGCACCACCCGGATCTTCGATGGCGAGACCCCATAGCACTGGACCACGTCTAGCCGCACCGTCTCACTCGTGGTGATCACCAGGGTGGCCCGGCGGGCGCTCCACCCGTACAGCCGGTCGTAGGCTGCACGGCCCTTGAACGGGTAGAGCTCCGGGTACATGTGGATCGTCGCGTCGTGGGTGGTGACCACGGTTCGACCACGAGCCAGGAGCGGCCGCGTGTACGACGGACAAAACAGGACATCGTCGTTCGCCGTTGGAGCCAGCCGGAGGTTCTCCCAGAGGAGCATCCGCCAAGCTGGAGAGACGATCCGCTCGGTCACGGCATCGGGGAGGTGAACGTCGCTCCGGTCCACCGCTGTCGGCGTATAGAAGTTGATCTCGTCGAAGCGCCCGGCGACGGCGTCGTCCGTCCAATACCTGATCACGTTGGAGAGGTAGCGGCCGATCCCAGTTCGCTGACCCTGCATGCGCCAGCCGTTGACGCCGAGCTTCAATGGTCCCTCCAGGACTTCATCAGCTCGTAGGTCCGCCTGACCCCGTCGTCGATCGAGTATCGCGGTCGCCAATCGCTCACCCGCTCGATCGTGCTCATGTCGCACCGGAATCGCATGGGTCCCGACACGGGTTGGTCACGGTCCGTGATCGGGCAGCCGGTGATCTCCCGCAGGAGGTCGACGATCCGGCCAACCGGCGTCATCGTGCCCGTCCCCAGGTTCAGCGTCCCCGTGTAGTCGGTCTCCAGGAGGCGCACGATGGCGTGGGCCGCATCCTCGATGTAGATGAAATCGCGCTCTGGCTTGGTGCTCCAGACTTCGGCCTTGCCGTGGTCGAGCAGCTGATGGATGAGCAGGTGGATGAGGTCGAACCGCTTCAGCGGCGTCGGACCGTAGATGTTCGAGAGCCGCACGTTGATGATCGGGACCCAGCGCGCGTAGAACTTGCACGCTTCCTCGCCGAGGTACTTGCTCAACACGTAGCGGTTTCGATACGGGTCGATCGGCGAGTGCTCGGATACGGGCAGCGTGATCCGCTGTTCGTCGTAGATCAGGATCGTGGAGAAATGGATGAACTTCTTGATCGGGTACCCCTTGAGCTGCTCCATGGTCTGGAGCAGCGGGAGGACGTGGTAGTCGAACGCCGTCGGTTCGCCCCGAGGGATGTGCTCCTTCTCGAGGTTATGGTGGTCGGTGTTCCCGATGATGTAGATGACCTTGTCGAACGGCACGTCGCGCAGCGGGTCGAGATTCGCGAGGCTGTCCACCTGGATGTGCCGGTTTGCCGTCGTCGGAAGCGTTCGACCCACGGAGATGATCTCCGGGTAGTGCTCCAGAATGTACGGCCCGAGGAACCCGCTGCCGCCGAACAGGATAGTCCCCTCGCCGCGGGACGTGGCGGCATCCGCGTCGGTGGTTCCTGACGATACGTTCACGGCAGCAGCACCTCGCCGGTGAAGCCGTTGCTCCGGAGCTTGGGCACGATCTCGTCGTAGTAGTTCCAGGCGAACAGGATGCCGGCGTCGGCCGGTCGGGGATCCTCGAACATGAACGCCTCGTCGACGATGGGGATATGGACGCCCGGCAAGTGCTTCCCGATCCGCAAGGGGTTGATTTCGGTCACGTACTCCACCGAGTCGGGGCCGAGACGGCAATAGTTGCACACGGTCGCGGCCTTCGCCGGCGCACCGAGGCCGATGACCTTTTTCCCGTTCGATATCAACCGATACACCTCGGCGAAAAGCTTCCGCTTGCGGTCTTCGATCTGCCGTGCGAACCATTCGTTGGTCTCAGGGTCGTACAGCTTCTCGCGTTCTTCGAGCGCCACCAACGCCCCGACCCGGTCCGAAATCGGGTGGTCGCCCGCGTGGCAACTGAAGACGCGGATTGAGCCCCCGTAGACCTCCGACCGCTCGACGTCGAAGACGTCCATGTCGTACTGGCGGAAGAGGTGGATGAGCGGCTTCATCGCGTAGTAGCGAAGGTGCTGGTGGAAAACATTGTCGTAGTGCAGCCGCTGCATGGTGTCGAGCCAGTATTGCGAGTCCGTCGCGAAGACACCGCGCGGGGCGAGCAGCCGCTTCGCCCCCTTCATGACGCCATCCAGGTCGGCGATATGGCCGAAGACGCCGCAGGCGGTGATCGCGTCGGCCTGGCCGTGGCCGTCGACGAGGTGCTCGGCGGTCTCGGGGTTGAAGAACGCGTGCAACGTGGGGAGCCCTTGCTCGTTGGCGATGCGCACCGGGTCGCCGGCCGGGTCGACGCCCAGGAACCGGACGCCGGCGGGCAGGTACCCCTTTAGCAGGGTCCCATCGTTCGAGCCGATGTCGACGGCGAAGGACTCGCCGTCGAGGCGCAGCATCTCCACCAGGCGGTGGGCGAGACTCTGCAGGTGGCGGGTCGCGGTCTGGGTCGTGCCGCTGACGAAGGGGAAGCCCTTGTACACGATCTTGGGGTCGACGATGTAGCCGAGTTGGGTCAGCCCGCACTCGGGGCAGTGATGCAGCTGCATCGGATAGAGCGTTTCGGGCCGGTTCAACTGGGAGCGCGACACGAGGAGATCGCTCACCGGCTGGTGACCGAGATCGAGGCCGGGGACCGTGGTCGCGCCGCAGATCTGGCAGGGAACGGGGCGGGACCGGTCCGCGGTGCGGCTCCGCCCCGCGAGTCCGGGGGTGGCGACGGTCGACACGGCACTCATGGCCGCACCCGCCCATCGTCGCGCCCGCTCGTCGCTGACATCGCCGCGACCGCGGCGGGGTGCACGATTGGCCTTGCGCAGAGGTGGCACGTGAGCGCCGGAGTTCCATCAAAGCATTGCGTCGTTCTGAGCACCACGTCGTGTCCTCCTAACGCACGCGGCTTCCCGCGAACGAACCCGATCCTGAACCTAACATTGAACCGTGGCCGCATTCTAGGACCGCTCTTCGGACAATGCAACCGCACGTTCGAGGCACCGCGGCGCCGGTGCGGACGAACCGAACGATCACGCCGGCCGGAGCCGCGGGCTACCGACCGCTCTCGGCCCCCCGAGTCCGATCCCGCGCGGCGCCGTCGACGGGTGCGCGGAGAGCGAGGGATGGCCCGTCCTCGTGATCGGCCCGATGCTCGGGCTTGCGGGCCAGGACGATCAGCGTGTGCCCGAAGGGGAGCCGGCGCCCCGGCCGCGCCAGGTAGCGCCCTTCCTGCCGCAGCACCCACGCCAACACCGCGTTCACCGGCCGGCGCCAACCGGGCGCCACCTCCAGGTGAAGCCCCCGGTCCGTGACCCCAGCGTCGCGCGGCACGGGGCCGACCCCCAGGCGTCGCCGCGCCGCGGCGTAGAGCGACGGGAGCGCGTTCGCGTAGGTCAGCCGGTCGACGCTCAGCCCGGCGCCGGAGAAGAGCGCGGTCAGGACCTCAGGGTCGTAGCGGCGATACGCTTCGTTGGGCGCGGTGCGCGCCGCGCCGAGCGTGGTGTTGGTCCGGACGTAGAGCCGCCCCCCCGGCTTGAGGACGCGCGCGCACTCAAGCGCCGCGAGGCGATCGCCCCCGGCGGGCAGGTGCTGAAAGACATCGGCGCTCACGATGAGATCGACGGTCGCGTCGGCAAACGGGAGGGTGGTCGCCGACGCGACCGCCAGGGCCGAATGGCCGCGCTTCTGGCAGAAACCGAGCGCCTGCGGTGCGATATCGATGCCGAGGACGCGCCCGCCGGGCACCAACTCCCCGAACTCGGTCATCGCCATCCCCGTCCCGCAGCCGACGTCCAGAATCGTCAGCCCAGCCCGCCCGGCGTAGTACGGGGCCAGGATGGCCCGACCGATGGCGCGCATCCCGCTGGGCCACCAGTGGTGGTTTTCCAGCTCGAACAGGCGCTCGAAGTACGCGGTCGAGT
>Ga0136611_10003762_pt1 | contig 10620 bp, 7 predicted proteins | sample AntDrymUQ2232306_2_FD_106645 | JGI IMG/M metagenome (GOLD analysis project Ga0136611, IMG submission 106645) | Polar desert sand microbial communities from Dry Valleys, Antarctica - metaG UQ223 (23.06) | ecosystem: Environmental > Terrestrial > Soil > Desert | place: Antarctica: Dry Valley... | reverse complement strand
GCTGCGGGTCTTCCGGGACCGGGGGGCGCGCTTCCTGGTCGCGGGCGTCGTCGCGGCGGGGCTGTTCACCGCGACGTACGGGCTGTTCCAGCGACTCGGGTGGGACTCGGTGCCGTGGAACAACCCGTTCAACCCCATCATCTCCTCACTCGGCAACCCCAACTTCGCCGCCGGCTACCTGGGGATATCCGGTTCCGTCGCGGCAGGCGGGGCGCTGTGGGCCGGCTGGGCTGTTGGGTGGCGGGTCGCCTGCGGAGTCACGGCGGCGCTGTGCCTGCTCGCCGGCTTCCTGTCCAGCTCGGTCCAGGGGCCCATGAGCTCGGCCGGCGGGTTCTTCGTGCTGGCCGTGGCTGTGGTGCTCGGCCAGCCGGAGCCGCGGCGCAAGATCGGGCTGTCGGTGCTGGGGGTGACGGCCCTGGTCGGTGGGACGGCGCTGATCGCCGGCCTGGTTGCCAAGGCCGGGCCCGCAGCGCCGCTGTTCCTCGACGGCGGCTCGCGCGCCCGCTACCTCTACTGGGACACCGCCCTGCGTATGTTCGGCGACAAGCCGCTGCTGGGCGTCGGCCTGGACCAGTACGGCAACTTCTGGCGCTCGATGCGCTCGGCCGAGTCGGTCGTGACCCTGGGGACTGAGTACTCCGACGCCGCCCACAGCGTCCCGCTGCAAATGCTCGCGCAGGGAGGCCTCGTCCTCGGCACCGTCTACTTCGCGTTCATCGGCTTCACGCTGTACACCCTGGTTCGGGGGCTGCTGCGCCTCGAGGGCCAGGACCGGATGCTGCTGGCCGCCGTCGGAGCCGGCTGGGCCGCCTACCAGGTGCAGGGTGCGGTCTCGATCGACCAGGTGCCGCTCCTGGCCCTGCACTACGCCCTCGCCGGAGGTGTCATCGCCGCCTCCGGGCTGTCACCCGTGCGGGAGTTCAGGCTGCCGGGGGCCCTCAAGCCGGTGGTGGTGCACCGCAACGACTCCAAGGCCAGGCGCCGTGCGGCCGCCGCGGCCGCGCCCCGGGTCAGGCCGAGCACGGGTGGAGACGCCGCCGGGCTGGTCGTGGTCGGGCTGGTCGGGCTGTTCCTGACGTTCACCGCGGTCACGCCGCTGAGGGCGAACACCGTCGCGCTCGACGGGGACACGGCACTACGGGCCGGTGACGGTCGGGCCAGCGTGGCCGCGTACGACAAGGCCGTGGACCTCGTGGGAGGTCAGGCGCTGTACCAGACGAAGAAGGCTGCCGCTTATGAGCAGGTGACACCACCTCAGCCGGTGCAGGCCCAGCAGGCCTACCAGCAGGCGGTGGACGTCGACCCCTTCGACCTCAACGCGCTCACCGCCCTCGCACAGCTGGCGGCGGCCAACGGGGACCTAGAGACGGCTCGTGACGCGTACCGGCGAGCGGCCGAGCTCGACCGCTGGAACGCGGTGACGGTCCAGTCCTCAGCCGCCTTCGAGCTGGCCAACGACGGTGCCGACGCCGCTGCAGCGCTCCTGCAGGACGCAGCGAGTCGGCTGCCCAGAATGGCAGCCCTCTGGGCCGCGCTGGGCGACGCTCGAGCCGCACTCGGTGACGATGCGGCCGCCCGGGCGGCGTACGACCGTGCCCTCGCCATCGACCCGACGCAGGCCGTAGCCGTGGCCGGCGTCGCGAAGCTCGCTTCCGCTCCCTGACCCACAGCTGAGCGCTGGGCCTGGCCTCGACCTGAGGCAGCAGCGAAATCGTCTCGGTCCGGCGCCAGTACGATGACCTGCCGCACCGTCCACAGCGAGGATCAGTCGTGCAAGACAGGCACATTGTCATCATCGGCCAGGGCTACGTCGGCCTGCCCTTGGCCGTCGCCGCCAGCCAGTCCGGCCGCTCGGTCTTCGGCGTAGACCTCGATAAGGCCCGGGTCGACGGGCTGAACGCCGGCGTCAGCCCGGTCGGGGACGTGTCCGACGCCGATCTCCGTGAGCAGGTCGAAGCCGGTCGCTACAGCGCCTCGACCGACTTCGACTGCGTTGCCGACGCCGACGTAGTAGTGCTATGCGTTCCAACGCCGTACCACAACGACGCGCCGGACTTGTCAAACATACAGAACGCTGCCCGTGAGGCGGGAAAGCACCTCACGCCGGGAACTTTGGTCATCCTCGAGTCGACTACCTATCCCGGTACGACCGAGGAGGTGCTGCTCCCCATCCTCGAGGAGGCCTCAGGTCTTACCGGCGGCGAGGACCTGCAGGTGGCTTTCAGCCCGGAGCGCATCGACCCCGGCAACCCGACGTACGGCCTGCACAACACACCGAAGATCGTCGGCGGCCTTACACCGGAGGCGACCGAACGGGCCCAGGCCTTCTACGGCGGCTTCGTGGAGACGGTCATCCCCGTCAGTGGGCCGAAGTCTGCCGAGATGTCCAAACTGCTTGAGAACACCTTCCGGCACATCAACATCGCGTTGGTCAATGAGCTCGCCGTCCTGTGCCGCGACCTCGACGTCGACGTGTGGGAGGTGATCGACGCGGCGGCCAGCAAGCCCTTCGGATTCATGCCCTTCTACCCCGGCCCGGGCGTCGGCGGCCACTGCATCCCTGTCGACCCGATGTACCTGTCGTGGCGGGTCAAGCAATTCGGCGGCGCCGCGAAGTTCATCGACCTCGCTCGAGACGTCAACGCCGGGATGCCGCTGTACGTCGTCACGCGGGTCCAGGACCTGCTCAACGACCGCGAGCGCTCGCTGAAGGGGTCCAAGATCCTGATCCTCGGCGTCGCCTACAAGCCGAACATCAGCGACATGCGCGAGTCACCAGCGCTGCCCCTGATCGACCTGCTGCGTCGCAAGGGAGCGCATGTGTCGTACGCGGACCCGTACGTCCCCGTCCTTCGGGCCGAGGACGGTCACGTCCTGGCGGCCCAAGACGCCATCACCGGCGCCACGGCGGCAGACTGCGTCGTTATCGTCACGGCGCATGCTGAAGTCGACCACGTCACCGTCACGTCCCGAGCGCGCCTCGTCTTCGACACCCGCAACGTGCTGCCCGCCGACGGCGAACGTGTTTACCGCCTGTGACGGAGTTTGTGAACCGTGATGCAGCAGTCGTTGCCGGGTTCGGGGATGAATGGTCGCGATTCGACCAACGCGCGCTTGGCGCTGATGAACGGGCTGAGCTCTTCGAGGCGTACTTCTCGATTTTCCCCTGGGAGGCGCTGCCTGAGGGCGCCCGCGGGATCGATGTCGGCTGCGGCAGCGGGCGGTGGGCCGCCCTGGTCGCCGAGCGGGTTGGAGCGCTGCTGTGCGTCGACGCAAGCCCCGTGGCAGCCGCGGTTGCCGACCGTGCTCTCAGCGGGCTGCCGCAGTGCCGAGTGCTGGTGGCGTCCGTGGACGCCCTGCCGGTCGAGGACGGAACGCTGGACTTCGCCTACAGCCTCGGTGTCCTGCACCACGTGCCGGACACGCTTGCGGGGTTGAAGGCCGTGGTCCGGACGGTGAAGCCCGGCGCGCCCGTTCTCGTCTACCTCTACTACGCTTTCGACGACCGCCCGGCGTGGTTCCGCCGGCTGTGGCGCGTCAGCGACATCGCGCGGCGCGGGATCTCCCGCTCCCCGCACAGCCTGCGCTGGGCGCTTAGTCAGATCATCGCGCTGCTCGTGTACTGGCCGCTCGCTCGTGCCGCGCGGCTGGCCGAGGCGATGGGTCGAGACGTGGACGCACTACCTCTGAGCTTCTACCGTCGCCGGAGTCTCTACGTGATGCGCACCGACGCGCTCGACAGGTTCGGCACGCGGCTCGAGCAGCGCTTCACCCGGGAACAGGTGGCTGCGCTCATGACGGCGTCCGGTCTGGTGGACGTCATCTTCCGCGACGCTGCGCCGTACTGGGTAGCCGTCGGCGTGCGGGCTTGAGCAGGCCGCCGCGCCGGATCGTCCTGGTGGCGTCGCAGCTGGGCTTGGGCGGTACTGAGCGTCAGGTGGCGCTGCTGGCCGCTGGCCTGCATGACCGCGGCCACGACGTGGTCGTAGTGCTGCTTTTTGCGGAAGGGTGGCACGCGGACGCGTTGAGGGACCGCGCCGTACCGATGATCGGCCCGCTGGCCCGCACTGGGAGGGCGGCTCCGCTGCTCGCCTTCTGGCGGCTAGTGGTGCTGCTGCGCAGGCTGCGCCCGGATGTTGTCCAGGCCTACCTCTGGGCGGCCTGTGCATTGGCCGGACCGGCTGCGCTCGTAGCACGTGTGCCGCTCCGCGTGGCCGGGCGTCGCAGCCTTAGCAACTGGAAGCGCGGTCGCCCTGCAGTTGTTCTTCTCGAGCGGTGCACGAACCCGTCGTTCCACGTGTTCGTGGCCAACGCGCGGGCCGTTGCCGAGGATGTGGTGCGCACCGAGCGGCTGCCAGGCGAGCGAGTTGAAGTCATTCACAATGCGTTGGACCCCGCTGCGTTCGTCTCCGGACCGGACCCTGAAGATGCTCCTGGCGCGGGGGTGCCACGACCGTTGGTGCTCTGCATCGCCAACCTCATCGACTACAAGGGGCACGTGCACCTGCTTGAAGCCCAACGTCGCCTGCGTGATGAAGGGACCGAGATCGGGCTCCTCCTGGCAGGCGAGGGCCCCGCGCGTCACCAGATCCAAGAGTTGGTGGGGCGGCTGTCCCTGCCTACCCGGCTGTTGGGGGCCAGAGCCGATGTGGGGGCGTTGCTCCGTTGCGTCGACATCGTCGTCCTCCCGTCGCTGCACGAGGGCATGAGCAATGCCCTGATGGAGGCGCTGGCTGCGGGCCGGGCCGTGGTTGCGACCGATGTGGGTGGCAACCGCGAGGTCGTAGGAGACGCTGGGCTGCTGTGTCGCGCCGCCGACCCGGCTGCACTGGCGGAGGCCTTGGCACGCCTTGTAGAGGACGAGACGCTGCGGAACGCGCTCGGCACCCGGGCCCGACGGCGAGCGGAGGAGATGTTCGGCCTCGACGTCATGATCGAGCGCTACCTGAATCTCTGGGAGTCCCGGCTGGCGGATCGGCAGGTCACGTACCGTGTCAGGGGCGATCGAGGAGAGGGTGCACGTGAGCGCGCAGCAGGAGATTGAAGCGGGAGAGCGGTTCGGCTTCGGCGACAACTGGGCCCGCTTCCTGCGCGAGGTGGACGAGGAGAACATCACTGCTGCCGTCGCCTCGCTCAAGTCTGCCCTCGGCCGAGATCTTGCCGGTCTTCGCTTCCTCGACGCAGGGTGCGGCAGCGGGCTGTTCTCGCTGGCCGCTCACAGGCTTGGCGCGCATGTCGTCTCCTTTGACTTCGACGAGTCGTCCGTCCGGTGTGCGGAGCAGCTGCGCAGCCGCTTCGCCGAGGCGGACCGCACGTGGGAGGTCCTGCAGGGTTCGGTGCTGGACGAGGACTTTGTTGTCGGGTTGCGTGGCTTTGACGTCGTCTACTCGTGGGGCGTGCTTCACCACACCGGGGACATGTGGCGGGCGTTCGACCTGGTGGACAAGGCGGTGCGGCCAGGGGGTCAGCTGTTCCTGGCCATCTACAACGACCAGGGACTCCCCTCGCTCGGTTGGGCGGAGGTGAAGCGGCGCTACAACGCCGCGGGACCGGGAGGCAGGCAGGTGATGCTCGCGGCTGCGAACAGCTACTTCGGGCTGCGCCGCGTCGCGAAGCGGCTGTTCGAGCCAGCCGGGGCCGCAACCGCACGGCCTCGAGGCATGGTCGTCGGCACCGACCTCGTGGACTGGGTGGGTGGCTATCCGTTCGAGGTGGCCAAGCCGGAGCAGGTCTTCGCGTTTTACCGCGACCGTGGTTACGACCTGCAGCATCTCAAGACCTGTCGCGGCGGGCACGGCTGCAACGAGTACGTCCTCGGTAAAGAGGCATGACCCTCGCGTCCGCCTCCGGCGGCCCCGCGGCGTTGGAGGGGACGAGGCCGTGTGCGGCATAGCCGGGCAGGTAGACGTCAACGCTGGCTCTGGGCGAGTGCTGAGCGACATGTGCGACGCGCTGGTGCACCGAGGGCCTGACGATGTGGGCGCGCACGTCGAGCAGGGTCTTGAGCTCGGGATGCGACGGCTGGCCATCATCGACATTGCGCACGGCCAGCAGCCCATCTACAACGACGACCGCTCCTTGGTGGTCGTCTTCAACGGCGAGATCTACAACTTTCAGGAACTGCGGGCAGGTCTGGCCGCCCGTGGCCACCGCTTCCGCTCCGAGGGTGACACCGAGGTCATCTTGCATCTGTACGAGGAGCACGGCATCGATCTGGTGCATCGGCTGCGCGGCATGTTCGCCCTCGCGATTTGGGACCGGCGGGATCGCAAGCTGGTCCTCGCCCGTGACCGGGTCGGCAAAAAGCCGCTGTACTATGCGCAGACTGCGACTGGCCTGGTCTTCGGTTCCGAGCTCAAAGCGTTGCTCCGGCACCCGGGCGTCCGGCGCACGATTGACTACCAGGCGCTCGACCACTACCTCACCTTCCAGTACGTGCCCGCTCCCTGGAGCATCCTGGAGCAGGTGCGCAAGCTGCCACCGGCCAGCGTGCTCGTCTATCGGGACGAGCAAGTGTCAGTCTCTGAGTACTGGCGGCTGGACTACCAGCGCAAGACGGAGATGAGCCGACCTGAGGCCGTGGAGCACGTTCGCGGCCTGGTGCGCGAGGCGACCGCCATCCGGCTGACGTCCGAACGACCACTCGGGGCCTTCCTCAGCGGCGGCATCGACTCCTCGCTGGTCGTGGCCGCCATGGCTGAGGCCAGTCCGCAGCCGATCAAGACCTTCTCCATCGGCTTCGACGACGCCGGCTACGACGAGCGGGAGTACGCCCGCCTGGTCTCGCAGCACTTCGGCACCGAGCACCACGAACTCGTCATGGACCCCGACCCGGTAGCGACCCTGGCCGCTGTCGGAGACGCCTATGACGAGCCTTTCGCGGACTCGTCCGCCGTGCCAAGCCTGGAGGTCGCCCGTCTCACCCGCCAGCACGTGACGGTGGCGCTCACCGGTGACGGCGGGGACGAGTCCTTCGGCGGCTACACCCGGTACGCCTACAACGCCGCGGTCGAGCGGGTGCCCGTCACGCTTCGCAGCGGACTGGCCCGAGGCGGTCGCCTGCTGCCGGCGCGTGGCGACTCCCGACGCCCGGTGGGACGGATGCGGCGCATCATGGTCTCAAGCGCCGGGGACGCCGGGGCACGGTACTTGGCAGTGATGTCGTACTTTGACGAGCCGGGCAAGCGGGCGCTGTATTTACCGCGCATGGCGGCAGCCCTGTCCCCCACTGCGTCCACCGACCTCATGCGCAGCTGGTGGGACGCCTCTGCTGCACCAGACGTAGTGGACCGGATGCTCGACGTTGACGTGCGCTCCTACCTGCCCGGCGACCTGCTCATGAAGGTGGACATCGCCACCATGCGGCACTCGTTGGAGGCGCGGGCGCCGTTGCTAGACCAACGGGTCATGGAGTTCGGCGCCTCGTTGCCCTCGTCCTGGAAGGTTCACGGTAGGAGCACCAAGGTGTTGCTGAAGGAGGCAGCCCGGGGTTGGCTGCCTGACGCCGTGCTGGACCGCCCCAAGATGGGCTTCGGGGTTCCGGTGGCGCGCTGGTTGCGTGAGGACCTCCGTGAGCCAGCCCGTGACCTGCTCACCGATCGCACTGCTGTCGAGCGGGGCCTGTTCGACCCAGCGAACGTTCGTCGACTGCTCGACGAGCACGACGCCGGGGTCGACCACGGTCCGCGAATTTGGGCCTTGCTCATGCTGGAGCAATGGCACCGTCGCTGGCTCGATGTGCCTTCGACGGCTGGCTCAGCCGCGCTGCCTTGACGTGAACCGTCCTGACACTCGCCGCCTGATCCTCACCTCCTTCGCGGCGCGCCTCGTCACGCTCACTGCTACCGCGGCCACCGGGGTGGTCGTGGCCCGCGTCCTTGGGGCCGAAGGCAGGGGCAACTACGCGGTCGTGATCACGGTGGCGGCGGCCGCCGTCGCCGTCGGTCACCTGAGCTTGGAGTCGGCGCAGGTCGCGCTCTGGAAGGAGGAGGCGCTGCGTCCGGCCTTCGCGGCCAACGCCGTGCTTTTGGCAGGGCTGCTCGGAGCGCCGCTGGCCCTGATCACCTGGGCGCTGGTGCGCTGGTTGGGCGAGGCGCGGGTGCCGATCTACAGCGACACGGGGCTGATCCTTGGGCTGATCGCCGTGCCCTTCGGGATCCTCGTGCTCTGGCTGAACAACCTGCTCAGCCTGACGTCGAGGGTCAGCTGCATCAACGTCGGACTAGTCGTGAGCGCTGTCGTTCAGCTGGCCCTCGTCCTTGCGCTGACGGCAGCGGGCCGACTTACGGTCACAGCAGCCGTGCTCGGCTGGATGGTGCTCAGTGTGCTGCCAGCGCTCATCGCTGTCTTCGCGCTGCGGCCCACCCTGAGCTCAGCGTCGCTGCACGTGCTCCGGCGGACCTGCACCTCGGGGCTGCGCTACCACAGCGGCGTCCTCTTCCTGTTCCTGTTGTTTCGCCTCGACCTGCTCGTGGTCAACGCGCAAATGTCGCCCCGCGACGTGGGGCTCTACGCGCTCGCGCTCACGCTGGCTGAGCTCGTCTACTTGATCGGTGACTCCGTGGCACAGGCCATCGTCGGGCGTCAGGCGGGCGTCAACCAGGAAGCCGCCGCAGAGGTGACGGCGGGGGCCGTGCGTTTCGGCACCTGGGGCGTGACCTTCGTAGCGCTCGGTCTCGCTGGCGCTGCTTGGTTGGTCGTCCCAACGATCTACGGGGCCGAGTTCAGGGACGCGGTGCCGGTGCTGTGGCTGCTCCTACCGGGTTCTGTCGCTCTGGCCGTCTGCCGTCCTCTCGCGGTACTGCTGGCCGCACGGGATCGGCCGGCGCTGCTCGCCGGCCTCGCTGGCGCGGCGCTGGTCGTGCACGTCGTCCTGCTGGCCGCACTGGTGCCGGCCTGGGGACTGGCTGGCGCCGCCGTGGCCGCGACGATCGGCTACCTCGCCCTCGCCGCGGGCTACCTGTGGACGGTGCACCGGCTGACGACACTCACGTGGAAGGATCTACGACCGAGCGCGGCAGACCTGCGCGAGGTGGTCCGACGGGCCGCTCCTCCCGGGCGCAGCACCCGCGACATGCTTTGAGCGGGCCCGAGGAGCGCTCGCTCACGATCGTGCACGGCAGCCTGGCTGTTGGCGGCATCGAGCAGTTGCTCGTGCGCTTCGCCGAGGAGCTGCACGGTCGCGGCTGGCGGGTGCAGTTCGTCCTCCAGTCGGCGGTCGACAACGCGTTGCACCGGCGCGCGGCCTCGCTCGGGCCGGTTTACCGACTGCCGGTCGACTACCGCTTGGCGTGGCCCTTGCTGCACCGCTACGCGATCCGACCTACCGCGCACCTGTTCGGTCCCACGTCAAACGGCTTGTTGCTGAGCCACCTGCTTCGGCAGCAGCCCCGGTTCCGCCAGGCGCGCATCACGGCCGGCGTCTACTTTCCGCTCGAGTACGGCAATCGAGCCGTCCACGACCTGCACGAGATCGGCTTGGCGGTTCGGCTTATTCAAGCCGCTCCTGACCAGAACATGCTGTTCATGAACGATGCCTGCCGTGACGCGACCGCAAACGCGCTTGACCGGTCCTTCGCCGAGGCGCATCTGGTACCTGTGCCGGTTGTCATCCCCTTGAGTAGTGCGCCTCGGCCAAGGCCCGTCGGGCAGCGCCTGGTGAGCGTCGGCCGGCTCGTTCAGTTCAAGGGCTACACATTCGGGGCCCTCTCGGCGCTGCGCGCCCTGGCCGACGAGGGGCGACGGTTCCACTACGACGTGTACGGGGACGGCCCCATGCGACCGGCGCTGGAGTCGGCGGTGGTGGCCGCTGGCCTCGAAGAGCAGGTTACGCTGCACGGGGAGGTACCGCCGGAGCACTTCGCCGACGTGTGCGGTGACGCGCTCGCCTTCCTGGGGATGGGCACGGCGGCCGTTGAAGCGGCGGCGCTCGGCGTGCCCACGCTGCTGGCGTCGGTAGGGGAGAGCGGCCCCCACGTGCACGGCTGGTTCTCAGAAGCTCGCGGATTCGACGTCGGCGAAAGCCCCGCGGCTGGACCGCTGGCCCCGATGACGGACCTGCTGCGCCATCTCGACGACGCCGGGCCCGCCGTGTACGGCGACCTCAGTGTTGCCGGCCGCGCGCGTGCGGAGCGCTTCGCGCTCCCCACTGCCGCGCAGTCCTTCGAGGATGCGTTGCTCGCCGCACGACCGCACGAAGGCAGATTGCGCTTTCGGGACCTTCTGAGCGGCCTGCGCAGCGGCCTCATAGACCTGCGGTCTGGAGCTGGCTCCCAGCGCGCCCGGCGCGCAGCGAGGTATGAGCGAGACTAGGCGCCAGGTGGTTTTAGGGGCTCTTCGCTCTTGACCGGGGTGGCGTCCTGATTTGAGGCTCGTGGCCTCGACAGGCTGGTGGTTCTACGCCGTCAGCCGAAGAGAGCCACGAGCCATGTCCGACCGTACGACGTTGTTGTTCGCCTTGCCCGACTTCCGGGTCCTGGATGTCATCCGCGAGCCGGACGGGGGGCCGTCGGGTCGTCGTGGAGAGCGTCGCGGACGAGGGCGGCTGCCCGGCGTGTGGCGTGATCTCGCGGTTGATCAAGGACCGGCCAACCAGTCGCGTGAAGGACCTCCCGCACGGGC
>Ga0136611_10003761_pt1 | contig 10621 bp, 5 predicted proteins | sample AntDrymUQ2232306_2_FD_106645 | JGI IMG/M metagenome (GOLD analysis project Ga0136611, IMG submission 106645) | Polar desert sand microbial communities from Dry Valleys, Antarctica - metaG UQ223 (23.06) | ecosystem: Environmental > Terrestrial > Soil > Desert | place: Antarctica: Dry Valley... | reverse complement strand
CACCACGACCATGTTGTCCACGGTCTTCGCCGGCGCAACGAAGATCTCACGCTTGCCACGCTTGATCTCGCCAAACCGGACGACACCGTCAATCTCGGAAATCGTCGCCGGATCCTTCGGACGGCGCGCCTCGAACAGCTCGGCGACTCGCGGCAGACCACCCGTGATGTCGCGGGTCTTGTACGCTTCGCGCGACACCTTCGCGATCGTCACGCCAGCCTGGATCTTCTGGCCATCCTCGACGACCAGCTGAGCACCCGTCGGAATCACGAAGTCGCGCAGACGCTTCTCCTTGCTGCCGGACGTCTGCCAGATCTCGATATGCGGGTGCAGCTTCTTTTCGCGATCCTCGATCACGACGCGCTGACGCAAACCGGTCAGCTCGTCGAGCTCCTCGGAAACCGACTCCTCTTCCACCAGGTCGACGAAACGAATGGTGCCGTCCACGTCCGCGATGATCGGGTTCGTGTACGGATCCCATGAGAAGATCACCTGCTCCTTCTTCACTTCGTCGCCGTCGTTCACCATTAGAATGGCGCCCAGCGGAACCTGCAACCGCGCCCCAATGGCGGCGGTCTTGTCATTGGAGCTGCGAATGTAGACTTCGCCCTCGTACGAAGTGACAATCCTGTTGTCGTCGGGTCCGTCCACGACGACCAGGCGATCACCATACTCGATGAAGCCGGCCACCTTGGACTTTCTCGCCGTCTGCTCGGCGATACGCGCCGCCGTTCCACCAATGTGGAAGGTACGAAGCGTGAGCTGCGTGCCCGGCTCGCCAATGGACTGCGCGGCAATGATACCAACCGCCTCGCCCAGGTCGACCACACCCATCGTCGCCAGGTTGCGGCCGTAGCACATCCGGCAAAGTCCACGCTTCGCTTCGCAGGTGAGCACCGAGCGGATCTTCACCGTCTCGATGCCCGACTCTTCGATATCACGCGCGGTGTCTTCGTCGATGAGATGACCGCTCTCGACCAGCAGCGTGCGCCGGCCGCTCTCGTCCATCTCGTGCGGATCCTCGACATCTTCGCCGGCAAAGTTGCCGACGATGCGCTCACCGAGCGCCTCGATGATGTCTTCGCCTTCCTTCAGCGCGGACACTTCGAGTCCGAGAATGGTGCCGCAATCCTCTTCGGTGATCGTGACGTCCTGCGCCACGTCCACCAGACGACGCGTCAGATATCCTGCGTCAGCCGTCTTCAGTGCGGTGTCGGCCAGACCCTTGCGAGCGCCGTGCGTCGAGATGAAGTACTCGAGCACCGACAACCCCTCGCGGAAGTTGGACTTGATCGGGCTCTCAATAATTTCACCAATACCACCGGTGAGCTTCTTCTGCGGCTTCGCCATCAGGCCACGCATACCGGCGAGCTGACGGATCTGGTCGCGGCTACCACGTGATCCGGAGTCGAACATCATGAAGACGGGGTTGAAGCCATCCTTCGACTCGCGCATCGCCTTGACCATCGCATCGGCCACGTCGTTGTTCGCGTGGGTCCAGGTGTCGATGACCTTATTGTAGCGCTCACCGTTCGTGATGTTACCGGTGTTGTAGGCGCGCTGGAAACGCTCGACGCGCTCCTCCGCTTCCTTGAGCAGATCGTCCTTCGCCGCGGGAATCTGGAGGTCCTCGATACCGATCGAGACACCGCCGCGCGTGGCGAAGTGGAAGCCGAACTCCTTCAGGCGATCCAGGAACTCGACCGTCTCGGCCAACCCGCTCCGCCGATACGACTCGAACACGAGCTCCGACAGCGCCTTCTTCTTCATCTCGCGGTTCTGGAAGCCAATGGACTTCGGGACGATCGCGCTGAACAGCACGCGACCCACCGTCGTCTTCTCCCAACGCGAGCCATCCAGATCCGTGGCGTAGAACTGCACGGGCGTCTGGAAACCAACACGGCCGAGCGCCAGCGCCATCTCGACTTCCGAGACGGACGTGTAGTGCCCACCCAGATTGTTCTTGTCGCCGAAGTTCGCGGGCGCCTTGGTGGCGAAGTAGCAGCCGAGGACGATGTCCTGGCTGGGCTCCGCGACCGGACGACCGTCCGACGGCTTCAGAATGTTGTTGCTCGACAGCATGAGCACACGGCACTCGAGCTGCGCTTCGGGCGACAGCGGCACGTGCACCGCCATCTGGTCACCATCGAAGTCGGCGTTGAACGCCGCGCACACGAGCGGGTGAATCCGGATGGCCTTGCCCTCGACCAGCACCGGCTCGAACGCCTGGATACCCAGACGGTGAAGCGTCGGTGCGCGGTTCAACAGAACCGGATGGTCGCGGATAATGTCTTCGAGAATCTCGAACACTTCCGGCGACTCGCGCTCCACGATCTTCTTGGCGCGCTTCACCGTCTCGGCGATTCCCTTCTCGACGAGCTTGTGAATGATGAACGGCTTGAACAGCTCGAGCGCCATCGCCTTGGGCAAGCCGCACTGGTGCAGCTTGAGCTCCGGTCCGACGACGATGACCGAACGACCCGAGTAATCGACGCGCTTGCCGAGCAGGTTCTGGCGGAAGCGACCCTGCTTGCCCTTCAGCATGTCGGACAGCGACTTGAGCGGACGCTTGCCGCGACCACGAATGGCCTTGGAGCGGCGGCCGTTGTCGAAGAGCGCATCCACGGCTTCCTGCAGCATGCGCTTCTCGTTGCGGAGAATGACTTCCGGCGCGCGATGCAGGATGAGTTTCTGAAGACGGTTGTTGCGGTTGATGACGCGGCGATACAGATCGTTCAGATCCGACGTCGCGAAACGGCCGCCGTCGAGCGGAACGAGCGGGCGCAGATCCGGCGGAATAACTGGTATGACGTCCAGGATCATCCACTCGGCGCGGTTGCGCTGTTCGCCGCTGTCGCCGGAGTTGCGGAACGCGTCGACGATCTTGAGCCGCTTCAGTGTCTGCTTCTTCCGGTGCTGCGACGTCTCGTCGATGACGGACGCGCGCAGCTCGTCGGCAATCCGGTCGACGTCGATGTTCTTGAGCAGCTCGCGAACCGCGGGCGCACCGATATCGGCCTTGAACTTGTCGTCGCCTTCTTCCTTCGCCTTGGCACGGAGCGTCAGATACTCTTCCTCGTCGAGCAGCTGGCTCGACGTGACTTCCTGATTGCCGGGCTCGATGACGACGTACGACGCGTAGTAAATGATCTTCTCGAGATCACGCAGCGTGATGTCGAGGAGATTGCCCATCGGACTCGGCAGCGTCTTGAAGAACCAGATGTGCGCAACCGGCACCGCGAGCTCGATATGGCCCATGCGCTCGCGCCGAACCTTCGACAGCGTGACTTCGACGCCGCAGCGATCGCAGATGACGCCGCGATAGCGGATGCGCTTGTACTTGCCGCAATGGCATTCCCAGTCCTTGACGGGACCAAAGATGCGCTCGCAGAACAGACCGTCGCGCTCGGGCTTGAACGAGCGGTAGTTGATCGTTTCAGGCTTGGTGACTTCGCCCCATGACCACCTGGAGCGAAGACCGCCCATTTCCAGACGCTCGCGCTCCTTGGAGTCGCGGGGTCCGCGAATCTCTTCGGGTGACGCAATGCGTACGTGAATGAAATCGAACGCTGACGCGCGCTGGTCGCGCGTGCTGCGGAAATCGATCATGTGTTACTCCTCCCCGCCGTTATCGCGACCGACAGCGGTGCCGGTCCCGTAATACCCATCGACGCTGACGCCGAGCGTCACCTTGATGCCAAGCGCCTGCAGTTCCTTCACGAGCACGTTGAACGACTCCGGGATGCCCGGCTCGGGCAGGTTCTGCCCCTTCACAATCGCCTCGTACACGCGACTGCGGCCGTTCACATCGTCCGACTTCACCGTCAGGATTTCCTGAAGCGTGTGCGCCGCGCCGTAGGCCTCGAGCGCCCACACTTCCATCTCTCCGAAACGCTGGCCGCCGAACTGCGCCTTGCCGGCGAGCGGCTGCTGCGTGACGAGCGAGTACGGTCCAATGCTGCGCGCATGAATCTTGTCATCCACGAGGTGTGAGAGCTTCAGCATGTAGATCTCACCGACGGTGACGGCGCTGGCGAACTTCTCGCCGCTCCGGCCATCGCGCAGCCATACCTTGCCCGCCTGCGTCAATCCCGCCAGACGCATCATCTCGCGCGCGGCAGCATCGACGTCGGCTTCCGACTTCTTCCCGAGCATCGCGGCCAGCGCCGGCAGCTCCTGCTGTTCCAGCAGGTCCATCGGCTCGCGGCCCGTGAGCTTCTCCAGCTGACGGAACGCGGTCTTGTACTCCGCGCGCCGCGCCGCCGGCAGCTCCTCGTTCTCCGCCTGCTCGGCGTTGAACGCAATCTGCGCCGATGCTTCGGCAATCTCGCGCTCAGCCAGTTCCTTCGCGGCCGCTACTAGATAATCACGTACCTGGTGGTAGAGGTCGCGCGTGTTCTGCGAGACGATTCGTCCACCGAGGTCGTTCAGCTTGGCATCATCGAGCAGCATCACATGGTCGATCTCGACACCCGGCTCGGGGCGAATATCGGTAAGCAGCGTGCGCACATCGCTGTCGGTGATCTTCGGTGCTTCGGTGCGGAGCTCGAGCGCCCGACCCGCCCAGCCGATTCCGGCGAGCTTGAGGAGCAATCCGATCTCGCGTTCGTTGGCGCCCTGGAAGACGGGCGTCTTGGCGTAGAAGCCGAGCAGTCGCGCGGCCCACCCCAGATGCGTCTCCAGAATCTGTCCAACGTTCATGCGGCTCGGCACGCCGAGCGGGTTGAGCACGATGTCCACCGGACGTCCATCGGGAAGGAACGGCATGTCTTCCTCGGGGACGATACGGGCAACGATACCCTTGTTGCCGTGCCGGCCGGCCATCTTGTCACCCACCGAGATCTTCCGCTTCTCGGCGAGGTACACCTTCACGAGCTGGATCACGCCGGGCGGCAGCTCATCCGGCTGCAGAATCCGGTCGATCCTCTCCTCCGCGCGCTCCTCGATCTTCGCCTTCTCTGCATTGGCGACGTCGATGATCTCTCGAATGCGCTCGTTGATCTTCTTGTTCTCGACGCGGAACGTCTTGAGGTCGAGCGTCGCGAGACGGAGGTCGCGCAGCATCTCGGCCGACACCTTCGTGCCGGACGGAATGGCTTCCTCGACCGTGCCGCTTTTCAGCGCGAGCGCGATGGTCTGACCTTCCAGAATCTCGCCGATCTCGCTGTCGCGCACGTCGTTGACGCGCACCTTCTCTTCGCCTTCCAGGCGACGGACATCACCGATGCGCTCGCCGCGGTCCTTTTCGACCACCTGATCTTCGATGCGCGAGAAGATCTTCACGTCGATGACGACGCCTTCCATTCCCGGCGGCACCTTCAGCGACGAGTCCTTCACATCCTTCGCCTTCTCACCGAAAATGGCGGTGAGCAGCTTCTCTTCGGGAGAGAGCTCTGTCTCGCCCTTCGGCGTGATCTTGCCGACGAGGATGTCGCCAGGCTTGACGTGAGCGCCGATGCGGACGATGCCGCGCTCATCGAGATCGAGTAGCGCTTCTTCCGAAACGTTCGGGATCTCGCGCGTGATTTCTTCCTGTCCACGCTTCGTGTCGCGGACGTGCAGCTCCAGCTCCTGGATGTGGATCGACGAATAGACGTCGTCCTTCACCAATCGTTCTGAAAGAACGATGGCATCCTCAAAGTTGTGTCCGTACCACGGCATGAACGCCACCGTTACGTTCGCGCCGAGCGCCAGCTGCCCCTGCTCGGTGGCCGCGCCGTCCGCGAGGACTTCGCCCTGCTTGACGCGCTGCCCGAGCCGGACGAGTGGACGCTGGTTGATTGCCGTATCCTGGTTGGTACGCCAGTACTTCTTCAGGCGATACCGGTCGTGCTGCGTCAGGCGCGCCAGTGGACGATCCTCGTCCTTCTTGCTGCGCTCGGCCGGACCCGCATCGACAATGATCTCGTCGGCGGTGACGCGGCTGATGACGCCGGCCCGCTTGGCGATCACGACGGCGCCGGAATCGCGAGCGACCTTCTCCTCGAGACCCGTGCCGACAAGTGGCGTCTGCGGATTCAGGAGCGGCACGGACTGCCGCTGCATGTTCGAGCCCATGAGCGCACGGTTCGCGTCATCATGCTCGAGAAACGGAATGAGCGCCGCCGCGATGGAGACGAGCTGCTCCGGTGCGACATCCATGTAGTCGATGCGCTCCGGTGCGACGAGCGGAACGTCACCCTGCTCGCGGCAGAGGACGAGATCTTCGACGAACGTGCCATCGGGATTCAGGCGCGCGTTGGCCTGCGCGATGGTCGCGTCCTCTTCGCGGTTGGCATCGAGCCACGCGACCTCCGACGTGACTTTCCCGTTCTTCACGACGCGGTATGGCGTCTCCACGAAGCCGAGGTCGTTCACCTGTGCGTAACAGGCGAGCGACGTGATCAGTCCGATGTTCGGACCTTCCGGCGTTTCGACCGGACACATGCGCCCGTACTGTGAATAATGCACGTCACGGACTTCGAAGCCGGCGCGCTCTCGCGTGAGGCCGCCCGGTCCAAGCGCCGAGAGGCGACGCTTGTGCGTCAGCTCGGCGAGCGGATTGGTCTGATCCATGAACTGCGACAGCTGCGACGATCCGAAGAACGCCTGGATGACGGCGCTGACCGTACGCGCGTTCACCAGGTCATCGAGCGAGATCTTTTCGGGATCGGTGTTGATCGACATGCGCTCCTTCACCAGGCGCGCCATGCGGGAGAGACCGACCGAGAACTGGTTCGCGATCAGCTCGCCGACCGAGCGGATACGCCGGTTGCCAAGGTGATCGATGTCGTCCACGTGACCGCGGCCTTCGTGCAGCTCGACGAGGTAGCGGATGATCGCGATGAAATCTTCCTTCGTGAGGACGGTCTCATCGGCCGGACGGTTGGTCATCAGCCGCTGGTTGATCTTGTAGCGGCCGACGCGACCGAGGTCGTAGCGCTTCGGCGAGAAAAACAGGCGCTCGAGTGCCTGCCGCGCGGTTTCGCGGTTGGGCGCGTCGCCTGGACGAAGGAGCGCGTAGATCTGCTTGAGCGCCTCCTCTTCCTGGTGCGTCGGATCCTTCGCGAGCGTGTTCTTGATCAGCGTGGATTCGGCGCGCCCCGACGGGGACATGACATTGACGCGCGTGATCTCGGCGCGGCGCAGCTTCCTGATGAGCGTGTCGCTCAGCGACTGGCCGGCTTCGCCCAGCACTTCGCCCGACTCCGGATCGATGACATCGAGCGCGAGCTGACGGCGCGCGGTGCGTTCGCCGCGCTCGATCGCGTCCATCTCGTCGCGGAGATCGATCATCATATACGATGCGAAGACACGGACCTTGTTGATGTTCAGTCGGCGAAGCCGGTTGAACACCTCTTCGGTCAGCTCGTCGCCTTCCTTGACCAGCAGCTCTGTCTCTGATCGTTCGAGCTCGGTGCGTGCCTTCTTGGTCTTCAGGCGGGGCGCGTCCGGGTCGTGCTTCTCGCCGGCGAGGGTAATGTCCTGCGCGATGATCGCGCCGATGACTTCCCGCTGATCGATGCGCGTCTCGCGCTTCTTCGCGAGGTCGAGCTCGCGCTCGGCGAAAAAGAGGCGCAGAATATCGCGGTTCTCGCCGTAGCCGAAGGCGCGGAGGAGCGCCGTCGCAGGAAACTTCTTCTTCTTGTCGATGTGCACATAGACGACATCATGGATGTCGACCGTGAACTCGACCCACGAGCCGCGGAACGGGATGATGCGCGCCGAGATGAGTCGCTGGCCGTTCGGGTGCGTGGATTCTTCGAACACCACGCCCGGTGAGCGGTGCAGCTGGCTGACGATAACCCGTTCGGCGCCGTTGATGACGAAAGTGCCGAGTCCGGTGAGGAGGGGCAGCTCGCCGAGATAGACTTCCTTCTCGATGATGTTGCGCGGGCGCTTGACGCCGTTGACTTCCTCATTGATGACCAGCTGCAGCGTCGCCTTCAGCGGCGCCGAGTAGGTCATGTCGCGCTCGATGCACTCGCCAACGGAGTACTTGGGCTCGCCGAGGTTGTAGCGCACGAACTCCAGCGAGAAGTTCTCGTGAACGTCGGTGATCGGGAAGAGATCCTTGAACACCCGCTCGAGGCCAATGTCTTCGCGGCCGAGCTTTGCTGCGTCCTGCTGGAGGAGGGCTTCGAACGCTCGGACCTGGATATCGAGGAGATGTGGCATCTCCATTCCCTTGTCGAGCTTCCCGAAGGAAATCTGCTTGATCTTTTCAGCCATTGTGGGCCCTGAGTAAAGACAACTGCCTGTCGTGCGGAGGAAGAAAGTCGGTACAGCAAGTGGTGCGTGGTGCGTAGTGCGTGAACTGCGGACCTCGGTCACTGAGTTCCGCTTTTCACGCACCACGCACTACGCACTACTTATTTGATTTCCACTCCCGCGCCCTGCTCTTCGAGCTTCGCCTTGAGTGCCGCGGCCTCATCCTTCGAAACGCCGCCCTTCACCTGCTGTGGCGCGCCATCGACGAGATCCTTCGCTTCCTTCAGGCCAAGGCCCGTGATCTCGCGAACGACCTTGATGACCTGGATCTTCTTCGCGCCCGCTTCCTTCAGCACGACGGAGAACTCCGTCTGCTCTTCGACAACCGCCGCCGGGGCGGCCGCACCACCACCGCCACCACCGCCGACCGGAGCGGCCGAGATCGTGACGTTGAACTTGCTCTTGAATGCTTCGATCAGGTCGGCGAGCTCGAGCACCGACATGTTGCCGATCGCTTCGAGGATTTCGTCTTTGCCCATCGAGGTCTGAGTAGCCATTGGTCCAATTCTCCGTGTGTAGATCCCAGGCGAAGCCGGGAATGGTTCAGGCAATTCGCCTGTGAGTCAGGCGCCTTCGCGCTGTGTCTTGAGCGCGTCGAGCGCGCCAACGAACATGTACATCAGACCACTCATCGCGCCGGCAAAGGCGGCGAGCGGGGACTGCAGGCCCGCACCGAGGTCAGCGAGCATCTGCTCGCGGCTCGGGAGCGATGCGAGCTTCTTGAACTGCGCCGGTTCGATCGACCGGCCATCGAGCAATCCCCCCTTGATGCCGGGACGCTGCTCGTTGGTCTTTGCGAAGTCGGTGAGCACTTTCGCCGCCGCCACAGGATCCTTGCTGACGACGAGTCCGGTCGGACCGCGAAGTCGCGTGCCGACAAGCCCACTCTCGTTCACCGCCCGCAACGCGAGCGTGTTCTTGATCACGACGTACTCGACACCAGCCTTGCGCAGCTTCCGGCGGAGGTCCGTCATGGCCTTCACGTTGAGGCCCGTGAAGTCCGTATAGTAAAGCGCCTTGGCGCCTACGAGCTTCTCCCGCAGCTCGGTAACGAGCTGTTCCTTCTCCTGTCGCTTCATGCCCGGTTACCGGTACGGGGTGGTATCGATATGAACGCCGGGGCCCATGGTGCTGGAGATGGCCACGGTGCGGATGTAAACGCCTTTCGACGCGCTGGGCTTGGAGCGAACGATCTGGTCCATGAAGGCGTTGAAGTTCGTTTCGAGTGACTCGAGCGGAAACGACACCTTGCCGATCGGCACGTGGAGATTGCCTCCCTTGTCGACGCGGAACTCGATCTTGCCCGCCTTGGTCTCTCGGACGGCGCGCGTGACATCGAACGTCACGGTGCCCGCTTTTGGATTCGGCATCAGGCCGCGAGGACCGAGCACACGTCCCAGCTGACCGAGCTGGCCCATCTGATCCGGCGTCGCGATGAGCACGTCGAAATCGAGCCAGCCATCCTTGATCTTCTGAATGAATTCGGTGCCGACGTGATCGGCGCCCGCTGCTTCGGCTTCGCGGGCCTTGTCGCCGGCCGCGATGACCAGCACACGCACCGACTTGCCGGTACCGGCCGGAAGCACGACCGTGCCGCGGACCACCTGATCGGCGTGACGGGGATCGACCCCCAGTCTCACGGCAACCTCGACCGTCTCATCAAACTTGGCGAAGGCAGACTTCTTCACCTTCTCGAGCGCTTCCTTCGGCATGTACTTCAGCGCGAGGTCGCGGCCCTTTGCCGCTTCGTTGTACTTCTTGCCATGCGTGCGCATTAGTCAACGACCTCCAGACCCATCGAGCGAGCGGCGCCGGCGACCTGCGCCATGGCCGACTCCACCGTATCACAGTTGAGGTCGGGGAGCTTGATCTCGGCGATCTTGCGAATCTGGGCGCGCGTGACCTTCCCTACCTTGGTGCGATTGGGAACGCCCGAGCCCTTCTCGATTCCCGCTTCCTTTTTCAGCAGCACCGCCGCCGGAGGCGTCTTGGTGATGAAGGAGAAGGACTTGTCGGAGAAGATGGTGATCTCCACCGGGAGAATCGTATCCATGCCCTGCGTGCGAGCGTTGAACTCCTTGCAGAAGGCCATGATGTTGATGCCCTGCGGGCCAAGCGCCGTACCCACTGGAGGAGCAGGGTTGGCCTTGCCCGCCGGAATCTGCAACTTCACAAATCCGATTTGTTTCTTTGCCATGTGTGTTCCTCATGCGTTCTTCGCCTCGGGATCCGGACCGATAGGTGGGCCGGTATTCTCCCGCGCGTTCAGACTCCCACGGTGTATTTTGACGTCGTAGTGGTATCCGACGGTGCGCTCCTCGCTGACAAGCAGCTGGCCCGCGCAAGGCCATGTACGTGGTGCGTAGTGCGT
>Ga0136611_10003760_pt1 | contig 10625 bp, 9 predicted proteins | sample AntDrymUQ2232306_2_FD_106645 | JGI IMG/M metagenome (GOLD analysis project Ga0136611, IMG submission 106645) | Polar desert sand microbial communities from Dry Valleys, Antarctica - metaG UQ223 (23.06) | ecosystem: Environmental > Terrestrial > Soil > Desert | place: Antarctica: Dry Valley... | reverse complement strand
GTGGACGCTGGGGATGTTCCGAAGATCTTGCGCGGAGCGGAGCGGGCGCGGCGGCGGCGCGCTCGCGGGCCGGGTCACGCCGACGCGGTGCGGGCGACGACCTCGCGGCCGAGCCGCAGGGCCTCGGCGATGCCGGACGCGTCCGTGCCGCCGCCCTGGGCGACGTCGTCCTTGCCGCCGCCCTTGCCGCCGACGGCCGCGGCCGCCTCGCGCAGCACGGTGTTGGCCGACAGCCCGCGGGCCCGGCCGGCCTCGTTGACCGCGGCGACCAGGGTGACCCGCTCGCCACCGGCCGCGACCAGCACGACGCCCGGCCCGGCGAGCCGGCCGCGCACGTCCAGGGCCAGCTGGCGCACCAGGTCGCCGGTGGTCCCGGCGGGGGCCTCGACACCGACGTAGGACACCCCGGACACCTGCACCGCTGCGGCCGCGAACGCGCCGGCCTGCTGCAGGACGGCGCCGGCCCGCAGCGTGGCGAGCTCCTTCTCCACCTCGCGCAGCCGGGCGACCGTGGCGGCGACGCGTTCGGGGACCTCGGCGGACGGCACCTTGAACGAGAAGGCGAGCTGGGCCAGCAGAACGTGCTCACGGGCGAGGTAGGAGTAGGCGTCCAGCCCCACCAGGCCCTCGACCCGGCGTACGCCTGAGCCGATCGAGGCCTCCGACAGGAGCTTGACGATGCCCAGCTGGCCGGAGCGGGCCGCGTGCGTGCCACCGCACAGCTCACGGGCGTAGTCACCGACCTCGACGACCCGCACGGCGTCGCCGTACTTCTCCCCGAACAGCGCCATCGCCCCGATGCGCCGCGCCTCGTCCTGGGTGGTGACGAACGCCCGCACCTCGAGGTCGGCCAGCGCCACCTCGTTGACCTGCTGCTCGACGTCGGCCAGCACCGACGCGGGGACCGCCGAGGGCGACGCGAAGTCGAAGCGGAAGCGACCGGGCGCGTTGAGCGAGCCGGCCTGCGTGGCCTGCTCCCCCAGAGCCGACCGGAACGCCTTGTGCACCAGGTGGGTCGCGGTGTGGGCGCGCGAGACCGACCGGCGCCGCTCGACGTCGACCTCGGCCGAGACGGCCGACCCGACGTGCGCCTGGCCGGACACGACCCGGGCGCGGTGGACCGTGAGGTCGGGCAGCGCCTTCTGCACGTCGCCGACCTCGAGCACGGTGCCGTCGGCCAGTCGGATCAGGCCGCCGTCGGCCAGCTGGCCGCCGCCCTCGGCGTAGAACGGCGAGCGGTCCAGGACCACGTCGACCGCGTCGCCCTCGGCTGCCGAGACGACGACCTCGCCGTCGCGCAGCAAGCCCCGCAGGACCGCCTCCGACACGACCTCGGCGTAACCGGTGAACTCCGTCGCTCCCGCCGCCTCGCGCAACGCGCGGTAGGCCGAGGTGTCGACCTGCGCGCCGCCCTTCTTGTCGCGCGCGTCCTGCTTGGCCCGCTGACGCTGCTCGCCCATCAGCGTCCGGAAGCCGGCCTCGTCCACCGAGAGCCCCTGCTCGGCCGCCATCTCCAAGGTCAGGTCGATCGGGAACCCGTACGTGTCGTGCAGCGCGAACGCCGACGCACCGCTCAGCACGCCGCCCGACGCGCGCGCCTGCGGCACTGCGGTGTCGAAGACGGTCGCGCCCTTGACCAGCGTCTCCAGGAAGGCGTCCTCCTCGGCGACGGCGACAGTCGCGACCCGGTCCGCCGCGGCGGCCAGGTCCGGGTATTGCGGACCCATCGCGGCGGTCGAGGCCTCGATGAGCCGGGCCATTGACACCTCGGTCGCCCCGAGCAGACGCATGGACCGCACCACCCGGCGCAGGATCCGGCGCAGGACGTAGCCGCGACCGTCGTTGGCCGGCGTGACGCCGTCGCCGATGAGCATGGCCGCCGTACGGGCGTGGTCGGCGACCACCCGCAGCCGGACGTCGTCGTCGTGATCGGCCCCGTAACGGGCGCCCGTGAGCTCGCAGGCGAGGTCCAGGATGGCGCGCGAGGTGTCGATCTCGTACAGGTTGTCCACGCCCTGCAGCAGCGTGGCCATGCGCTCCACGCCCATGCCGGTGTCGATGTTCTGCGTGGGCAGCTCGCCGAGGATCGGGTAGTCGTCCTTGCCGCCGGGTTCGGACGGCAGCCCCTCACCCCGCTCGTACTGCATGAAGACCAGGTTCCAGATCTCGAGGTAGCGCTCCCCGTTGACCGCCGGGCCGCCCTCGACGCCGTACGCCGGGCCGCGGTCGTAGTTGAGCTCCGAGCACGGGCCACACGGCCCGGGCACGCCCATCGACCAGTAGTTCTCACTCTTGCCCAGGCGCTGGATCCGCTCGGCGGGCACGCCGACGGCGCGCCACAGCTCGTACGCCTCGTCGTCGTCGAGGTAGACGGTCGGCCAGATCCGCTCCGCGTCCAGGCCGTACCCGCCGTCGTCCTGGCTCGTGGTGACCAGGTCCCAGGCGGCCTCGATGGCGCCGGCCTTGAAGTAGTCCCCGAAGCTGAAGTTGCCGGCCATCTGGAAGAACGACCCGTGACGCGTGGTCTTGCCGACCTCCTCGATGTCGAGGGTCCGCACGCACTTCTGCACGCTCACGGCGCGGGCGTACGGCGGCGGCGCCTCCCCGAGGAAGTAGGGCTTGAACGGCACCATGCCGGCGTTGACCAGCAGCAGCGTCGGGTCGTCGGCGATCAGCGACGCCGAGGGCACGACGACGTGACCGCGCGCCTGGAAGTGCTCGAGGAACCGGCGATGGATCTGCTCCGACCTCATGCGCTGGGCCTCACGTCGTGCGCGGAGCCGGAACGTCGGGCTCGAGGCCGCCCGTCACGCCGGGGGCGTCGACGACGTCGTGCGTGCCGTCCAGGCCCAAGGTCACGCGCAGCTCGTCCTCGCGCTCGGCCATGACCTCGCGCAGGTCGACCGAGAACTCCCGGACGGCGTCGGCCAGCCCCGCGAAGGAACCGGCGAGCGAGGACTGCACGCCGGCCGGCGTGAAGCGCTTGGCCGCCTTGGTGGCCCGCTGGACGACGATGATGCCGACCGCCGCGCCGAACGCGATGTAGACCAGCCGCCGGGTCATCGGGTCCTCTTGCTGCTCTTAAGCTCGGAGCGGACGCGCTTGTTGACGTCCCGCTCGTGGCGCTTGCTGGCGACGTTGCGCACGCCGTAGGAGAAGGCCGCGACCTTGATGACCGGGCTGCCGAGCGTGGCGGCGAACAGCGAGGTCAGGGCAGAGACGTTGCCGCTGATCGACTGCACGTTGGCCGTGATGGCGTCGACCCGGGTGAGCTCCTGGTTGACGTGGACCACCGAGGTGGTCACCTCCCCGAGCAGCGGGACGGTCTTGTCGGTGATGCCCGAGACGAGCCTCTGCGTCTCCTCCAGCACCCGGCCGAGCTTGATCAGCACGAGCCCGAGGAAGAGCACGAGGACCACGAAGGCCACCGCCACGATCAGTCCTGCGACCTGTCCACCTGTCAGCACGGTCAGTGCCCTTCGTGTCGTTCGAGCTCGTCCGGGGTCGGGAGTGCGGGCTTGCACCTGGGGCGGAAGCCGTCCGCTGCATCCTCTGCCACCACCCCGCGGTCCCCACGCAGCACCTCGCGCAGTCCCGCGAGCCGCTGCGAGGCGACGCGCTCGACCCCCAGGCCGCTGGGCGAGTAGTACTCCCGCCCCACGACCGGGTCGGGCGCGTACTGCTGCGCCACGACCCGTCCCGGGAAGTCGTGAGGGTATCGGTAGCCCCCCGCCGACCCGTGCGCCAGCCGCGTGGCCCCCGGGTAGTGGCTGTCGCGCAGGTGGGCCGGGACGGTCCCCGTACGCCCGGCCTTCACATCCGCCAGGGCCGTCTCGACCGCCGCCAGCACCGCGTTGCTCTTGGGGGCGAGGGCGCAGTGGATCACCGCCTGGGCCAGGTTGAGCCGGGCCTCGGGCATCCCGATCAGCTCGAGCGCCTGCGCGGCGGCGACCGCGACCTGCAGCGCTGAGGGATCGGCCATGCCGACGTCCTCGCTGGCCAGCACCACGAGCCGCCGGGCGATGAAGCGCGGGTCCTCCCCCGCCTCGAACATGCGCGCCAGGTAGTGCAGCGAGGCGTCGACATCGGACCCGCGGATCGACTTGATGAAGCCGCTGATGACGTCGTAGTGCTGGTCGCCGTCGCGGTCGTAGCGCACGGCCGCCCGGTCCACCGCCTGCTCCAGCAGGGCCAGCGTCACGTGGTTGGAGGCGCCGGCGGCGGCCTCCAGGGCGGTCAGGGAGCGACGGGCGTCACCACCGGACAGGCGTACGAGGTGGTCGAGCGCGTCGTCGTCGAGCGTGACCTCGCCCTTGAGCCCCCGCTCGTGGCGAAGGGCCCGCATGACGACGGTGCGGACGTCGTCGTCGCTCAACGGCTCGAGGGTCAGCAGCAACGACCGGGACAGCAACGGCGAGATGACGCTGAAGAACGGGTTCTCGGTCGTCGCCGCGACCAGGGTGACCCAGCGGTTCTCCACGCTCGGCAGCAGCGCGTCCTGCTGGGTCTTGGAGAAGCGGTGCACCTCGTCGACGAACAGCACGGTCTGCGCGCCGGTCTCGCCGAGTGCGCGCTTGGCCTCCTCGATGACCAGGCGGACGTCCTTGACGCCGGCGGTGACAGCCGACAGCTCGCGGAAGCGTCGCCGGGTCGAGGCGGCGATGACCATCGCCAGGGTGGTCTTGCCGGTGCCGGGCGGACCCCACAGGACGACCGACAGCGGCGCGTCGCCCTCGACCAGTCGGCGCAGCGGCGCGCCGGGTCCGAGCAGGTGGCGCTGCCCGACGACCTCGTCGAGCGTCCTGGGCCGCATCCGCACGGCGAGCGGGGCGACCCGCTCGGCCGCCTGCTGCTCGGCGTCGTCGAACAGGCTGGCCACGTCCGCGAGCCTAGGCCGCCGCAGCGAGCCCGTTCCTGGTGCCGCCCGGAGTGCGGCGCACCTCGCGCGCCGGGGCAGCCCGGATACTGGCGCGGTGGAGCTCACCCTCCTCGGCTCGGCGGCCGAGGTCCTCGTCGCGACCGGTCACGACCCGTACGCCCGCAGCTCCCTGCGCCAGCCGCTGGTCCGCGGCTGGACCACCGGCGGCGCGGTCGCCTGGATGGGCGGCGATGCGCAGGACGGGCCGTCCTACCTGACGGCCAGCGGCAGCCCGGCCGCGGTCGGCGCGCTGCTCGGTGAGCTGCTGCCCGAGCTGCCGCCTCAGCAGCCGGTGACCGTCCCCCGCGGCACCGCGGCCCACCTGCCGGCGTGGGTCGGGCTGGACGGCACCGACTGGGACTTCCGATGGCTGGGTGCGCCGCCGCCGGTGCAGCCGGGCGAGGACACCGTGGTCGACGTCGCTGACGACAACGCCGTACGGGCGCTGCTCGCGGCGTCCTCCTCCACCGCGTCGGCGCGGCCCGGTGACCCGCAGGTGCGCCGCTGGATGGGGGTCCGGTGGACCGGGGACCTGGCCGCCTGCGCCGCGGACACCAGCGGCGCCACGGGCGTCGGCCACCTGTCCTCGATCGCGGTGCACCCGGCGGCGCGCCGGGCCGGTCTGGGCCGGGCGGTGACGGCGGCGTTGACCCGCCGGCTGTTCCGGGAGGGCTGCGACGTGGTGGCGCTGGCGATGTACGCCGACAACGCTGTCGGGCGACGGCTGTACGACGGGCTCGGCTTCGCCGACGAGCACCGCTGGACCAGCGGCCCCCTGCTGGTCCGCGGCCGCTGGTAGCGCACCGCCGTCCAGCAGCCGGACCCGGGGTCAGGCCGTCGAGGCGGGGGGCGGGCCGTCGACACCGGCCTCGCGGCGCTGCTCGGGCGTGATGGTCGTCGGCGCGCCGGTGAGCGGGTCGCCGCCGCCGCCGGTCTTGGGGAACGCGATGACCTCGCGGATCGACTCCGACCCGGTGACCAGCGCCGCGATCCGGTCGATGCCGAACGCGATGCCGCCGTGCGGCGGCGGTCCGAAGCTGAACGCCTCGAGCAGGAAGCCGAACTGCTCCTGTGCGAGCTCCGGCGACAGGCCGATGACGTCGAAGACCCGCTTCTGCACCTGCGAGGAGTGGATGCGGATCGACCCGCCACCGAGCTCCGAGCCGTTGAGGATCAGGTCGTACGCCCGCGCAGGCACGTCGGCAGGGTCGGTGTGGAAGGTGTCGACGTGCGAGTCGGCCGGCGCCGTGAACGGGTGGTGGACCGCGGTCCACCCGCCGCCGGCCCCCGAGGCGTCGGTCACCGCCTCGAACATCGGGAAGTCGGTGACCCACAGGAACTCCCACCGGGAGTCGTCGAGCAGCCCGAGCCGCTTGCCGATCTCCAGGCGGGCCGCGCCGAGCAGGGCGAGCGCCTCGGTCCGGGGTCCGGCGGCGAAGAAGGCGGCATCCCCGGCCTCGGCGCCCACGGCCTCGCGCAGACCCTGGCGCTCGGACTCGGACAGGTTCTTGGCGACCGGACCGCCCAGCGTGCCGTCCTCGCCGAAGGTGACGTACGCCAGCCCGCGGGCCCCGCGCTGCTTGGCCCACTCCTGCCAGGCGTCGAAGCCCTTGCGGGGCGTCGCGGCACCGCCGGGCATCACCACAGCGCCCACGTGTGGGGCCTGGAAGACCCGGAAGGGCGTGTCGGCGAAGTAACCGGTCGCATCGACCAGCTCGCAGCCGAACCGGACGTCGGGACGGTCGACGCCGAAGCGGCGCAGCGCCTCCTCATAGGTCATGCGGGGGAAGGGCGCGCTCAGCTCGACCTCGAGCACCTCGCTCCAGATCCGGGTGAACAGGGCCTCGCTCAGCTCGTACAGGTCCTCCTCGTCCGGGAAGCTCATCTCGATGTCGAGCTGGGTGAACTCCGGCTGCCGGTCCGCGCGGCTGTCCTCGTCGCGGTAGCAGCGCGCGATCTGGTAGTAGCGCTCCATCCCGGCGACCATCAGCAGCTGCTTGAACAGCTGCGGGGACTGGGGCAGGGCGTACCAGCTGCCGGGCTGCAGGCGCACCGGCACCAGGAAGTCGCGGGCCCCCTCGGGCGTCGAGCGGGTCAGCGTCGGGGTCTCGATGTCGAGGAAGTCGCGCTCGTCCATGACCCGCCGGATCGCCCGGGTGATCATCGACCGGGTGCGCAGCGCGGCGGCCGGTCCGGCCCGGCGCAGGTCCAGGTAGCGGTACTTCAGCCGGACCTCGTCGCCGATCGGGCCCTCGTCGTCGAGCGGGAACGGCAGCGGCGCGGACGTCGAGAGCACCTCGACCTCACTGGCCGCGACCTCGACGCCGCCGGTCGGCAGCGCGTCGTTGCGGTTGCCCTCGGGGCGGGCCCGCACCTCGCCGACGACCCGGATGCAGTACTCGTTGCGCAGGTCACCGGCGATGTCGCTCTCGCGCACCACGACCTGGGCGAGGCCCGAGCCGTCCCGCAGGTCCAGGAAGGCCACGCCGCCGTGGTCGCGCCGGCGGGCCACCCACCCGGTCAGCGTGACGGTCTGGCCGGCGTGCTCCTCGCGGAGGACCCCGGCCTCGTGGGTGCGCATCACAGCAGTCTCTCCTCGATGGTCCCGACGAGGTCGTCGAGCGGTACGGACACCTGGGCGTGCTCGCGCAGGTCCTTGAGCTGGGCCTGGCCGGTATCGAGGTCACGGTCGCCCAGGACGACCGCGTACGCCGCCCCCGACCGGTCGGCGGCCCTCATCGCGCCCTTCATGCCGCGCTCGCCGTAGGCGAGGTCCGCGGCCAGGCCCGCCGCGCGCAGCTGGCCGACCAGCCCGACGGCGTACGCCTTGGCCGCGGCGCCGAGCGGGACCACGAAGACCGAGAGCGCCGGTTCGACGGGGGGCACGACCGCTTCGGCGGTGAGCGCCAGCAGGGTGCGCTCGACGCCCAGCGCCCAGCCGATACCGGGGACCTGGGGCCCGCCGATGAGCTCGGCGAGCCCGTCGTAGCGCCCGCCGCCCCCGACGGCGGACTGGGCGCCGAGCCCGTCGTGCACGAACTCGAAGGTGGTGCGCATGTAGTAGTCGAGGCCACGCACCAACCGGGGCGCCAGCTCGTACGGCACGCCGAGGGAGTCCAGGCCGGCGCGCACGGCGGCGAAGTGCTCGCGGCACGGCTCGCAGAGCGCGTCGACCATCAGCGGGGCGCCCTCGAGCTGCGCCTGGACGGCGGGCCGCTTGTCGTCGAGGACCCGCAGCGGGTTGAGGGTGGCCCGGCGCCGGGTGTCCTCGTCCAGCTCGAGCCCCTCGAGGAAGCCCGCTAGCTGCTCCCGGTAGGCAGGCCGGCACCCGGCGTCGCCGAGGGAGGTGAGCAGCAGCCGCACCTGCGACAGGCCGAGCCCCGCGTACGCCTGCCACGCCAGCGCGACGACCTCCGCGTCCAGGGCCGGGTCGTCCACCCCGATGGCCTCGATCCCGACCTGCTGGAACTGCCTGTAGCGGCCGGCCTGGGGTCGCTCGGCGCGGAACATCGGGCCGGCGTAGCGCAGCTTGGCCGGCAGCTGGCCCTTGTGCAGCCCGGCGTCGAGCGCGGCGCGCAGCACGCCGACTGTGCCCTCCGGGCGCAGCGTCAGCGACCGGTCGGCCCGGTCGGCGAAGGTGAACATCTCCTTCGTCACCACGTCGGTGCTCTCGCCGACGCCCCGGCTGAACAGCTCGGTCGCCTCGAACACGGGGGTCTCGGCGTACGCGTAGCCGGCGAGCCGGGCGGGGGCCAGCAGCGCCTCGCGGACCGTGTGCGTGGCGGCGAACTCCGAGCCCGGAAGGACGTCGTACGTCCCCTTGGGTCCCGGCATCACAGCCCTCGTGAGGCCGGCGGGGGTGCCAGGTCCTGCAGGTAGGGGTTGCTGGCGCGCTCGCGCCCGATCGTGGTCGACGGACCGTGACCGGGCAGCACCACCGTGTCGTCGGCCATCGGCAGGATGACCGAGGACAGGGACGCCTGCATGGCCTCCCAGCTCCCGCCCGGCAGATCGCAGCGCCCGATGGAGCCGGCGAACAGCACGTCGCCCGACAGCAGCAGCGGGGCGGCGGCCTCGCCGTCCTGCTCGTCGCCGGGCAGCCGGAACACCACCGAGCCGGGGGTGTGACCGGGGGCCAGGTCGACGGTGATGCGCAGCCCGGCGAGCTCTAGCGGCTCGGCGGGGTCCAGCAGCCGCACGTCGCTGGGCGCGGTCCAGTCCAACCGGCCGCCGAACAGCTGGCTCGAGCCGGCCGACAGGTAGGCGACCGGGTCCTCGAGCTGGTCGCGGTCGGCCGGGTGGATCCACGCAGGGATGCCCTTGGCGCCGCAGACGGGCGTGACGGAGAAGGTGTGGTCGATGTGGCCGTGCGTGAGCAGCACGGCGACGGGCTGCAGGCCGTGCTCGCGCAGCAGGTCGTCGAGCTGCTGCTCGACGCCGATGCCGGGGTCGACCACGACGCACTGCTCGCCCTGACCGGGAGCGACGACGTAGCAGTTGGTGTCGAAGGCCTGGGCCGGGAACCCGCGGACGAGCACGGACGTCCTCTCGATCTGGGGTGGTCGAACAGAGCCGGACTCGATGCCGAACGGTGACCGAACCCTACCGGGGGGTCCCCGTGCTTTCCCTAGACTCCGCGCCTGGGGTGTAGCGCCTCTCTGCAGCAGCTCTGTGCAGCTCGGTGCATCGATTCGAGGAGGAACGGCGTGGCCAGCAGCAAGCGCGAGAAGGAGCTCGCCCGTCAGCGGGCCGAGCGCCAGGCGGCCCGCCGGTCAGCTGCCGCCGCTCGCCGCAAGCGGCGCACGCTGGTGCTCGCCTGCGCCGGCGCCGCCGCGCTCGTGCTGGCCGCCCTCATCTCCGTCGGGGTGGCCACGCGTGGGGGCGACCAGGACACCGTGGTCCCCGCCGCGCAGGAGTCGGCGCCACCGTCGCCGGCCGCGTCCGCCAGCGCTGCGCCGGCGGCCCTGCCGCCGGGCAGCTGCGCCTACGACAAGGGCAGCGCTCCCGCCTCCAAGCCCGTCGCGCTCCCCCTGACCACCGGGGTCGAGCTGGAGGAGCAGTACACCGTCACGCTCGTCACGAGCCGCGGTGAGATCGCCTTCGACATGGACAGCGCCGCCACGCCGTGCACGTCCAACAGCTTCCGCTCCCTCGCGACGATGGCCTACTTCGACGACACCCCGTGCCACCGCCTGACGACGTCGGGCATCAGCGTGCTCCAGTGCGGCGACCCGACCGGCACCGGCAACGGCGGTCCTGGCTACAGCTTTGCCGACGAGAACCTGGACGGGGCGAGGTACCCGCGCGGAACGGTGGCCATGGCCAACGCCGGTCCCGGCACCAACGGCAGTCAGTTCTTCCTCGTGTACGCCGACAGCACGAGCCTGCCGCCGGACTACACGCCGTTCGGCACCATCACCAAGGGCCTGGACATCCTCGAGAAGGTCGCTGCGGCCGGGTCGGATGAGTCCCGCGGCAGTGGTGACGGCAAGCCCAAGCTCCCCGTCCAGCTCACGACCGTCCGGGTCATGCCCAAGGCCTGACGCGCCGTCTGCCAACGTCGTACGCCGGGCCGGCCCGCCCGCGTCGAACGCCTGCCCGCCTGCCGCCCGGTCGTCCGCCTGCCCGCCGCCGCCTGCTTACGACAGATCATCGGAACATCCCCAGGACTCAGGTGCTGGGGATGTTCCGAAGATCTTGGACGAGG
>Ga0136611_10003759_pt1 | contig 10626 bp, 13 predicted proteins | sample AntDrymUQ2232306_2_FD_106645 | JGI IMG/M metagenome (GOLD analysis project Ga0136611, IMG submission 106645) | Polar desert sand microbial communities from Dry Valleys, Antarctica - metaG UQ223 (23.06) | ecosystem: Environmental > Terrestrial > Soil > Desert | place: Antarctica: Dry Valley... | reverse complement strand
TACCGCCAAGAGGCCCTCGGCTCGATCGCCGGACCGAAGGAGGCGCTAGGCAAGCAGATGCTCGTCGGGGCCGTGCTGCGGTGCTAGCCTACAAATGAGTACGACAGCAACGCTGTCCGGGTCGAGGCGATGGGGCAGCTGCTCGGGTACGTGGCTGGCGACCAGGCGGCAATAGTCGGCCCTGCAGTTCAGCGGACCTGTGGCGGTGTGCACGAGGCCAAAGGTCTGATCGTCGGCGGCTGGGACGACGGCTACAGCGAGGGCAAGTACGGAGTCCGGGTGTGGATCACCACAAGCGATGCCCACAGGTTTGGGGTGGTGCCCGGAGACATCGACCCGTCCCTTCGGCCACGGCGGCCCCCGTGGCCGGTCGAGCCTCCGCCAGCTCCGGGCGAGCGGCGGCTAAGCCCCACGCCGGCCGACCTCGCCGCCGGCAGGTTCGCCGATGCGTTGACGGTCATCTGCGAGGAGCACTACCAGCCGGCGATCGTCGCGGTGATGCCGCCAGGGTGGGAGCCGGACCGGTCCTGGCCGGTGCTAGCCGAGCTGGCCGTCGCCGACTGCAACCCACACTCGAAGCACACGACGCCGTGTGTCGAGGTGCGGATCAGCGGTCAGCGGGTCGGGTTCCTCACGCCGACGATGACCGAGCGGCACCAAGCTGCGATCGTTGCCGCAGGCGCTGACGGTTCCCGAGTCACAGCCACAGCCACAGCGTCGAGGGGCACGAAAGCCGGCTCCGAGTTGTGGCGCCTCAAGGTTCACATGGCGCAGGGCGGGTCGCTAGCGACGTACTAGGGGCTTAGCGGGGGTCGCTCCCTGTCGGTGTCAGTCTCGATGTCGTCCGTGGCTCGGGTTCGAACGAGGAACTCGGCCACCTTGGCTGTGATGATGGCGAACGTGGAGATCCCGACGACCATCGTGAACACGCCGATGATCCGGCCGGCGGCGGTGACCGGGTAGACGTCGCCATAGCCGACCGTGGTGATCGTCGCCGACGACCACCAGAGCGCGTCGAAGAACGAATGCAGGCGCCCGTTGGCCCCGACATCCTCGGCCAAAGTGAAGCCGACGGCCGAACTGAGCCACGTGACACCTGCAGTGCCGAGCGCGAACCCGGCGGCGTGCCGGCGGAGGGTCTGCTTGCCCTCTGCGGCGACGGCACCTCCGACAGCAGCGACACGTGCGAGGACCGCCACGAGCCGCCAGACCCGGCCCGCCCGTAGGACACGAAGGGCTCCGACACCCGCCAAGCCGGGCACCAACGCAAGGACCTGAGCAACGACGATCAGCAAGCTGGTCCACTCGCCGCGGACGAAGGCCATCCTCGGCCGGGCAAGGAGGAGCTCAGCGGCGTAGTCGACGGCGAAGGCGACCAGAACGACCAGGTTGACGATGTCCAAGAAGATGCGGTCGCTGTGGGTCATCCGGTGCCGCTCAAGCTCAAGGAGGAGCAGCGGCAGGCTGCCGATAGCGATCATCAACAGCGGGACGTCGGTGCAACGCCGCCACCGCTCGAGCCCTGGGGTGACGTAGTCGGTCATGGTCGAAGGCTCCCATGGCGGCCCCTGTCACCGGGCGCCTGACCTAGCGGCCCACCCGTGGGCAGAATGGTCGAGTCGACGACATCGCCGAGCACCTAGGCCTCCGTGGCCGAGAGGCGGTTCGCTCCTGGCGGCGGTTCCCCGACTTCCCACCGCCAGTGGCCAAGCTCGGCAACCGCATCGTGTGGGCCTGGTCTGACACCGAGGCATGGGCACGAGCTACCGTTCACTCCGGGGCTACCGCGGCCGGCGGCAAGGAGTGGCCCCTGTCCTGTCACTGGTGTGGCGTACCCTCCGGGCCATGGCGGATGGTCCTCTCCGGGCCGCAGGAGCTAAGGCAGCCGACGACCTGGGCACATCGGCGATCGTGGTCGCCGCCGCCGGCCTGCTGTGCTGCCCGGTCATCGGCCAAGGGGCCGCGATCGTCCTTGCGATGCTGGCCCGACGCCAAGCGAGACGTACGGGCTCGGCCGCGGGTACCCGCCCCCAGTTGGCCATCGGCATCGCTGGCCTCGGCCTCGTCGGGTGGCTCGGCATCTTCGTCGTCGCCGCCGCCGCCGGCCCGAGCGACGTCCGAACCGACCCAGTCGCCGCCGGACCGCGCCTCGAGCGGCCTGCCTCAACGACCGCGGCTGCGGAGACGACCACGATCACTGCGACTGCCACCACGACAGTCGCGGCCGCCCCACCTCCGGCCACCACGCTGTCGCTCAGCGACAGCCAGCTCCTCGCCGCCCTCCGGGTGGCCCCTGAGGTCGACGCCGGCACCTACGAACGCGACGCCTTCGACTACCCCGGCGGCGGCACCGACAGCCGCGGGTGCAACACCCGGGGCCGGGTCCTCCAACGCGACTCCACCGTGCCCGCACAGGTCGACTACCCGGGCTGCAAGGTGCTGGCCGGCCGCTGGGTCGACGCCACGTCCGGCGTGGCCTACGAGGATCCCGGTCAGGTCTCGATCGACCACCTCGTGCCGCTCAAGGAGGCCGACGTCAGCGGCGCCGCCACGTGGCTGGCGGCGACGAAGGTGGCATTCGGGAACGACGTCGACCGGGTCGAGGCCCTCAAGGTGATCGGCGGCTCGGGTAACGCTTCGAAGGGCGACAAGGACCCTGCCGAGTGGAAGCCGCCCCTGCAGGCGGCGTGGCCGTCCTACGCCCGGTCCTGGCTCGTCGTGAAGGTCGCCTACGGGCTCACCGCCGATCAGGCGGAGGTCGACGCCCTACGGGCGATGCTGGCCGGCCCATCTGCCGCGCCGCCGGCAGCTGCTGCGGCACCGGCAGCTTCGCCGGCCACGACCCGCCCTCCAGCGACCACCTCGAGCGGCGTCTACTACGTCAGCTGCGCCGCCGTCCGAGCCGCCGGCAAGGCTCCGCTGACGAGTGACCAGCCCGGATACCGGCCCGGCCTTGATGGTGACGCAGACGGCGTCGCCTGCGAATAGGCGTTACGTTCTCGCCACATGCGGCGGATCGTTCTCACCCTCACGGCCATTGTGTTGAGCAGCGGCGGCTGCGGATCGTCCGGGACGGAATCGGGCACGACCACGACCGTGGGGGCGTCCACGACAGCGCCCTCCTCGACCACGACGTCGACGGCCGCCACCACCACGACAGCAGCGCCTGCGACCGTTCCAACCACGGTGCCCAGGGCGGTGCCGACCGTGCGGGCGCCAGCGGCCACTCAGCCGGCGCCCGCTCTGCCCGTCGTGAGTTACAGCAACTGCGATGAGGTGCGCGCCGCCGGCAAGGCTCCCCTCCTCCGGGGGCAACCGGGCTACCGCTCGGGGCTCGACCGCGACAACGACGGCATCGCCTGCGACACCGAAGGCTGATCATGCCGGACGAACGAGGCCGCGCCCGGGCTACAGGGCGGCTGCTCTAGCGCCCGTGGGCAGGATGGTCGACGTCGATGACCTGGCTTCGGAGACCGGCAGCAGCAGTCGTGTTGGCCGTAGCCGTCCTCACCGGCTGCTCGGGCGGGACGGATAGCGGCAGCACGACCTCAACCACGAAGTCGGCAGCGGACTCGGCGGTTGAAGGCTGCATCGCCTCCGCCAAGAAGATCGCCCGGGAGACTGGCCAGCGCGCTGGCTCACCGGACGAGGTACGCAGGGCGTGCGAGCGCAACAGCGGCCCCTGAGCGGCTGCCGTTCCGCCTTGACCTCGCCGCCTGAGCGGGCGGTGGCGAACGCCGAACGGGAAACGGCGGAGGGCGGTCCATGACAGAGCGTCCCCGGTTGTGTTTAGATGGCCGGGAAGCCCCGTCACGGGCCATGCAAAGCCGAAGCCGAATAGCGACCTGCTCCCAAACCACCGTAGGGCAGGGCGGACGCTGATTCGAAAGGCCGCCGCCCGTGCGCCCTCCCCAGGTCCAATGGACCGCCACGACCGACCGGGACCGACTAAACGCCCTCCTGCGGGCGCTGTTCGGCCCCGCCCCCGCACCGGCTGAACGGACCGCTATCGCTCGTACCGAGCGGTTGGCGTCTTGAACCGCCGCCAGCGGCGCTCCCTCGGCCACCGTGGTCCGATCGGCGACCTGGAGCACGTAGCGACGGTCCCGTACGGGGAGGACGCCGGGCCGGACACCGCCGCCGACGTCGACCGTCAGTGGTTCGAAAACAACCCCGGGCGGGACGTCTACGTGCGCCGCCCGATCCCCGGCGAGTGGGGGCCTTGTGGCAACGGGCTTCCCGGCCCCCCGCCGCCCGGGCTGTGCGTGATGGTCGAGGTGGAGCAGTTGTCGCCCGGCGCGCGGATGCGCCGGCCGGTCGTCCTCCCCGAGGGGCCGACATGAGCGGGCCGACGCTGGAGGACGCCCTGCGGTGGGCGGAAGCGGGCTGGTCGGTCCACCCGCTGCGGGTTGGGCGCAAGGAACCCGCCGCCGCCCACGGGCACCGCGACGCCACGCGCGACCCCGACCAGATCGAGCGGTGGTGGAGCAGCGACCCGGGCTACAACATCGGCGGCGTCACGGCGGGCAGGGTGGTGATCGACACCGACCTTTACAAGCCGGGCGCCCCCGAGGCGTTGGCTAGGTTGGAGGCGGAGTACGGCGCGCTGCCCAAGACCCGGACTCACCGCACCGGGCGCGACGGGAAGCACCGGATCTTCCACGGGAGGGGCACGCCGATCGGCGACCGGACGAAGCTGGTCAAGGGCATCGACGTCAAGGCAGACGGTGGCTACGTGGTGCTCCCGCCGAGCGTGCTGACGGGTGGCGGCATCTACACCGTCGAGGTCGACATGGACCCGGTCCCGATCCCCGAGGCGTGGGAGCGGATGCTGCTGCTGCAGTCCCGGTCGAGCAGCCCGGCCCCGGACGCCGGCCCCATCCTCGACGGGGAGCGCGACGACCGGCTGACCCAGATCGCCGGCCACCTCGCGCTGGACCGCAGCGGCTACGACCAGTTCCGGGCCGCGCTCGGGGAGGTCAACAGGCAGCGGTGCGTCCCGCCGCTGTCCGAGGACGAGGTCGACAAGATCGCCCGGTCGATCTGGGGCCGGGAGCAGGCCAAGACGCGCTTCGACCCCGACCACCCCAGCCCCGAAGCGCTGAAGGTGCTCACCCACAAACGCCACCTGCTGTGGGCGGATGGGGTCATAGCCGGGGAGCGGGCGTCCCTGTGGCGGGAGCCGCGGACGACCCTGGACCTGGTCGAGGAGCTCACCCTCCCTGACGAACCCCTCCGCTACACCGTCGAGGGTCTGCACATGACGGGCGGCAACACCCACCTGACGGCGCAGTTCAAGACAGGCAAGACCACGCTGATGATGAACCTGGCCCGCTCGCTGGTCGACGGCGGGTTGTTCCTCGGCGAGCGGGCGGTCAAGTTCCCGGCCGGGCGGGTGGCGTTGTGGAACTACGAGGTCGGCGAGGCGCAGTTCCGGGTGTGGATGCGGGAGGCCCGTATCCAGCACCCCGAGCGGGTAGCGCCCCAGAACCTGCGGGGCTTCTCCACGCCGTGGCTCGAGTCGTGGTTCGTCGACTGGACCGTCGAGTGGCTGGTGGACCGCGACGTGAAGATGTGGATCCTCGACCCGTGGGCGCGAGCCATCTCGGGGTCGGCGTCCGAGAACGACAACGACGAGGTCGGCGCCGTGCTGGACGTGCTCGACGAGGTGAAGCTGCGTGCGGACGTCGACGACCTGGTCGTGGCGTCCCACACCGGCCGGAAGGAGCACGACGAGGGCGCCGAGCACGCCCGGGGTGCCACCCGCCTAGACGACTGGTGCGACTCCAGGTGGCTGCTCACCCGGGTCGGCGACCGCAGGTTCCTGCGGGCTGACGGCCGAGACGTCGAGATGCCTGATCGGGCGCTGGAGTACGACCCCGCCACCCGCCGGCTCCGGCTGGGTGAAGGCTCCAGGGCTGAGGCCCGGGCGGATGAGGCGACGCTCAAGATCGACCTCGCCGCCGGCCGGATCAGGACGTTGCTGGCCAAGGAGCCGGGGCTGTGCTCGAAGGAGATCCGGGACCGACTCAAGGGCGCCCGGAGCGAGCACAAGGAAGCCGCCCTCAAGCGGCTCGTGGACGACGGGGAGGTCGAGGTCCGGAAGGGACCCAACGGCCGGCACGATCACTACCTCGTCGGACCCCAGATGGAGATGGGATCGTGACCAATGTTGCCCGGGTTGCCCAGGTTGCCCAAGGTTGCCCGGGCAAGCGGGCTGGAGGGCTTGCCCCGTGCCCCGCCCCTTTAGGGGCACGGGCAAGCACCAGCCACCTCCGGGCACCCCTCAGCGAAGGAGATGGTTGGGCAACCTGGCGCCCCCCTCCGTGGGTCGGCGACCGGCCCTGCGAAGCCCATGGACAGGACCGCTCCACCGACCGACACCGACCCCGACAACCAAGGAGAACCCGATGCTCATCCAGCAGACCGTGACCGTCACTCCCGACGCCGCACCGCACCGCGGCGGCCGGGCCACCTGGGACACCGCCACCGCGGGCTCCCGCCTGATCGCCGCCACCCCCCAGCTGCCGGCCGACCCCGGACCGGACGACAGCTGGGCGGTCTACGTCCGAGCCCGGCTCGACGGCACGATCGTCACCGTCGAGGCCCGGCACGCGACGCACCTGCGGGCGCTGCCCGTGCTCGTCACGGTCGACGTTCCGTGATGGGTGCCCCGGGGCGGCAGCGGCCCCCGTACAGGTCGCCAACGCACCGGAGCCCCCGTGTGGTCTTCGGGGGCCGCTCACGCCCCAACCACCCTCGGCGGCCCGTTGAGACCGACACGGGGGCCACGGGAGGCCAACGAGCGGACCACGAGACGCCCCACCGGGCGCACAGCACCAACCACAACCAAGGAGAGACCTCAATGCCCCTGACCGACACCCAACGGACCCGGCTCGCCGAGCTGGAACCGGAGACACTCACCCCCCACCAGCGGGGGGAGCTGCGCGCCTGGCTCACCTCCACCAGCGCCGACCCGGCCGACCGCCAACGGATCGAGGAGCTCCTCAACCCAGGCGCCGACACCGACCGGTCCGACGAGGCCTACCGGCGTGGCCTCGCCCACGGCCGCGCCACCGCCGCCGGATCCAACGCCACCTACAGCCTCCCGGAGCAGAACTAATGCACCCGATCGTCTCCACCAACCCCGAATGGCAGCAGCTCCAGACCCAGCGCCGGCAGCTCCGCAAAGCCGTAGAGCTGGCCACGGCCGCCAGCGACCGAGCCGTCAAGGAGCACCGGGAGGCGTGCCGTCAGCACGAGCAGGACACGCTCGAAGCGGCCCGCCGAGGCGAGATCCTCGACCGCCCCGCGCCGCCGGCACCCCGGCTGCCGACCGACCCGGCGATGCTTCAGGCCGAGATCCTGCAGATCGCCGACCAGGAGCGGGCGTGGCTTGCCGCACACAGCGCCTCGATCGAGTCGCAGGCCGCCGAGCTGGAGGCCCGCCAGCTCGAGGCGGCCCGCGCTCCCACCGACCTGCTCAACACCATCGGACGCGAGCTGCGATCGCTGACCGCGCTGATCGCCGCCACCCGCGGGGCCGCCGGGGACCGCCGCCCGGTGGACACCACGCCGTTCACGGCAGCGGGCGTGGCCGAGCTGGTGCTGGGCCGACGCCGCCCCCTTCAAGACCCCCCGCCCCGCAAGCAGTCCGTCTACAGCTCGGTGGACGAAGTGGAGACCTGGGGAGGTGAGTAGGTGGGCGAGCGGTCCTGGCTCGGACTGGTCGACGAGTGCGGCGCCCCCCGCCGCCAAGGCCAGCCGGGCGACCGGTGCAGACTCCCCGCCGGCCACGGCACCGACCACACCGGCGTTGGCCCGTGCAAGCTGCACGGCGGATCGTTCCCGACGGTCCGCCGCAAGGCGGCCCGGGACATCGCCCAGCGGGAGGCGCAACGGGCGGTGGAGCGGCTCGGGCTGAGCCGCCCCATCGGCCCGGTCGAGGCGCTGCTGGAGGAGGTGCGCCGGGCCGCGGCGATGGTCGACTGGCTCCAGGAGCAGGTCGAGCAGCTGGACCAGACGGTGCCGCCGACACAGGCGGTCGAGGCGCTGCTGCACATATTCGGCGTCGAACGGGACCGCCTCACCCGAGTGTCGAAGGTGGCGGTCGACGTGGGCGTCGAGGTGGAGCAGGTCCGCGTGGCCCAGGAGCACGGCCAGATGGTCGTCACCCTGATGCGCCGGGTGTTCAACGACCCCCAGCTGGCCCTGACCGAGGAGCAGCATGCCGCTATCCCGGCCTTGGTCCGCCGGTGCGTGGAGCAGGTGACGGGGGCGCCAGCGTGAGCTACCCAGGCGGGGCGCCCCAACGCCCCGGGGCACCCATCGCTAGCTGCCTGGCCGGCACGGATGGTTGAGTCGTGGGTGCCCCGGCGCCGTGAAGACCGGCCCGGGGCGTGGCCAGCACCAAAGAGAGAGGCACTGACATGAACCAGTCAACCACGCCCGAATCCGGGTTCGAGCCCGAGTTCGGGCCCGGCGAATGCGTAGAGCTCGTCCGCACCACCGACCCGAACACCCCGGTCCAGCCGGGGACTCGGGGGACCGTGAAGCGAGTCGCCCCCGGCCGCACCGACGTCGAGTGGGACGACGGCCCGACGACGGCCGTCCTCCACTACGAGGGGGACGCCATCAAGCGGGCCTGGTGGTCCTGCATCATCGAGCCCGCCAACGACCTGTTCACTGCGCTCGAAGGCGACGAGTTCGTGACCGCCTGCTCCGGTTGCGGCGACGTGACCGACGCCCCCGAGAACGACCGGGGGGTCAGCCTCGACGAGTACAACGCCTGGACCGCCCACCACGGGGGCGGCCACTGTGCCCCCGGAGGGGACACGGAGGCCCAAGCCCCCGCCCCGGGCGCTTCAGGGACCCCCGAGGGCAACGGGAGGCCTCACGTGGGACTCGGGGGCGTCGGATGACCCGCGCCGTCGCGTACTGCAGGGTCAGCACCAACGAGCAGGTGCTCGGCACCAGTCTGGACACCCAGCGGGAGCGATGCGCCCGGCGCATCGAGATGGAGCCGGAGTGGGAGCCGGTCGGCGAGTTCGTAGACGAAGGTGAGAGTGGCGCCAAGGCGAACCGCCCCGAGCTGGACCGCCTCGTCGCCCTGTGCCAGGCGGGGGCGGTGGACGTGGTGGTGGTGGCCAAGCTCGACCGGCTGGGACGCTCGATGCGCCACCTCTCAGACCTCATCGGCCGCCTGGACGACTGGAAAGTCCAGCTGGTGTCGGTAGCGGAGTCCTTCGACTCCGGGACCCCGTCGGGGCGGCTCCAACGCTCGATGCTCGGGTCGTTCGCCGAGTTCGAGCGGGAGCAGATCATCGAGCGGACCTCAGCCGGTCTGCGGGCTACCGCCCGCGCCGGCAACTGGCCCGGGGGGCCGCCGCCGTACGGCTACCGGCTGGACCGCACCACCGCTCCGAACACACCACCCTGGTCCTGGACGACGCCGAGGCGGCGATGCTGCGCAAGGCGATCTCGCTGATTGTCGACGACGGCCAGACCACGTGGCAGGCGGCGGCCACCCTCAACGCCCTCGGCTACCGCCCCCGCCGCTCCCCCAGGTGGAACCACCACAACCTGCGCCGAGTCCTGCAAGACAGTCGGATGGCCGGCGAGTGGTCTTACGGAGGGATGGCCGTGGCGATCCCGCCGGTCATCACACCGGAGCGTCACGCCCTCCTGCGCACCCGTCTCAGCTCGACCAGTAGCGGCCCGAGGGACCCCGCAGACGACGGGTTCTACCTGCTGTCCCGGGGCGTGCTGCTGTCCCCGTGCGGCGGGACCTACCACGGGGTGGCCCGCCGGGACCGGGGGACCCGCCAGTACCGGTGCGGCAACGCCCGGTACGAGGCCGTCGACCAGTGCGAATGCCGCCGCCTACCCGGCGTCGCCACCGAAGCGGCCGTGTGGGAGGCGGTGGTCGACCTGCTGGCCCAGCCGGGCCGGCTGTTCGCCATGGCCGAGGCCTACCTGGAGCTCAGCCCCGGCGAGCAACCCGACCCCGGCGAGCTGGCCAAGCTGGGCACCCAGATCGACAGCCTGGACCGGGCCATCAACACCACCGCCGTCAACGCCCTACGGGCCGAGTTGGATCCCGGAATGATCGCCGGAGCGGTGGCCCAGCTCCAGAGGGAGCGGGCCGCCCTGGCCGACCAGCGGGCGCTGCTCGTCGCGTGGGAGGAGCAGGCGGCAGCCCACTCCGACCGAGCCCGCCGCCTGACCGAGTTGTGCGCGGTAGCCCGGGACCGGCTTGACGCCCTTGACCCCCGGGGGCGCCGGGAGATCCTCGACCTGCTGGAGGTCCACGTGACCGTCCGGAGGTGGGAGCCGTGCGACGCCTGCGGCGGCCGGGGGAAGGTCCGGGGCGGCACCGGCGGGCTGCCGTGCGCCTCGTGCCACGCCGTCCGGTCCGTGCCCCACTTGCGGGTCGAGGGGCGGGTGTGGGAGTCGTTCCTCGACGTGATGGTCGGTGACCTACCGGACGGGGTGTTGAGGCGTTGCCGCTGCTGCTCACCCTCAGCTCCGGGGTGAAGGGTTACACCACCATCCACGCCGGATCGGCCCGTCAGGCCCTGACCCGGCTGCGCTTCGTGTGCCAGCTGTCCGACGCCGGCGGCGAGC
>Ga0136611_10003758_pt1 | contig 10627 bp, 8 predicted proteins | sample AntDrymUQ2232306_2_FD_106645 | JGI IMG/M metagenome (GOLD analysis project Ga0136611, IMG submission 106645) | Polar desert sand microbial communities from Dry Valleys, Antarctica - metaG UQ223 (23.06) | ecosystem: Environmental > Terrestrial > Soil > Desert | place: Antarctica: Dry Valley... | reverse complement strand
CCTCGATCGAGGCCGACCGAGCCAGCTTCAGCGATGCGGAATGCGCCGTGCTCGACTTCGCCGACCAGATGGTAATGACCAATGCAGAGGGCAGGCTAAGCGCCGATCTCCACGCCCGCCTGAGCAGCCATTTCGACGCCGCGCAGATTTGCGAACTGGCGGTCGTCGCCGGATTCATCGGTGGAATGGCCAAGATGGCGTTCGTCCTCGACCTCGTCGAAAAGGAAGCCGTCTGTCCGCTGTCGCCGGCCTGATCAGCGGGGCGCGAACACCAGCAGCACGTTACCGGGCATGTGGTAATAGAGACCATAGCCCGAATTGACGACGACATAGCCTCCCGCCACCGCCGCGCCCGGCCCGCTCATCCCGCCGCCTTTGCCGTCGACACCGCTGACCGTCCTGACCGGGCGTCGCGTGTCATACGACCACATGACTTTGCCGCTGCGCGCGTCATAGGCGCGAAACTGCCCGTCGAGATGGCCGGCAAAGACCACGCCGGGGATTGCGGTCACCGCCGAGCTGATACCCGGGTCGCAATTGGGCAGGCCGTTGCATCCGTTTTTGGCGATCGCGCGCCATAGGATACGTCCGTTTGCGGCATCGATTGCGTGCAACCCCGGCCCGGCGATCCTGGCGTCATATTTGCGGCCGTCATGCGTGTCGGCCATGTCATTGATCGGAACGAACACCGATCTCCCTTCGGACGCCATGCCGAAATGCACGCCGCCCTGCGTCCCGCCGTGACCAAGCCGAGTACGCCACAGGATTTTCCCGGTATCGAGATCCAGGCCATGAGCTACGCCTGACTTCTGCCCCGCGACCAGGAAACTGCGCCCGCCCTCGTCGATCAGCAACGGCGATGCCGCAACGTCGAGGTCGGGGCCATTCTCATTCGGGCAATTGTCGTTGCCGACCATGCAGCCGACGTTCCATGCGTCGCCCTTGGTCAGCGGCGTGACCCACAGTCGCCGCCCGCTCCTAGCGTCGACCGCGAATACCGCGTCACTGTTTCCATCGGCCGGGGACGAGTAATTCTGGCCCGACCCGAAATAGACCTGGCTACGCTTAGCGTCATAAGTCGGACTGTTCCACACCGGCGCCCCCGACGGGCCGAGGACGCCGGTGCCAACGGCAGTCTTGCCCTGGCTCTTCGCCGGTTGCGGCACGGTATAGGCCTGCCACCGTCGCGCGCCAGTCACCGGATCGAGCGCAACGACCGATCCGCGGAAGGTGCAGCAGGCATATTTGGGGTCGGCCGCCGCAGTAACCTCAAGCGACGACAAGGGAACGTAGAGCAGCCCTCCGCCAAGCGTCGGCGTGCCGGTGATCGTGGCATTGGGATGCGGGTCGAGCTTGACGCTCCACAGCTTGGCACCGGTCATTGCATCGAGCGCATAAGCGCGGCCCAGGATGTCGCCGAAGTAAAGCCGCTTGGTCGCGGCGTCGGCGACGATCGCGGTGCGCACTTCGGCCGACATCCGGCTGGTCCAGCGCGTGCAGCCGGTGGCGAGATCGAAGGCGTAGAGCGTGCCGTCATGGCCACCGACGAAGATCGTTCCCCAGCCGATCGACGGCTGCGAGCGAGCGCGGACCGCGGCCGGATAAGCGAACGCCCATTTGAGCTTCAAGGCTGGCACCTGAGCGGCGCTCAGCCCGGCCACCGAGGCCGGCACGAAACGGCGATTATCATGTCCCCATCCCACTTTGGCGGGGCCCGGTCCGCCCGCCAGCGCCGGGCTGTCGCAGCGTGGCGGCGGCGCGGGGGGCTTATAATCGGCAAGGCTGACGCGGGCGAGATATTCGGCGATCTGCAATCGCTCGCCGGGCGCGAGCCCTGCAGCTTGCTGGCTCATGATTCCGCCGTTCATCGCGCCGAGAATAGCGTCGGGCGACATCATTTCTAGCCAGATCGTATTCGGCGCCTTGGGCACGCCGCCTTCGTGGCAACCGGCGCAGTTCGCTGCGAACAGCGCCTTGCCCGGATGCTTGTCCGGGTCGATCGCCTGGCCGATGCGCGACTGGAATTCGTCGCGCGACTGGACCCGTCCGTCCGCCTCCTTATTTCCCGAATCCGAGACGCTACAAGATGCCAGCGCGGCCATGGCGATCAGCGCCAGTCGACGCCACCAGGCCGCGCTCAACATCATGATCAGTGCCCGATCTTGAAACCGGCCTGGACGCCAAAGAAGCGAGGCGGCCCGAACTGGCTGTTGAGCCACAGGCCTGCCACGTTTTGCGAGGCAGTCCGATACCGCTTGTCGGTAAGATTCTGGCCGACCAATCGCACATAATATTGATCATCGGCTTCGGCGAGCGTGATGGACGCGTCGACCAATGTCCGCGCGTTGAGATAGGTATTGCCGAGCGGATCGGTGATCGACTGGGTGAACAGGTTGCGACTCTGATACGCCATACTGCCGTCGAAGGTCAGCTTATGCCGACCAAGCGGAACGAGATAATTTGCGGCCAACGTCCATTGCCACTTCGGCGCGCGGTCCAGCGGCGACGAGGCAAGGTCGTAGCCAGCAGTCGGCGCGGAATATTTGTCATATTTTGCATCTTGGTAGCCGAGGATTCCGCGAAGCGTGAGGTTGTTCACCGGCTTGCCAGTCAGTTCGGCCTCGATGCCCTTCACCGTCGCCGACGCAGCGTTGACGAAAATCGTAACCTGATTGGGCTGGCCATTGACCACCAGCGGCACATTAAGCTGCTTCTGAAGATCCGAATATTTGACATAGAAGCCGGTCAGGTTGGCACGCAGGCGGCGATCGAAGAAGTCTGACTTGATCCCTGCTTCGAAGCTGCTCGCTGTTTCCGGCTTGGTTGCCTGGGCAGCCTGGCGAAATGCGTCGAGATCCGCGCCGAACGGTGCGAACCCACCAATCTGGTCGTTGAAGCCGCCGCCCTTATAGCCGCTTGCGTGAGTCGCGTAGAGGAAGATGTTGTCGGCCGCCTGATAGCCGAGGCTCAGCCTGTACGTCAGTCGCTTGGTCTTATTTTTAACTTTGATCACGCCGGCGGGGTAATTATAGACGCTGGCATCGAGCGGCTCATCGACATTGATGTTAAAGTCAAAACCACCATTGAGCGCTGGAATAAAGGTCTGTTGGCGGCCCCTCCAAACCTTATTGTCCCACGTCTGGCGCAGACCTGCTGTCAGGGTCAAACGATCCGTAATTTTGTAATTGCCCTCGGCAAAAATGGCAGTGGATCTCGCCTTTTGCGCGTTGCAAAGAATGTAGGGCGTGTCATTCCAGTTTCCGAACGGCAGCGGGCCTGAGACTAGATCGAGGAAACCGAGCACCTGCGAAACGCAGAAGTCGACCGTGTCGTGCTGGTAAAAGGCACCGGCAACGAAATCGAACGGCCCCTTGAAGTTGCTGGCGAACCGAACCTCCTGTTGGAACGTCTTGCGATCGTCGTCGCGTGAGGCGTCGAACACCGAAAGCCTGTCTCCGTCGGGCGCAACAGCGGTTACACCAGCATAGGAATTGGGAAGTCGAGACGTCTGCTTGCGCCAGCCAGTGACCGACGTCAGTTTGCCGAAGTCGAAATTGTAATCGACGTTTGCATAGAGACCGTCGACGTTGATGCGCTGGATGTCCCGCTGGAAAGCGCTGTTGCGCAGTGTAATGCCGGAATTGTTCAGCGGATCGCTGCTGGGGTTGGGGTTCGTCAGCCCCAGCAAATCGGTGAGGAACGGAACCGTTCCCGAATATAGGTTATTCTCGTTCACCGACGGCACCGTGTCGGACCGGTCGCGCAGGATTTCGTACTGGAAAAGTGCCGTCAAGTTCTCGGTCGGCGTGACCAATAATTTGGCGCGCGCGTTAAACACTTTTTTGCCGCCGACTCGGCCGTCGTCAAGGCAACCTTGAACGCCGTCATATTTCGAGGAAACGAATCCGAAGACCGGACCGTAGCAGGCGTTATTCTTATAATAGCCGTCGCTTTTTTCGAAGCCACCGACCAAGCGCAATGCGGCCATCTGTCCTAGCGGGATATTCACGGCAGCCTTGGCCGTGCGGGTGTTGAAATCGCCAAGGCTGACTTCGCCAGCAGCAAAAAACTTGTTCAGCTCCGGTCGTCGTGTGCGCACCGTTACTGCACCGCCTGACGAGTTTTTGCCAAACAGCGTACCCTGCGGCCCACGCAGGACTTCGACTTGTGCCACATCGAAAGTGTCGAGCAGCTGGGTCTGTACCGATGGCACCACGAAGTCATCCACCAACACGACTACCGGCGGCTCAAAATAGACGATGATATTGTTCTGGCCCACTCCGCGCATTGCGAAACTCGCAGCGTTGAAACCAGTGATGGTCTCGGCCGAAAAGTTGGGCACGTATAGCGCGAGATCGCCTATGTTGTCGGGGCTCGCCTGCAGAATAAGATTCTGATCGATAACCGATACCGCGACCGGCGTACGCTGTAAGTTGGTTTCGCGCCGAGTGGCGGTGACTACAATTTCGTCAAGCCCCTGCTGAGCGGGCGCGGTCTCTGCTGCGGGCGGTTCCACTGCTTCCGCGGGCGCTTCTGCGGGCGCGGCGGGAGCGACCTCCTGCGCCATTGCGGGAGCCGAGATCGATGTTGCAAGAGCCAAGAATGCGCACGAACCTAGTAAACGATGGAATGCCATCGGTATCCTCCCCGTTATCGTCACCGCGTATTCGCACGATGTCCGCCCGAGCCCCCACGCGGGACCTATGATCGCAAGCTGACACAGGTTCGAATAACAATCAATCATGTTTGTTTTTTTTTGATTCCGATCTAGGCTGATGACGAGCCGCTTGTGACGGGTCGAATGCATTGCCTGCCATTTCACCGGCATTGATCACCAGCGGTTGGTGAAAAACAGTCATGATTGTTTTTGTTGCTGCGTCTAAGATGCCCGTAAGGAGAGTCGAAATGACATTCAGATTCCGTGGCTGGGACATTCACATCGGGACGCCTCACCCGTTCAACGATCGCGCACCCGAGATTGATAACGGTACAGCTCGTCCCGATCCGTCGCGCTTTTACGATCCCGCGTTCAAGGCCGCTGAGTGGGAGCGGATGTGGACCAAGACCTGGCTTCTGGCTGCGGTCGCGGCCGACCTTCGCGAACCCGGCGATTTCGTCCGCTTCGACATCATGACCGAGAGCTTCATCATCGTCCGCGACACCGACAACAAGTTCAAGGCGCATTACAACGTCTGCCCGCATCGCGGCAGCCGAATCGCGCTTTCGGAATTCAGCACGGTCGACGAATTCACCTGCCCCTTCCATAGTTGGAAATTCGCGCTCGACGGAAAGAATGTAAAGATCACCGACGAGGAGACGTTCGATCCCGAGGTACTGTGTCATGGCACCAACATGACCAGCGTACGCTGCGAGAGCGCGGCGGGGCTCGTGTTCATCTCGATGGACCCCGATGCGCCGCCACTTACCGAATGGCTCGGCCCCGTCGCGGACCATATCGAGTTGTATGATCCGGCATCGATGAACGTCATCCATCACAAAAGATCCGAATGGGCCGCCAACTGGAAAGGCGGAGTTGATGCCTTTTACGAACTCTACCATCTCCATTCGGTCCATCCCCAAACCCAGTGCGTGATGGACGATCGCACCCAGATCGACGTCTATCCCAATGGCATGAGTCGACAGTTCGTCCCCTTCGCCCAGCCGTCACCGCGCTTCGCCGATCAGGAAACGGTCAATCCCGGCATCCAGATGATGCTCGCCGATGCCGGTATCGACCCGGCAACGTTCGATGGCACCGCAAGGGACAGCCGCGCCGCGATCCAGGCCGCAAAGCGCAAGCGTGCCGCCGAGTACGGCCTCGACTATGATCGGTTTTCCGACACGCAATTGTCGGACAGCACGATCTACGGAATATTCCCGAACGTACAGATCGGCTGCCACCCCGAAGCTTTGTTCATTCATCGATTCCTGCCGCATCCGACCGATCCGGAGCGTTTCACCTATGACAACATCATCCTGTTCCGGCACCTCGATGCCCCGGGTTATCGCGCACCGGCATGGATGGGCCTTAGCGATGATGTCGACACGACCGGCATGATCCGGCCGGATGTCGTGCACGTGCCACTGGGCGTGGCGCCCGAACTCGGTGAAGTGCTCGACCAGGATTCGGAACTGCTTCCGATCGTCCAGCAGGGTGCCCACTCGCGCGGATTCAAGGGGCCGCTGTGGAGTTATCAGGAAGGACGCCTGCGCCACTTTCACGCCGAACTCGATCGCCATCTTGGCGATGCCGTTTAGGAGCACTGTCCATGGCCTTCACCTTCCTGTCGCGATTCCGGGTCAAGCCCGAGAATGACGCCGAATTCATCCAGCTCATTCCGCAAATGGAAGCCAATGCCGCGGCTGAACCGGCGACCCTCGCCTACAAATTCTATCGTCTCGACGATCCGCATATGTTCGGCGTATTCGAAAGCTTCATCGACGCCGACGGCGACCGGGCGCACCAGGCCAATCCCGCCAGCGCCCCGATCATCGCGCGCATGATCGAATGCATCGACGGCAATTATGTGCGCGAAATGCTGCACGACGTCATCGCATGAGCGACCGGCCGCTGACCTTGGGAGCCTTGATGCGTGACAGCGCGGCCGGGGCGGAGGAAGTTGATGCCCTGGTGTTTCCAGATAGCCGCCAGTCCTACAGCGGCTTAAACAATGCGGCCCGGGCATGGGCACGCACGCTGATCGGCCTTGGCGTCCAGCCGGGCGAGCATGTCGGCATTTTGCTGACCACTCGCCCCGAATTCGTCGAACTGTTGTTCGGCATCGCAATGGCCGGCGCGGTCGCCGTCCCGGTCAATGCGCGCTACCAGCCGGGCGAATTGGCCTATCTCGTCAAGGATGCCGACCTCGTCGTTCTTGCCACTACAGGCAAGGTCGCCGACAGCCTCGATTTCGCCGACCGCCTGCACCAGGCGCTACCATCGCTTGCAGCGCAAGCCGACGCCTCGGTGCTGGCATTGCCCGAGGCGCCACGGCTGCGCCAGATCATCTGCATCGATGACCCGTGCGAGGCCGGACTGCTGGCGAAGGCTAAAGCGTTCGATCGCGGCACCACCGTCGACGAATCGGAGATCGACCGCCGTATCGATAACACCGACCCGCAATCGATCGGACTGATTCTCTACACCTCGGGAACGACCGCCAACCCGAAGGGCTGTCTGATCCGCCACCGCGGGATCGTCGCCAACAGCCGCAATCTGGCAGATCGTTATGCAATGCATCAGGGTGACAAATTCTGGTCGCCGCTGCCGATCTACCATATCGCCGGGATCCTCCCGATGGTGGCGGTGATCGATCGCCGCGGAAGCTATTTGACCATCCCCGCCTTCGACGCCGGAGTTGCGCTCGACATGCTTGCAAGCGAGCAAGCGACCCACGCCTTCCCCTGCTTCGTGACGATCATGCAGGATCTGATCGAACATCCGCGCTTTCTCACCACCGACCTTTCCAGCGTCCGCCTGATGAACAGCAATTTCGCGGTCCAGCCGGCGTGGATCAAGCATCGCATGAGCGCGGCAATGCCCGAAGCCGTCCAGGTCGGGACCTATGGCTTGACCGAGGGATCGGGGACGATCTGCACCAGCCGCCCTGATGATCCCTACGAAGCGCGCACGACCCGTCTCGGTGTCCCGCTCGCCGAGTGGGAGGTGAAGATCGTCGACCCGGAGACCGGCATCGAATGCGCCACCGGCACGCAGGGCGAGATCGTGGCACGCGGGCCGAACATGCTTGCGGGCTATTATAACGCGCCCGAGAAAACCGCCGAAAGCATCCGCGACGGCTGGCTGCATACCGGCGACATCGGATCGTTCGATGCCAATGGCCAGATCATGTTCCATGGCCGAACCAAGGACATGCTCAAGGTCGGTGGCGAGAATGTTGCGGCGGCCGAAATCGAAGCGGCTCTCCAGTCACATCCCGCTGTGAAGCTGGCGCAAGTCGTCGGCATTCCGCACCCGCGCTACGTCGAGATTCCGGCGGCCTTCGTCGAGCTGGCGCCCGGCGCGACTGCGAGCGCGGATGATTTACTCGCGCATTGCGACGGCAAGATCGCGCGTTTCAAGATCCCACACCATATTCGCTTCGTCAGCGAGTGGCCGATGTCGACCAGCAAGATCCAGAAATTCCGCCTTCGCAACCGCTTGGTCGCCGAGCTGGACCAACAGAAAGCCACCGCATGACCGCCGCCAGATCGTTTATCGCCAAGCTTGTCACGAAACCCGACCGACGCGACGAATTCATCGCTCTCCAGACCGAATTAAAAGCCCTTGTCGTGGCCCGTGAACCTGACGCTCTGGTCTATGAATTGCTGCAGTCGGACGACGACCCGGATGTGTTTCACTGCGTCGCGACATTCACCGACCAGGCCGCGTTCGACCATCACATGGGGATCGATTTCCACGACCGGCTGGTGCCGCCGATCCTCGACTGCCTGGCGTCAGATATGGAGCTTGGTTTCTACAAGTCGCTCGGCTGAGCGCTTACATCTCGCGCCACGCGGTTCGCCCGTCCCACTCCTCCGCGGCGCGGCGCACCGCGCCGAAGAAGCGGTTGATGGTGTCGCTGTCGGGCAGCACCTCGACCATGAAACCCCCCGCCGTCCGCGTGTCGACATAGGTGAAATCGACGTCGCCGAAGCGGCCGCTCGATCCGGTTTCGAACCCCAGCGCATTGTAGCGCGCGGTCTCCTCGGCGACGTCGGCGACGATTACCGCGACATGGTGGAATGCCATCCCGCCCGGGGGGCCAGTGGGGAAGGCGTCGCGATAAACCGATGGCGTATCGTCATGTTGCTCGACCAGTTCGATCTGCACGTCGCCAGCCTGCGCCAGCGCAAGCGAAAAGTCGGTCCGTTGCGGCCGGCCTCGATGATGCGGATCGGTCAGCTGGATGTGGCGGTTCATCAGGAATGGCCCGCATTGAAGCGCGCGCGACATGCGGTTTGCCGCGGCTTCGAGGTCGTCGACCACCCACGCCATCTGCACGATCGAGGCGCCGGGCAGGATCATAAACGGTCCGGATTTTCGATCAGACCGGCCAAAGCGGCGAGGAAGCGCGCGCCGTCGGCGCCGTCGATCGCGCGATGATCGCAGCTCAATGACAGGTGCAGCACCGGCACGATGCGAATGGCGCCGTCATCGTCGATCGGTTCGGGCCGCGCCGCGCCGACCGCCAGGATCGCACCCTGCGGCGGGTTGATGATCGCATCGAATTGCTCGACTCCATAGGGCCCGAGGTTCGACAGGGAAAAACTGCCGCCCTCGATCTCGTCCTGTTTCAATTTGCCCGCCCGCGCCCGTGCGGCAAGGTCGGCGACGGCCTCGCCGATCTCGGCCAGCGACATCTGCTCGGCACCGCGCAACACCGGCGTCAGCAACCCCTTCTCGGTCGCCACGGCAATGGCAATATCCGCGCTTGCGAAACGGTGCACTTCGGTGCCGTGCACCTGGATGTTGACCCCGGGCACCTCGACCAACGCCAATGCCACCGCCCGCACCAGATAGTCGTTGACGCTCGCCCGGCCGATCGAGCCGCCACGCACCGCCAACAAGCGATCGGCGCGGACCCGGCGACGGAGATAGAAATGCGGGATCTGCTGCTTGGCTTCGGTCAGGCGTCGTGCAATCGCCTTGCGCATCGGGGTCATCGAAATGACCTCGAACCCGCTAGCTTGCGGTCTGGCCCGGGCAAGCACGTCATCCTTGCAGACCCGGCCCCGCGGCCCGGTACCGGTTAATCCGCCCAGATCAACCCCATGATGCGCCGCCAGCCGCCGCGCCATTGGTGAGGCGAAGGCCATCCCCGGCGCGGTAGCCGGATAACTCCCGGCCAGCGTCAATGCCGTGGCCGGGCGAAGCGCCTGGTCGATGTCCTGGAGCATGATGCGCCCGCCCCGCCCGGTGCCGCTGACGGCGCTGACGTCAATGCCCTCCTGTTCGGCGCGGGCGCGTGCTGCGGGGCTGATCGCGACACTGTCGGAGATCAGTACCACTGTCGGCGCGGCTTCAACCACGACCGGCGTCACCGGCGCATCAGTGCCGGCCGCCATGCTGGCATCGGCGGGGCGGAAGGCGGCGACGAATGCATCGATCGCTGCCGTATCGTCGGCCGCATCGCCAAACACCGCCAGCAACGCGCCGACCGGCAGCGTCTCGCCCGCCTGCGCCAGGATCCGGACAAACCGCCCGTCAGCCTCGGCTTCGACCTCGTTAGTGATCTTGTCGGTTTCGATCAGGGTCAGCACGTCGCCGCGCACGAAGTCCTGGCTCTCCGCAACCATCCAGTCACCGATCATCCCTTCGGACATTTCGATGCCCCATTTGGGCATGGTGAAGGCTTTCAGCGCCACGTCTATCGCCGGTAGGCGAGCGTCTTGCGCACCGCCTCTTCAATCTTGCTCGGCGACGGCAGCCATGCCCGCTCAAGCTCGCGTGCGAACGGGATCGGCGTGTGCGGGCCGGTGACCATTTCAGGTGGCGCCTTCAACGCGCCGAATGCCTTGTTCGCAACCAGCGCGGCAATGTCGGTGGCGAGGCTGCAGCGCGGCGGACTTTCGTCGACCACCACCAGCCGCCCGGTCTCCTCGACACTGTCGAGGATCGCTTCCT
>Ga0136611_10003757_pt1 | contig 10628 bp, 9 predicted proteins | sample AntDrymUQ2232306_2_FD_106645 | JGI IMG/M metagenome (GOLD analysis project Ga0136611, IMG submission 106645) | Polar desert sand microbial communities from Dry Valleys, Antarctica - metaG UQ223 (23.06) | ecosystem: Environmental > Terrestrial > Soil > Desert | place: Antarctica: Dry Valley... | reverse complement strand
TGGGAGGCCACCTCCCTGCGCCTCGGAGCATGACCGTCTCATGCGAGCTTGAGGTGCCGCCGTCCGCACGCAGCTTGACGTCGGGATGGAGGACAGCGACCATCGCGTCGAAGGTCGCGGGCTGCGGCGAAGGAAGGCGTCCACCACGGCGCGCTGCCAGCTGGCAACGAGGTCCGCGCGGGAGCCTGCCCCTGCACCCGACGGCGGGCGCGCTCGCGAGCCGCCGGGCCGCCGCCGGGGACCGGTCAATCAGCGGGCGATCTCGTCGAAGGGTCCCCGTCATCAGCTTGCGTCGCTCGGTGATGATGTACCGCCGCGGACATTCACCGCGACGGCCAGAGATGCAACCCAGCAGCCCGCGATGAGACCTTGCGTGGTTCGTGGGCAAGCCCGTCCCGCGACGGTGTCGGCGAGGTCAGGCGTGGCACGCCGCATCGGACTCGAGCGTGACCTTCGGCATCGTGGCGAACCCGCCGGTCTGGTACTTGGTGATCTCAGGATCGTGGTTCATCAGGACCGCGTCGGAGTGCTCGCGCATCCGCTCGAGGGAGTCCAGCGCCTGCTCCACCGAGGTCAGCCCTCCTGGCGGCGTGGGGCGGGTGAAGTTCTCCATCAGGCATGCAGCGTCTCCGGCGATGCAGAGCACGCCCTGGTCGGTGTTGAGCAGCACCGACTGGTGGCCGCGCGAGTGCCCGGGGGTCTGCAGCAGCCGCACGCCGGGCCGAACCTCGTAGTGGTCCTGCGCGACCAGGACGTAGTTCTGGAAGGTCACCGATTCGTCGGTCCAGTCGAAGTCGTAGAGCCAGCGCTGGGTGGTGATCGGGTTCTTGGCGTACTCCCACTCCTTGGCCGAGACGTAGAACTGCGCGTCGGGCAACAGCAGGTTGCCCTCGGCGTGGTCGTAGTGCAGGTGGGAGTTGATGACGACGTCCACGTCCGAGAGCTGCCAGCCGATCTCGGCGAGCGCCGCGGGCAGGGTCTCGTCGTCCTCGCGCGAGTGAGCGCTGTAGCGCTGCCACGGGCCGGGGTCACCGAAGCCGGTGTCCACGAGCAGCCGGACGCCGGCACCCTCGACGGCCGCACCCCAGATCGGGACATCCATCTTCACGCCGGGGTCGACCCCGTAGGTCATGCCGGACTTGTCGACCGCGATCGTGCCGAGCCGCAGGGCGGTCACGGTGTACTTGGGCAGGGCCATCGGGCGGGCCTCCAGCTCAGAGAGTGTGAAACCGATTGCTTACGGTAACAACCTGCGGGCCCCTGTAACAGTCCGGTTGCGATACGCTCCGCGGCGCAGCGGGGTTGACGAGCACCGCGCGTCCGAGTCCGGGAGCAGATGTCGTGTCGACGATCTACGACGTCGCCAGGCTGGCCGACGTCTCGCCGGCCACCGTCTCGCGGGTCCTCAACGACCGCGGCGACGTCAACGCGGAGATGGCCCAGCGGGTGCGCGCGTCCGTCGAGATGCTCGGCTACCGCCCCAACAGCGTGGCCCGAAACCTGCGCCGGAAGGTCGCCTCGGTCTGGGCGCTGATCATCTCCGACATCGAGAACCCACACTTCACCGCCCTGGTCCGCGGCGTCGAGGACGTGGCGCGCAGTAAGGGATACTCCGTCGTGCTCTGCAACTCCGACGAGGAGTTGGAGAAGGAGCGCGGGTACGTCGACGTCGCGCTCGACGAGCGAATGGCGGGCGTCATCATCTCGCCGTCGTCGGACAAGGACAGTGCTATCGGGCCGCTCCTGAAGGCCGGCGTTCCGGTGGTGACGATCGACCGTCGCCTGCGCAGATCACCGGTGAACTCCGTTGTCGTGGCTAACAAACAAGGCGCCAACGAAGCAACTGCTCACTTGTTGGCGAATGGCTTTCGCCGGGTCGCCTGCATCACTGGTCCCACCCGCACGACGACTGCCGTCCAGCGACTTGCCGGCTACCGGAGTGCTCTGTTCGAGGCCGGCATCGCCGTCGACCCGCAGCTGGTGCGCACGGCCGACTACAAGGAGGCCGGTGGCGCAGAGGCGACCCGGGAGCTGATGTCACTGCCCGAGCCGCCCGACGCCATCTTCGTCGGCAACAGCCTGATGACGATGGGCGCCCTCGGCTGGCTGGCTGATGCCGGGATCTCCATCCCCGACCATGTCGGGATCGTGGGCTTCGACGACCTTCCCTATGCGCGGCTGGTGAGTCCGCGACTGACGACGGTCGCGCAGCCGACGTACGAGCTCGGTCGCACAGCCGCCCAGATGCTTGTCGAGCGCGCGGCGGCACCTGACGCTCCGGTGCGCAGCGTCACGCTCCCGACCCGGCTCGTGGTCCGGGACAGCTCGCGCCGCTGAGGCCAGTTCACACCGTTGACACACGGGTCACCCTGGGCGTACGGTCCCGAGAAATCGATTGCTGGGACCGCGCCTGCAAGTCCCGGCTCCTGTCCCGAACGAAGGTAGCGACCATGAAGCGCACGGCACCGGTCATCGCTGGGCTGGCCCTGGCTCTCGTCCTCACCGCGTGCGGCGGCTCGTCGGGGGGAGACACCGGGAGCTCAGGTTCCGGCTCGGGTTCCGGCTCGGACTCAGGATCGAAGGTCCTCGGCATCGTCACCATCACGGCGACCGACTCGAACAACGCGAAGGTCATCAAGGGCGCCACCGCTGCCGCCGAGGAGGAGGGCTGGACGGTCAAGGTCGTCGACGCCCAGGGCAACGCCGACCAGGCCAACTCGGCGATGCGTACGTTCGCCACCCAGAAGGTCGGCATGATCTTCGATCTCGTCTTCCCGGTGACCTCGCTGGGCGCCGGATTGGCCGCGGCCCGCGCCGCGGACATCCCGGTGGCGACCTGGGGCGGTGGCTCGGGTGACGGTGTCGTCATGACCACCGGTGACGGTGCGCCCTTCGCCCAGCCATCGGTCGACGCACTCGTCGACGCGATGGGTGACTCCGGCAAGGTGCTCGCGCTGACGTACCGGACTGGCCAGGTCTGCCGCGACCGCGAGGGCATCCTCGACGAGGCGCTGGCGGACAAGCCGGGCATCACGGTGACCAAGAACGAGGTCAACATCCCCGGCTTCCTCCAGGACGGCGCGAAGTACGCCAACTCGTGGCTGGCCAAGAACCCCAAGGGCTCGGGCAACCTGGCCATCTGGGGCTGCTGGGAGGACCCGACGCTGGGCGCCATCTCCACGCTGAAGCAGCAGAAGCGCACCGACGTGCTGACCTATGGCATCAACGGCAGCGCGCAGGCGATCAAGGCGGTGCAGGCCGGTGATCTGACGTCCACGGTGTGGGAGGACGGCGAGAAGGAAGGCGCGACGATGTTCACCACGACGCTCGAGGCCATCGCAGCCGGTGACTCGTGGGAGCCGAAGACGGTGGACGTCCCCGGCGTCCTCGTCTCGACCGACACTGTCGAGCAGTTCCTGTCCGAGCACCCCGACGCCATCAGCTGACTTGAGCACGCCACTGGTCAGGGTCCGGGCGCTGAGCAAGTCCTTTGCCGGCGCCCGGGCCCTGACCGGGGTCGACCTGGACTTGCATGCCGGTGAGGTGCACGGGCTGGTCGGCGCCAACGGCGCCGGCAAGTCCACCCTCATCCGCTGCCTCGCCGGCCTGGTCACCCCCGACTCGGGGGTGATCGAGGTCGATGGGAGGCCGGTCACCCTCACTACACCGAAGGACGCGGGTGATCTCGGACTGGCGTTCATCCACCAGGAGCTCAACGTGGTGCCGCACTTCGATGCGACGGCCAACATGCTGCTCGGTCGGCGTAAGCCGAGCCGGTTCGGCATCGTCGACTGGGGTCGCGCTCGACGCCCTGCGATCGAGGCCGGGCGGCGACTCGGCGTCACGTTCCCGCTTGACCGCCGGGTTGACGAGCTCAGCGTGGCACAGCGATGGATGGTCTCGATCGGTCGCGCGCTGGTCGCCAACGCGCGCGTCATCGCGATGGATGAGCCGACGGCCTCGTTGTCAGCGACCGAGAGCGAGCGGCTCTTCGAGGTCGTCCGCGACCTGGCCGCATCTGGTGTGGCCGTGCTCTACGTCTCGCACCGGCTCGACGAGGTGCTCGATCTCTGCGACACCGTCAGTGTGTTCCGCGACGGGCACCTGACCCGTAGGGTCACTCGCGGCGAGCTGGGCAAGCCCGGCCTGATCCGCGAGATCATCGGCCGCGACCTGACGCCGGTCGAGCCGGAGGTCGCGCGGGCGGGCACCGCGAACCGGGAGACGCCGCTGCTCGAGGTGCGCTGCCTGACACGCGGACTGGTGCAGGATGCCTCGTTCGAGTTGCGCCGCGGCGAGGTGCTCGGTCTCGGTGGCCTGGTCGGAGCAGGGCGCACCGAGCTGGCCCGGATGATCTGCGGCGTCGACCGGCCGCTGGCCGGCAGCATGTTGCTCGGTGGCGAGAAGGTCACCTTCGCGAGCGTGACTGCGGCGGTCCGGCACGGCATCGGCCTGGTGCCCGAGGAGCGCCGCTCACAGGGACTGATCCTGCACCGATCGGTCGCGTTCAACATCAACATCGCCGACCAGCGGCCGCTGCGCCGCGTGCCATGGCTGCCCCTGCTGCACGTCGGTCGCGCTCGGGCGCGGGCCGTCGAGCTCAGCGAGCGGCTGGGCATCAAGACCACGAACGTCGACGAGCCGGTCAGCTCGCTGTCGGGCGGGAACCAGCAGAAGGTGCTGATCGCCCGCTGGCTGACCCGCGAGCGCAAGGTGCTTGTCCTTGACGAGCTCTCCCGCGGCGTCGACATCGGGGCCCGCGCCGAGATTCACGCGATCATCCGCGAGCTGGCCCGCGCCGGCACCGGCGTCATCGCGATCTCCTCCGACGTCGAGGAGCTGGTCGCCCTCTGCGACCGGGTCGTGGTGATGGCCGAAGGCCGCGTCACCGGCGAGCTGGCGGGCGCCGAGCTCACCGAGGAGGGCATCGTCGCCCTCAGCTATGCCCAGGCAGAACTGGACCGGGAGGTTTCCGCATGAGCAGCACCGAGGTCGCACATCCGGGGGCGCAGGCGCCGCCGGACCACGGGTCCGACGGTTCCGCCGGCCGCCGGTGGCGGCGCTTCCTGCAGCTGCTGTCACGATACGGCACGCTCACCGGGCTGCTCATCATGGTCGTGGTCTTCTCCATCGCGGCGCCGGACTCGTTCCCGACGACGACCAACGTCGTCAACATCCTCAACCAGTCGGCGCTCACGGCGCTGATCGCGGGAGGGCTGACGATGGCGCTGGTCGTCGGCGAGTTCGACCTCAGCATCGGCTACGCCGCGAGCCTGGCCGGCGTGCTGGTCACCGGCCTCATCGTGCGTCAGGGGCTGCCCATCTGGCTGGCCGTGCTGGTCGTGCTGGGCATCGGCGCGCTGATCGGTGCGGTCAACGGTGCACTGGTGACCAAGGCCCGGGTCAACGCGGTGATCGCGACGCTCGGGGTCGGCACGATCCTCATCGGACTGGGTTTCGGCTACACCTCCGGCGCGCCCATCACCGCCGGGGTGCCCGATGGCTTCCTCAAGCTCTCGCTTGGCGAGTTCCTGGGGCTGCCCAACCCGATCTGGATCATGGCCGCCGTCCTCGCCCTGCTGTGGGTCGTGCTCAACCGCACCGACCTCGGACAGCGGATCCAGGCGGTCGGGGGCAACATCGAGGCAGCCCGGCTGGCCGGGATCCCCGTCGACCGCGTCAAGATCATCGCGTTCGTTATCACGGGTGTCTGCGCGGCGCTGACCGGCGTGCTGCTCGCCTCGCTGCTGGGCAGCGGCACCGCCAGCGCCGCCGACAGCTACCTGCTCGATGCCTTCGCTGCGGTGTTCCTCGGCTCGGCGACCCTGCGCGACGGCGAGTTCCACATCCTCGGAACGCTGATCGGCGTCATCATCATCAACACCGGGTTCAACGGGTTGAGCATCTTCGGCGCTGAAACCTTCTACCAGTTCCTGTTCAAGGGCGGCATCCTCGTCCTGGCCGTCGCGCTGTCCACGGTGGCCCGCAGATACTCGAGGGCCTGACGTGCTGACGTACCCGCTCATCCATCCCGGCATCCTGGCTGCCCTCGCCGGCGCTGGGCACGGGTCGCAGGTGCTGCTGGTGGACGGCAACTACCCCGTCGCGACCGCCGTGCACCCGCGGGCCGCCGTCGTCCACCTGAACCTGCGCCCCGGCACGGTCGACGTCGAGACGGTGCTCGCGACCTTGCTCACCGCGATCCCGGTCGAGGCGGCCCACGTGATGGCGCCCGGCTCCGGGCCGGAGCCGGAGATCTTCGGCACCTTCCGCGGCCATCTGCCCGGTGTCGAGCTGGCCCACCTCGACCGGGCAGGCTTCTACACCGCCGCGCGTGGCGAGGACGTCAGCCTCGTCGTCGCCACCGGCGAGGAACGGCTCTTCGCAAACATCCTGCTCACCATCGGCGTCGTCCAAGGAGAACACCCGTGATCGAGAACGCCTACCTCGTGGCCAACGGCGACCAGCGCCTGTCCGCGAACCAGACCTGCTGGCCGGCCCAGCAGGAGTTCGAGCGGCTGCTGACCGACGCCTTCGCCAAGCGCGGCGTCGAGCTGACCCGGGCGCACGAGGCGGCTGCCACGGCTGGGCACGGCTTCATCTCCAGCCAGGCGGAGGGACTGCGGGTGCTGGCCTCGATCCCGTCGGACGCGCCGCTGGTCGTGGCCGAGGGTGTCTGGCAGTTCTCGCAGCAGGTCCTCGGCGGGCTGCTCCGTCACCGCGGCCCGATCCTCACCGTAGCCAACTGGGAGGGCAAGTGGCCCGGCCTGGTCGGGCTGCTCAACCTCAACGCGTCGCTGGCCAAGGCGGGTCGCGCGTTCGACACGTTGTGGAGCCGCACCTTCGACGACGGGTGGTTCGGCGCCAACCTCGACCTCTGGCTGGCCGGCAAACCGCTCGAGCACGACAGCGCCCACGTCCACGCTTTCGCCGCGAGCGACGTCACCGACTCGGCCGCCCGCGACGCGGCGGCCTCCGTCGTCGAGACGTTGCGCCGCGACGGCGCGATCCTCGGCGTCTTCGACGAGGGCTGCATGGGGATGTACAACGCCATCATCCCGGACGAGCTGTTGTTCCCGATGAACGTCTTCAAGGAGCGGCTGTCCCAGTCGGCGCTGTACGCCGAGACGATGGCGGTGCCCGAGAGCGATGCACGAGAAGCGCTGGACTGGTTGCTCGCCAAGGGGATGACCTTCCACTTCGGCTCCGACGAGGCGAGCGAGCTCACCGAGCGCCAGGTGCTGCTGCAGCTGCGGATGTACGCCGCCATCGCGCGGATGGCCGACCGATTCGGTGTCGACGTAATCGGCACGCAGTACCAGCTGGGCCTGGCCGACGTACTCCCCGCGTCCGACCTCGCGGAGGGGCTGCTCAACAACGGCGATCGGCCCGAGGTGCGCGGCGACGACGGCGAGGTCGTGCGTCCGGGACTGCCCGTGGTGCACTTCAACGAGGCCGACGAGTGCGCCGGCCTCGACGCCCTGCTCACCCACCGACTGCACGTCGCACTTGGGCAGCCGGTCGAGACGACGCTGCACGACGTGCGGTGGGGTGACGAAGACCCGACCGGCACCACCGACGAGTACGTGTGGGTGTTCGAGATTTCCGGGCCGGCGCCCCCGGCGCACCACATCGACGGCTACGCCGGCACCGACTCGCTGCGCCAGCCGCCGCTGTACTTCCGCCTCGGTGGTGGCACCGTGCGCGGCATCGCGAAGCCGGGCGAGATCGTGTGGTCGCGCGTCTTCGTCGAGGGCGGCGAGCTGCACATGGACGCCGGGCGGGCCAGTGTCGTCGAGCTGCCGCGCGAGGAGACCGAGCGCCGATGGGCCGAGACGACTCCCGAGTGGCCGATCATGCACGCGGTGCTGCACGGGGTCAGCCGGGACCAGTTCATGGCCCGGCACCGGTCGAACCACATCCAGGTCGCGTACGCGCATGACGCGGCTGCGGCCGACCGGGTTCTCGCCGCGAAGGCGCTGACGGCAGCCGAGCTCGGGATGCAGGTCAGCATCTGTGGTGCGCGGGCCGACGGCTCGTCGTTGCTGTGACCTCTGCGGTGTTCCTCGGGGTCGACGTCGGCACGGCCAGCACCAAGGCCGTCGCCGTGACGGTCGACGGGCGGGTGGTTGCGCGCGCGGAGCGGGCGCACGCCACGTCCTCACCGCGCCCGGGCTGGTTCGAGCACGATGCCGAGCACGTGTGGTGGGCCGACTTCCGCGCGTGCGTGGCCGAGGTGCTGGCCGCCTTGCCGGAGCCGCCGTCGGCCGTTGCGGTGAGTGGCATCGGGCCGTGCTTGCTGCCGGCCGACGCCGAGGGTGTGCCCTTGCGACCGGCGATCCTCTACGGCATCGACACCCGGGCGGAGGCTCAGGTGCGCGCGATGACCGAGCAGCTCGGGGAGTCAGTGATCGCGCAGACCGGCGCCATTCTGACCTCGCAGGCGGTCGGCCCGAAAATGGTGTGGCTGGCCGAGGGCGAGCCCGAGGTGTGGGCACGCACGCGCAAGTTCTTCATGGCCAGCTCGTACCTCGTGCACCGGCTGACCGGGCAGTACGTGCTGGACCACCACTCGGCCAGCCAGTGCAGCCCGCTCTACGACCAGCCCTCGGCGTGCTGGGACGCCGCGCGGTGGGTGGAAGTCGCACCCGACGTCGAGCCGCCCGCCCTGCACTGGGCCGGCGACCTCGTCGGGGAGGTGACCCCGGAGGCCGCCGACCTCACCGGGATCCCGGCCGGCACCCCGGTGACCGCCGGCACGATCGACGCTTGGGCCGAGGCCGAGAGCGTCCTGGCCCGCGAGCCCGGCGACGTGATGGTGATGTACGGCTCGACGATGTTTCTTGTCGCCATGACCGACACCTGGCTGTCGTCGCGGCAGCTCTGGCCGACCCGCGGGCTGCGGCCGGCGACCAGCTGCCTGGCCGCCGGGATGGCGACGTCGGGAACGGTCACCGAGTGGTGGTCGCGGCTGACCGGTGTCGGCTATTGCGAGCTCGCGGCGGAGGCGTCGAGAGTGCCGCCGGGCAGCGAGGGCCTGTTGCTGCTGCCGTACTTCGCCGGAGAACGCACGCCGCTGTTCGACCCGGGTGCGCGCGGTGTGCTGGCCGGCCTGACGCTGCACCACGGGCGCGGGCACATCTATCGCGCGGTGCTGGAGGGTGTGGCCTACGGCGTGGCCCACAACCTGGAGGCGATGCGTGCGGCCGGAGCCCGGGTCGATCGGCTGGTGGCGGTCGGCGGCGGAACCACGGGAGGGCTGTGGACCCAGATCGTCAGCGATGTCACGGGTCTCTCCCAGCAGGTGCCGCGCGAGACGATCGGTGCGAGCTACGGCGACGCGATGCTGGCGGCGACCGCGAGCGGCGCGGTCACCGAGGCGGCCACGCGTGACTGGAACCCGGTCGACCATGTCGTCGAGCCCGACCCGGCGACGGGAGAGCTGTACGCGCAGCGCTTCCTCAGCTACCGGGAGCTCTACGCGTCGACGCGCACGGTCGTCAAGACGCTCGCGCCGGACGCGCCGTCTGGGGCGGCCGTGCCGGACTAGCCCGCACGCGGTGGCGGTGCCGGCGCAAAGCATCGGTCACGCGAGGCGCATGAGCTCCCGGGCCGGGTCGATGGGGAACTGCGTGAGGCGGTTGCCGTCCCGGCCGTCGACGGTACCGGCCTGGCACAGCGCGTTGAGCGCCGTGGGTTCCAGAACTGTCCCTCGACCATGACCCCGATGGGATGACGCCGTCAGTGGCTTCCCGGGGGATGCGCTGCACGGGTAGAGCGTTGACCGAGAACATCGTGATGGCCAGGGTCGCGACGACCGCGCCGAGCCCGACGGAGCCCAGCGTCGAGCCGTCCGAGATCACCGGGCTGGTCAAGATCGACAGCTGCTGGTTCCAGTGGCTCAGACCGGCGACTGGCGATAACGGCGAGGACCACAACCTCGATGGCGAGGAAGTCGCCGACGAGGATCGCTCCGACGTGGATGCGCAGGACGGCCAGCAGCGTGACCACGGTAGCGAGATCGTCGCGGCACATGGGCAACCCCGCCGATACCGGTTCACCATGTACGCGCCTCAGCTCAGCCTGGCCCCGGTGCGCAACGTGCGCCTCGGCGCAACCGCGGTGTTTCCGCTCGACTTTGCTGCCACCATCGACATTCCGGTGGTCGAGCCGATGCCCGGTCAGCCGGCTGTCAACATGTTGGGGGGGAGATCAGGCCGTCGGCCAGTGCGCCGATTTCAGGTTCAACCAGGGAGGCGTACCGCTGCGGCCCTGTCGACGGGGAGTCGCTCGTCGGCCGTCCAGGCGAAGAACACTCGTCGACCTATGGGTTAGTCGCTCGTTGATGTGGATCAACGAGCGACAAAGGTAGGGGTGGCTCACCCGGCGATTGGCAGGCAGTTCGATGATCCACTGCCACCCTCCGGACGGTCAGCACGCGGGTCGTAAAATCGATGTCCTTGGGGCGCAGCTCGGTCAGCTCGCCCCACCGAAGCCCACTCTCAATGTCGACCTCGATGAGAAGGCGTGCGGCGTCGTTAGGCAGGTTGTCGTAGATGTCCTCGAACTGCTGCGGGGTTACGATCGCCCTCAACTTTCTCGGGACCGGCGGTGTCTTGACGCCACGG